>Ga0134126_10001425_pt1 | contig 30315 bp, 24 predicted proteins | sample KB31752_FD_96881 | JGI IMG/M metagenome (GOLD analysis project Ga0134126, IMG submission 96881) | Terrestrial soil microbial communities with excess Nitrogen fertilizer from Kellogg Biological Station, Michigan, USA - KB3-175-2 | ecosystem: Environmental > Terrestrial > Soil > Unclassified ... | reverse complement strand
GAGGGCCCGCGACGCGACATCAATAAGCGCGGCCACCAATAATTCCCCTGTTCGCCGGCATCCGGCTTCAAATTGCCAGCGATCTCATCGACAGCCACGCCGGGGTAGAATTTTGCTGCTCACTGAAAACCGTCGCGCTCTACCCGCGTGGACCAGAAGTGCTATCCTGGCAATATTTTAAACGAGCAACCCCAAAAGGGGCGCCCTTGTACTTGCTGTCCGAAATAAACTTTGTGCTACTAATAAAGAGTAGAGAAGTGGGCCCTAATCATCCGATACCGTAACCATTATAACTGCGTCAAAAATAAGATGCCGAATCGACAATTTCTGTCTAATTCGTACGACATTTTGAATGTCTATCCCAATGCTAGAGTTGCCAGAAGTCTAGAATTGGTCCCTCGGTTCTAAAAATCCGATGCCCACTGTTTTAACTGAATAACATTTTTCGCGCCAGTCTTGTTTCTAATTCTTTTTATGTACACGGACACGGTGGCTCTCGTCACGTGCATTTGCTCAGCTATTTCACAGTTCTTATAACCATTGAGGAGGTAGTTAACAACCTCGACTTCCCGGGCCGAAAGGTTGCTGGAGGCTCTGTTGAATTTGTGCCCGCCTGGTTGCGGCAAATTATTAATGAACTGCCTAAGAGCAACAAGTGTGTCCAATTCCGGTTGATGTTTTGCGACAAAATGGGTTATCCCGTACTTTGAAAGTGGGCCATAATACATTTCAAGCGGTTGAGCGGAAAAAATCATTATCGACAGCGCGGGGTAGAGAGCCCGAATAGCTGGAATTATCTTGATTGCCTGCCCATCGACAAGGACGAGGTCTAGAATAAGATGGGTGTAGCTGTTTAATTTAAGCGCACTCATAAGCTCGCTGCCTTTTTCGACCTCATGTATCTCATTCGTTTTGCAATAAGTTCTGCAAAGAAACACAATTCCCTTTCTCACTATCATGTGATCGTCAGCAATAAGAATTTTGACCATAAACGGATAAGAATTTAAAGATTATGCTTTCTGCCTTACTTTCGTTCAAATAGGGAATGATCCCTAGCTAAATGCGTTTTGGCGGCAGTACAACCAAGTAACTTACCCCTAGTCAACTAGTCATTCTCACAAATAAACCTTTCCAATTATGAAGCACAGTATCAACACGGCTGTTGTGGTCGGCTCGGCCATGGAACGCCTTAATAAGGAATACAGAGAAATCCTTGATTTAACCACTCCTATTTCCCTCCTACACCTATTTAATTCCGAATTCCTTGATTTTGAAGATTATTGTAAAGACTATTCGCCTCATCCGGCGATTAGTAACTTAAAACAGCTCACCCTTCAATTTGCTGAGCAATATGCCATCCTATTGCCGCACGCCGAAAGTTATATTACCTGTGTGATGTTCCTTTTTCCACACGCTACGCTGGACAAAATTATTCCTTTGTCTAAAAACTATGCGATCGATTTTTATCTGAATGACACCATGGGTCGCGAAACACAGCCCACCGAAAAAGAGCGGCAACACCTTTATGAGATACGGGCCCGGCTTTTCGCTTATGGCAGCCGCCTTGATCCCGAACGAACACAAAGCCTCCCGGAGCGCGCCAATATCGAAGTGCTGGCCCAGATAAGCTATGCAGCTCCGGCCGAGTGGTTTGATCGCTTCCTCAAGTCGTATTTGCTGCATATCGATGTTGCCCACAAAACCCGTGATGCAACTTCTGGCGGGGCGATTCAAACCGTTGAGGAATATATTGGAGTGCGCAGGGAGATTTCGGGAATGCCGCATACAGTTACCTTGATTGAATACAGCACTGATACCTACCTGGATTGGCCGGAACTCCAAAGAGCCGGGATCGCTGACGAACTTGAAAAGATCAATGACGCCGTTTCCCTTATAGGCGCGTTGACCAATGACCTTTTCAGTTTTGAAAAAGAAGTTATTGACCACCGTTCGGATTCCAACCTGATACCCGTTATCATCCTCAATAACTTTCGCATGAAACTCCATGAAGCTATCCAGGTGGCCAGTGCGATCATCAAGAACCTGCTGATCGATTATACTAAATCCTTGCACGCGATAAGGGAGAAACTGGACCTGTCGGAACGGCTTTCCGGCGAACAAAAGCACCATGTTTACGTTTATCTGGACGGTTTGAAGGCCGTATTGCAAGCATGCTGGATGTGGCAGAAAAGCACGAAACGGTACAAGCGGAAATTTTCGATTTGGCTGGAAACTAACAGCCAGGATCTCGTCACCCGGTAACAAGCTCTTTAAGCATCGGAAATTCGACCTGGAAACAAGCGCCGCCTTGCGGTTCATTGTGCACGGTAATTCTTGCGCTTAATAGGTCTGCTATGTATTTTGTGATGTAAAGACCAATGCCTACGCCCTCCGGGTTGATCGCTGAGACTTCCGTTTCGTAAGGCAGGAATAATTTTTTAATTCTCGCTACTGGAATTCCGTTACCTTGGTCTCTGACCGTTAGTCTCCAGGTATCAACAAGTCCTTCAACGGTAATATTGACAGTTGAATGCGGCGCGGTGAATTTTAAGGCATTGCTCAGCAAATTGTACACAATCCGCGTTATCTTCAACTTGTCGCCGACGATCTGCTTAGGAAAACCAAAAGCGAAGGTCATCTGAATTTTTGAGTCTTTCAAATTGGCAACATATTTATGGATCTCAGCGATTTTTTCGATCTCCTCTTTTAAATTGAATACTTCTAAATGGATTTGATCAATAGTGGCATCCTTAAATTTCGAAAGTTCAATAAAGTTATTTAGAACAAATTTATATTGGTCAGATGCCGCCATCAGTTGTTGAATATCATTCGGTCGTATAGCTTGTCCAGCGTCAGTCTGCAGTTTCATTAGTAGACATACGCTTGAAACGCCAAAGTAAGCCCCCCGAATATCGTGTGAAATGCTCTGAAAGAAAAGATTTTTCAGCTCGTTTAGACGCTCTTCTGATTTGAGGGAGGCGCCAATGCTTTTACTATAGCTGTAAAGCTGGATAACCAGATTGGTGTTCTTGTTATATAGATAAAAGATCAGGAGCACGAGCAAAATGACGACCGCATAAACGAGGTATCGTACGGCCAAATCAACGCCAGGTCGATAGTTGGTTGCGGGAATAAAATGGTACACGAAATTGGCCTCCAACGCTACCAGTAAAATTAGGGTGATGACAATACAGAAAACGCGGGTCTTGATATCCCGAAACAGGAAGTAAATGAGTCCTAATATAAACAATATCATCAATTGCGTTTCGGAGGTTTTGCCGAGGATAGCGCTGAAATAGAAAGTGGAAAGCACAATGATCGAGTAAAAGGTGACATTCGCAAGCTGATAACGTCGCCTGCCGTTGAGGGCAATGACGCCCAGGACCAGTCCGATCTCCGCAAAAGCGCCAATTAAAATAGCGAGATGATGTGACAACGCGTAAAAAAGGATGCCGGAAACGGCGTTCAAAAAGACAATGGAGATGGACATGACGTTCACGCCTATCCAAATTCCACGTTGAACATCATATTCCGGCAGGTGTTCGGCGCCAGCAAGCCTTAGCCGGTCGAGGACAGTTTTGAAAATCATGGATTAAGGTTTAATATATTGAGCATTAGGGAATTGCATTGGTCATTCCGGAAAATTCACGAGCCACCAATCGAGCGGCCAGGAGCTTCTGCTAAGGTGTTCATTACTTGATAGTTGGTTGGTAAATCGGCTACCCTGGTGGATAGTCGAATATTGCGACATTCTACCCTACTTTAACTACAGTATGCTAGTTTTAACCACTGAGCCAGTGTCCTTTTTTTGGGCGGCGATGCCGTATATGTTCAAATTCATATCACGGGCGAAAACTTCTTCTATGGGAGCGAACTCTTTGACTCTTTATTCTTCGAATATGCGCTTTTCGCGCGCGTGATGGAAAGGTTGTGGGCGAGATCGAACAGCCAGCGGCGTATTTCTTCATAGGATTGCATTTCGTCCCTTTTGTAATAAATTCGGTACAAACATTCGGCGACGATCTCTTCGGCCTCTTCTGGGTTCGTGACCGTGTGGAGAACGACATCGAGAAGATGCGGTGTGATGCTTTCATGCAGCAGTTTAAAGGCCGAGCGGTCGCCTTGTCGGAAGGATTTGATAAAGGCAGGTTCGTCGATCGGCGGGATGGGCTCGCGAGCGTTCATAGAAATAAGGTATAAATTAACGGCTTTCGTCTTATGCGGTCGAATTTATTGCCTTTTAGCAGACCGGTGGTTATATCTAACGCAAAACTAGTGCTTATACTTAATTCAAGCATAAGTGTTTTATTTAGCTATAAGTAAGTGCAGCCGGAGTTGAAACGATTGAAAACATGGCGAGGAAATCCCATTTGAAAATAGAATCATCCTTTTGTACACTTCGCACTACCGTATCTTGGATCCGCTAAATGATTTTTTGTTACGCGTCATTTAGATAAGGTTTAAAGGGTGTTTAGTCTTAATCGCCCGCATGTTCGCATGACTGGAAAAAAGCGCGGCTGCCCAGGCAAGCCAATTTTGTCATGCCGGCCGCCGCCAGTCTTGGTGCCGGCCGTTTTTTCAAGGTTTGTTTGGCATGGCTCCAATCGTTTTGGCTAAAGTTTAGGGCACAAGCGGTTCCGATATGGGGAGTGATACACCTCATTTTAAACAACTGCAATTCCATTGTGCTAGACAGACCGCTTCCTTCTTGCAGTTCTCTGAGGGTTGTCAAATACCAAAGCATATAAATTTTGGAGGTCGGCTGAGTCCGTAATAGTTTGTACCTGGATTTTGAACGTTTCATGAAAGGGTTTTCTTCAAATTGGAAGGGACCCTTTTTTCGGGCCAAGGAAAACCTTTTACGGATCGACATTGGATTATGAGGGGGAGTGAAGGTTTTGGCGGGGCTGGCCTTGTCTGCGCCAGCCGCTCATGAACGCCGACCTGGAACCGATCCTAGAATCCCGTTCAGTCGAGCTATCCATTCACCTGATTCCACTTCTTTTCCAAGGCACCGGCCAGCGTCTTGGTAAAAGCTAGTCGCTTCCTCTCCCGATTGCGTAACACGCGCCCGCCTTGGTAAATATTGGCCACCTCCTTGCCAGAGCCAGCCGCACCGTTTTCTGTAGCCAGCTTATATCCGCCAGTTGACGCATGTATTGCACATCTCCTACTGCCTGGATACCGAACAGGAATTCTTCAAAGTCAGCATCCGATGCCCTCCAGCCATAGCCGAGATCTGCTGGTGATGTATTCCCCAGCGAAAGCAGGACCGTTCTTCCCGCAGCCATTCGCTGTAGGCATGCATCAACAAACACCAGGCGGGCCAGTAGCTGGGCAACGTGGAAGCTTCCGGGGCCATCAGCATCGTCATCCGCTCGATGATCCGTTTCTGCGTACACCCTAACGATTTTAACCATCTCGCAAAATTTCCTACCTTCCCCTCCATGTTCAACCCACCACCCGAAAACGAAAACCCATCCTGGTTCCAAGCCTACAAAGCTGGCGACGCCGACCGCTACATCGGTGTCTTCCAGGAATACTACCGCCCCATCTACGTCTATGCCCTTAAAGTCCTCGGCGACGGTCACCCCGACCTCGACGACGTCGTCAACACCGCCTTCACCCTCGCCTGGGAAGCCCGCGACCAGATCGAAAGCCCCAAACACCTCCGCAACTACCTCTACCAGGTAGTCCGGCACCGCAGCACCTCCGCCTTCCGCGCCCACCACGCCTCCCGAAAAATCGCCAAACGATACCTCTCCCAATTCAACGACACCGAAGCCGAAAGACCTGCCGATCTCGAACGCGTATGGTCCGAGGTTCTCGATGCCGTCCAAAAGCGCCTCCAGCATCTCCCAAACGGCCACATCCTCCGAATGGCCTACATCGACGGCCTCTCCACCAAGCAAATCGCCTCCATCCTGGACACCACCGAGAACAACGTCTACATTATGAAATCCCGCGCCATCAAACGCCTTCGCGACGATCTCGGAAAAAAGTTTCCCGTCGTCCTGGTCCTCGCCGCCCTCTCCATCCTCCTCCACCGTCCCTTCTTTCCCCGCGCCTTCGCCTATTCGCAAAAGAACCCGCCTCGCACCAACGAGACGGTATTCTTTGACAGACCTTCATCACAAGCTGTCGGACGGAAAACATGACCCCGGCTGGTCCAATCTTAAAACAAACTTTATCGGACGGGTTGAAATTCCTCACGAATACCTCCCGTAGACACAGGAGGCCTGTTCATTGTTTATACATGACAATTATGTCCTAGCTTGCTCCCCGCATAGACACGCCGGAATGCAAACTAATGAGTCCAGCCATTGACATCGCAAGACTTACCAAACTTTGGCCCCATGTGGGCCTACATGAAAGAATCATTATCAATGACACTGTAAACATTCGAAATCCTATGACAACAGGCCAGCCTCCCGGAAGCGGACCCTCCAGGCGCTCGACCTAATCACTCTTTACCTTCGCTCCCGTAATACGCGGCACTCGTTCAAACCTTTCACCACAATTAAACATTTTCATTCGCCCAAAACCCTTTGAACTTTCGAACACTTCCTGTATCATTGCCCCAGCCCTCGTCCCTTCCTCCTTCGCGCCAAGCAGTATTACCAAACAGACATGCCATGAGAAAAATACAACCATTCGCCCCTCCTCACCCACTTCCTCATGCCCGCCTGCGGCATCACCAAAAGCCCTCTGATCGCCAGCACCGAAGTCCGCGGGCGTACCAGTGACCTCGACACATTTCTTACAGCAACCATGCCCGGCAGTTCCACAACTACCATCCGTGATCGAAATGGTACAAATACCTTGATCGTCCTCCTTAATCTGTCTTCCCACAACCTCACTCGCCGGCCCATAATCGCACCGCTGCCCAAACACCCCGCCACCGAGCAACGTTATGCATTCTACTATAACGCCTCCCGCAGCGTCGGCAACCATATTCTTGGTAAAATACACCCCGCGGAAGAACTCATACCTCGCCATGTCCTCGCCCTCTATGCCGACGAGGATAAAGAAATCACCTGGCACCACTACGACCTCGAAAGCGTCATGGAACCACTCCTACCTACCGCTTTGCCGATTGTCCCCAGCCCAATAACCCATAAGGAATGGAATTTCCTTGGCCCCTACTACATCGACAAAGCCCCTCCACCGCAACAACACTTCACTAACGCCCCCAATACATGGTTGCCACTATCGCCCGCACCCTCCAGTAAACCAACTTCGGCCTTTGGTATACCTAAAGTATTTGGCGGGCAAACCGCCAACAAGTAGCTTGCGGGTATGAAACCGGCAGACATCGCCATCATGGAAAAAATCCAGGAGCACATCGAAGAAAACCTCACCAAGGACATCGTCGTCCTCGATCTATGCAGCCAATTCAAGATCAGCCGGAATAAACACCAAACCCTTTTCAAAACACACCAGGGCGATACGATCAATGAATATATCATCAAGCATAGCATGTATTACGTCGCTGACAATCTGATCAACACAAACAAGACCTCTACCTATTCAACTTCGCCAACATACAAGCTACCTATTATTGCAGCACTATCCAGTTTGATGGATACAACTTCGCTTTTACGCTATGCGACGGTCGCAGTTATATCTGCCACAACTTCGCCAGCCGAAGATATTTCAAGCATTAACTATTCGCAAATATTCAAGTCCTTTTAAAGCCGCCCGCCGTCATTCCCAGCTTCACGGAACAGGATTCGCAGAGTTTCGGCGCCGACTAGCCATCCGCCAGTCTTCCAGTAACCCAACTGCTGCCTTTAGTAACCCCGATTTATTTCCCCGCCCCCGCCGTAAGCATTACCTTACCTCCTATGAAACTAACAGACATTGCCGCCATCAAAGACGCCCAAACATACATCGAGGCGCACCTCCATGAGGACATCACCGTCCCCGCCTTGTGCCAGCGGTATCACATCAATCGCCAAAAGCTACAAGACCTCTTCAAAGCGCTCCTGGGCGATACCGTCCACGACTATATCCGCAAGCAAAAGCTCCGGTACGGCGCCGAACGAATACTCCACTCCGACGACTCCATCGAAAAGATTGCGAACCTTCTGGGCTACTGCAAGTCCAACTTCTTCAAACGCTTCAAGGTCGAATATAACTGCACCCCCGACGAATTCCGTATCCTCTACCGCATCCCTCCAGCACTGGAAACTCCGAAAGTTAAATTGACCGCCGCAGAAGCACGATAAAATCAAACATCCCGCACCTCCATTGCAACCGTGTAAGTGACAACATCTATTCTCCCAAACTTCCGCTTCCAGTGAACCTACAACTTTTGGGCAACACGTACAACCGCCATTAATTTGCAATTGCCTTGACTGCGGTACACCCCACCGCCCCTCTACAAAGACCTAGTAGCAAAAGTATCGTCCTCCAATAGATCACCTATTGAACAACAACCTTATGCCTATATCTGAAAAAAATGCCCACCAGCAAACCGCCATCATCATCGGCGCCGGCCCCGCCGGCCTAACCGCCGCCTACGAGCTCTTGAAAAGAACCGACGTCATCCCCATCATCCTCGAAAAAGACAACATCGTCGGCGGCATCTCCCGCACCGTCAATTACAAAGGCAACCGCATGGACATGGGTCCCCACCGTTTCTTTTCCAAGTCCGACCGCGTCATGGATTGGTGGCTCAACATCATGCCGCTCAAAAAAGAGGCAGGCAACAACGCCACCATCTCCTACCACCATAAAACCCGCCAGCTAAACAGCCCAACAAACACCAACGAGCATCCAGAAAAAGTAATGCTCCTCATCCACCGCCTAACCCGCATCTACTTCCTCCGTAAATTCTTCGCCTACCCCATACGTTTGTCGCTCGACACCCTAAGAACGTTAGGTTTCATCCGCACCCTGAAAATCATCCTCTCCTTCGTTTGGGTCAAGCTATTCCCCCGCAAGCCCGAAAAGAGCCTCGAAGATTTTATCATCAACAAGTTCGGTCGCCAGCTATACCTCCTCTTCTTTAAAGACTACACCCAAAAAGTCTGGGGTATCCCCCCCGCCAAAATTTCCGCCGAGTGGGGTGCCCAGCGGATAAAAGGCGTATCCCTCGCCAAAGCTGTCAGCCAAGCGATCAAAAGCCTCCACCATAAAAAAGCCGGAGATCTTGCCCAAAAGGACAAAGAGACCAGCCTCATCGAGCACTTCCTTTACCCCAAACATGGCCCCGGCGCCCTATGGGAAGAGGTCGCCGAACAAATCCGCGCGATGGGTGGCGAAATCCACTTCAGCCAGCAAGTACGACACCTCCACATAGCACAAGACCAAGTGACCACCGTCGTCACCACACATGAGAAGACCGGCGAAACAAAATCCTGGGCAGGCGACTACTTCTTTTCCACCATGCCGGTCCAGGATTTAATCGCCGGAATGGGAGACAGCGTCCCCTGGCTCGTCCGGCAAGTCGCCGCCGGCCTCCAATACCGGGATTTCATAAATGTCGGCATCCTCCTGAAGAAACTCGCCACCAAGGACGGCACCCCCCTCGACCTAAAGGACAACTGGATCTATATCCAAGAGCGCGACGTCAAGGTCGGCCGCCTCATGATCTACAACAACTGGGGCGATGGCATGGTCGAGGACCCCGATACCACTTGGATCGGCATGGAATACTTCTGTAACAAGACCGACCCCTTCTGGACAGAGACCGAGGCGACCATCCAACGGACCGCTATAAAAGAACTGGAGAAAATGGACCTTGCCCGCACCGAGGACGTCCTCGATATTACGGTCCTCCGGATGGAAAAGACCTACCCCGCCTACTTCGGCACCTACGACCAATTCCAAAAGATAACGGACTACACCAACCGGTTCGCCAACCTCTTCCTGATCGGCCGCAACGGCATGCACAAATACAACAACGCCGACCACAGCATGCTCTGCGCCATGGTCGCCGTCGACAATATCATCGCCGGCGTCACCTCCAAGGCAAACCTTTGGTCCATCAACACCGAACAAGAATACCATGAGGAAAAGGAGTCCGCCAAAACGGTTAAAAGCAAAACGTCCGAAAAATACCCCTTCCTGGTGGATTACCTATGGAACAACCGCCCCAACCGCGCCTGGTGGCTGGTCGGCCTCGCCGCCTTTATCCTCCAATTCGTCATTTTCAAATTCCGTTACCCCTTCGCCAATTACATGCCCGACAGCTACTCCTATCTGGAAGCAGCGGCCAGCAACGCCGACGTCAATATGTGGCCGGTGGCTTATTCCAAATTCCTACGGCTGATCAGCGTCTTCACCCATTCCGACAAGATCGTCGTCGGTCTTCAATACCTTGCCCTGCAATGCAGCACCCTCCTCTTTGCCTTCACCTTGCTCTTTTGGCTCAGGCCGGGCCGTGGCGTTAAAAGCTTCCTTCTGATCTTCTTCATCTTCAATCCCGTGCCGCTCTATGTCGCCAACTATATCTCCGCCGACGCCCTTTTTATCAGCCTCAGCCTGTTATGGATAACCACCCTGGTCTGGATCATTTACAAACCCCGGCCTTGGCTCATCATAGTCCATGCCGTGCTCCTACTAGCGTGTTTCGTCGTACGATACAACGCCATTTACTATCCCTTTATCGCCATCCTTGTCTTCCTCCTTTCCCGTCAATCCTGGAAAAAAAAGGCAACGGGCATAGCCCTAAGCGTCGCCCTGGTCACCGCGTCATTTCTCTGGACCAGCCAGAAGATGAAGACCACCACCGGCAAGTGGGAATTCTCCGCCTTCGGCGGCTGGCAGCTCGCCAACAACGCCCTCTACATGTACCAGAAGATCCCCGTCGCCGACAGGGGGCCGATCCCCGCTCAATATGCCGGTCTCGAAACGATGGTCCGGCAGCACATGGACACCCTCCGGAATGTCAGGTTTTCCCATGACGACTCCTTGAACGCCTACTTTTACCTCTGGAATGGTCGCGGCCCCTTGATCCAGTACCTCAACAATCAATTCAAAAAGGACAGTACGACACCCTATTTCAAACGCTGGGCATCCCTCGGCCCCCTTTACGCCAGTTACGCCCGATACCTTATAAAAAAATACCCCCTTCAGTTCGTCCAAGACTGGATGCTCCCTAACGCTGTCAAGTTCGCCGTTCCGCCCACCGAGTTCCTAGGTGAATACAATATGGGCAAGGACAGCGTTGACAAGCTGGCCAAAGACTGGTTCAACTATAAAACGCGGAAAGTCCAGCAACGCGACAAAACGAAAATACAGGCCGGGATACCCGCCACCGATTGGTTTCCTGTATTCGGCGCCATGGCAAATATCCTTTTGCTCATGGGCCTGATCGGCGTCTTTTACCTGGGTGCGGTAAACCGCAAAGAGTATGGTATACCCCAGCTGCTATTGGCCGTTTTCACCCTATGGCTGGCTAACGGCGTCTTCAGCATCTTCGCCTCGCCTATCGTTCTCAGGTACCAATTCTTTCCTCTCACTGTAGCATTTATCATCGGCGCCGCCCTCCTCGAAAGAATATATAGATTAGCCCAATCAGAAAACACACAACCATCATGAAACGAGCCATCCTCGCGGACATAATTACCTACTTCTTCATCGTCCTATTCCTTTATACCGGCATAACCAAGCTCCTAGATATCCAAACAGTTAAAGAACAATTGCTTTCCGCCCCGCTCCTGGGATCTCCGCTCTTGGCAAGCATCATCACCTGGGCATTACCAATATTTGAAATCCTTCTGGCGATCGCTCTCTTTATCCCCCGAATCTCCCCAAAAGCCCTTTACGTCACCCTGGCCCTGATGGCGGCCTTCACCATATATGTAACCATAGTTCTGGCTGTGGACAGCCACATAGCATGCAGCTGCGGCGGAATCATCGAGGAACTCTCACCCACAGAACACGTACTTTTCAACGCGGTATGCGTGGTCCTTTGTAGCATAGCACTGGCCGTTCGGTGCCGGCAAGAAACTACGAAAACCTTCCGGTGGGTTACGAGCACATCCATCATCGCATTATTTGCCACTATCGGCTGGATATTTTTCATGGCATTTTCCACACCGGCGGAAGCCAAAACCGGGTTTGAGGGCCGACTTCTCCCAGCATTCGATCTGCTCCTTCCGGACAGCACGACCCACTTCAACACCGCCAATATCCCCACCGGCAAACCGTTCATCCTTATCGGATTTTCCCCTTGGTGTGAGCACTGTCAAGCGGAAACGCGGGACATAATCCGACATATCCAACAACTAAAAAATGTGCGGATATACTATGTGACGCCCTATCCTTTTGACCAGATGAAAATCTTCTATAAGGCTTTTAAACTGAACCAATACCCAAATATTGTAATAGGAACTGATGTAAAAAACTATCTTCTCCCCTATTTTAAAGCGCCTGGCGTCCCATTTACGATGGTGTTCGATTCCCATAAGAGATTGAAGGCCAGTATGACAGAAGAAGCCAAAGCGACGAGAATTATAAAGGTAATCGACTTAAATTAGTCGTCTCCAGCCATTGGCCTATCAGCACAACAATATATTTCAAACACTTGCTTTGCCCATCCGATTCAATTCGCGATGTATGACATAACCTGTTCACCAATGCGCACATCAATTCTCCCAACAAAAACACAGAGCGTAACGGCATCCCCACGTGGCAACCTTATCCAGTTGCAATCAGATCATTTCTTCTCCAATATTCCCCGACTATTTCAGCATTAGTACCAAATTCACTGAAAAGCCAATAACTCCCTATTTTTTAAACTTCTTATCGAAATGATACGCCACTGAAACTATCCAATACTGCCCCAATATATTCGTGGAGCTCTGCGTATTAATATTGCTCGAGTTTGTCCGGCTGATCCCCGCATTCGCGTTCAAGATGTTATTAAACTTGAATTTTGCGACCAGCTTGTTATGCAGAAAATTCCTAGAAATATAACCATTCCATATAAATACAGAAGTGCCCGAGCTAAAAGCACTGGTCTTTTGCTGCCATGTGTATATCCCATTGCTACCTACTTCAAAATTCGGAATCAAGTAAATAGCCACCATCCCTTGGTCACTTTGCGCCCAATAGTGAACCGGAGCACTTACATTAACACCGCTAACCTGATCGAAATAAGTCAAATTCGCACTAACCTGAACACTATATCTATCGGCCACAAACTTACTTAGACTAAACCCTCCACCGCCCAAATAAGCATCATTATTCGCCAGTGTTGAATTAATGTAACTTACAGTCCGTGTATAGCTTCCCTGAGATTGTAATCCTATATCCAATCCAAGTATCCTTTTGTTTAAAGAAAAATTGATCGCTGCAGTTCTACCTCCATTCACATTAACAGGCTGGCTTATTTGCCGGCCCAGGCTGTCCGTAATAACTTTAGTGCTTATACTACCCTTTGACACGCTCATATTCAAGCCCACATTGAGAAGCCAATCTTTCATGTGATGAAACTCCAACCTAAAATTATGCCGATACTCAGGCGCAAGATTCCGATTCCCAAGCATAATGTGCAGGGGATCGTTATTATTCGTTATTGGCGTCAACTGGGTAATCGCGGGCTCTATAAGAGCGGTGCTATAGCTAAATCGAATATTTGCAGATGATTCAGATGTATAATTAACCATTACCCTTGGCGCAATACTATTGTAATTCAATCGCGATGCCGAGTCCGCCATTAAATTCCGTTGTCGTTCGACGTAATCTAGCCATGCGGCTCCCAAAGTATATTCCACTGCCTTGTATCGCCCTTGGACACCGACAGATACACTTTCACCAACCGTATACCCGCTAAAATATCCGCTGAGACTATCAATCAGCTGTTGATATTCGCCATTGCCCCTAGCGTAAGTTACCTGTGAAGGTTTATCCCTCGTAAAATAAGTACCATAACTCAGCCCAAGAATGGGCCCCATCCAAGTGGGAATGGTTAAATTCAAAGACGTGCCAACATTCAGAGAGTGGCCGGCAATAATTTTCCGCTCATCTGCCGTATCTTTGCTCAACAGCAGCCCGTTACCTTGATAAAACTGGCTCGTCGAATATAAATACCCGCTCGTGTTATTCTCGCCTTTTTCCGCTCCAAGGCCGAATGAAAGCGCCCCATTGCCATTCTTACCAATATCCATTCTCCACCACAAATTCCCCTCCATTTTCTGATCATCGACATTATCCCGAATTGCCTGGTCATTCCTATTTACCAATGTATCATTAAAATAACTATTGGCTGCCGACATAAATTGATTCTGTCCCGAGGATTTGCTGCCCCCAAATATCATCTTAAATTTCATTCTCCGGTTAGATGCCCAATCATAGGATCCGTAAATCGAATTTTGAACTTGTCGGTTAGTTGACTGGGTTAGCTGATTTTGCCCATAAGTACTGTCGGGTAACGTCTGCAAACTTCGCGTCACCGTATTTGGCTGCGTAGTAAAATATCCACCCTGAACGTTCACACTTAGTTGATCGAGGGAGCCACCCCATGAGTTAGCATAGTGGACCACGCCAGCTACCACCCGAGGAATGCCGGTGCCGGCCTTTGCTGCCAGGGCATCAGCGCTTTCACTCAGAAGCCCAGACTCCTGAGCAACATTGTTCCCGCTAGAGAAACTTACTATCCCGGTATTTGAAGCGAGTCCCAATACGGTAAACTGCTCTTTGCCCCGGAAAGCCGCCAAAGTACCATTAACCTTATAGTAGCCTCCTACATCACCACCGGCCTCCACATTTCCAAAATAACCATCTTTAGCATTTGCCTTCAAGACTAAATTCAGGGTCTTCGTTCTTGTCCCATCATCGATTCCTGTCATAGTAGCTGCCTCACTCTTTTGACCAAGAATTTGCACCCTCGCAATTTTATTAGCATCAAAATTACCGGTAAGCATAGTCGGATCTGAGGCAAAAATATCAACTCCATCAACCAAAAGCCTCTTAATTTTCTCCCCATTGTAACTGATAGTCCCGTCCGGGTCGATGTGCATACCAGGAAGCCGTCTCAACAAATCCTGAACTTCGGCGTTCGGCTGCATCACGACACCTGAAACATTGTATTCTAATGTATCCCCTTTCATCCGTGGCCGCAAGGCCGCAACCACAATTACAGTCTTTAAGCTATCGCCTTTTGTAATAACAGTATCCTCGGCCTTCCGAAGGACAGACATGGATTGCCCTCGCACCTTACTAAATGCAGGAAATAACAATAAGCACAGAATAGTCGATTTAATAACACGCACAAGCTAAACAAATAGGAACCGCAAAATATTCCTTTTCAACGCAAACTCACCGCAGGCGTATTAACTCCATCTCGATGTCATAATCAGTTCACACATTGATGTTATCCATTCTGCAGCGACACCACAGTTATATTAACCATATAAACGAAGTCGATAAATCGCCTCTGTTAGTAACCCTAATTACGCCTTTTGTAAACCTTATTTATTTGGACGCAGACATCATCGATTCATATCTTTGATGTGCAATTAATCACGATCCATCTTTCAGATATAGTTGCAGGTTCTGGTAGCTCATCGGCGTATATCGTATCAATCTTCGTAATATAATTATTGCTCACAAAAAACCTGTCCTATGCCAGCAAGGCAAACACTGTTTCTCTTTCTAATTGTTTTCAATTTCTGCGCCTGCAATCAAGCACACTATCAGGAAGTCAAATCCAAACATACGGGCCAGAAAATTCCGAACTTGGATTTAATTTCGCCCGACAGCAGTCACCACATAACGACGCACGATATACCCGACGGGCCGGCTATCGTATTGTTATACTTTAAACCCGACTGTCCATTTTGCCGGGCAGAGATCACAAGTATTCTTGAAAACCTTTCTACTTTTAAAGGAGTAAATTTTTACCTAATCGCCGGAAGCGCCTCCAGTTTACTTAATATCTTCACGAACAATATTCAGCGCCGGCATATTCCCAACTTTTTTATAGGGATCGACTATAAGCACGACTTTCAAAACTATTTCAGTCCTCAAGGAGTGCCATTTACCGCCATTTATCGAAATGAAAAAACTCTAGGAAAGTCATATATGGGTGCACTTTCAAGTAAAGAACTTGCTGGCGTAATCAATGACTAATCATACAATAAACGAACTTATCTGGCCGGATAACGGGAAAGATGGCTACCAACCCGCCGTCATCTTCAACCCTAAAAAAGAGCGGGCATACTCACAAATTAAAGTTTAGCTTTTTGATTCAAAAAGCACCTTTGTTATGAAAAAAGCAAAATTATTCCTGACAGGCGCAGCCATTGCAATTGTTGCCGTCGGTGCTGTAGCTGCCAAATCTGCACGCGGTAATGGAAATCTCTACTTTTGTTCTGGCACCTCATGTTTGCAATCTAGTATTTACAGCGATCTAACTGGAACTACAACCACACAACCAACCAGCAACTACTTTACAGCGATCGGTACCGGCGTCTGCACCAGCCAAACTGTGGGATGCAATAGCACCCATCCTTCAGTTGTTCTTAATGCCGGCGAATAGGCCATACTGGCTAAAAAAATGATTCCATAAAATGGAAAGGACGCGCGGTATTAAGTTATCAAGCGTTCTTTCCATTATTGTAATCGCCAGCGTTTTGGTTGGCATCCTCGCTGCTAAAACAACATCTATTCAAGACAAGGAAATCTCTTCTATTGCGCCGGCCGTTCTTTGACATGTCAAGTTTCCTATATTTATAGCGATATCGAAGGAAGTACGACCACACAATCGCCGTCCAACTATTTTACAGCAACTGGTGCTGCTTGTACAAGCCTAACTGTAGGTTGTAACAACACCCACCCGTCGGTTGTACTTTTGGCTAATCCATAGCCATGTTAACCGATTAAGTTATAGTTTTTTAGATGGGAAGAACGTATGGCTTACCTAGCCGACCGTCTTTCCCATCATATTAGCCAGGTACCAGCAAGTTAGCAGGATGCCTAATGCCATATTTGGTGCCAGGAAACTACGAGTGTCTAAGCAGACAAATTAAAGTTTAGCTTTTTGATTCAAAAAGCACTTTTCTTATGAAAAGGGCAAAATTGTTTATGACAGGCACTGTCATTGGCATTATTGCCGCCGGTGAAGTCGCCGCCAAAGCAAAATCTGTTCGTGGATTAGGAGATCTTTTCTATTGCGCCGGCACACCACTGACATGTCAGCCTTCACCCATTTATAGCAATGACATAGGCATCTCAACGGGATTGCCAACCAGCATTTTCTTTACAGGCAGCGGCCCCACGTGCACAAGCCCAACTCTGGGGTGCAATAACACTCATCCAATGATCGTTCTCCATGCCCCTATGTAATGAAACCGATGAAATAACTTCAAACTTTGAAATGGCGAGTACGCTTAACAACAAGATTGGCAAGCGTGCTTTCCATTATTTTAGCTATAAAAATATCTACGAATAGGTGACAAACTCTGCCCCAATCGTACAAAAAACTATTAAATTGTTTCAGTAAGCAACGGAATTACTCTAATTCGGAAATTCGCGCTCCTATTGACATACTTTCCTATATCTCCAAGTTTCGCCTTTATAAAAAACTCGTCTCATTATGAACAATTCAAAAATCAGTCACATGGCTGCCGTAGTTTTAGCAATTGCCATGGGCGTCGTTGCAGCCAAAGCAAAAACCAATCGCGGCCAAGGAAATCTATACTTTTGCAGCGGCGTGCCCCTGACATGCCAACCCTCCATAAATCTCAGCAACATTGAAGGCCCCCAACTGGCCTCCCTCCTACCCTATATTTCACGGGTGGTACAATTGGTTCAGCTTGTTCCAGCATAACCTCGGGATGTAACAATACACATCCCTCGATTGTCCTTCGAACTAATCCTTAATCGTTTGGAATCAGTTGACTTTCCATCCATTTGGCAACCTGCCTATGCTTTAGGTAATAATCAAAAAAATCCGTAAGCCTCCTGGTGTAATCCATTTTATGCTTGGGATCATCCAATACGTGGCGTTCCTGATCATATTGTAGCATCCATGCCGTTTTGCCTAGCCTTCTCAAGGATGTAAACAACTCGAGGCCTTGCGACCAGGGAACATTATCATCCAAAGGATTATCCATGAGCAACATCGGGGTCGTAATACTATCCGCCCGAAAAATTGGCGAATTCTCAATATAAAGTTCCGGATTTTTCCAAAGCGTCACTCCTATACGATTTTGTCCAACCTCCATCATTATATGATCATCTAAGTCTCCGAACCTCAAAAGGCCGCTGAAGCTTACCAAATCGGTCGGACCTTCCACGGACACCGCCGCCGAGAACAATTTGGAACGCGTTACGAGGCAATTCACCTCGTACCCTCCAAAACTATGTCCATAAAGACCCAAGGCCTCCCGGTCTACCCACGGCTTCGAACGGAGCAACTCTGCCGCGGAATTCACATAATTGTAAACATCTTGGCTGGGGTGGCCCATCGTATAATTGATGTCGGGACAAAAGACGATATAGCCATGACTAACAAACCAGGGAATGTTCAATGGGCCTTTACACAAGTCGGGCGCCACGAAAACATTAAGACCATCGGAGAGTCGCTCATAAAATGTAAAGATGACAGGATACTTCCGCTTTGAATCAAAATCTTCCGGTTTGTATAATATACCTGTACCAGCCCGCCCATCAAATGTCTTCCATTTCATCAACTCCGTTTGTATCCAATTGTACTTGTTCTCCGGCTCGAGCTCCGTGACCGACCTAAAATCCTTAAAGTTCTTTGTTGTAACCAAGTTTCCAAAATTCCGACTGCTCATACACCGTAGCAAGTATATGTCCGCTCGCCGCGCCTTATAAATATCTCTTGGAAGACTAACCGTAGAAAAATTGTCGGGAAAGTAAAACGCCTTATCCGCCATAACCAAGCGGACCGGATCGTCGTCCGCACCCAGGTGAATCTCATAAAACCCGTTCTGTTTTGACTCTTCATTGAAGGCGCAAAGAATGACTTTCTCTCCCATCCTCTTAGGTACAATAGAATATACATTCACCGGGTTAACATATAAAAGCCGGAAAACAATATGATCTCTTCTGCCAAACCCACGGGTTAAACATACGGGTGACCGCACACCGTCCGGGTCGCAAAGCCATAGGTCATACCGGTCCTTAACTATAACCCCACTGTCACCCTGTATCCATCCCGCAATTCCGTATGAACGTGGGACTTCACCCAAGTCCCAACACTCGTCATAGACCGGTGTAGGTATATTTACACTAATATTAGTTGTCCTCTTATTATCAGTATTATAGGTAAAAAAAGCCTTTTTTTCCGGATCATACCAATAAACATACTTCCCGGTATTGGATAAATGAGGATCGGCGTAAAGCAACCTTTTTGCAATACACACCTTTTGACCATCTCTTGTATTTACAAGAAATACATCCGGTCGATCCTCCTTGTGCAAGTATCCTTCAGCGACATTAACCCGATTACAAGCAAGCATAAATTCATCTATGCCCCATTCATCAAATTTGCACAAATCTCCAATATTGCTTAATACAATCACTCTATTTTCACGTGTGAGAAACACCGCCCTCATAACCTCCGTTTCCGGCATACCTCCCGGTTCACCCAACTGATCATCCCTGCTACACCAGATTACGATCCCGGTCGGCTTCGCAATCGCTGACTCAACTGTATCCGCCGCCTTTTCAACATCAAAGAAAATCCTGGTTCCATCATTGCTTATCTCCATTGCCCTATCCGATACAAACAAATCTTTGCCCATCCCCTTTGTGGTGTCACTCACGATCATGCTCGCTTTTTTCATTCCTGGTTGATAGACCCATATTGCCGCCCCACGCCGCCCCTGAAACGTTGATTCGAATGCGATCCCGCCTTTATCTTTAATAAAAGTCATATTCAACGCATTGTATCCGTTCCATACCGTGTCCAATCGCTTAGCGCCATAATCGTCTAAAAGCGCAACAGATATTTCCTTGAGATCCTTTCTAGCTTCTGATTGAATAAGTACCAGCATCCGGCTTTCATCCGAATAATTAAAGTCTGTTACATTAAGATATGCACTCCTTATCTGGCATTTCCCGTCTATCACCAGCAATTTTCCGGAATTCAGCAAGCAAAATACAAATGGTTTTCCCTCATTCTCCCCAACACTAAATGAACGAACATTACTTTCCCACAGCGCGCCTCCGGTTACGACATTAATAATACCCATACTATCAGTCTTTGTCATAACAGCGATAGAACGACTATCACAAAGAAACCTAGCATCCCGAACGTTATTATATGTTTTAGAAACACCACTACCAAGTGACACAACCCTGGCTTGGGTTCCCTGATCCTCGCTATTTAAAAAATATATAACAAAATTCCCGTCATCGGAAATATTCTCCGCTTGAATATGCGGCCAACTAGCCAGTGATGAATAATCCAGAGGCATTTTTTGACAATTCACTACCAGTGAAGTCATGCTTCCCACAAAAAAAAACAAGAGTTTCTTCATAAAAGTTTAGAATTTACTGCAAAGTCGCACACTAGGGTGCAGTCAGAGAACAGTAAATATGCGCCTACTTAGATCGCCATCTCCTAGCAAAAGTATAAGGTTGCCGCCGCAACAGATATGTCTTTGCTGAGTAGACGAGTTAACGACTTGGAATACAACATGGATTCAACGCCCACTCTTCTCCATATCCATGTGCAAATCCGAAACAAATACCCCAAAAATTCCGCAATGTCCATTATTGAAACGACAATGTTCCACAGTTTTAACAACATTCCCTCAAACTTTTGTAATAAGCGCGCCTCTATTCGAAATCCATACCATCCATTTACCACGTCAACTTTCTTTGCCTCATCAATTCAAGTCGATCATGAAATTCCTGATTTTTCGGATCATGCTTACATGCCATTTGTTCCCAATATATCGCATCGTTAATTCTTCCAACCTTATACAACAAACTCGCATAGGTATCAATATAATTTGGCATATTACCATCCGTCCATCCGCTTGTATCTTTAAGAACATGAGCGGACCATTTGACTGCGGAGTCCAGAACTCGCCTGTCGGAACATCTCAAAAAAATCGCCCATGCTTGGTTATTCATGTCCAAATCGCTTACATCAACTGAGTACGTCGACAGAATCATAGTTTTATTTTCCATCAACGCTATCCAGTTCCTAGTATGGTTATACCACCGATCTTTCCCAAAGGCAATCTCCTTTTCCGCAATCGATTCGTTGAAATCCTTTCTTATTGCTGAGTCTATTTGTATCCATTTTGGTTCTACAACTGGAGGCCCGGAAGCTCCGGCCAATGCGGGATCAACATACTCAACAGACACCACATATTCTATATAACGCCGCGCCAATTGAACGTCACCGGTAACCTCCCCAACTTTTGCCTGGTTGTTGTAAAATGCCTTAAAAGCAGAGTCATTGGAACCGATAAATTTTTGACCGAAACAGTAAGTCAAAAAAAACAAATTATTCTTGGTCCACTTCTCCCTCTCCGGCAATTGTATCCAAAAGCTATCAATATACTTTTTTGCAATTGTACGAGCAACCTCATGTTCTCCCATTTCCTCCGCTGTTTGAATAAGATACGGACATGCAGAAGTATCCATGTAGCCAGCGCTAACACGCCGTAACAGGGAAAAATACTGCCTTTGGGGATTCAAGGCGTCCTTTCCCAGAGAAACAAAATCATCGGGTGCTTTCGCTCCAAACCCTATATTAAGAGGCTCGCCCTTCGGAGAGAAAAAAAGAAAACAGGGATACTTATAAACCCTGTATCTACGAATAAGCTCCCTGGCATCGGCATACCAGCTCTTGACATGCGGATCATCGCTTTTCCCCGTATCACACTGAACTCTAATCGAAACAAATTGTCGATTATAAAACGCCGCCACGCCCGATTCCAGATAAGTATTATTATCCATATACTTACATGGCCCGCACCATGTTGCGTAACAATCCACAAATATTCCCTTATTCTCGGACCTCGCGACCTTGACTATCTCCTTCCAATCCTTTACGTTCCTAAAGTTTATGCTACTCCTCTTTGGACCACCTACTTGCCCAAAGCCCTCCTGAGCAAAGAGAGATATTAACAGAATAAAAAAACAACTCGCGTATGATCCCAAAAATTGTTTCATTAAATCATTGTTTAAAAAATCCTTAACCCAAATATTGCCTAATATCTACTATTGATACCCTTGGTTCTGTTGGATCTTCGAGTCCGATTGCACATCTGAAATAGGTATCGGATACCATTGGTCCGTCGTCTGCCAATGGCCTCCCTTTGCGGGGGTCACCACAGTCATCACCGAATCTACCTTTCCGGTTCTTTTTAGATCAAGCCATCGATGACCATATTCAGTAAACAACTCATATCTTCTTTCCCTCATAATCGCTTCGATCAATTGTTGCTGTGACGTTGCCGCCGTCATGTCCAAACCCGCTCTTTTCCTAATCGTATTCAAATCGGAGGCGGCACCGTTCAAATCTCCTAATTGTGCCTCAGCTTCAGCTCTTATTAAATATTGCTCGGCGAGCCGCAAAACAGTCGGGTATTCTGTCGGCGGCTGCCCAGTATAATTCAATTTATATTTATAAGGGAAATAGTATGTGGTTCCACCCACCTGAATACTGTCAATCCAGTTTACCCTCCGGAGATCGCCTGGCTCAAATCCAAATACGATTGAGTCCGCCAGCAGGTAAGGATAGTATCCCCCAGGGCCCCCAAACATGTTGAGCAAAAAGGTAGCTCCATCCGGGGTATTTCCCCCAGAATTGGGCGACTCCAACTGCCAAATCGCCTCCTGGCTCGTAGAGACGAATACGTTGTTTAAGTTTGAATCCAAGACAAATGCCGAATTATTAATCACCTCCGTAGCTTCAACTTCCGCACTCGAAAGTGAATCCGTAAATAAGTAGACCCGCGCCAGCAACGCGGTTGCCGCGGCCTTATTGGGTCGTGCTCTTTCTGTACTAACGCTTCCATTAAAACTAAGGTAGTTAGCGCTTAGCTTTGCCTGCGCGTCCAAAAGGTCGAGAACGATCTGTTGATAGACTTTCTGTTGCGGGGTTCGTGAAACGGTCTCATTCTCCTGATAGTTCGTGGTTATTACCAAGGGCACATCTCCGTATAGATTAACCAAATAGAAATAACAAAACGCCCTGATAAATTCACTTTCTCCCACGAGTTGACTTCTCATTTCCGCCGTCACCCCCTGCGATTTTGTAAGCCCTTCAATAGCTGAATTAGCCTGATAGATTATATTGTATAGATCATCCCACATGGGCGGAGCATTCGTGCTGAGCAGGGCATTTACGTATGCTTGACTGAGGAGCATATCAGTAGCATTCGAGTATAAATCAAATTCATCTCCCGAGAGACCCAGTAAGCCTGAAATACCATGCGTACCCCCTCCAACCGAATTTGTCAACATAGTGGCATAAATTCCGTTGATGGCCGCCGACGCGGTTGCGTTTGAACTATATACTGTCGCACCTGTGAGTGAGGTACTTGGTGGGGGAACCTCGGAAAATTTCTTACACGATCCTCCAGATAGCAATAACCATCCGAAAAGGATATATATCACTGACTTTTTCATTTCCTGTCAATTTTGAATTAAGTATAGTCCCTAAATGGAGAACTGTATTCCACCAACCAATATCTTTAAAGGTGGCAGCGTCGAAAGGCTTTGAGTTTCTGGGTCCATCCCCTTATACTTGGCGATAGTCCATAAATTTTGCCCATGAACGTACACTTTCACATTTTGCACGTGAATCCGTGTTACCAACCTCTTAGGTAACTCCCATGAAAGCGATACGTTCTTCAACCGTATAAAAGAAGCGTCCGTATAGTTAAGATTGCTCATTTGGGCGTTTGTATAAGCTGTCCACGCAAATGACCCATAATTTTGCGTGTATTTCTCCACGGGTTTCGTATCCCCAGATTTCTCCCATCGATCCAAAGCGACGGCCGGAGTATTATACCCTAAAAACCCAGGAGCGGTTGATTCCTGAAACTGGGGATTCACCCCCGTTTGCTTAATGAATTGAAACAAAAAATCCAGTTGAATGCCCTTGTAGATAAAACTGTTTTGAAGCCCACCATAGAATTTTGGATCGGTATTCACCAACCCCACACGATCAGTTGCATAGGCGGGGCTATTCGTCTTAGCACCCTTGCTGTCCAAGAAGGAATAGACACCGGCAGTCGGATCAACACCTGTACTTCTGAAGACTTTCTTTATGGTCACAGGCTGACCAACTACGAACACGTTCACAAAGGGAGATGTCTCTAAACCGGGATACGTCTTTAGGGTATTTTTCGCCTCCGTAATATTAAAGGATGAACGCCATGTGAAATTTTTCGATTTTATGTTTATTGTGTTCAAAACGCCTTCCCATCCACTATTTTGCACAGTAGCGGGCAAATTCTCGGTTACATAAGAGAATCCGGTTACACCCGGCACGGTAGACAATATCAGCTCATTGGAGGATCGATTTACAAAATAGCTCCAGTCAAGCAATAGTCTATTCTCAAATAAGCCCAAACTCATTGCACCCTCCGTCTTCTTAGTCGACTCCCAGCTCAAATTTGGGTTGTATAGATTTGATGGGGTTAGTCCAATCTGGCCCTGATACGGATAATAGGTAGTGTTGAAAAGATCGTAGTACTTGTAATCCCCGATTTGATCATTCCCAGTTGTTCCAAAACTCGTTTTAATTTTTCCAAAACTTAGAAATTTCAGCAAATTCCGGACAAATTTAGCTTTCGAGAATACCCAGGCGGCGCCTATCGAGCCAAAATCGTGAAATTCGTTGTTTGGTCCAAAGCGGCTGCTTCCATCTCGTCGTAAATTCAGGTCTACCAGATACTTATCGTCGAAATTGTAATTCAATCTGCCAAATAGCGCACTATACTTATAGTTTGAATTTGTTATTGATTGCGCAATGATCAGGGGAGCTGCCTGAAGGTCAGTCAGCAAGCCGTCACTAGTATAGTTATATCCCGAAAGATCTTGTCCCTTGGAAACAATACTGTTGAACGTTCCACCCGTCAAGACGTTTACTTTACTCAAACCATACAAAACCTGATAAGCTATTTGCGGTTCAGCAATCCACGAGTGTATATTGTTGTTCACAAAAACACATGAACCTGTTGGATTATACGCTGGATTCTGCGACGCAATAGGCAAAGTAGACGTCTCATCCAACTGCAAGTCCGTATAGCCTACATTTACTTTCGCATCCAGGTTTTTTAATATGGTATAGCTAAATATACCATTGGCGATAAGGTTATTCGTGTGCGCCGAATAATGCCTCAATGAATAGGTAGCGGGATTGTTGGCGTACACAAGCGCATAACCGGAATAATTTAAAGATCCGTCATTATTATATATTGGCGGAGCATCCGGAGGTAGCCTTAAACTATAAGTGGGGTCAGTCGTTGGTAGACTACTCAAGTCCAAATTATAATTTCCGGTGATTATCGATTTAAACCTCCCGTCATTTGAACTCGACGTAACATTGAAATGAAACGAACCCTTCTTATCATACCAGCTTCCAGGGAATACCGTGGACTCTTTATGGTAAGCACCACCAATCAAATATTGAGTGTTCGTATTACCACCAGAAATACTGCCCTGTATGTCGTTGTACATGGCCGTACCTCCCATAAAATATTTTCGCCAATCAGTAAATCGGGTTGTATCCCAGACAAGAAGGTCGGGTGCGTTACCTTGACTTGGTTGCATACTATCATTTGCAAAAGCTTCATTGCGCATGGTTAAATATTGACTCGTATTAAGCCAATTCATTTTCATGGGGGCCCTTCCCACCCCTCCCGAAACATTAATATTAAGTCTCACATTGCCGGCAACTCCTTTTTTTGTAGTAATTAAAATCGCCCCATTGGCTGCCCGAGAACCGTAAATTGCCGTAGCATCAGCGTCTTTTAAGATCGATATGCTTTCGATGTCCGCGGGGTTGAGAAAATTTAATGGGCTACCATATCCTCCGTTCCCTGATGCCGGGTTAGCACTTTGTAATAACTCGGACGAATATGGAACTCCATCGATCACATAAAAAGGGTCATTCCCATTGAAAAGGCTATTTAGTCCGCGGATTTGGACAACATAAGGGGAACCCGGCATACCGCTACCCTGGGTAATGAACATGCCCGGGACACGGCCTTCTAACGCTGCCAGTGAATTTGTGACTGGCTGCTGCTCTATGTCACCAGAGTTAACCTTGGTTACATCACCCGTACTAAGTCGTTGCGTTGTCTGTCCATAAGCGATGACTTGGACTTCATCCAAATGAGTCGTGGCGGGTTTAAGCCCGATTGTAACTACCTGTCGCATTTCCTTCACATCAATCTGTTCTTCTGCCCTCTGATATCCAACGAAAGACACTTCCACCCTATATGTACCTGCGGCGATATTCTTTACCTCCAACATTCCTTGATCATCTGTCACGCCTTCAACTTTCAAAGCAGCTATATTAATCGTTGCCCCCGCCAGCCTGAAACCCTGCTCTCCTACTACATAAACAACCAGACTATATGGTCCTGGGGCCGCGCCGTCTGGCATCTGTGAGCCAGGCGCCAATGGCCGATTAATAATCTTAATAATCTTCCCCGTCACCTCATACGTCACCGGCAGACCCTTCAAGCAATCATCCAGCGTCTGTTGTATCGTGGCGTTCTGTACATCGACGTTCAATTTCATATCCGGCTGAATTTCTTTCCCCGAGAAGACGTAATCATACCCCGTCTGCTCCTGTATCTTATCCAGCACCGTCTTCAGCAACGCCCCCTTGAGGTGTAGCGTCACCCGCTCCTGCGCCCTCCCATGCGCCGAGACGGTCAAAGAGCCTACTAACAAAAGAATTGCGGTCAATCTCATAATCCGCAGCGTTTTGGTGATTCCGACCGCCAGAAGTTTTCTACGGCAGTCTGCCTTAACATTCATAGATTTGTCCTGTTTGGGGTGAATAAATCAGGGCCGCAGTCTTTACGGGCGCTCCCTTACATCGCCTCGAATCCGCCGGGGGTGCTCAGAACACTTCCGGCAATTTTTTGGCTACGATTTAAACCTTTTTCATACGACAAGGCAATCAAATAAAATGGCGGGGAGAAGTAGACACAGCCCCCCGTGCGTAAGGCTCGCACACCCTCCGCACACATGAGAAAACTAAAATGTACTTACAGCTTTCCCGCGCGCTATAATGGTTATGTTCTCTGAAAAATCTCAGTGCATCACAATAATTCGTTTTCCCTCTACCCTGTAGGTAAGGCCTGCGATCTCTTTAAGCGCATCCAGCACTTCCAGGGCACTCGTGTTTCGGCTGATGGACGCCGTAATCGGCACGTCAGGGAACGACCCCTTAAAAATTATATCGATATCATACCAGCGCGAAAGCTGCCGCATCACATCCTGCAATGGTAGATTACTAAATCGGAAGAGCCCCTTTGTCCAGGCGATGCTCGCCTCCGCCTCCTCGTCCCTGGTGACCGTCAGGTGTCCGCCTGGATCCAGCGTTGCCCGTTCGTCCACCGCCAACACCGCCGAACGGCCATCGTCCGTCACTCGCACAGACCCTTCTAACAACGTGGCCTCAGCCCCCGGATCGTCGACATAATCACGCACATCGAATCGAGTGCCCAGCACCGTTACTTCCTTTCCACCCGAAAGCTCCACAACGAACGGTCGCGCCGGGTTTTGCGCCACTTCAAAATATCCTTCTCCCCGGAGCTCTACTTTTCGCGCCTTTCCCTCGAAAGCAACGGGGAACCGAAGGGACGACTGAGCATTGAGGTAGACCGTCGTGCCATCCGCCAGGCGCAGCTTATACTGCCCGCCTCGGGGCGTCACCAAAGTATTGAACACAATTCCCGCAGCCTTGCCCGTTGAATTATTGCTAACGCTTTGTATCCTGTACGACAACAGCGCACTGTCGGTCTTTACCACCTGCGTCCGACCCTGCGTAGCAACACTCCCTGTACCAGCATCGTCCAGGGCAATCTGCCGGTTGTCCCCCAGGATCAACACCGCCTTATTGCTTCCCGGTGGCAGCTTGTTTGCTGCCGCTACCGCCGGCACTGTTCTTTGTTCCCTTTTATCACCGGGCTTTAACCAGATCATCGCGCCTGCGAGCACCAGCACTATCGCCGACGCGGCCATCCATCGAACTTTGCGTATATTAGTTTGGCCCGCTTCGCTTATTGATACCAGCTTCGCACCGCCTGCCGCCTGGCCGCGACTCCACTCGGGTACGGGCGGCTGCTCCTTTGCCAAGTCCCATAACATTTTAGCTTTCCAGATATTTTCGGCCTGCACCCGTTCATCGAACCGGGCACGATTATATGGATCTGACAACCACACGTCCAACTCCTCCCGTTCGGAGGCAGATAGTTCGTCCTGGAAATACTTCCAAGTAAGTTCTGTAATTCGCTCGCTACTCCATTCCATTGAATAACATTTCGTTGGCAAGGACCAGTGACAAAAAATTCTTGCAGTTATTTATACGGCGAAGCACCCAAAAACCCCTAATAAAAAACAAAGAAAATTTAAAGAAAAGATAATATTCGGAAAATAACAAGTAGAACGATTGTCGTTGTCCACGTGAGCCCGGCAATTAAAAGCAACAGCATACCCGTGGCCTTTTTATTCGTCAACGCCATGCGTAATTTATCCAGTGCATACCGCAATTGATTTTCTACACTGCGGGGAGAAATTCTCAATCGCTCAGCAATCTCTCTGTATTTCAAGCCCTCTAAGTAATAAAGAACTACCACCTCTTTGCACCTGGCTGGGAGCTCATGAACCATTTTGAGAACTGCCTCCTCCTTCATGATACGCTCTAGAAGGGCCATGTCCAGCTCGTCATTAACTGCTTGAGATTCGGCCATATCCTGCGGAAACTCGATCATACGACCCGCAGCTCTCAGGAAGTCTATGGATCCCGTACGTATTGCGAGGTACAAGAAATTCGTCACGTGTTTCATCGAACGCATCTTTTCCCGCCGCTCATACAGCTTAAGGAATGTTGTGCTTACAATCTCCTGTGCGTCCTCGATTTTTCCTCTGGGACGAATCGCTTTCAAGCAGGTTACGAATATTGGGCGATAGTATCTGTTATATATCTCCGTAAAAGCCCTACTATCGCCGGCATTTAACCGCGCGATCAAAATATCGTCAGAAGCCTCCGCCATAGCAAATTGTTGCCTAATCCCGCAACATGGATTTGAGTTCTCTCATTTTTAATATAAAGTGCATGCCACCGGACAGTGAACGACGACTCGTCCCTGGATAAGGCGGTGTGCGAACATAGTATTAATAAAAAACTTATCTAATGTACGATCTGGCGTGGAAAATAGATCAGGTCAACGGGACCGCTGAGGAAGGACACCTCAGTCATAGGAGATTCAAAACAAGATACAATGATTTCCGAATTTTTACTATATTTTCTACGTATTTGCCCCATATTTTTTGCGTGTTACCCGCAGGCGTTTTAGACCTCAAATCCCAGGAAGCCACCCATAACCTGATCACCTTCAACTGTCTACATATGCAAACCGGTGGGTTTTTCCGCACTCCGACTCGTGATGAAGCGGCAAAGTTAATTTTCCTTGAAGACTTTCGGAGGTTCTCATCGTGTTAGTTGGGTCTGTATTGGGTCCAGCCGGGACGTAAAGTCTCTTGCTACACCATCTGTTGGGAACGCCGCCGGTCCTCGCGTTTGCATTCAGGCTGATATACCCCCGGTACCTGACAAGTGCCACCGGTATTCAATATTACATTTCAAAATTGACCGTCGAAGAAGGATTGCTGATCCAGCTGGAAAAGTTCGGCAACTTCCAAGTAAACCATTATTTCGGAAAGCTTTTTTCTCCCCCCTCCCGTCCCCCCGCTGGGGGGAGGCGGTTTTTTTAGGATATTGGATTGGGAGGAATAGCATTGACCCCTAAGTGATCCGCTTGATGTAGATGTGAGCAAAGTAGGTCGCGCCGGTTCATAAGTGCATAGCGTTCCATGGCACGGCATGAGGCGGCACCGGATCAGTCGAATTTGCCTTCTGCCTGATCCCATTTCTTTTGTAGTGCGCCGGCAATCTTTTTGATAAAGGCGAGCTTCTCTTTCTTCCGGTTGCGAAGCACCCGGGAACGGTCATAAATATTGGCAACCGTTTTGCCCAGCGCCAGCCGCGCCCATTTCTGCAGCCGGCTAATATCGGCCGGCTGCCCCTGGTATTTCACGGCCCCTACCGCCTGGATGCCGTACAGCCATTCGGCCAGGTCCGCGTCCGAGGCGCCCCAGCTGTAGCCGAGATCCGCG
>Ga0134126_10001424_pt1 | contig 30327 bp, 35 predicted proteins | sample KB31752_FD_96881 | JGI IMG/M metagenome (GOLD analysis project Ga0134126, IMG submission 96881) | Terrestrial soil microbial communities with excess Nitrogen fertilizer from Kellogg Biological Station, Michigan, USA - KB3-175-2 | ecosystem: Environmental > Terrestrial > Soil > Unclassified ... | reverse complement strand
GCTGTTGCGGTAGATCGCGCCGTAGGCCCAGCCGGCGAGCATGGTGCGGATAAAACGCTCTGCCTTGCCGTTGGTCTGGGGCCGGTAGGACCGGGTGCGCAGGTGCTTGATGCGCATCGCGCGGCAAGCCAGCGCGTGCATCCTTGAGACGTATGGGTTGCCGTTGTCGGTAAGCAGCTGGCGCACCGTGATGCCGTGAGCGGCGTAGAACGCAACGGCGCGCTTGAGGAACCCGATCGCCGTCGCGGGCTTCTCGTCGGCGAGCACCTCGACGTAGGCCAGGCGAGTCGCGTCATCGACGCAGACGTGCACGAACTCCCAGCCGAGCTGGTTGGCTTTGCGGTGATAGCCGCCCTTTGCGCGTGCTGGCTGGCCACCGAGGACCGCGTGCCCTGGGCGCGCGATCCGCCCCAGCTTCTTGACATCGATATGGATCAGCTCCCCGGGCCGAGAGCGTTCATAGCGAACAGCCGGCTCTAGCCCGAGCCGACCAAGCCTGCCCATCCCGACCCTGGCGAGGATCCCAGAGACGGTGCTCAGCGGCATCCCCATGCACCCCGCGATCTCAGCACCGGTCATCCGCAACCTGCGCAGCGCAGCGATCACCCCAACCCGCTGATCGCAAACCCGAGACGGACAGCTCTGAGGCCGCGACGAGCGGTCTCTCAGCCCGGTCGCTCCCTCGGCCCGAAACCGCGCCAGCCACTTCGCGGCGGTGCGCTGGCTCACCCCCGCCGCCTCTGCGGCCGCCACGACCGACCATTCCTGCTGCAAGATCCGCTCGACCAAGAGCTCGCGGCCCTTGACGCTGAGACGAGCGTTAGCGTGAAGCTTCATCCGGTGTCCTCCTTGAGACTGGTGGCTTAGACACCTCCCAGCCTCCAAGGAGGCCCGGATGAACAACCTCCTCAGGAACTACAACTAGCCGGCTCGGGCTCGGTCGCGAGCTGATCGTGCGGGTCGAGCGATGAGCGCGGACGGGCTGCCCAAGCGGGTAGACGAAATCCGCCTCAAGAGCAACATCGACGACATGCGCTTGGTGCACGATCTCGATGCTGGCGGAGAGATCGTCTGGAGAGAAGCCCAGCGCGCGGGCATGCCTCGAAAGAACGGCCGAGCGTTCACGCCCGAGGAGCTGTTGGAGCTGCTCCGCAAGCCGCATGGCTGATCGGCTCCCGTAGGATTTGCCCATGCGGAACGCATGGGTGGGGGTCTGGCGAGGCGTTCACGTCGTGCTGCGCGTGCTCGCTGTGCTCATTCCTGTAGCGATGGCGTTGGCGGTGATCGTCGCGGCCGTGGTTCAGGCCGGGGATGGTCACTGGGTCGGCGCTCTGGCTGCTGTCGTGCTCGGGTTGCTCTTTGCCGGCGCGGTCCGGTGGGGGCTGTTGATCCTCGCTGGCGTTCCGCTCGTGCTCAGCGGGGACATAGACCCTTCGGCGGGGCGCTAGTCGGGAGCCTCCGCCGTGCTGGCCCCTACGGTTTGGGGCATGGTCCGCGCTGCAGGCGACACCATCCAAGTAGCGACCTCCGCGAGTCGCGGTGGGACGGGTATGGGGCGTAGTTGTAGCGACACCATCGAGATCTCGACCGGTGTCTATCTCGCTGGCGAATATCCCGTGCGAGCAGGTCAGGTCGCTGCCGATGAGGTCCCGCTCATCAATGCCGGTCCGGTGAGCGCACGTCGGGCAGAGGCTACGGCCTTGGCGGTGAAGCCAAGCGAGCGTCGGATAGTCCCGGATGTGCGGGTCGAGCTGTCCAAGAACTCGTGGGATGTGGGGATGACGGCGGCTGGCATCGGCGTCGGCAACATCTTTGGCCATGTCCCCGGGGCGATTATCGGCGGCCTGGTCATGTACGGATGGGCTCAGTGGCGCTGGCGCGCGTCTGACGACCGGCGGAGCTGAGAGACTCGTTGGCGATGACTTCAGAGCGCTTTGAACTTCGCTTGAGCAGCTCCCATGTCGCGGTGGAGAACGGCTGGCTGCGCGAGCATGGCGTGCGCGTCGAGGGCTGGCGGATGCCGGAATCGGTACTCGCTCTGGCGTCGGGCTTCACGTCCTCGCTGCAGGTGAGCGCCGAGGAGAAGGACCGGGCGCTTGAGTGGGCGGAGACGGTCTGGCCACCGGAGTGCGGCGTGCCGATCACCGTTCACCGGCTCTGAGAGGCGCGCTAGCCGCTTCTGAGCGTCTGCGGGGTGCTTGGACGCAGGATCACCCTCTAGCGACGGTCGGGGGCTTAGATCGAACGCATGTTCGGGTCCCTCCGCCGCTCGGGCGAGTAGCCTCGGGCTATGTCTCCATTCGAGCTACTCCGCGACTTGTTCGCGCCGATCGGAGCGATTGCCACTGCGCTCGGCCTTGGTTGGAAGGTCAAAACCTGGCGCCACGATCACAGTCACCATGTTGAGGTCAGCATCTCCAACGGCTTCCCGACCTACGGACCGGGCGAGCCACTTGGTGATTGGGTCTTTCTCGTCAAGGCAGTCAACCGCGGGGATCATCCCGTGACGGTCGCCTCGATAGGGCTGCTCTATCCGGGCCGGGCCGATGGCACGCTCGTACTGATGCATCCGCCGTACCCGGGTGCGCTGCCGGGGGTGGTCCAGCCGCGTGACTCTGGGATGACGTGGGTGGGCAAGGAGGAGGTCGAGGCGCGCGGCGTGCGGACGGAGGAGCAGGCCTTCGTCGGCTTCGTCGATCTCTCGACGGGGGAGCGGGTGCTCTCTGCGCCAACGGTTCTCGTCAAGGCGGACGCGCCGGCCAAGGCGGCGTAGCCCCGAGCGCTATTCGCTGCGGGCGGTTTCTTCTTCAAAGCGCTTCGTTTCTTCGGCGTTGCGCTGAGCTTCGCGGCGTTCTTCTTCGTGCTGTTTGGCTTCTTCGGCGTGCTCGGTGGCGGCTTCTCGTTCGCGTTCCTGCTGTTCCTTGTGGTGGAGAGCGGCTTCTTCGGCCTTCTCGTGCTTGGCTTCTGCGGCGCGTTCGTGGGCTTCGGTGGCTTCGCGTTTGGCGAGTTCGGAGGCCTCTTGCGCTGCTTGCTGTTCGGCTTCGTGGTCTTCTTGCGCCTTGCGTTCTCGTTCGTCCTTTTGGCCGGGGCCTTCGACTTCGTGCCAGCCTTTCGCGAGCAGGCGGGCGCAAATTCGGTTAGCGGCGTCCGCGAGTGAGCGCGAGCGGATTTCGAGGGTGAGCGGTCCCTTGCTCATCGAGCAGACCGGGGCTTCGTCCGGTTCTTCGTGGGTGGGTCGCCAGAATTGTTCAGCGGCCTTCGCGGCTTCTTCGTCCCATTTCACGCAGGCGGCTTCTCCGGCGCCGTAGATCGTCACGCGGAGGTCTTCTTCGCTGCGCTGAGCCGTGCAGTCGCCGTTGACGGCCTCGGCTTCTTCAGCGGAGGAGGACGTAGCGGAAGTGGCGCTCGCGGGGGAGACCGCGCTCGTTGAGTTCGTGCCGGATGTGGAGCCGCAACCGCTCAGACAGAGCGCGGCGATTACCAACGTCGAGAGAGGCCACCGGCTCATCGCCGCCGAAGACTACTCGTCTCAACAGTCGAAATCGGGCGGCTTGGACGGGTCACCACCCCCCGGTGCTCAACTTTTCGACCTGGCACGGTCATGGAGGTGTCCACGGCGCTGAGAAGGGCTGCTATCGACCCACGCTCGGGGTGAGGTGAGGAGATGCCCACACCATCCGCTGGTAGCTGGCCCCTCCATACGCTTCAGCGCCATCCGACGTGGGCGCTAACGTCCCGCGGTCCATGACGGTCGACCGGTTCCGGAGCATCAGCAGGGCGACGCTCAGACACGTCGCACGAACGCTGCTTGCCGTCGTCGGAATCGCACTAGTTGTTCTAACGGCGGTGCTTGTGGCGAAGCAGTGGAAATCGGGCGGTCAACCACCACGCCTGCTCGGCGAGCGAGTAGCCATTGCGGACGCGCGCTCGGTCGGCCCCGAAACGACTTGCCCCGCGAAATGGACTGACGGGCCGAATCGGCCGCAAGCCGAACTCTCCTTGTTTATCCGAAGCGTCGATGTGCACGCCCTTACCGCTAGCGTCGAAGCGGCCATCTGTTTTCCCGAAGCGCTCTTCCTAACTCTCTACACGAGAAAGTACGGGCCGACTCTCCACAAGACGAAAGAAGGCGGCATCACATTCGATCCACGGCGCCGATTCGCCAACGCGAGCGTGGACGTTGATCTCACGCGAGAAATCCCCAGCGCAGGGAGGAGCGACGAAGTGCCACGGTCCTCCAGCCTCCGAAAGGAAGTCCCGCTGGGGCAGCTCGTGGGTGATGAATTTCCTCAGATCAACCTCGGTCGAATCACGCTGCCTCTCATAGCAGCGACACGCGAGTATCCGTTTGACTGGTACTCGTTGCGGGACGAGTTCTCGGTGCTGATCTGGTACTTGCTCGGCGAAAACAACGAAGAAATCAAGGTCCAGGCCACTGGGACCAACGAACCGATCGTGCACGTAAAAGTCTTTGCCGATCCCGCCTTGGCGCCGCTCGTGCTCAGTGCCAGCGAGTCAAAGCCGCCCAGAGAACTAGATCACGGCACTGCCGTCTCGCTCCGGCTAACGCGGAGTGCACCAACCCGTTGGTACGTGGTCGTTATCGCAGGGATTCCAGCGCTTCTCGCGCTTTTGCTCTGCGTGGTGTTCCTGAGGCCCGGAATCGGCGACCGACCTCGCGTCGGCCCAGAGGCGGTTGGTGCGGTCGCGGCCGTGCTCTTGGCCGTGCTGCCGATTCGACTGGTCCTCGTGCCGTCAAGCGCCACCGAACTGACGCTCGTGGACTACTGGCTCGGCTTCGAGATGGCAGTCCTCGCGGCTGTGGCGTGCTTCGCTGTTCGCAGGACGCTCTAGATGCCTAGACGGACTAACACATTTCAGGAGGTCGTCACGATCATCCATCGGCAGCTCGCGAAGGGCGCGCCGGTTGAGGAATCGGCGATGCTCGTTGATCGGGTGACTGGCGACGAGAAGGAGGTTGATGCCGTAATTCGCTCGAAAGTTGCTGGCCAAGACATCATCGTCAGCGTGGAGGCGACTCGCAGCAAGGTCAGCAGACCGTGGGTCGAGAGCATGATCGGCAAGCACAAAAATCTCGACACGCATCGGCTAGTCCTGGTTTCCGAGCGCGGCGCGTCCCCGGCGGCGTTCCGCATGGCGGCGGCCGAGAACGTTGCCCTGCTCGTGCCCGAGACGTTGAGCGGGGACAATCCGGTGCTCAAGGTTGTAGGACGGCTCGAATCAGTCTGGCCGAAGGGTGTGACTCTGACGCTTGAGCGAGTCTGGATCACGGTCCAAACGCCGGAGGGCCTCAGCCGTATAGAGGGAGACGCGCCCGACGATCTCGCTATCTATGATCTCGACGGTAGAGCGCTCGGCACACCCCCGCAAGTGTTCACTCGCATGTTCGGGAACAACTGGCCCTGGATTTTCGAGGAAATCAAACTCGCCGACATTGCAGAGGACCGAGACGAATACTTCCTCGCCGGATGGGGCGAGCCCGACACCCGATGGGCAGACAGGCAGGACGAAACACCGCGGGCGATTGCACTGCAATGGACCGCGACAGAGGAACTCCACCAGATCGCCAACATGGAATTCACCGGCCGGGCGGTGATTCAGGTCACGGAGATGCGGCTCACTCACTGGCGGCTCGGGGACACTGCCGTCGCCTACGGAGAGGCCCGTGTGGGCGACGAGAACGCCCTCTTGGTGATCGGCGAGGACGAGTCGGGAACGCGAGCCACCATGAAGCTGAGCCCGGACGCTAAGACAGGCGATGGCGCCTCCTCCGCTGGCTATGAAGTGCAGCTCAGGGAGATGTCCGCGGAAGAGGACACGGACTAGCTCGCTACGCGCCGTCGCGCCCTTGGCGCGATCTCGGTGAGGTGCGGCCGGTCCTCGACCGAGGCGAGTTGACCCCGAGCGTTGAGCGCGGCGCGATGTGCGCGGCGAGCGACCGAGGCGAGACTCGCGCGCCCAAGCTGCGAGGGTGCACGACGCCCGAGAGGGTCTGAAGCACCCTTGGCACTGCGAGGCTGCCCTTGAATGCTGAGACGGAGCTGATCGTGCCTGCGAGGGTCCCGCGCAAGCCTTGAAGCCCTCCGGACAGCGTCGAGGCGCTCGTCAGTCGCCCCCGGAGACTGCCGGCTGCTTGCAGGGCGCCTTTGAGCGCGGATGTCGACGCGACGCGGCCGGCGAGCTTGCCCGGCGCCTGGAGGTTCGCTCGGAAGGCTGAGACGGCTTTGATCGGTTCGGCCGCAAGCGCACCCTTGCCACCCTGGAGGTTCCCGCTGAAGCTAGAGGTGATTTTGATGGAGCCACCCAGTTTGCCCACTGGTTCGCTCGATGATTCGGCTTCAATCGAGAGGTAGACCTCGAAGGTGGCGAGTTCTTTGGCCGTGAGGTGTCCGACCGTGAGGAGCGCTTCTTCGATCTGAGCGGCCGTCAATTCGCTCAGTTTTTTTTTCGCCCGCAGGATTCAGGAAGGCCTTTTGCCAGACCTGAACGTTTTTCGTCATCGAGGGCGTGGCGCTGCCCACGAGCGTGACCGAGGAGCCGAAGGTCATGTTGTTGCCGGTCGTGGCGCGGTTTTCCGCGTTCACATGCATTTCGGCGCCGACGACGGTCGCGCCGCCTTCAAGCGCTTCTTTCAGGGCGGTCGGCACTTTGGCGCGGGCCGTGACCTTCTGCCCGCCGGAGTTCGATTTCAGGAAGGGCGTGGTCGCCGGCTGGCCTTCGGATTCGGTTTTCGTCTTACCGATACATTCAAAGGCCGTGCCGCCTTCGGCGACCATCGTGTTACCGCCGACTTCTTTGAGGAAGCAGTTGTAAGTCGTGACGGTCATCGGGTCCTCCGTCTCAGCGGCGCCCCGCGGCTTCGGATAGGGTGCACCGGATGCGAATACGATTCGGACTAGCGGTAGCTCTGGCAGCCGTCCTAATGGCCGGGTGCGGCAGCTCCACAAAGACGGTCACCGAGCGCGTGACCACGGCCGCGAGTAGCTCGACACCGAGCACGGCAACGACTAGTACGACGCCCACGACCTCGGCCCAGTCGGGGCCGGCACCATGCGGCTCGCTCGATATCCCGCATGTGACGACGACGGGGGTCTGTATCGAAGGCAGCCACACCCTCCACTACGCGCCGAAGTCAATGACCCTCCGCCTGAAGACGCTGAGCGCGCGGGTCGAGGGCCTACGGAGCGCCGGGACGGTCGCCACAGGCGGGACCATCTCGGCCACCGCCAACGGCGAGTATCTGATCGTCACGCTGAAGGTCACGAACAACACCGATTCGCCGGAGACCTTCGACGGGATCTCAAGCCACGAGACGGAACTCGTCGCCGATGGCAAAGACTTCACCGAGGCCTTCAAGGCCGAGAACCAAGCGGATCAGCAGTCCTTCATCTCCCAGAGCGAAGCGATTCAGCCGGGGGAGTCGGCAACGGGGGATGTCGTGTTCGATGTGCCGCCGGCTATCGCCGCGAAGGTGCTCTCGGGACAGAAGGGCGGGCTAGCGATCCTGAACTTTGGAGAAGAAAACTCGGAATCGGCGCCCGGGCTGGGCGTGATCTCTTTAGAGCATTAGGACCCCGTTGGCGTCGCAAGAAAGCCAAGGTGCGTATGACATCCGCGAGGGCTGCCGTAGCTACTCGGGGATCATGGGCAGCATCGCAGGCTTCGTGGTGCCCTCGGTGCTGGTCGTCTTCTCGGTCACGCACCAAGAGGAGGCGCGCCACAAAATGGAACTCACTTTTGCCACGGGACTCCTTGTCCTAAGCCTGCTCGGCTGCTTGGCAAGCGCGTTTGCGTTCGCGGCGATTGCAGGCGAGAAAAAGCTCACCGCGAACCTCCCTGCAGCGGCGATGCTCGTTGGAATTGGGACCATCGTGAGTGTCGCGTCGATCCTCGGCGCTTTTGTGTGCTTCGCCCACATCTACATCTCGACGGCAGTCGGCTTTTTTCTCGCGATCACGGCGGGCGGGGGCATCACCGGCGGAATCTTCAACGCTTTTGCCGTGGTCGATGACTGGGAGATCCGGCGTTCGGAGGAAATGCCTTTGTCCAGATGGCTGGTCTCCCGCAAGAAGGCGACCGAGTACGCCACTGCATTCGCCATTCTTTCCACGATCCCGATGGCGCTCGGACTCGGGCTCGCGTTGCTCGGGCTTCATGTAACGCTGTCGACGCGGGAGGTGACGTGGTTTATCGCCGCTGGAATCGTCATCGTCATCGTCGCGATCATTGGCGGCGTTATACGAACGATTCATCCAACTACGGGCGAACACGACAAAGGCGTCGAGCCCGTCGAGGTCTGGGTGGCCCAGCTTGTCACGGGGCTATACGTTGGCGCAATGCTCATCTTCTTGCCGCAGTAGGCCGGGCGGCTTCGCGCGCCTGCCCGAGTGGCTATGCGAACAGGTCCCGCGGACCGGCCGGCGCGGGCGGTATGCGTGCCACGCCGACCAGTCCCGGGATGCTCAGCCCTACAGAGAACGAGGGTCCGCAGGAATGAGCTGGCCAGCAGCCGGGCCGCGGGGAGGCCGGTCGAGGCTGACCGCTTGCTACCCGGATGCCCGACCGAGGCCGGGTAGGCAAGGTGTGAAGCGGATTGACTGACGGGATCGTCGGAGCTGCCTAGTCCGTAGCCAGGTGCTCCAGCGTCCCGCGCATCTGGCTACAAGAGTAGACAACTGTACTCACGCTGTATTACAGGTTCCCCTTTAGGAATACGGGCCTCTAACGGCGAAACCGTTTCTGCACTCAACTTCGTGCCCTGGAGGAGCCAGCGTGGGCCCTGCTGCACGAGCGCGCCGCCGCACTCGTGGAGAGCTGTGCCGGCGAGCAGAGCGGGACGGACGCGCTCGCCGGCGCCGGTGCCCAGATCGGCTCCATCGCCGACAAGCTCGCGGCCCACGTCCCCGGCGAGCTGCGCGGGGCCGGCGCACCGTAGCCCCGGTCCGAACAGCGGCGCGGGGCCCGAAGAGCGGGCCCCGCGCTTGTCAGTACGGCTCGCCAGGGCCTACGAGATCTCGAGCGCTTCGCCCTTGTTGATCGCGGTGGCCTGCTGGCCGGACACGAGACCGCCCACGGGCTGCCACGTGTTGCCGGTTTCTTTGCCGTTCAGTTCGGTCAGCAGGACGCCGACCGGTTCCGCGCCTTCTTCGAACGCGGGCGGGTTGCTCAGCGAGTTCGGCTGGCCGATCCCGTATTCGGCGACCGTGAAGTTCGCCGTCGCTTCCTTGCTGATCACGTGCGCGGGGGAGACGCTGCCGATGACGGCGCCGTGCACGCGGACTTTGGCCTCGCCTTCGCATTCGAAGTGAGCCAGGTAGCCGACGCCCGGTTCGGCCTGGTTCGTCAGAGACTCGCCGGCCAGGGTGTGGGCTTTGTCCAGCCAGCCGAGCTGGCCGGCCATCGCTTCGGTGGTGATGGTTTCGTTTTTGCCGCCTTCGGTTTTGCACGGGAAGCCGAGCGATTTGCACTTCTTGAATTCGGCGTGCACGTTCACGATCCCCGACGGCGCCAGCACTTCGCCCGCGTCCTTGAAGGATTCGCATTCCACCGTGATGTCGCCCTTGCCCGGGATCACGTTGTGCAGCATCCCGTGGCCGCCCTTGCCTTTGAACGGCTTGGCTTTGCCGATGCCGGCGACGAGGTTGTACTTGCCGGTCCCCCCGGCCGACATCGAGCACTCCTTGTCGCTGTATTCCCCTTTGCCCTTTTCGGACTTGACGCAGGCTTTCCACGTCGGTTTGACGGCGGAGGCGCCGGTGGCCATGACGGCGGCGAGGACGAACACGGCGGCCAGCGCCAGTCCCAGGGTCGACATCCGTTTCATCTCGTAGCTGCTCCTTTTCCCTCTGTGTTGGCTGGTGCGAATCAAGAGGGTTGGAGCCGGCTGGGGCCTACGATCCGCGGACGCCGATGCGCGGCGTCCTCCGTGGGCGACACACGGCGCCGCATCGCGAGCGCCCCCTCTCCTCCTCCCAGCCCCAGGGTCTAACGGGGCGAGGCGGAACTGTCAAGCCCGGCCAAGCGCGCGCGGCATCCGCGGGCGCCCTGCCGGGCGATCGCTTTGCTACATTCGCGCATGATTGGCTCATGGGCTCGGGGAGGGTCGCAGGCCGTCAGGGGAAGGGCGGAGGGGCCTCCGGCGCCGGGTTCCGGATCTAAAGAGGAGAGGGAGATGATGAGAGGGATTTCTGGAGCGCGTCCGCGTGCGCCTCGGCGTGTGCTGGTCGTGCTGATGGGGCTTGCCGTGGCGCTCTTGTGGGCGCTGCCGGCGGCGGCCGGCGCGCACGCGATCTCATACGTGTCGATCGGCGACTCCTACACGTCGGGCCCGGGCGTGCTGCCCTACGAAGAAAACGAAGCGGCCGAAAAATGCGGGCGCTCGACGCGCAACTACCCGCATCTGGTCGCCTCGGCGCTCAACCTGACGCTCAACGACGTCAGCTGCGGCGGCGCGCAGACCAAGGATGAGACCGAAGAACAGATCCCGGGCGTGACGCCCCCGCAGGACAACGCGCTGAGCGAATCGACCGAAGTCGTGACGATCGGCATGGGCGGCAACGACGGCGGGCTGTTCGGCGGGCTGCTCCAGGGCTGCACCGAATCGGACATCCTCAAACCGGAACCCGGCCCCGCGCCGTGCAAGGCGAAGTACGAAAAATTCGTCACGGAAACCTTCGCGGCCGACAAGCCGTCGCAGGAAGCCGCGCTCGTCCACATCAAAGAACTGGCGCCCAACGCGAAGGTGTTCGTCGTCGGCTACCCGGACATCGCGCCGCTCCACGCGACCTGTGCGCAGTTCCCCTGGCACATCAAGGACCTGACCTGGTTCCGCAACAAGGTCGAGAAGGTCGGCGACAAGATGATCAAGGAAGCCGCCAAGGCACACGGCGCGACCTTCGTCGAGACCTTCAAGGGCAGCGAAGCCCACAACGCCTGCCAGGAACCCGGCGTGCGCTGGATCGAACCGCTGGTCGGCTCGCTGACCGGCGTGGCCGTGCACCCGAACGCGGAAGGCGAGGAAGCGCTCGCCTCCTTCGTCGAGCTGGCGATGCTGAAAGCGGGCGTCCGCCCGTAGCAGCCTCGCGCTGAGCCGGAGAGGGCCGGGCCGCCGCGCGCGGCTCGGCCCCTCGCCGGAAGCGCGGCCCCATCGCCGGGAGCGGGGCCGCATCGCCGGGAGCGGGGCCGCATCGCCGGAAGCGCGGCCGTCCGCGCCCGCGGGCGCCGCGTGCAATGCTGCCCCGCGAAATGGCGAGGGGCACTGCAGAGGAGCGTGGCGCGGACGCGCAGCTCACGCCCGATCACGAGCGCCCCGAGGTCGCCTACGGCCGCTACACGGCGTACTTCGAGCTGTTCAACCGGGAACTGAAGCGGCTCACAGCGCCCGGTGGCCTGCGCGTGTGCGACATCGGTGGCGGCGCTCATCCGGCCATCAAGCTCGAGCGGATCGCGCGCCAGCAGCTCGACTACGTCGTCACGGACATCGACGAGGAGGAGCTCGCGATGGCGCCGGCCGAGTACTCGAAGGTGGGCGGCGACATGCTCGAGCGCGACACCGCGCAGCGGCTGCTCGAGCAGGGCGGGCCGTTCGATCTCGTCTTCAGCCGCTGGGCGGCCGAGCACATGCGCGACGGCCGTGCCTTCCACGAGAACGTCCTCTCGGTGCTGCGACCGGGCGGCGTCGCACTGCACCTGTTCCCGACCCTCTACTCGCTGCCGTTCACGGTCAACAAGCTGCTCCCCGACCGGCTCTCGAAGGGCGTGCTGTTCGGGATCACCGACCGCGAGGTGAAGTTCCCCGCGCACTACTCGTGGTGCCGCGGGCCCACCCGCGGGCAGCTCGCGCGCCTGCGCGCCCTCGGCTACGAGATCGACCGCTACGTCGGCTTCTTCGGCCACGGCTTCTACCGCGGCGTGCCGCCGCTGAACGCGCTCCAGCGGCGCACCACCGAGACGATGCTCCGCCATCCGCGTCCGGCGTTTACCACGTTCGCGCTGGTGGTCGTGAAACGGCCGGCCGGCTAGCGCGTCCCGTCGCACCCGGTTGCGATGCTTGAGGGCATGAGCCAACCCGTCACGCTCCTGCTCGCGCTCGGCGCCTCGCTCGGCCCCGGCGCCGGGGCGCGCCTCGCGCCCTCGGGTCTCTCCTACTCGACGGCGTCAGCGAGCGTCGTCCAGCGCCAGCCGCCCGCGGGCAGCTGCCAGGCACGCGGCGCGGGGCTGGAGCAGCTGCCCGACCGGCACTGCACGCCGGGCGCCGTCAACCCGGCGGTCACGCAGGCGAGCATCGGCTCGACGATCTGCCGCAGCGGCTGGACGGCCACGGTGCGCCCGCCGGTGAGCGTCACGGATCCCGAGAAGCGCGCGAGCCTGCGCGCCTACGGCGAGAGCGGGACCTCGCGCTTCGAGTACGACCACCTCGTCCCGCTCGAGCTGGGCGGCGCGGTCAACGACCCCCGCAACCTCTGGCCCGAGCCGGACTACCCCGGCTCACACGGCTTCTACCTGAACCCGAAGGACCGCCTGGAGACCGCGTTGAAGCACCAGGTCTGCGCCGGGCGCGTGACGCTCGCCTCCGCGCAGCGCCAGATCGCCGGCGACTGGGTCGCGGCCGCGGGCCGCAACGGCGTTCAGGCGGTGGCGCCCGCCAGCTCGTAGTCGTCGAGCGCGTCCTGGCTCGCGATCACGGCACGGTGGTAGGTGAGCGCCCAGCCGGCGCGCGGCCGGCGCGCCAGCTCGGACTCGCTGGCCCAGGTCTCCCAGCGCCAGAAGAGCAGCCAGCGTTCGACCGTGCGGCCCGGGCCTCCGGGGCCGCGCGGGCGCTCGTGCAGGCACGTGCGACCGCGGCCACGGCGCCCCAGGGCGGTTGTCGAACTCGAAGCGTTCATCCCTCTCCGGATGTGCAGCTCTGAGGAGGTTTTCCCATACCGACCCGTTCCCACGCGCCGCATGCCGGCGGGCGAGCCGGGCCGAGATCTCCACCCTCCTCATCCGACGCGACACCGCCGAGCGGGTCGTTTCGGGACGGAAACCTCGGTTAATATTGTCAACTCGACGCAAAGCTTGTGAAACCTCCTATGCAACGTCCGCACAAAACGGCGGTTCTTGTCGCCCTGCTGACCGCCCTAACGGCGGCAGCGTTGCCCGCCGGCGGGGGTGCGCAGGCCGCCGGGGGCGCGTGCGTCGCCCCCGATGTGGTGGGCGTCAGCCTTGCAATGGCGCGCCGCGCGCTCGGCGACTCGGGCTGCGCGGTGACGGTCCGCCAGCTGCCCGCCCACGGCAGCTACGTGACGCCGGCGAGCCCGGACGGCCGCCAGCTGGTGGCCCGGCAGCGCCCGGCGGCCGGCGGCCGCTCGCAGGGCGTCACGGTTTGGGTCAAGCCGCTGTGCGCGCAGCCGGCCAACCCCGGCCCGCCGCGCCGGGGGCCGCTCTCCGAGAAGGGGCCGACCGAGCTGATCGCGGGCCTCTACCTCCAGGGCGGGCCGCTGCAGACGAGCCAGAGCTGCCGTCGCGGCTCCTCTGCCGCCGGGACGGTGACGGTGTCGACGGCCGCCGGGAAGCTGATCGCCCGCCGCAGCGTGCGCGCCGGGCGTTTCGTGATCTTCCCGCTGGCGCCGGGCTCCTACGTGGTCGCCGGCACGCTCGCGGGCAAGGCGGGCCGCTCCGCCCAGCTGCCCTCGGCGCAGGTCACGCTCGGCGCACGCCGCACCACGCGGCTGAACCTCGTCGCGAGCATCCCGTAGCCAAGCGGGGCGGCGCGCGGCGACCGTGGTCACCCGACGCGCCGCCCGCAGGCATGGGCGTGTGTCTCGGCGTCGGCGCCCGGTGGGCCTTGCGGCTGTGCGCCTGAGCGCCGAGACAGCCCCGTCCTTGCGTCCCCATCCCTGGGATCCTTGGGGACCTCCTTCCCCGCCGCGGGAGTGTATTGGCGGCCCGGACGGAACAGGCGCCCACGCGGCCCGCGTGTCATGCTGAGCCCATGAGCGCCGAATGCAGTCACCTCGGCATGGTCGAGGTCACCGAGCTGCCGGCGGAGGTCGCGGGCTGCGAGGACTGCCTGCGCATCGGGGGAGTGTGGCTGCACCTGCGGATCTGCCTGACCTGCGGGCACGTCGGCTGCTGCGACGACTCGCCCAACAGACACGCGCGCGCGCACGCGGGGAGCGACGAGCACCCGCTGATCCGCTCGCTCGAGCCCGGCGAGCAGTGGTCGTGGTGCTTCCTCGACGACGTCGGCATGGTGCTGAGCGAGGTCCACGGGAGCACGCGGATCCCGCCCTCCCCGATGCTCAGCTGAAGTGGCGGACGAGCCGCCCCAGGCGCACGCGCGCAATCCCGCGATCCTCGCCGTCGATGACGAGCCGGCGGTGCTGGCGGCCGTCGCGCGCGACCTCCGGCGCGGCTTCGGTGAGAGCTACCGCGTCCTGCGCGCGGGCTCGGGCGCCGAGGCGCTCGAGCTGCTCGGCGAGATGCAGACACGCGGCGACCAGGTCGCGATGCTCGTCGCCGACCAGCGGATGCCGGGGATGGACGGCACCGACTACCTGCTGGAGGCGCGCACGATCTACCCCGACGCCAAGCGGGTGCTGCTGACCGCCTACGCCGACACCGACGCCGCGATCCAGGCGATCAACGAGGTCGCGCTCGACTACTACCTGCTGAAGCCATGGGATCCGCCGGAGGAGCAGTTCTTCCCGATCCTCGAAGACCTGCTGATGACGTGGAAGGCGCGCGACCGGCTCGCGGCCGGCGGGCTGCGGGTGATCGGCCACCGCTTCTCGCGCGAAACGCACGAGCTGCGGGACTTCATCGCGCGCAACCGGGTACCCGGGAGCTGGAGTGACGTCGAGCTCGACCCGGAGGCACGCGAGCTGATCGCGAAGCACGGCATCGACGAGCAGCGACTGCCCGCCGTCGTGCTGGAGGACGAAACCGTGCTCGTCCAGCCGAGCGTCCAGGAGCTCGCCGAGGCGGTCGGGGTCGCGGCGCGCCCCGCGGCCGACCACTACGACCTCGTGATCGTCGGGGGCGGCCCCGCGGGGCTGGCCGCCGCGGTGTACGGCGCCTCCGAGGGGCTGAGGACCGTGATGGTCGAGCGCGAGGCGACCGGCGGCCAGGCCGGGCAGTCGAGCCGGATCGAGAACTACCTCGGGTTCCCGAAAGGGCTGTCGGGCTCGGAGCTCGCCGATCGCGCGACGATCCAGGCGCAACGTCTCGGCGCCGAGCTGTTGACCGTCAACGACGCCGCCGCGCTGCGCGTGGAGGGCGCCGGGCGAATCGTCGAGTTGACCGGCGGTGGCGAGCTCAGCGCCAACTGCGTGCTGATCGCCTCCGGCGTGTCCTACCGGAAGATGCCCGCGCCCGGGTTCACCGAGCTGACGGGGGCGGGGGTCTACTACGGCGCCGCGCTGACCGAGGCGCGCTCCTGCGCCGAACAGCACGTCGTCGTGATCGGCGGCGCCAACTCCGCCGGGCAGGCCGCCGTGTACTTCAGCGGGTATGCCTCCAGGGTCTCGATGCTCGTGCGCAGCTCGCTGGAGAAGTCGATGTCCCACTACCTGATCGAGCAGATCGCCCAACTGCCGAACATCGACGTCCGCACCGGCACCGAGGCGGTCGCCGCGCATGGCGAGGACGGCCGGCTCGTGAGCCTCGACATCCGCGGCCCCGGCGGCGAGGTCACGAACGAGCGCGTGGACGCGTGCTTCATCTTCATCGGCGCCGCGCCGCGCACGGACTGGCTGGAGGGCGTCGTGGCGCGGGACGAGCGCGGCTTCATCCTCGCCGGGCCGGAGGTGCTCGAGCACGGCTGGGCGCTGGAGCGAGACCCGTATCCGCTGGAGACCAGCGTGCCCGGCGTGTTCGTCGCCGGCGACGTGCGCTCGCGCTCGATCAAGCGCGTGGCGAGCGCAGTGGGGGAGGGCTCGATGGCCGTGTCGCTGATCCACGAGTACCTGGCCAGCGCATGAGCCACCCGACCGTCGAGGAGCTGCGCCCGATCGACCTGTTCGACGGCGTCGACGACGAGCATCTCGCCGAGATCGCCGCGCACGCCGAGATGCGCGAGTACGGCGCCGGCGAGGTGATCGCCGACGAAGCGGCCAACCGGCACCGGGTCTACCTGATCCTGGAGGGCGTGGCCGAGACGTTCCGCGACCTGAACGGGCGCCAGGAGCCCTCCGGCGACCACGCGGCGCCGACCTGGATGGGCGCGATCGCCGCGATCACGGGCTCGCCGCTCGGCGTGCGCGTGCAGGCGAAGAGCGACGTGCGGCTCGCGGAGATCGACAACGCGGAGTTCGCCGAGCTGGCGGTCGCGAACCGCTCGATGATGCAGACGGTGCTCGAGCGCGTGCGGCCGGTGGTCGGGCGGATCACCGCGATCGAGCAGAACCGCGAGCGCCTGGAATCGCTGGGGACGATGGCGGCGGGGCTCGCGCACGAGCTCAACAACCCCGCCTCGGCGGCCAAGCGGGCCTCCTCGGACCTCGCCGACGCGCTCGACGTGCTCAGCTCGACGATCGGCGTGTTCGTGGAATCCGGGGTCTCCCGCGAGGAGGCCGAGCAGCTCGTGCAGATCCAGCGCGCGGTGCTCGAGGCGTGCCGCGCGCGGGCGTCGATCTCCCAGCTGGAGCTCGCCGACGCGGAAGACGCGCTCACCGGCGCGCTCGAAGACGCCGGCATCGCCGACGCCTACCGGATCGTCGAGCCGCTGGCACAGGCGGGCTTCGACGAGGAGCAGCTGCAGCGCGTCAAAGAGCTCGCGGGGCCGGCGACCGAGGCAGCCGTGCGCTGGATCGCGGCCTCGCTGCTGGCACGCGAGCTGGCCGCCGAGCTGGCCGAGTCCACCGAGCGGATGAGCAAGCTCGTCGCCGCCGTGAAGCTGTACGCCTACATGGACCGCGGCGGGCTGGTCGAGGTCGACGTGCGCGAGGGCCTCGACACGACGCTCACGATCCTCGGGCACAAGCTCAAGCACACGACGATCGCCCTCGAGCGCGACATCGACGAGGACCTGCCGCGCTTTCAGGCCTACGGCGCCGAGCTCAACCAGGTGTGGACGAACCTGCTCGACAACGCGATCGACGCGCTCGGCGACTCCGGCACGATCACGATCTCCGCACACCGCGACGGCGACTGCGTCGAGGTGGACATCGGCGATGACGGCCCGGGGGTGCCGCCCGAGGCCGCGGAACGGATCTTCGAGCCCTTCTTCACCACCAAGGAGGTCGGCAAGGGGACCGGCCTCGGCCTCGACACGGCGCGCAGGATCGTGGTCGACCGCCACCACGGCAGCCTGACGCTGCAGACCGAGCCCGGGCGCACCGTGTTCCGCGTGCGCCTCCCGGTGGAGCAGCCGGCCGCGTGAGCGCCGCCTCCACGGGGGTCGCCGTGCGCGCGGTGGACGCCGGCACCGGACGCGAGCTGCGCATGGAGGTGCTGCGCCCGCACCAGCCTGCCGGCGAGCCGATGTACCCACTGGAGGAGGCGTCCTCGACCGCGCACTACGCGGCGCTCGATCCCGCGGGTGAGGTGCTGTCCGTCGGTAGCGTGATGCCCGACCGCCACCCGCGCGAGCCGCGCGAGCACGACTGGCGCGTGCGCGGGATGGCCACCCGGCCGGCGCTCCGCGGCGCCGGCCTCGGCGGGATGGTGCTCGCCCAGCTCGAGCGCCACGCCCGCGAGCACGGCGGCGCGAGGGTGTGGTGCAACGCGCGCAGGGGCGCGCGGCGCTTCTACGAAGGGGCGGGCTTCGAGGTGGAAGGCGGCGAGTTCGAGATCCCGGATATAGGTCCGCACTTCCTCATGTCCAAGCCGCTGCGCTGAGTGCCCCACTATTGTCGGGACCGATGGCCGGAATCCCGATCAACATTGCGGAGCTTGTCGGCGGTACGCCGCTGGTGGAGCTGCCCGAGACGTTCGGTCCCCGCGCGGAGGGAGTCCGGATCTTCGCCAAGCTCGAGGCGTTCAACCCTGGCGGCAGCGTCAAGGACCGAATCGGCGTGGCGATGATCGAGGCCGCCGAGGCCGAGGGCCGGATCGAGCCGGGGCGCACGACGATCGTCGAGGCGACCAGCGGCAACACCGGGATCGCGCTCGCGTTCGTGTGCGCCGCCAAGGGATACGACCTGGTGCTCACGCTGCCGCAGGGGATGAGCAAGGAGCGCGAGAGCCTGCTGCGGCTCTACGGCGCGCGCGTGGACATCACCGAGTCGCTCGGCGGCATGGAGGAGGCGGTGCAGGCCGCGGAGGCGCTCGCCAGCCGCGACGACGTGTTCCTGCCCGACCAGTTCACGAACCCGGCCAACCCGGAGGCCCACCGCCGCACGACCGGCCCCGAGATCGCCGCGGCGCTCGACGAGCAGGTGGACGTGCTCGTCGCCGGCGTCGGCACCGGCGGCACGATCACTGGGGTGGGGGAGTACCTGCGCGAGTGCTGCAACCCGAAGCTGAAGGTGATCGCGGTGGAGCCGAAAGGCTCGCCGGTGCTCTCGGGCGGGCGGGTCGGCCCGCACCGCATCCAGGGCATCGGAGCGGGCTTCGTGCCGGCCGTGCTGAACCGCGAGCTGATCGACGAGATCGTGCCCGTCTCCGACGACGACGCGATCCAGGCCGCGTGGCGCTGCGCGAAGAGCCTGGGCCTGCTCGCGGGCATCTCCTGCGGCGCCGCGCTGTGGGCCGCGCTGCAGATCGCCGCGCGGCCCGAGTCCAAGGGCGCGCGCATCGTCGTCGTGATGCCGGACTCCGGCGAGCGCTACATCTCACAGTCGTTCTTCGCCCCCTGAGCCGCCCCGCGTCGTCGCCTTGGGCGCCACTGGATGCCGCGACGGCGAGCGCGCGGCACCATCCCGATAAAAAAAGGTTGTAGGCGCAAGGATCGCCGCTACGCTTTCGTCATGGCCCGCCTCAGCGCGTTCGCCCGGGTGGCAGGGGAGGTCCGGCGTGACGTTCTCGCCGCGCGCGAGCGCGATCCGGCCGCACGCGGCGTCCAGCCCGCCGAGATCGTCGCCACCTGGCCCGGGATCCACGCGCTCCTCGCCCACCGCGTCGCCCATGCGATGTACGCCGCGCGCGTGCCGCTGCTTCCTCGCCTGATCGCGATGCTCACGCGCACCATCACCGGGATCGAGATCCATCCCGCCGCGCGCATCGGGCAGGGCCTCTTCATCGACCACGGCACCGGCGTCGTCGTCGGCGAGACCGCCGAGATCGGCGACAACGTCACGCTCTACCAGGGCGTCACCCTCGGCGGCACCGGCTTCGCCACCGGCAAGCGCCACCCGACCGTCCAGGACAACGTCACGATCGGCTCGGGCGCCAAGCTGCTCGGCCCGATCACGATCGGCCACGGCGCCAAGATCGGCGCCAACAGCGTCGTCATCACCGACGTGCCGCCGAACTCGACCGTCGTCGGCAACCCGGGCCATCCGGTGCGCGTCGAAGGCCGCCGCCTGGAGGGCCCCGACGCCGACTGGATCCACCTGCCGGACCCGGTCGCCGAGGCGATCCAGGCGCTGTCGGGCCGGATCGCCCAGCTCGAACGGATGGTCGCCGAGCTGTCCGACGAGCCGCCCGCGCCCGTGGCGGACGTGAAACCGCTGCGGGAGGTCCGGGGGCCGAACCCGGCCGGGGGCTGAGCAACCCCGCGGCCCGGCGCTGCGGTCCCTCGGAGCTGACCACTATAGTGGTCATATGTCCAGGCAGGTGACCGCCACCGACGCCAAGGCGACGATCTTGCGGCTCCTCGACGAAGTAGCTTCCGGCGAGGAAATCGAGATCACAAAGCACGGTCGTCCGGTCGCCCGACTGGTCCCGCCGTTGGGCGCGCGGACGTTGAAAGGGTCGTTGGCCGGCATCGTCACCACAACGGCCTCGGACGAGGAGCTCTTCTCCACGGATCTCCCGTGGAACCTGTCGTGAGCTCATCGGCTGTCCTGGTTGACACGCACATCGTCCTCTGGTGGTCAGCGGAACCCGATCGCCTCAGCAAGCGTGCACGGTCCGTCCTCGAACGCGCGGACCAGCTTGCGATCGCGGCGATCTCCTGGGTCGAGCTGGCGTGGCTCGGACGGAGTGATCGCGTGTCGGCGGGCGTTCCTGTGCGGTCGTGGCTCGACCGTCTCGCGTCGCAGCTGCGCACGGTTCCGATCACACCCGGCATCGCGGACACCGCGATTTCGCTGCCGTCGTCCTTCCCCCGCGACCCGGCCGACCGTCTGATCTTCGCCACCGCGATGGAGCATGATCTCCCGCTCGTAACGAAGGACCGGGCGATGCGGGCTGCGAGCGGGCGGCGGGTGCGCGTCATCTGGTGATCATGCGCCGCTGAGCCCGGCCGTCGTCTGCGTGAGAGCTGCCGCAGGCGCATCTATGCTCAGGATCGTGTCCGCAAACCCCCACGCAGAGCACCTCGCTGAGCTCCTCGAGGGCCTCAACGAGCCCCAGCGCGAGGCGGTCACGCACGGCGAGGGGCCGCTGCTGATCCTCGCCGGCGCCGGCTCGGGCAAGACGCGGGTGCTGGCGCACCGGATCGCGTTCCTGATCTACACCGACCAGGCCCAGCCGGGCGAGATCCTCGCGATCACGTTCACGAACAAGGCCGCCGCCGAGATGCGCGAGCGCGTCGAAAGGCTGCTCGGCCACGCCACGCGCGGCATGTGGCTGATGACCTTCCACTCGGCCTGCGCGCGGATCCTGCGGGCGGAAGCGGCGCGGCTCGGCTACACGCGCCAGTTCACGATCTACGACCAGGCCGACTCGCGGCGCCTCGCCAAGCGCAGCGCCGACGCCGTCGGCGTGGACCCGAAGCGCTACACGCCCGCCGCGGTGCTGAACCAGATAAGCGCCGCCAAGAACAAGCTGCTCGACGTCGACGCCTACCGCGAACAGGCTGCCTCGCCGTTCGAGGAGATGATCGGCGAGGTCTACGACATCTATCAGCGCGACCTAGTGCGCATGAACGCGATGGACTTCGACGACCTGCTGTTCCGCACGGTCAACCTGCTGGAGCTGTTCGAGGAGCCGCGCGAGCGCTACCGCGACACGTTCCGCCACGTGCTCGTCGACGAGTATCAGGACACCAACCACGCCCAGTACCGGCTGCTGCAGCTCTTGGTGGGTGGGGGCCGTGAGCCGCAGCGCGGGGGCGCCGAGCGAGACGACCGGCCGACCTACGCGGGGCCGGTGGGGCACCGGAACCTCGCGGTGGTGGGCGACGACGCGCAGTCGATCTACGGCTTCCGCCAGGCGGACATCAGGAACATCCTCGACTTCCAGGAGGACTTCCCCGACGCGCGCGTCGTGAAGCTCGAGCAGAACTACCGCTCGACGGAGACGATCCTCGCGGCGGCGAACGCGGTGATCGCCAACAACCGCGGCCAGATCGCCAAGCGCCTGTGGAGCGAGCTGGGGCAGGGCGAGCAGATCGAGCTGCGGGCGCTGCAGGACGAGCACGCCGAGGCCCGCTACGTGGTGGGTGAGATCCAGCGGCTGCTCGACGAGGGGGCATCGCGCGCGGAGATCGCCGTGCTCTACCGGACCAACGCGATGTCGCGGGTGATCGAGGACACGCTCGTTCGCAACGAGATCTCCTACCAGGTGATCGGCGGCACGAAGTTCTACGAGCGCGCGGAGATCAAGGACGCGATCGCCTACATGTCGCTGCTCGCGAACCCCTACGACGTCGTCAGCTTCACGCGCGTGGTCAACTCGCCGCGGCGCGGGATCGGCTCGACGACGCTCGCGCGCGTGACCGCGCACGCCGAAGCGATGGACGTCTCGGTGTGGGAGGCGGCTGCTTCCCCGAGGGAGGTACCGGGCCTGGGCGCGGCGGCGGTGAAGGCCCTGGGCCGCTTCATGGCGACGATGGCCGAGCTGCGGGCGCTGACTGGCGCGGAGCCGCTGGGCGGGGAAGAGGATTTTGAATTGGAGGGTCGGAAGACGCTGGAGTCGCGTCCGGAGGGTTCGTCCGTCGCGATCGCGGAGCTGCTGGAGGCCGTGCTCGCGCGCAGCGGCTACATCGAGGCGCTGGAAGCCGAGCACACGATCGAGGCGCAGGGGCGGATCGAGAACCTGGAGCAGCTGGTCGAGGTCGGACGCGAGTTCGACGAGGGCGAGGAGGAAGGCACGCTGGAGCGCTTCCTGCAGGAGATCGCGCTCGTGGCCGATGCGGACTCGCGCAGCGACGACGACGGCCTGATCACGCTGATGACGCTGCACAACGCGAAGGGCCTCGAGTACCCGACCGTGTTCATCACCGGCTGCGAGGACGGCGTGTTCCCGCACTCGCGGGCGATCGACGAGGGCGGCCTGGAGGAGGAGCGGCGGCTGTTCTACGTCGGCGTCACGCGCGCGATGCGCAAGCTCTATCTGACCTACGCGCGCCGGCGCGCGGTGTTCGGCGCGCAGAGCTACGGGATGCCGAGCCGCTTCCTCACCGAGATCCCGGGCGAGCTGCTCGACGAGGGCCTCGAGGGGGGCTTCGCAGCCGCCACCTTCACGCCCTCGCTCGCGAGCGGCGCGCTGCGCTCAGAAACGAGCTGGAGCCCGCCGGCCGGGCAGGTGAAGGCCTCGCGCGGGTCACGTACAGAACCCCGCCCAGCCGGCGTCTCCTTCCGCCTCGGCGAGGACGTCGTGCACGCCTCCTTCGGCGACGGCGTCGTCACGGCGGTCGAGGCCGACGGCGTGATCGTGGTGCGCTTCGCGGGCGACGGCTCCGAACGTAAGCTGATGGCCGAGTACGCGCCCGTCACGCGTCGCTGAGGGCGCATAGCATCCAGGCGATGGCGGCGAAGCTGATCGACGGCAAGGCGGTGGCGGCGCGGATCCGTGCCGAGGTCGCCGAGGAGGTGGCGGCCTTCGCGAGCGAGCACGGGCGCGCGCCGGGGCTCGCGACCGTGCTGGTCGGCGACGACCCCGCCTCGGCGGTCTACGTCGGAGGCAAGCAGCGCGCTTCCGCCGAGATCGGCATGGTGCCGGTGGACGTCCGGCTGGCAGCGGAGGCGAGCGCCGAGCAGGTCCAGGACGAGATCGAAGCGCTCAACGACGATCCGGCCGTCAACGGCATCCTCGTGCAGCTGCCGGTTCCCGCGCACCTCGACGGCCGTGCGCTCACCGAGCTGGTCCGCCCCGAGAAGGACGTCGACGGGCTGACGACGATCAACGCCGGCCGTCTCGCGCTCGGCGACCCCGGGCTCGTCGGCGCGACGCCGCTCGGCGTGATGGTGCTGCTGGAGGAGGCCGGCGTGGAGCTGGAAGGCGCCGAAGCGGTCGTCGTCGGCCGCTCGAACCTGTTCGGCAAGCCGATGGCCCAGCTGCTGCTCGCCGCCAACGCGACGGTCACGGTCTGCCACTCGCGCACGCGCGACCTCGCGGCGGTGTGCGCGCGCGCCGACGTCCTCATCGCCGCCATCGGCCGCCCGCGCATGTTCGGCGCCGAGCACGTGAAGCCCGGCGCCGTGGTGATCGACGTCGGCATGAACCGCATCAGCCCCGAGGAGGCTCACAACAAGAGCGGCCTCGTCGGCGACGTCGATCACGCGGCCGTGACGGAGATCGTGGCGGCGATCACCCCCGTGCCTGGCGGCGTCGGCCCGATGACGATCGCGATGCTGCTGCGCAACACCCTGCAGGCCGCTCGCGAGCAGGCCGGGCGCGAGGCCGCCCACCGCGCATGAAGCTGCGCGCGGGCGAGCTGATCGCGCTGGCGGGGATCGGGTGCACGATCGCCTCGCTCTTCTTCCCCTGGTACGAATCGCCGTCGGGGAACCTCAGCTTCTGGGACACCTTCGGCGGCGCCGCCGTGCTGATGCTCGCCGCGCTGGCGGCGGCCGCGGCGATGGTGCTGGCCACGCTGGTGGAGCGCGACAGCCCGGCGGTCGCGGTGCCCACCGAGGTGTGGTCGGTCGTGATCGGGCTGATCGGCTCGATCGCCGCGCTCGTGCGCGTGCTGGAGCGTCCTCAGCACGCATCCGGGCTCTGCGCCGGCGCCTGGCTCGGGCTCGCCGGCATGCTGCTGATCCTGATCGGCTCCTGGATCGCGATGAGCGACGAACGGCCCTTGCGCTTCCGCCCGGCCGAACCGGAGCCACGGCCGCTGCCGCCCGCGAACGGCGTCCCACCCACCCAGCCGTAGCGCGCGCGTAGACTGCCAACCGTGATCGACCGGGACGAAGTCCTGCACGTGGCCCGCCTTGCCCGCCTCGCGCTCAGCGAGGAGGAGATCGAGCAGATGGCGCGCGAGCTCTCGGCGATCAGCGGCTACGTCGCGAAGATCGGCGAGCTCGACCTCGACGGCGTCCCGCCGACCTCGCACGTCGTCGAGGTGACCGGCCGGCTGCGCGAGGACGAGCCGCACGAGTGCCTGCCGCGCGAGGTCGCGCTCGAACAGGCGCCGGATGCGACCGGCGAGGGCTTCCTCGTCCCCAGCCCGCAGGCCTGATGCTCGGCCTCACCGCCTCCGAGGCCGCCGAGAAGATCGCGGGCGGCGAGCTGTCCGCCGCGGAGCTGTTCGCGTTCTACCGCGAGCGTGCCGCGGCCGATCGCGCGGCGGGCGCGGAGGGGCTGAACTGCTTCACGTGGGTTGCCGAGGAGAACGGCTCGGCCGACGGTCCGCTGGGCGGCGTGCCGCTGGCGGTCAAGGACCTGTTCTGCACCGAGGGCGTGCCGAGCCAGTCCGGCTCGAAGATCCTCGAGGGCTACCGGCCTCCGTACACCGCCACCGCGGTGCAGCGGCTGCAGGGCGCCGGCGCGACGCTGCTCGCAAAGACCAACCAGGACGAGTTCGCGATGGGCTCCTCCAACGAGAACTCCGCCTATGGCCCCGTGCGCAACCCGTGGGACCGCGCGCGCGTCCCGGGCGGCTCCTCCGGCGGCAGCGCCGCGGCGGTCGCCGCGGGGCTCGCGCCCTGGGCGCTCGGCACCGACACGGGCGGCTCGATCCGCCAGCCCGCGGCGCTGTGCGGGATCGTCGGCATGAAACCGACCTACGGCTCGGTCTCGCGCTACGGGATGATCGCCTTCGCCTCCTCGCTGGATCAGGCGGGGCCGCTCACCCGCGACGTCCGCGACGCCGCGCTGCTGCTCTCGCACATGGTCGGCCAGGACCCCTGCGACGCCACCTCGCTGCAGCTGCCCGAGCCTCTCGCCGTGCCGAGCGCGGAGCGCCTCGACGGCGTGCGCATCGGCGTGCCCGGCGAGCTCACCGGCGAGGGCATCGAAGCCGGCGTGCTCGAGGCCTTCCGCGCGGCGCTCGAGGAGGCCGTCTCGCTCGGCGCGGAGATCTCCGAGATCGCGCTCCCGCACGCCCCGCACGGCCTCTCGGCCTACTACGTGCTCGCGCCGGCTGAGGCCTCCTCGAACCTGGCCCGCTACGACGGCGTGCGCTACGGCCTGCGCGCGCCCGAGGCGCGCGACCTGCTCGACATGTACACGCGAACCCGCCACGACGGCTTCGGCGCTGAGGTCAAGCGGCGCGTGATGCTCGGCACCTACGCGCTCTCCTCCGGCTACTACGACGCCTACTACGGGCGCGCCCAGCGCGTGCGCACGAAGATCGCCGAGGACTTCGCGGCGGCCTTCGGCCACGTCGACGTGATCGCCACGCCGACGGCCCCGACCGTCGCATTCGCCCTCGGCGAGAAGACCGGCGACCCGCTCGCGATGTACCTCAACGACTACTGCACGGTGCCGATGTCGCTCGCCGGCATCCCCGCGATCTCGATCCCGTGCGGGCTCTCCGACGGGTTGCCGGTGGGCCTCCAGCTCGCCGGGCCGGCGTTCAGCGAGAACCGGCTGCTCGACGCGGCATACGCCCTGGAGCAGGCACTCGGCTTCGACGGGAGCGCGGCGCGTGTCTGAGCTGGAGCCGGTCATCGGGCTCGAGATCCACATCCAGCTCGCGACGCGGACGAAGATGTTCTGCGGCTGCGATCTCTCCTTCGGCGATCCGCCGAACACGCACACCTGCCCGGTCTGCCTCGGCCTGCCCGGCAGCCTGCCGGTCGCCAACGCGCGCGCCGTCCACTTCGGGCTGATGATCGGGCTCGCGCTCGGCTCGGAGCTCGCGCCGCGCTCGATCTTCCACCGCAAGAACTACTTCTATCCCGACCTCCCGAAGGGCTACCAGATCTCCCAGTACGACGAGCCCCTCTGCCGCGGCGGGCACCTAGGCGAGATCCGCATCCACCGCGTGCACCTCGAGGAGGATGCGGCGAAGCTCACGCACGTGGGCGAGAGCGGGCGCATCCACGGCTCCGATGAGAGCATCGTCGACTTCAACCGCGGCGGCACGCCCCTGGCCGAGATCGTCACAGAGCCGGACCTGCGCAGCGCCGAGCAGGCCGGGGAGTGGCTGCGGCTGCTGCGCACGACGATGCGCTCGCTCGGCGTCAGCGACGTGAACATGGAGGAGGGCTCGCTGCGCTGCGACGCCAACATCTCGCTGCGCGAGGCCGGCACCGAGGAGCTCGGCGTGAAGACCGAGCTGAAGAACATGAACTCCTTCCGCTTCATCGAACGCGGCATCCGCGCCGAGGTCGCCCGCCAGGCGAAGATCATCGAAGGCGGCGGCGTCGTCGTGCAGGAGACGCTCCACTTCGACCCGGGCTCCGGCGCCATCACCTCGCTGCGCTCCAAGGAGGAGGCGCACGACTACCGCTACTTCCCCGAGCCGGATCTCGTGCCGGTGGCGATCGACGAGCAGATGCTGGCGGCGGCCAAGGCAGAGATGACCGAGCTGCCGGCGGATCGCGCCGAGCGCTTCGCGAGCGAGGGTCTCAGCGCCGACAGCGCGCAGCTACTCGCCTTCCGCGGCGAGCTGGGCGACTTCTTCGAGGCCGCGCTCGCCGCCGGGGCGGACCCGGCGCCCCAGCCCCAGCAGCTCGCCAACTGGGTCACGGTCGAGCTGCTCGGCCGCCTCGACGGCGTCGAGGACCCGGCCGAGTCGAACGTCACGCCCGCGGCGCTGGCGGCGCTGGTCGGACTGGTGGGGGCCAAGCGGGTGACGGTCGGCGCGGGACGCACGGTGCTCGAGCGGCTCGTCGCGGAGGGCGGCGAGCCGGCTGCGATCGTCGAGGCGGAGGGGCTTGCCGCGATGGATGGCGGCGACGAGCTCGCCGCGATCGTGGCGGCGGCGCTCGAGGCCAACCCCGACGCCGCGCAGCGCGTGAGAGAGGGCAACGAGAAGGCGATCGGCCCGATCGTCGGCCACGTGATGCGCGAGACCCGCGGGCGGGCCGACGGCACCGAGGTCTCGCGACTGATCTCCGAGCAGCTCGCGGGCTGAGGCTCGCACTCGGCGCACCCGCGCCCCCCACATCTTGGACACGGGGCCAAAGGAACAGGGGCGCCGGCGCGCGAACATGTCCGTCATGAAGACAGCGAGCGTTTCATCACCTCGGCGCTTCGTCCTGTTGCCGGAGGTCGTGGCCGACAGCCGGCAGACGGGTTCGAGGATCCGCCGCTACCGGCTCACGAGTGTCGGGTCGGGAGCGGGTCGAGTCCGCTCGGGCCTGCGCGGCGCGGACGTCGCGATGGCGAGGACAGCCCGCGATCCGCGAGCGCAAGGGCGCATGAGCTGACCCCTCCGGCACGACGGCGCGCGCTTCCCTCGGCGAGCGCCAGGCGTGCGGCCGGACAGGGAAACCCTCCCTGTCCGGCCGTGTAGCCGGTAAAATCATCAGCCAGATGAACGAGTCCTCAGAGCGCTCCTTCGGACGCACCGCCGTCGCCGTGCTGATCGTGATCGTGGCCGCCTGGCTGCTGATCGGCGTGATCGGTCACGTGCTGTCGTTCCTGTTCAGCACGCTGCTTCTCGTGCTCGCGGTCGTCGCGGTCATCTGGGCGCTGCGCGTACTGCTGTAGCCGCTATGGCCTACGTCGTGATCGCCGTCTGCTTCGGGCTCGCGGGCGGGATCGTCGGCAAGTTCAAGGGCAGCTCGTTCTTCCTGTGGTTCCTGATCTCGGGGCTCGTGCCGTTCTTCGGGCTGATGGCGGCGATCGCCTACCGCTTCGACAGCGACGAGCTGCGCCGCAAGTGCCCGCGCTGCGGGAACGTGACGAAGATCCACGACGCGATCTGCATGCGCTGCGGCGAGGAGCTCGAGTACCCCGACGTGGCGGTCCAGCCGGAATCCTGGCAGCGCACGCCCAGCTGAGCGCGCTTCGGGTCCCCTAAGCCGAATCAGGGCGGCCTAAGCCGGTCCGGCCCGTATGTTGTGCCCATGAGCACGGACGTGAAGGCCGCGCCGCGGCGCGGCGACTCGCACGTCGCGGCGATCATCCACCGCTTCGGTTTCGAGGACGAGCGCGACTTCCTGCTGCGCGTGGTTCAGCCCGGCCTGGTCGGGCTGATCGACGGCACGATCTCCTCCCTGGCGCCGATCTTCGCGGCGGCGATCACGTCGAGCTCTCACACCGCCTTCGTCGTGGGGCTGGGAGTGGCGCTGGGCGCCGGTGTCAGCATGGGCTGGTCCGAGGCGGGCTCGGATACCGGCGAAGAGACAGGGCGCGGATCCGCGGCCGTGCGCGGGACCATCACGGGCGGCATGACCGTGCTCGGCAGCATCTTCCACACGCTGCCGTTCCTGATCTCCGACGTGAAAACGGCGTTGATCGTGGCGGGCGCGGTGGTCGCCGTCGAGCTGTTCGCGATCGCGTGGATCCGCTACCGGTTCCTCCACGTGCCGATGCGCGCCTCGCTCGTGTTCGTCGGGATCGGCGGCCTGATCAGCCTCGCGATCGGCGTCGGGCTCGGCGTCTCCTAGCCGCCCGCGCCGATACCGCATGCCGAGCGTCTCGACCGTCCAGCCCGCACAGGCGGGCGAGGAACCGGCCGAGGCGCGGCGCACCGCTCCGGTCGAGCTGCTGTGGGACCTCGTCTTCGTGTTCGCGGTCACCCAGGTCACGACGCTGCTGCGCTCGGATCAGACCTGGGCCGGCTTCGGGCGCTCGATGCTGGTGCTGGCGCTCGTCTGGTGGGCCTGGTCGGCATACGTGTGGGTGACCAATGCCCAGGACCCGGACTCGCCGCTGCTGCGCGCCTCGCTGCTCGTGGCCGGCGGGGTGATCTTCATCGCCGGGCTCGCGGTCCCGCATGCCTACGGCAGCGAGGGCGCCCTGTTCGCGATCGCCTACGCGATCGTGCGCTTCGGGCACCTCGTGCTCTACGCCGACGCTTCGCGCCGGGGCAACGCGTCGCTTTCCGCGATCGCCGGCTTCGCCGTCACCGTCACGATCGGCATGAGCCTGCTGATCGCCGGCGCCTTCATGACCGGCGGCTGGCGGGTGGGGCTGTGGGTCGCGGCGGCGGCGATCGACTACGCCGGGCCGGCGTGGCTCACGCGCGAGCGCCTGCGCGGGCTGCAGCGCGTGGCCGTGGAGCACTTCGCCGAGCGCTACGGCCTGTTCGTGATCATCTGCCTCGGGGAGTCGATCGTCGCGATCGGCCTGGGCGCCCAGACCCATCTCCTGGACGCTGAAATCGTCGTCGGCGTCGCCCTGGCGCTGGTGATCACGGGCGAGCTGTGGTGGTCCTACTTCGGGCGCTTCGCGGCGACCGCGCAGGAACGCCTGCGCACGGTCGCCGATCCCGTGCTCGCCGCGGCCGACGGCTACAGCTACATCCACCTGCTGATCGTCGCCGGGATCATCGTCTTCGCCGTCGGCGCCCGCGAGGCGGTTGCCGACGTCTCGGGTGACCTCTCCGCGCCCGCACGCCTCGCCCTGTGCGGCGGCATCGCGCTGTGGATGGCCGGCAGCGTCGCGTTCCGCGCGCGCATGGTCGGCACCGTCGGCTGGTCGAAGCTGGCGGCCGCGGCCGCGTGCCTGCTGTGGTTCGCGCTCTCGGGCGGCGTCGCGGCGTGGGCGGTCGCAGCGGTGCTCGCGGCGCTGCTGGCGGTGCTGCTCGCCTACGAGCAGGCGCGTGAGGTGCCCGCCGGCGCGGTCTGAGCGCCGACCGGCGGCTGGTGTCGCCGGGAGGGCGATGAGGGTATCCTCGCCTCGAGCAGAGGGGCTCCCGACGACCGAGGGAGTAGGCGTGGAGCCTGCCGCAGCTGTTCGAACTGCCAGGAGGGCATTGCTCGCGGGGACCGCGGCGTCGCTGCTCGCGGCCGCGGCCGCGCACGCGAGCGAAACCGTGACCGAACGGTTCACGGCGACGGGCGCCGAGCAGACGTTCGTCGTTCCCGCCGGAGTGACCACGCTCGCGGTACGCGCGGTGGGGGGCACCGGCAAGGGTGGCGGCGCCCCCGCCGAAGTCACCGGCAACGCCGGCGTCACTCCGGGCCAGACCCTCTACGTGGAGGTCGGCGG
>Ga0134126_10001421_pt1 | contig 30382 bp, 24 predicted proteins | sample KB31752_FD_96881 | JGI IMG/M metagenome (GOLD analysis project Ga0134126, IMG submission 96881) | Terrestrial soil microbial communities with excess Nitrogen fertilizer from Kellogg Biological Station, Michigan, USA - KB3-175-2 | ecosystem: Environmental > Terrestrial > Soil > Unclassified ... | reverse complement strand
TCGTAGCGCGTGACCTCGTTGCCGTAGCAGGAAGCCCAGATGATGTCGGTATTGGTGAGATCGGGGAGCGTGAAGCCGGATTCGCAGCCGCCCAGATTGTGTTCCCACTGGCCGACTTGAACGCCGCCGGCGCCGCCGCCGAAGCCGCCACGTCCGCCGCCTCGTCCACCGCGTCCGCCACCTGCGACCGGAGCTTGACCGGGCACATTGGCGCCCTGCTCCTGCACGGTGCTGAGTCCGCGCATGGTGCTGTTGTCCTGCATGTTGCCGTAGATGTGATAGGGGACGTCATTGTCCACCGCGACGTGATAGATCTGGCCGATGGGCAGGGTGACGCGCTGCGACGTCTGACCGTGATCGAAGGTCATGAACATGCCGCCGTCGTGCGTCATCATGATGCGATTGGGGTCCGTGGGATCGATCCAGATGTCGTGCGTATCGCCGCCCCAGCCGAGCGTGCGGAAGGTTTTGCCGCCGTCGGTGGATTGCCAGAAGCTGCTGTTGGCGACCAGAACTTCATCGGGATTCTTAGGATTTACGGCGAGCTTGATGTAGTAACCGGCGCGGCCGATGAGCTCGCGCTGCCAGCTGCCGGCGGTCCAGTTCGCGCCACCATCGTCGGAGCGCCAGATGGAGCCCTGGTCGGCAGTCTGTATGAGGGCGTAAACGCGCTTGGAATTGGAGGGTGCGGGGGCGACATCGATTTTACCGAGCGGCGCGTGCGGCAGACCGTGGCCTTCGATGTGCGTCCAGTGGGCGCCGCCATCATGGGTGACATAGACGCCGCTGGAGGGACCGCCGCTGAACATCGCGTAGGTGTGCATCTCCACCTGCCACATGCCGGCGAAGAGCGTGTTGGGATCGTTCTCATCAATGTTGAGGCCGGAGCAGCCGGTATTGCCATCGACGAAGAGCATGCGGTTCCAGGTTTTGCCGCCGTCCGTGGTTTTGAAAACGCCGCGCTCCGGTTGCGGCCCGGTGGTGCGGCCGAGAGCGCAGACGTAGACGATATTGGCGTCGGTGGGGTGAACGATGATGCGCCCGATACGGCCGGTCTCATCGAGTCCCATGTGCTGCCACGTGGCCCCGGCATCGCTGGATTTATAGATGCCGTTGCCCATCATGTCGGAATCGCGAATGGCCCACGCTTCTCCCGTGCCGGCCCAAACCTGCTTGGGATCGGTCCGCGAGACGGCGAGAGCGCCGATTGCGGCGACGGGCATGGCATCGGAAACGGGCGTCCAGGTGGCGCCTTTATCCGTGGTCTTCCAGACACCGCCGGACGCGGCTCCCGCGTAATTCGTGTTGGGGTCGCCGACTACGCCGGCGGCCGCTGCGATGCGGTTGCCGTTAGCCGGACCCATAAATCGGAAGGAGAGATCCTGCGGGAGGGAGGCGCCGCCGAAGCCGCGGCCGCCGCGCTGGGCTCCGGCGGGCACTGCAAGAAGCAGTGCCGCCGGGACCAACGCATAAAGAGAGAAGCGTAGGTTCATTTTTAATTACCAGCTTAGGAAGGCGCGGAGCAGGACGGTGCGGTTACCGCTGGCCGAACTGATCTGGCCGAAACTGTTCGCGGTAACCGAGTTGCTGCCGAGCCCGAAGAACGGATGATTCAGGAAGTTGATCGCTTCCACGCGGAATCCCACGTTGAGGCGCTCTTTAATCCGAACCGCTTTGTTGAGGCTCATATTGAGCGTGAAGCCGCTGTTCGCATACATGTAGACGAACTGGCTGAACTGGCCGGGGGTGGAAGCCGGAGCATAGTAGGTCGGGTTGGCGGTGCCGTTCGATTGGACGATGCTCGCTACATTCGATATGAGGTTGCCGCCCACCACCACATTCTTGTTGGGGATAGTGGCGAGGTCGTGCTGCAGTTGGCTCGCGGTGAGCCCGTTGCCGAGAACAACACCGCTCTGCGACAGGTTGTTGAACGTGTCCCGGCCGCTGCTGATGATGCTCGGAGCGCCGGTGGAGATCTGTTCCACGCCGCCGATGGTCCAGCCGCCGGCGATGCGATCGAGAATCGCGTTGTTCAGGTTCAGGGCGCGACCCTTGCCCATCGGAAGATCCCACGTCCAGAACGAGTTCCACGCGAGGCGATGGTCGAACGGCGAGGGACCGTAGTTGAGGCGGGCATTGCGCTGCGTGAACCACTGGTAGGTGGCGGTCTGGTCGTTAGAGTTCAACAGGTCGCCCATGGAGTGGCTCCAGGTGAAGTTACCCGTGAAGCTCAAACCGTGGCTGAAGGCCTTACGGGCTTCGAGTTGCAGACCATTGTAGTTGTTGTCGCCGTTGGAATCCTGGTATTGCAGGCGGCTGGCGAAGGGATTCGGCGTCCAGAAGTTCAACGGGTAGGCTGTCTTGCTAGTGAAGCCCGCCGAGGCGCAGGGTGCGAAATTTGCGCCAACGAGGCGGCAGTAATAACCGGGGCTCGTGCTGGTGGTGCTGGCCAGAGATCCAGCCAACGTTCCTGCAAGGCCCTGCTGCAGGTCCGTAATGAATGTGCTGTTGGTGTAGCCGGAGCTGGCAGCGAGAGGACCGAAGCTGCCGTTGGCGCCGAAGGCGGTGTCGAAGATGGGCAGCGCAGCCTGACCCGGAAGGCCGTTGTTTGCGAACGTCGCGCCCTTGCCGTTAGCCAGATTGACGTTGTAGTTGTTCTGCGCCTGGATGAACTGCGGCAGGAAGCCGTTCTCGAAGATGTTCACCTCGTTCATGTTCTGGTAGTGCCACATGTGGGTAGACTTGTTGGCGATATAGCGCGCTTCGAAGACCACCTTTCCAGGCAAGGCTCGCTGTATCCCGATATTCCAATTCTCGGTATACGGGGAGCGGAGGTTCGGATTGACGTAGCCGAGCGTCTGTCCGCCGTTGAGCGCGAACTGCGATTCGGGGAACGGGAAGCCGAAGGACGAGGGGAAGGTGTTGTACGGCGGCGCCGGAGAGCTGAGGTTGAGACCGCCGAGCGGGAAACCGGGGCCGCCGGGCGTCGCCGAGATGGACTGCGTCGCGCCGGGGTTGTTGGAGATGGTGTTGGAGATGGTGTTCATTCCCTCGTTGTAGTAAGCAAGGGAAAAGCCGCCGCGAATTACTGTCTTGCTGTCGCCTAGCAACTTGCCGAGGAGGCCGGACTTGCCGGCGGGATTCCAGGCGAAGCCGAAATTCGGCGCGGGATTGACTAAGTCGGACTTATACGGCGCCGATACAGCCACGTACATCGGGTTGAGGTTGCCGTTCAAGACGCCAGGTTGAAAGAGCCCATTGGACGGCCCGTAGAAGGAACCCGGGCCCGGCTCGGCGTTGATGCCGTTGTAGCTATTCACAGCGCCGTCGAACTCCCAACGGAATCCGTAGTTGATGGTGAGGCGCGAGGATATGCGGAAGTTGTCCTGAACGTAGAGGCCGCCGGTGCGATAGGCCCAGCGTTGCGTGTTGGGCTGACCCGGCGTGTACTGGTGCGACTTTTCGTCTACGTTCACATTACCGCTGATATTGCTCACGCGGCCGGTAAGCAGGGCATACAAGTTCTCGGCGTTCGTGAGGTCGCCGTTACTATTGTTGATGCCCGGAAGTGCGGCGGTCAGCGCGGTGACAACCGGATCGCCCGAGGCGATGCCGAGTGTGTAAGTCGGCGTGCCGGCCGTGCCGTAGGAAGTTTCCCAGAAATGGGTGGCCTTGTAGATGCCGCCGAACAGAATGGTGTGGCGGCCCTTCACCCAGTTCACGTCATCACGAACCTGGTAAACGGGATTGTTGCGAATGAACGGCAATACGTTGGCGCTCACCGGGTTCGGGATGGTGGTATTGATCAGCGGAGAGTAGAGCGCACGGTTGCCGTAAGGCGCCCACTGCGAGGGATCGGCGCCGTGATAGAAATACTCGCCATTGCTCTGCACGCCGAAGTTCACCGTATTGATCATGTGCGGGGTAACTGTCCAATCCACGCCCATGGTTCCGACATACGTGGTGATCTTGTAGCCATTGGTAAAAGCATACTGATTTTCGCCCGGATACGGCGGCGCGCTGCCATCGATGTTCTGGTAGCGAAGATTCCAGGAACCGTGCCACGCGACTTTCGGAGTGATCTGATAATCCAGGCGGGCCGACGGGAAGAGCTGCAACGTGTTGGTCGCCTGTCTCCACTGCATCGTGCTCCAGTAAGGCTGGCCAGTAATCGAAAGATATCCCGTGCTGAGCGACTGAGAAGCCGCGATGTCGGACATCATCTTGCCAACCGTCGGGTCGATGGTGCTCTTGAAACCGGCGGCGCCGGCGGCGGTGAGCAGGTTCACGGTGTGCTGCTGGCCATCGGTGCCGTTGTAGGTGAAGACGCCCTGGGCGGCGTCATTCGTCAGGACCTTAGTGGTTAAGATCGACGATCCGGGCTGCGGCTGCGCTTCGAGGTAGGCGTAGAAAAACAGCTTGTGGCGCCACTTGTCGCTGAAGGGAATGAGTGGGCCGCCAATCCCGCCGTAAGGGTTGTTCTGCCTGCTCTTGGAAATCCTCTGTCCGCGGAGATTGTTGAACCAGGTATTTGCGTTGAGATCTTCGTTAACGAGTTGCTCACCCACGCTGAAGTGGTACTGTTCGGTGCCACGCTTGGTGGTGAACCGGATGCTCATTGCGCCCATTGCGGAGGCGTCCGCGCCCAAGCCCGTCGTCGAGACGGTGACTTCTTCCGTGGAGCCGATGCGCTCTGGCGCAAATGCATAGAAGCTGGTGCCGCCGCTCTTGAAGCGCTCGGAGTTGTTGTCCATGCCGTCGATCGTGATAGCCATGGAGGCGTTCGGCAGGTTGTTGAAGGTGCTGCCGCCATTGCCGCCCTGCGCTCCGGCCATAAGCAGCGCGAAGTTGAGCGAATCCAGACTGGAGTACGGCAAATTGGCGATGTTCTTGTTGTTGATGGTGGTGCCGACTTCGTTGGAAGTGGTCTCGAGTTGAGCCGCGGCTGCAGAAACCTCGATTCGATCGGTGGCGGCACCGATATCCAATTTGATGGCGACGTCGGTTACGCGGCCGGTATCGACGACGACTGAGCTGAGTACCGCGGTTTGAAAGCCGCTGGCGGTTGCGGAAACGCGGTACGTGCCGGCGAGCAGGTTCTGGAAGACGAACCCGCCGTCTTCGGCAGCAGTCGTCTTTCGCTCAAGGCCGGTGCCGGTATCGACAGCCGAAACGGTGGCGCCCGGGACGACCGCACCGGATGGATCGCGGACAACGCCGTGAATTCCAGTTGTTGTAAGTTGTGCGCTCGCGACGGCAGTTAAACATAACGCAGCGAGTGCGCAGGAGGCAGCGCGCAAGAACCTCTGAAGCATTTCAATCTCCTAAACGCCCGGGTGTTTGGATCACACGACGGCCCCGGTGAACAAAATTAACTCCCGAGAGAAGTGTCTGGAAGTATATGTCACAGGAATGTAGCTGTCAAGCGCTTGCATTATTTGTTTAAACGTTTAACTAAGCCTTGACAGCAGCGGGCAATTCTGGCAACCTGTTCATGGCCAAAATCCGGAATGGCAACCATCAAGGACGTCGCCGAAAAGGCAGGTGTATCCGCCGCCACCGTATCCTACGTGCTCAACGACGTGCGCAAAGTGCGCCCCGAAACCGAGCAGCGGGTCTTGTGGGCGGCGCGCGAGCTCGGGTATCAGCCCAATACGGCGGCACGCAGCCTCGCACTCGGGCACAGCTCCATTCTCGGGCTGATCGTGCCCGACATGTTGAACCCGTTCTTTCCGGAAATCACCAAGAGCTTCCAGGCTGAAGCTGCCTTATACAGCATGGAAACGGTGGCAATGGATGGCAATAACGATCCGCACCGGACGCGCTCACTGGTGGAGCGGCTGCTGGGGCTACGCGCTCCGGGGATCGCGTTTCTGACGTCGCAGGTAGATGCCCCCTTGAAGGAATTCATCGCCAAGAAGGGCATCGCGGCGGCATATCTCGGGTTTGGCGGTCCGGGCGAAAACCTATCGAACATCGCTATTGAGCAGCGGCACGGGATTCAGGAAGCCGTCACCCACCTGGCGGCACTGGGACATCGGAAGGTCGGGTTCATCTCGGGTCCCGCGGACGGCATGTTCGCGCAGCGGCGCAAGAAGTTGTTCCAGGAGTGCGCGGACGCGTGCGGCATGGAGACGCGGCTGTTCGATTCCGATTTCACCGTGCAGGGCGGATATTTTGGAGCCTCGCGCGTGCTGGGGGGCTTTGCCGCCACGGCGATCATGACCGCCAATGACTTGATGGCGATTGGCGCGCTCCACTATGCTTTCGACCGTCAGATTGCAGTGCCGGGAGACCTATCGGTCATCGGCTTCGATAATATCAACTTCGCGCAATTTACCCAGCCGGCACTTACTACTATCGCGGTGCCGCGCGAAGAGATCGGCCGCCTGGCGTTTCAGTCGCTGTGGAGCCTGATCCACGAATCGCCGGGCGGCGATTACGAAGTTCAGACGGACTTAGTCATTCGACAAAGCACGGGACCGGCGCCGGTTTGATTGACGCCCTAGTTTAGGGAGGGGACAAATGCAACGACGTACTCTGGCGGCTTCGGCCATCGGATTTGGGGCGGCGGCCTACGCCTGCCTGTTGACGGCTGGGCCTGCGAAGCCAAAAGTGCCGGCCGTGCATGGCGCGATTTCGCGAATGGCGGTGGCGTTCGATGCGTCGCCGGCGCTGGTCGACATCCCTCAATTCATTCCGAACAAGAAGGTCGTGATCCATCCGGCGGTTGTAAGTAAGGATGATACGGCCGGAAGTGTGAAAGGGCCCGCAACAGGTTTGAGCGCCACTCCGCCGAATCTTCCGCCGCCCCGGCCCGCCGGCGCAGGTAGAGGAGGCCGGGGCGCGCGCGCGGGTGGGCCGCCGCCGGTTCCGCCGCCGCCGCCGACACCGGATATTCCGCCGGCCGCCGCGGCAATCGAGCAGAAAGTTGAGGGTAAGCGTGCGGCGATTGCGCCGTCGGTTGCCTTCGATGGGTTGGGCGAAGGCTTTACGGGCCGCATTTTTCCCGGCGGGGAGAACGCGGCCGACGACGCGCCTGCGGGGCGTGGCGGACGCCGGGGCGGTATCGATATCAGCGTTGCCGTGGGTCCGCAGCATGTTTTTGAAGTATTGGACGGCAGTTTCGCCATCTTCGACAAGAAGGGCAAGCTGCTGTACGGACCTGTCCCGAATAACACGATCTTCACCGCTTTCGGCAATCGCTGCGGGACCACCAACACGAGCGACACTGTGGTGCGATATGACCAGCTTGCCGACCGCTGGCTGTTCGTTCTTCCGATCTTTACCCGTCCGCAGGGTAACCCGCAGGGCGGGTACGCCATGTGTTATGCGGTGAGTGCGACGAGCGACCCGTTGGGTTCTTACTATCGCTACGAGTATCAGCGCCCACTGTTTCCGGATTATCCACGTCCCGCAGTTTGGCCGGACGGTTACTATAATCCGACGAGCACCAGCGACAACTTACTGCCGGAAGTAATTACTCAGAAGCATGACTGCATTGCGGATCGGGAGAAGATGCTGAAGGGACTCCCGGCTACCGAGCAATGCGTGATCATCGATGGCGGGGTGTTCATGTTGAACAGCGACGTGGACGGCAAGCGGGTTCCGCCAAAGGGTGCGCCGAACATCATGATGTCCACGGGCGGCACTCAGCTCATGAAAATCTTCGAGGATGACGGCATTTACTACTATAAGGTGCACGTGGATTGGAACGATCCATCGAAGACAACGGTATCGGAACCGCAGAAGATCCCGGTGGCTCCGTATCATTACCTGTGCGACGGACAATTGAGTAACTGCGTGTCGCAGCCCGGCACGGAGCGGCGCCTGGATTCGCAGGGCGATAAGTTGATTCAGCGGCTGGTATACCGGAATTTCGGCGACCATGAGGCGCTGCTGGCGGAGCATTCCATCGATACTTCCGCGCACGGCGGCGGCGTGCGGTGGTATGAGTTCCGGTTGGACAAGCAGCGCAATCCGGTGCTGTATCAGCAGAGCACTTACGCGCCGAGCGACGGCTTATACCGCTGGCTGGGCAGCATGGCGTTCGACAAGAAGGGGAATATCGGGATGGGTTACTCGTTTGGCGGTGTGCCGAACTATCCGGGTCAGCGATTCGCCGCACGAGCGGTTAAAGATCCCGAGGGCGAGTTCGGATTTCATGAGTCGGTATTAGCCGAGGGCCAGGCGTCTCAACAGGGGAGTTTGCGGTGGGAGGATTACACGAATATCGCCGTTGATCCCGCGGATGATTGCACGTTCTGGTACGTGGGGAATTATCTCGTAAGCGGTGCAAGTACTTCGCGGACCAGGATCGGATCGTTTGCCGTGCCGGGGTGTAAGTAAGGGGCGGATTAGTTTGCGAACGAAGTTCGCCCGGGCGCGCTCCGCGCGCCTGAGAACTTCCCGATTGCGGTGAGCAGGCTGGACGGGAAGTGGCTGGTGACGGTGTAACGACCGGGCTCCGGCCCGGTCGCAAAATTAAAGATTGTGGCTCGGCTCGCAGGCTCGCCTCTTCAGTTTTGCGACCGGTCTGGAGACCGGTCGTTACTTGTACAGCGCCAGGTGTTGGTCGGCGAACATGGTCAGGCGTTCCTGGGTAACTCGCCTGGCTGTGGACTTATCGCGCGTCAGAATCGCATCTACCATATCGACGTGCGCCTGGGCGGATTCCATCATGTCGATATCCAGGTTGCGCCTCAAATTCCGGATGAAGAGGAAGGCGAGCAGCGGCGCAAGCACTTGTTCGAGCAGGCGCGGCAGCATGGTGTTGTGCGACAAACTCCAAAGAACCTGGTGAAAGGCGAGATCGTGCTGAAAGAACTGCTGGGGGTCGCCCGAAGTAGCCGCTTCTTTCATCCGATCGGTCACGCGGAGTAAGCCGGCGATCTCCTCATCCGACGCGCTTTCGACGGCCAGTTCCACGGCGAGTGTTTCCAGCTCCGCACGGATGCGAAGCAGCTGGCAAATTTCCACACGGGTCAGGGCAGTTACTACGCACCCCTGGTTCGGGTTACGCACCACCAGCCCCTGATGCTCCAGGGCAACCAGCGCCTCCCGAACGGTAGGCTGACCGACTCCAATCTCGCGCGCAATTCGCGATTCCACGATACGCTCACCGGGATTGAGGTCGCCGGCGACGATCATGTTGCGAATGAAGCCGGCGATCTGTTCGGCGACCGGTGCGCGCTTTCCCAACTGCTGGGAAAGCGCTTCGAGTTTGTTTTCGATGTTAGGGACGAATAAGCTCACTGTACGGCTGCCGTGGTGAGGGAGGGCCGTGTAGCGATCGCGTGACGAATGATGCCGAGGATCTCCTCGCGTTCCGCTCCGACGATGGGGAGGCGCGGCGCACGGGTCAATTCCGAACCCAAGCCGGTTTCCTGCATGGCCAGCTTGATGTACTGCACAAGCTTGATCTAGGTATCGAGGTGGAGAAGCGGCGTGTACCAGCGGTACAGCTCGAGCGCCTTCTGCCATTGACCGGTGGTGGCGAGGTCCCACAATTCGCGGTTCTCCGCCGGGAAGGCGTTCACCAGGCCGGAAATCCAGCCTTCGGCGCCGAGCGCGATGCTTTCCAGGATGAGATCGTCCACGCCGCAGAAGAGGATGAAGCGGTTGCCGACCGTGTTGCGGAGATCGGTGAGCCGGCGGACGTCCTCGGAGGATTCTTTGATGGCCACGATGTTGGGCTGGCCGGCGAGTTCGACGAAAGCCTTGGGCAGCAGGTCAACGCCGTACGATACCGGGTTGTTGTAGATCATAATCGGCAACCCGGTGGATTGCGCGATGGTGCGGAAATGAGTGAGCGTCTCGCGCTCGTCCGATTTGTAGACCATCCCGGGGAGCGCCATCAGACCTTCCGCACCGGCCTTTTCAGCGTCACGCGCGAACTTGCAGGCGAGGGCCGTGGTGTACTCGGCGACTCCGGTCAGAACGGGAATTCGGCCGCGAGCGGTCTGTTTCAGCTCGCGGATGACCTCAAGCTTCTCCTGATAATCGAGACCGGTATTCTCGCCGACGGTGCCGAGCGCGACAACGCCGTGGATACCAGCTTCGATCATTTGGTTGAGGTGTTTCGAGGTGGCGGCGAGATCGAGAGACTGATCATGCCGGAATTGGGTGGTGATGGCGGGGAAGACGCCTTTCCAGGTGACTTTCATATAATCTATAATTTATAATCTGCCGCAAAGCCCGCCAGAAGTCAACAGGCACTTGGGACGCCGGAGTGAATTCTTGGCCCAAGCTGCTGATGCGCAAGGATCTCCGCTTCCGAGGCGAGCATCTCCTGCCAGCGCGTTGCCAGTTGCCGGGGCGGCGTGAATTTGCCCGCCAAGTTGAGAAACAGCTTGTAATGACCGAGTTCTGAAGCATGGAGCGCCCCGTAAAACGCGGCGAGTTCCGCGTCTTCGGTGGCCGCGGCCAGCACCGAAAACCGTTCGCAGGAGCGGACCTCGATGAGCGCGGCGACCAGCAGGCGGTCCAGCAATTCCGTGCGCTCTCCCTTGCGCACAAGCTGCCGCAAAGCGCCGGCGTACGGATTCTTGTGAAAGCGGTCAAGCCGTCCTCCGCGTGCCAGCAGGATGCGGGTCACTTGAGCGAGGTGCGCGATCTCATCCCGCGCCACGGCGGTCATCGCTTCCACCCACCCGTCCAGCCAATCGTCGGGCCAGCGAGTCAGTAGCTCCAGCGCATTCGTGGCGGCTTTCTTCTCCAGAAATGCGTGGTCGATCAACAGGCTGATGGGGTCGGCCAGCACCGCCTTTCCCCATTCGATCGGAGTTTGGGAGTGGAGCGGAGTCACACTCTCAAACTAGCTCACTTGGGGCTGACGACGTAGTCCTTGAAGTAGCTGGTGCTATCCGTCTTAGACCAGAGTCCGATGCGACCGGAAACCGGGGGCCGCAACACCGGGTTATTCGCCGGGTATAGATCGGCGTTGGGCGGCCCTTTCTTTCCGGCAACCGGCTCGCTGCCGAGCGTATATTCGAGCGCCGGCGCGCCGTCCAGGGTCGCCTTGAGGTTCGCGCCGTCGACGGTCAGCTTGAGCTCGTGCCAGGCGGCGCGATCCAGCATGAAGGGCTTGGTGCGATCGCTGAACCGCACATTGCGGCGGATGCCGTTGTGAAATTCCCAAAGGCCGACATTGTTTTCCGTATCGTTATAGCGAATCGCGAGCCACTCGCCGTTGGGCTTCACGTTGAAGAGAATGCCGGAGCAGCGGTCTGCGTCGCCGGCAATGGTCTTGAACTTCATGCTGATGCTGCCGTTCGAAAAATTATCGACGCCCTTGAGCAGCGCCACCGGATAGTAGCTGAACTGCTTGGCGCCATCCATCAATTCTTCGTTATTCGTGCCGTAGAGTTTACGCGCGGATTCCACCAGCAGTTTGGTGGGAGTGTCTTTGCTGGCGACCCAGGGGCGGCCGTCCACCATGATGACCTTTTGGCCACCATCCTGAGCCACGATCCACGTGCCGACGATCGGCTCAAACGCGGTGGGCGGCTTGCCCGGCTGTTCTTTGCTGAGATCCACCTTACGATCGGCAGCCCAGAGCGCCACAGCCAATACACAAGCAAACAGCAATATTCTCTTCATCATGGTCTCCAAAAAATCAAAACACGAAGCGCACTTGCAATTGGAACATACGCGGCGGATCCACATAGGCGAACGCCGGCGCCGCGACGGACCCCGTACCCACGGCCGCAAGCTGGCCGAAGGTTGGGTTTGGGACGCCAGTATCGCCGTAAACGGTCTGTCCGCGGCCCAGATAATTTCCATGGTTGAACAGGTTGAACCCTTCGGCGCGAACAATGAAGGCGGCGTGCTCGGTGACGCGGATACGCTCCTCGGCGAAAAGGGAGACATCGGAGGTCGCCGTGCTTCGGAAGGCGGATCTCGAGACCACCGCGCCATTGATCACGGGACGATCGTTGTTGATGCCGTCGCCATTGTTATCGATGCCAGTGGTGGCGTTGAACGGGCGCGCCGACGCCAGCTGCGTAACGGTGCCGAGCGTGAGCCCATGCGGCAAGCTGTAGCTGTAGAAGAAGACCGCGCGATGCCGCTGGTCCAGAATACTGGGTCCGCGCTCGATTTCGCCGAGGCGCGCGATGTTGCTGTCATTCGAGCCCACACCGTTGCCATCCGGCTCGGTGGTGTTCGTCGCCTTGCTGAGCGTGTAGCTGACGGAGGCGAACATGCGCTTATTGCCGCGATAGTTCAGTTGCGTCTGCAGCCCATCATAATCGGCGACGCCTAAATTCATGAGGACGTTCACCTGCCGCACGCCGCCGTTGACCGGCAGAATCGGGCGAGTCGCGTTGGCTGCCGCGACGGTGCGGACCTGCCCGGGCGCGGTACGGTCGAAGGGCGCCGGCGCATTGAGGTCGACGGTACGGTCGAGGTCCTTCCAGTGTTGATGCACATAATCGGCGCTGGCGAAAAGGCCTTTGGCGATTTCGCGCTCGCCGCCGATAGAGACCACCTGGCTTTGCGGACTGATGAGCTTGTCCGGATAGTTCGGAAGCAGATCGAAGTTCAGGCCGTATTTCGCAAACTGCTGTTCGTAGAACGCGCGGCGGCCGGCCTGTATCGTGATGTCGCGCGCCGGCAACTGGGAAGGCAGCAGGGAATGCGGGTCAAAGTTCAGCGGCAGGCAGGAGCCGGTGAGACAGGCCGGAAAACCAATCTGTCCGGGGACGGCGGTGTAGGTGGTGAGACCATCGAGGCCGCCGGTCAGGTACCCGGCCACGAGGTTCGATTGGATCTGCGAGTAGTAGATCCCGTAGCCGCCGCGAATCGCCCAGCGCGAACTGCCACCGGGATGCCAGCCGAAGCCAACGCGCGGGGCGAAATTCCTGGTGGCGTCGGTGAGGGTTTGACGATCGTAGCGGAGGCCGAGATCGAGTGTTAGGTCGCGGCTGACGCGAAAGGTATCCTGCACGAAGAAAGCATAGAGCCACTGCTGCAGATTGTAAGTGCTGACGCCGAAATTGATGGGCTGCGAATACTGCTGCACATCGTTCAGGGTGAGCTGATCGAGCGGCGCGGTGGTGGTGCTCTTGAAGGTAAAAGTGCCGAGGAGAGCCTGGCCTGGCTCGCTGCCGAAACCGCCGGAGGTGTGCCGGACGACGCTCGCGCCGAAGCGGACGTAGTGCTTGCCCCTGGTCCAGGAAAGGGTATCGGAGAACTGCGCCTGGTGGCCGTAGAGATTGGAAACTCGCGACTGGCCGAGGGTGAACGGCACCGAACCGGTACGCGTGTAGGTAGTGGACAACGTCTGTGCGTCCCATTCGGTCACAGGGTCGCCATTCAGCCACGCGAAGCGCGCCTCGTTGAAGAGCGTGGGACTGAGGGCGGTGGAGTGATTCAACTGCACCGTCCACGAGCGGCGCGCGTAGACGCGGGCGACACTCGGCGCGTTGGTGCCGCCGACCGCGTCCTGCGGATTATCGTCAAAGAAGCGGTCCACGTTGAAGCGAAGCATCAGGTTTTGCGAATCGGTGAGGCGGTGGTCGACGCGCCCATCGAAGAGTTCCTGGTGATAGTGGCCCACGTAGTTGAGATTTCCATTGGCGGGGAGAACGAACGACGGCAGCGTGGAGGAAAGGACGGCTGTGCGACTCTGCTGCGTGTAGTCGTTGGCGAGAAAAAAGAAGGTTTTGTCTTTGATGATGCGGCCGCCAAGCGCGCCCGAGCCCTGCTTGAGCGAGTCCGGGATATCGACGGGCGCGATGGATGTGAGCGTCGAGGGTGTTACGCAGGATGCGACGGACGGCGCGCAGAAATTTTTGGTTGTGAACCCACGCGCCTGCCAATCGCCGGGGCGGCCGAGATAGAGCGCTTCGCCGTGGAAGACATTGGTGCCGGATTTGGTGACGATGTTCAACGCCGGGCCGGACGTCCAACCGTACTCGGAGGAGAACGCGTTGGTGAGCACGGTCATCTCCTGCACGGAGGCCATGGGAAGGGTGGACATCGCGATCTGACGGCCCCAGGCTTCGTCATTATTTGCGCCGTCGAGCGTGGTGGTAATGGTGCGGCGCGAGCCTGCCCCGGTCGCAACGTAGGTCTGGTTCACGAACAGGTCGCCTGTGCCCTTGGCGGAGCGGAAGGCGGAATTCAGCAGGGTGATGGAGGAGAGCTTCCGCCCGAGCACGGGAGTTTCGTCGAGTTGCGCGGCCTCATAGCTGACACCGATTTCGGGATCGGACCGCACGCCTTCGGTGGAGCCGAAGACGGTCACTTCGGCCCTGGCGCCGCTCACCGCAAGCTTGACGCGAACGGTGGCGGTTTCCCCCGATCGAAGCGCGATGCCGGTAGCTTTTTGATCGGTGAAGCCACTCTTCGACACCCTGACGACGTACGTTCCGGTTAGCGGCAGAGCCGGAATGGTGGCGCTTCCGTCGGCTCCTGAAACCGTTTCGCGAACTGCATCCGTAGCCGAATTTACGACCGAGATTTTTGCGCCGTTCAACACGGCGCCGCTCTCATCGACGACGACCACGGTCATGGATGCCGAGTTCGGAGACTGTGCCGCCAGCGGCGCGATGACGGCACTCATGATGAGGAAAGACAGTACTTTCATCGTATGCCGGGCATTGTAGCGAAGGCTCGAAGTTACTACCATTGATCGGAATTCGCTCTTGTCCGGTTATCCTCGTAAGTTGATGCTGTTCGAAATTAGCGGTTTGTCGAAACGCTTCGGCGAACTCGCCGCACTGACGGATGTCAGCTTTGAGGTTCGCGCGGGCGAAGTGCTGGGCCTGATCGGGCCGAATGGCGCCGGCAAGACAACGCTGTTCGAATGCCTGGCGGGCGTGCTGCCGAGCGATTCGGGCGTGGTGCGCGCCGGCGGCCGCGAAGTGCCGGGTGGAGAACGCTCGCAGCTCCTCTTTTATATGCCGGATACGATTACGCCTTGGGGGTCGCAATCGGTACGCTGGGCGCTCGATTACACGGTCGGCTTCTTCGGTGGCAAAGCGGAACTGCGGAGTGGCGTGGTGGCGGAACTCGACCTGGAGCGGCTACTGGACCGGCCCATCGGCGCACTTTCGAAAGGCCAGCGGAAGCGTGCGCTGCTGGCCGTGGGACTATTGACATCGCCGCCTGCGCTACTGATCGATGAACCTTTCGATGGTCTGGATCTTCGCCAGACGCGCGACGTGGCGGCGGCGTTGCGACGTCATGCCTCGCGCGGCCGGACGCTGTTCCTCTCGATCCATCAGATCGCCGACGCGGCGCGAATGTGCGACCGTTTCGTGCTCTTGAGCAACGGCCGGATTCGCGGCGAGGGCACGGTGCAGGAGCTGGCCGCGCACGCCGCGTCGCGCAACCCCGCGGGCGCGTTCACGAATCTGGAAGAGGTGTTTCTTGCGCTCACATAGCCGGGCGTTTTTGTGGCTGCTGGACAAAGAACGGCGGGAGTTGGTGGCGTCGCGGTCCTGGTGGGTGTTGTTGCTCGCCCTCGGTCCGCTGGTCGGCATCTCGTTCATCAGCGCAGTGCGAACGTATGCGGAAGTGAGCGGACTCGGCGGCACGGCGGGCGGCGTCGGCGAGGCGATGGCGCCCTTGATCGGAGTGTGGGCGCCGACATTTAGCGCTTGCGAACTGGCGGCAGTTTTTCTGTTGCCGTTCGTAGCCATCCGGCTGGTGGGCGGGGACCGGCAGAGCGGCGCGCTCAAGCTGGAATTGCAGCAGGGAATGCCGGCCGCGGGGCTGGTGGCGGCGAAGGCGATCGTGCTGCTGATCGGCTGGCTCATTGCCATGCTGCCGCCATTCCTCGCGATGGCGCTTTGGAAGAGCTACGGCGGCACACTTTATCCGCCGGAACTGGCCTCTGTGATCGCGGGGCATGTGATCAACGCCGGGTTGACCATCGCTCTCGGCGCTGCCATGGCTGCCGTTGCGGAACATCCATCGACGGCCGCGATCCTGACGCTGGGAGTGACCGTGGGGACGTGGATCCTGAACTTCTTTGCCGCGATTCAGGGCGGATGGTGGGAGCGGGCCGCGGAATATACGCCGACGGCGGTGGTGTCCGAGTTTCAGCACGGCCTGGTGCGGCTGGATGTGGTGTTGATCGCGGGGTTGCTGGTTGTGGCGGGCTTGGGCTACTCGGCGATCTGGATGCGGCTCGGGGTGGCGACGCGGCGGCGGGCGCTGGAATCGGTGGGACTGGCGGCGGCGATCGCGGTCGCGATTCTGGCTTGCACGTTTGTGCGCGGCAGTTGGGATCTCTCCGAAGCGCGCGCCAACTCCTTCCCCGAAGGCGACGAGCGCGCACTCAGCCGGATTCACGGCCTGAGAATGGAAGTGCATCTGGCGCCCGAGGATCCGCGCCGGGTGGAATTGGAGAATCGGGCGCTCGCGAAATTGCGGCGCCTGATGCCGGACCTGCGCGTGGACTACAAGTCCGCCACTTCAATCGGTATATTCGAACAGGCGAACGCCGGGTATGGGGAAATCTGGTATTTCCTAAACGGGAAGAAGGAGATGAGCCGCACGACAACAGCAGAAGGAGTGCTGGAGGCGATCTACGCAGTCTCCGGCGTTTCGCCGCCGAAGGACGAGGACGTGGAGTTTCGCGGTCATCCGCTTTCGGCTCAGCCGAGGGGGGCGGCGTTGGTGTTCTTCGGCATCTGGCCGGGGCTGGTGCTGCTGGCAGCGTTCGTGACGCGACGCGGCCGCCTGTGAAATCGCGGGCGGGCGGGCGGGCGATGATCGTGGGCCGAAAGAAACGCGGTAGGTAAGTAGTGGTCTAAAATGGAGGCAGCCCGAAGCGGTCGACGCGGAGGAATGGGTGAGTGGTTGAAACCGGCGGTCTTGAAAACCGTTTGCGGCGTAAGTCGCACGGGGGTTCGAATCCCTCTTCCTCCGCCAGAATATCTTCTTTCGCAGGAGAAGAAGCTCATAAGCCACGAGAAGGACGCTTCACCCCTTCCAGCCCGTCTTGAATCCCAACCTCCGATTGACCGTGAACGGATTACACCACTGAAGCCCGAATCCATTGCACACGTCAGGAATCTTGCGGTTTTTTCTTTTCTTGCTTGGTGCCGATCCCTCAACGGTCACTACGCAGCGGTCGGCAGCATCAACCATGCCATACGCGATCAAGAATGGATCGCGACCAATTTCCTCCAGTTCATCGTCGGTCAAATCGGGAGCATAGCCCTGCTCAACGACTACGTTGACCAAAGCGCCATCAACTGCTTCCTCCAGCAGAAGGGCTTTTTTATTTCCTGCATCCTTGATCCACGCCAATAGCGGGTCATCATCTTTCTTTCCCGCCAGAATCTCCTCCATGATTTCCAGCGGCATTTTGATATTTCCCGCCGAGGCTTGATGATGGAGCCATTCCCAGAACTCAGGAACTTGATCAATCGGATAATAATTATTGCTGGCCGTGATCAAAACGTTCGCATCGAACAAAAAGAGCACTCTATCGTAGGCCTCGGATCGGTCCTGCGGCCAACAATGGCTCCACGTTCGTGGGCTTTACACCCAGCACCTTTCCCGCTTTCGTGTAAGTAATCGCTCCGTCATCCAGAGCACGGCGCATGAGGCCCAATAACGCATCGCCGACGCGATACCGTCTGACGACGTAATAACTCGGGCCGCCTTCCGCTTCCCGCTGCTTCTCAGCGTGACGTTGCTTGGTTTCCAGCCATTGCTTGCGGAAATGCGCTGTCAGCGCTTGCCATGTCGCCCGATTGACCCGCCCAGAGCGGTAAAGCTTATATGCCACCATCGACCGACTGACGCGCCTTTCTTCGGCAAATGTGGAAATCGCACTGGCGCAGCGCTCGAATGTTTCCGTTTTTGGAAATTCGTTCAACTCGGCCGTAGGCAACAACATCTCGCCCGCAACATCGTTGCAATATTGCTCGATGTGCACCGTAGGATCGCCGCCGCTCACCCCAGTGCTGCCGAGCCAAAGATGAACAAGCTCATGCAGGGCGGTGAACGACCACGCCGTTTTCGCGTCCTGATCATTGATCACGATCATCGGTGCCAGCGGATCGGCAACGGCGAAGCCGCGGAAAACTTCTAGCGGAATGTTCGTGTGATAGCTGCCCAGATTTCCCAGCAGCAACACGAACACCCGCGCAGCCTCAATTTGCCCGCGCAGATACGTGAACGCGCCGTCGCCGGTTCTTTCTGCCCTGTAATCGTTTAGGGAAAACGCGATCGTTTCGGCCATCCGCCGCGCCAACACCGGCGCAGGAAGTTCCATCGTCGCCGACCCGACGAAGGCCAGTGCGTCGGCGTCCTCATCTTCAAGAATCGAGCGAACCAGTCCCTGACGGCCTTTGATATCCCTGATCAGAGCGTCGAGTTCCGGGTTGTAACGGTCTTCGCCCCGTAGGGTCCGAAAATCCTGCCCGCGGTCTCCGGTTTTCGGCGGATGGCTCAGGTAAAAAACCAGCAGCGGACGGCGATACGCCTTCGCCATCTTGACCAACAGCGGTCGGGACACATCACCCGTTGCCTCTATCCCGCCCAGACGGACGGCGCCACTCTCACCACGCGCCTCTTTAAGCCCGATCGTGCGCGCGGCGTCCTCGAGAGATAGCCCCGCAGTCTCCCGCGCCCATGTCAGAATCTCCGGCCGGATCGCGCCCATTGGAACACCTAATCTATCTTATTCGACGCACCAGACCCAAAATCCAGTGCCAACCGGGCTGTTTTACCCAAGCTCGCATGATACGGAGAATCAAGGGCGTGTGCCAAAGAACCGCTGCGGCCTCGCGTGATTCGCGAACCGGCGCTACCCCCAATCCAGATCGAAACGATGCACTGGGTGGGACCTGCCGGAACGGCAGGCGCACGGGTCGAAGCGGCACTATCGCCTGAGCGCCGGACTTACTTCTTCCCGGCCGGCCGGCGATAGATGGTCTCGAAATCCGGTTTCCCCTGGACGCTGAAGGATGTCGACGTCGACGAGCCGACACCATCCTGACGGCCGTTCATCCCCGCCGGAGGCTCCTTCGCTTTCGTAGGATCCTCCTCGGTCGTTTTCGTTTCCTTCGTCACGCGCCCTCCAGGTTTCGGGGGGCGGTAATCGATCCGGTCGATTTCGCCTTTGGGCACGGCCACTTCGGCGTTCTTCACCACGATCAGCAGCGAGTCCTCGCGCGCGTCCGCGAACTTCGCCAAAACGGGCTGCGTTGAGCTCTTTTTGTAAACGCGGATTTCGGTGCCGGTTTTGAGCGCCTGAACCTTCGCCCACGCGTCCTCGGCAGCATGAACGGCAAGGGCAAGCATTGCCAGGGAAAGCAGCTTCACCATGACGTAGCCTCCGTCCATCAGGGTAACAGGGCCAGCTAGCCTACGCAGTAGCCGCAAGCAGAACCGGAAATGGCGTCGAAACCAGAGGAACAATGGGCAGCCCGAGTAACCGTTGCGTGCGCTGCCCTTTGACCTCCCCTTGCAACAGGCAACGTTCGCAGCCGTTCCAGCCTTCCACCCGCACCAGGGACCCGCGCCGCTCCACCTTGTAAACCGCTTCAGCGCCGAATTCCGCCGCGATCGCCGGCAGCGACCATCCTTCCGGCTGCACCATTCGCATTCCGCCCTGTCGGTCCAGCACCAGCACGGTATCTCCCAACCCGCTCTTGCCCGCAGTGGCGATGCCCAAAATGTCTTCGGCCCGGCTGACGAATACGCTCACAGAGAGCATATCGGGCCGGGCCGAAGTTTCTTTAAGCGGAAGCGCTTAGTAAGGCATGCCGGGCAGCGGAGGCAGCACCGGGGTCATCTTGCCCCAACCCTGCTCCTGCACGGTCTTCATGTCCTTCGTCAATTGCTCGGGCAGCTTTGCATTCAGCTTCGGACGCGTGGGTGAATTCGCGAGCTCCCAGCCTGTCGCGGCGACCGTCTTGGCAATCTGCTGCATGATCACGTAGTCGATCTTATCCGGCGTGTCCGTTGGACGGTGATAGTCCACGTGCAGACCGGTGGTGAAGAACGCGATGGGCACTCCCACCTTGGCGAAGTTGTAATGATCGCTGCGGTAGAAGATGCGCTGGCCGTTCGGCTCCGGCCCGAGGTTGTCGTGCGTGGCATCGGGCGCGGTGGCATCGTAGAAATGATTCATCGCCAGCTTCTGGTATCCGCCGTTCACCTTATCGATCACGCTGCCAAGCTCATCGCTGCTGATGTTCGGCCCGATGAGCAGGCATTCGCCGCTCTTGACGAGAACGTGCTGCTTGTTGTTGTCGACGCTCGCGGGATTCTGCGAGCGGCCAATCATATCCATATTGAGGTCGGCGACTACCTTGGTCAGATCGACCGGCGGAAACTCCGCGAAGTACTGTGAGCCCAGGAGTCCCTTCTCTTCGCCGCCGTTCCAGAGGAATATGATGCTGCGCTTGGGCCGTATGCCCTTCGCGGCGCCCTCGGCATAGGCGTGCGCGATGGCGAGCAGACCGGTTGATCCGGAGCCGTCATCGTCGGCGCCGTTGTTGACGTTATGGCCGTCCGGCAGCGGCGCGCTGAGGCCGATGTGGTCCAGGTGCGCGCTCATGATCACGTATTCGTTCTTCAGTACGGGGTCGCTGCCTTCCAGAATGCCGACCACATTTTCACCGTGACCCGGCGTGCCCTTGACCGCGAGCTTGAGGGACACCTTCTTGGCCGCTTCCAGCTCGAAGGAGTCCACTTTGGTCTTCGAATCGGTTGCGTAAAACACTTGCGCGCCGGAGAGCTTTTCGCCCTGGAACAGCGCGTTCGTCAATTCCATGCCGGCGGTGATCGAAGGAGCTGCCGGGCATGCCGCCGCCTGCTTAAACTTCACCACCTGGAAATTCGGACCGTTCAGGTTGGCGCCGCCGCGTCCACCGCCGAATCCGCCGGCAGCAGCATTGGGGTTCGCCAGCGCAGCAGCCTGCTGGAAATTAGCGATTGTGATTACGCCGAGCGCGCCATTTTTGGCGGCATACTCTTCCGGGGTGAGGTAATCGGTGCAATTCTCACCGAGCGGATTCTGTGCCGCTCCACGACCGCCGCCGCCCGCGCCCCGTCCGCGGCCACCTGCATTCTGCAGCGCCGCGAGTTCGGCGGGTAGTCCTGCGACAACGATAATCTTGCCCTTGACGTCGATGCCCTGGTACGGGTTGACATTCGTTTTGTTGAGCAGATATCCATTGCCCGCGAAGACCAGGTTGCCGGAGAAGTCGAATGCTTCCGGAGATGCGCCGCGACCACCACCCGCACCCGCCGTCCAATCCTTGCCATATTCGAAGGTGGTGGTGCGGGGTTCATTGTTTGCTCTGCCGCCGCCCTGCCGTCCGCCGCCACCGCCGCCGCCGAAACCACGGCCACCGCCGCCGCCCGGCGCGGTCACCGACACTTTACTCTCATCGGGCACAATGGCGCGCGACACCATTTCGATCGGCATCAAGTACGGCTGCAGCGGACCCATGGTCTTTTCGGTGCTGCCGCCGGGCTTCAGGCCCCATTCGGCCAAATGGCTGGCGACGTAGAGGGCCGCCGTGTCGTACCCGCGCGAGGGGAAGTTCCGCCCCTCGAGCTGATCGGACGCTAGAAAGTAATCGTAGACTTTCAGCTCATCCTGGGTGATGGCGTCCGAGTTTCCATAAGCGGGAACCGCCGGACCTTTCTTGGGAGTGCCTTTGCCATCCGCGGCAACACCGTTGCCGGAGAACGCAAAGAACACCGTACCCGCGAACACAGCCGCTGCGAAGCAGCCGGTCATTTGACGACGCATAGAACCTCTCTTGGGGTGGATTTCCCTATTGTACCTTGATGTACGACGAACGTGGCAACGCCAAGGTAACACCACCGTCCCGTGCGGTTGACCGGGCTTTCCGCCAGATGATATCCTGTTGTGCTTAGCGGGCCTTCTCCTCCTTACATCATGGATGCAATTTTCCAGCAATTGGGTGAACTACTGCGTCGGGCGATCCCGACCGTCCTGATTGTTATTCTGATTCACTTCTACCTGAAGTACATTTTCTTCAAGCCGCTCGGAAGCGTGCTTCATCAGCGGTTTGAGGCAACTGAAGGCGCCAAACAGCTTTCGGAAGAAAGTCTCAAGCGCGCCGCCGCCAAAGCCGCGGAGTACGAAGCCGCCATCCGGCAGGCTCGCGGCGATGTGTACCAGTCGCAGGATCAGGTTCACCGTCAGCTTCAGGAGCAGGAAGCACGAGCGCTCGCCGATTCCCGTGCGCGCGTGGAAGCACGAATCAAAGAAGCCAAACAAGCGCTTCACGCCGACGTGGAAGCCGCCAAAGTGCAACTCGCCGCCGAGACGGGTCCGCTGGCCGACCAGATTGCCGATTCGATTCTGGGGCGGAGCGCGGCATGAAACGCCTGTTGCCGATTTTTTTAGCCGCCGCAATGACGGTGGCCGTGCCGGTCTGCCGCGCGCAGGACGCGGCCCATCCGGATGCCGTGGAACGAGCCGCCGAGTCTCCCAGCGAGGGTGAACATGGCAGCCTGGAGATCTGGAAATGGGCCAACTTCCTGCTGCTCGCCGGAGCGCTCGGTTTCCTGATTCGTAAGACAGCCGGTCCCTACTTTGCTACGCGCAACCGTCAGATCAAGCAGGAGATTGTAGACGCCGAAGACGCGCGCCGCGCCGCCGAACAGCGCACCGCCGAAGTAGAGCGCCGGCTGGCCAATCTGGAAGCGGAGATCGCCGCACTGCGCAACGAAGCCCAAGGCGAAGCCGAGGCCGAACGGGGCCGCAGCGCCGCGCATCTCGAAGGCGAGATCGCCAAAATTCAGGCTCATGCCGAGCAGGAGATCGTCTCTGCCGGCAAGGCCGCCCGCATGGAATTGAAGCAGTATTCAGCGGAGCTGGCGGTAGGCCTGGCGGAACAGAAGATTCGCCAGCGCATGACGCCGCAGGCGCAGGAAGCGCTGGTCCAGGGATTTGTGCGCCACCTGGACGGCGATAACCGCGCGCAAACCACGTAGAGACTGCTCATGCCCATTTCTGCTGTATCTGTACGATATGCCAACGCCCTTGCCGACGTTGTGACGGGGCCCGCCTCTCCGCTGAAGCCTCAGGACGCCTCGGCCGAGTTGCGCTCCTTCGTCGCCACCCTGCAGGGATCGCCGGAATTGCACAACGCGCTCATTACGCCGGCAGTGCCGGGCGCGCGCAAGAAGGCCGTGATCACGCGGATCACGGACCTCCTCGGCATGTCCAAAATTACCCGCAATTTCCTGTACGTGCTCATCGATCATCGCCGCATAGGGTCTGTGCCGGAGATTGTGGAGAGCTTCGAACAGGTTCTGGACCGGCGGCTGGGCATCGAGCAAGCGGAAGTGATCTCCGCCAACGAATTGACTGAACAGCAGCGCACAGCGCTACAGGCGCAACTCGCGCGATTGACCGGTAAACAGATTCGGATGCGCTTCGCCATTGATGGGTCTCTCATCGGCGGAGTGATGGCGCGCATCGGATCGACGGTCTACGACGGCTCTGTGCGGGGACAACTCGAAGCGCTGGGGCGGCGCCTCGGAAGCGAAATTTAAAGCGTAACGGGAAGGATTTATGGCTCAAATTCGAGCGGACGAAATCACCAGTATTCTCCGCCAGGAGATTGAAAACTACGAAAGCGCGATCGACGTTTCCGAAGTCGGAAGCGTCATCAGCCTGGGCGACGGGATTGCGCGCATCCACGGCCTTGAAAAGGTGATGGCGGGCGAGCTCATACAGTTCCCCCACAACGTCGCGGGCCTTGCGATGAACCTGGAAGAAGACCAGGTGGGCGCGGTGCTGCTCGGCGACTTCGCGGAGATCAAGGAAGGCGACGAGGTCAAGCGTACCGGCCGCATCATGAGCGTGCCCGTGGGCGAAGCGCTCATCGGCCGTGTGGTGAACGCGCTTGGTCAGCCGATCGACGGCAAGGGACCCGTCCAGACAACGCAGTTCTCTCCCATCGAGCGCCTCGCTCCCGGTGTGGTTGCGCGCCAGCCGGTAAAGGAACCGATGCAGACCGGCATCAAGGCCATCGACGCCATGATTCCGGTGGGCCGCGGCCAGCGCGAGCTGATTATCGGCGATCGCCAGACCGGCAAGACAGCCATCGCGATCGACGCCATCATCAACCAGAAGGGCGGCGACATGATTTGCATCTATGTCGCCATCGGCCAGAAACGCTCGACGGTTGCGCAGGTGGTGAAGACGCTGGAACAGTACGGCGCGATGGAATACACCATCGTGGTTTCCGCGTCCGCATCGGACCCCGCCCCCATGCAGTACCTGGCGCCGTTCGCCGGATGCGCCATGGGCGAGTATTTCCGCGACAGCAAGCGCCACGCTCTCTGCGTGTACGACGATCTTTCCAAGCACGCCGCCGCATATCGCGAGATTTCACTGCTGCTCCGCCGTCCCCCAGGGCGCGAAGCGTACCCCGGCGACGTCTTCTATCTTCACAGCCGCCTGCTGGAGCGCGCCGCGAAGCTCAATGCCGAACTCGGCGGCGGCTCGCTGACCGCTCTGCCGTTCATCGAAACTCAAGCAGGCGACGTTTCGGCGTACATTCCGACCAACGTCATCTCTATTACAGACGGGCAGATCTTCCTCGAAGCCGACCTGTTCAATTCCAATGTGCGCCCGGCCATCAACGTGGGCATCTCGGTGAGCCGCGTCGGCGGCAACGCGCAGACGAAAGCCATGAAGTCGATTGCCGGCGGCTTGCGTCTCGATTTGGCGCAATACCGCGCGCTGGCCGCCTTCGCGCAGTTCGGCAGCGATCTCGACAAGGCGTCGATGGATCAGCTCAATCGCGGCAAGCACCTGGTCGAGATTCTGAAACAGGGTCAGTATCAGCCGCTGCCGCTGGAAAAACAGATTGTGATCATCTTCGCCGGAACCAAGGGCTATCTGGACGATCTGCCGGTGGAAGAGTGCCGCCGTTTTGAAGAGGAGCTGTACCGCTTCATCGACAATGCCCATCGCGGCATGTGGGAAGAGATCCGCACGAAGAAAGCGCTGGACGATAACCTCCGCGGCCAGATCACCAAAGCCATTGAGGAGTTCAAGGCGCGGTTCGTGGCGGAGTTGCCGGCGGCACACGCACATGCCTAGTTTGATCGACATCCGGCGGCGCATCCGCTCGGTGAAGAACACGCAGCAGATTACCAAGGCCATGAAAATGGTCTCGGCCGCAAAACTGCGCCGCGCGCAGGATCGCGTGGTGGCTTCGCGCCCCTATGGCGCGCTGCTGCGCAAAGTTCTCGCGAACGTGGCCGCGGCCGCCGCAACGGATGAGAAGGCGGGCGAAAATCCGCTGCTCGCGCGCCGTCCCGAGCAGCGCATCCTGCTGGTGCTCATCACCGGAGACAAGGGCTTGGCGGGCGCTTTCAGCTCCAATCTGATCAAAGGCGCGCTGCAGTTCATAAACGACCATCGCGGCGCGCAGATTACCCTGGAGCTCATCGGCCGCAAGGGTCGCGACTTCTTCAGAAAGCGCGACTCGCAGATCTCCGGCGAGCACGTCGGCTTGGCCGCGAAGGTGGCCTATGCGGATACCAGTGCCATCGCCCGCAAAGCGATGGACCTGTACCGCGACGGGCAGATCGACGCGGTGTATCTGCTGTTCAACGAGTTCAAAAGCGTAATGGCGCAGAAGTTGACGCTCACCCGCGTGCTGCCGGTCGACATGCCGGAACAGTCCGCGCCGATGGACTACATCTTCGAGCAGCCGCCCATCGAAATGCTGGAGGCGCTGCTGCCGCGATACGTCGAAATGGAGTTTTACCGCTCGCTGCTGGAATCCGCCGCGGCCGAACACGCCGCGCGCATGACGGCTATGGAAGCAGCCACTAGCAACGCGGGCGAGATGATCGATAAGCTCACGCTCTACATGAATCGCGTGCGCCAGGCGAGCATCACCAAGGAAATCATCGAAGTGGTCAGCGGCGCCGCTGCGGCCGAGCCGTAGGAAGAGCGCCCCAAAGGAAGCAATCATGGCAGAAACAAACGGATTGGTAGTCGGAAAAGTAGTCCAGGTGGCCGGACCGGCCGTCGACTGCGAATTCCCGGAAGGGCACATTCCCCTGGTCTACACCGCGATTCGCGTGACCAGCGAAGGGTATGACGTTCCGCAGCCCATCGATATCATTTGCGAAGCGCAGCAGCACATCGGCGAAGGCCGCGTGCGCACCATCGCGCTGCAGCCCACCGAGGGCCTGGTGCGCGGAATGAAGGCGATCAGTCTCGGACGCCCGGTGGAAGTGCCGGTCGGACCGGAAACTCTCGGCCGCGTGCTCAACGTGATCGGCCAGCCCGTAGATGAAATGGGCCCGGTGAACGCCAAGACCTACTTTCCCATCCACCGCCCGTCGCCCTCGTTCGAAGATCAGTCCACGCGCCTGGAGATGTTCGAAACCGGCATCAAGGTGATCGACCTTCTGGAGCCTTATCTTCGCGGCGGCAAGATCGGCCTGTTCGGCGGCGCCGGCGTCGGCAAGACCGTCATCATCATGGAACTCATCAACAACATCGCCATGAAGCATGGCGGTGTGTCGGTGTTTGCCGGCGTGGGCGAGCGCACGCGTGAAGGCAACGATCTCTGGCTCGAAATGCAGGAATCCGGCGTCATCGATCCCAAGGACTACACGAAATCGAAGGTGGCCCTCATTTATGGCCAGATGACGGAGCCGCCCGGAGCCCGTCTGCGCGTCGGATTGACCGGACTGACCGTCGCCGAGTACTTCCGCGACCAGGAAGGGCAGGACGTACTGCTCTTTATCGACAACATCTTCCGCTTCACGCAGGCCGGGTCGGAAGTATCCGCGCTGCTGGGGCGCATGCCCTCCGCCGTGGGTTATCAGCCGAACCTCGCCACTGAAATGGGCGAACTGCAGGAGCGCATCACTTCGACAAAGAAAGGGTCCATCACGTCGGTACAGGCGATCTACGTGCCCGCCGACGACTACACGGATCCCGCGCCTGCCACCGCCTTCGCGCACCTGGATGCGACGACAAACCTTTCGCGCGACATCGCCGCGTTAGGCATCTACCCCGCGGTCGATCCGCTGGCATCCACATCGCGCATTCTCGATCCCCTGATCATCGGACACGAGCATTACGATACGGCCCAATTGGTCAAGGGAATTCTGCAGCGCTACAAGGATCTGCAGGACATCATCGCGATTCTCGGCATCGACGAACTCTCCGATGAGGACAAGCTGACGGTGTCGCGAGCCCGCAAGATCCAGCGCTTCCTGTCGCAGCCGTTCCACGTGGCGGAGCAGTTCACCGGCTTCGCGGGCAAATACGTGAAGCTCGCCGATAGCATCAAGGGTTTCCGCGAAATCGCCGAAGGCAAGCACGACGAGATCCCCGAGCAGGCGTTCTATATGCAGGGGACGATCGAAGAAGTGCTCGAGCGCGCCGAAGCTCTGAAGCGAGGCTGAGCATGCCCGAACTCATTGAACTTGAAATCGCCACTCCGGAGCGCCAGATTGTGCGGGAAAGAGTGGCGGAAGTGCAGATCCCCGCAAAGAACGGCTACATCGGCGTTCTGCCGGGGCACGCGCCGCTCCTCAGCCTTTTGGGAACGGGATTTCTCAGCTACATGGCGGGCGGCAAGACACGGTATTTATCCGTACAGGGCGGCTTTATCGAAGTGCTTCCGGACCATGTGCGCATTCTGGCGAATGTCGCCGAACACGCCGAAGAGATCAATGTGGAACGGGCGAGGCAGGATCTTCAGCGTGCGCAGGAGCAGGTGATGAACCCTGCGGTGGGAGTCGACCCGGCGGTATCACTCGAGCAGATGGAACTGGCGCAAGCTCGAATCACGGCGGCGGAACGGAAGTAGCGGCCGGCCCTGAACGCCGGAGGCCACCTAAGCTCGTCTACATTGCGATCGGGTTCTCAGGCGGTCGTCCCGCGTAACTCCTGTTCCGCGCGGAACCAATCCTCTTCCGGCGATCCGTCAGGGCAGCCGCGCTGCATCCAGTGTTCATACGCAAGCTGACAGATTTTGTCGTGTTCAGGCGTGCGCGCGTCGAGTTCGGCATCGTCTTTGATGGATGCCACCGGCGGCGCTTCCGGATCTTCGCTCTGGCGTTCCAGCCGCTCTTCCTCTTCCATTTCCAGTGTTGTGGTCTTCATGGCGGCGTTAGATAAGCAACCTTTGTACCAGTGTTCGAGCGTACACCGCGTGTTGTTCTGTAACGCTAGGATGGTACATAGTTTGCACTTCCGCGCTTGGAATAACGATGCCAAGAAGCATACTGCCGGGTAAGCCCTACCCGCAAGGCGCCACATGGGATGGGACTGGCGTAAACTTTTCCCTCTACTCTGAAAAAGCAACCGCAGTGGAGTTGTGTCTGTTCGACAACCCCGAAGCGGGAGATTGCGAGACGATTGCAGTCCGGGAATCGACCGGATACGTTTGGCACTGCTATCTTCCCGGCGTCAAGCTGGGGCAACTCTATGGCTATCGCGTCCACGGGCCATACAATCCGGAAGCAGGGGAGCGATTTAATCCCGCCAAGCTGCTGATCGATCCGTACGCGCGCGCCCTCGCCGGCCGCCTCAACTGGGATGCCCCGGTGTTCGCCTATCGAATGGGCGACCCCGCGGAGGACCTCTCCTGCGACTCCACCGACGATGCCTGGGGAGTACCGAAAAGCGTAGTCACGACGTCGCACTTCGATTGGGAGAACGACCGGCCGCCGCTCACACCATTGCATGACAGCGTGCTGTATGAATTGCACGTCAAAGGCTTCACCGCCCAGCATCCCGAAATTCCGCAGGAAATGCGAGGCACGTACGCCGGTCTGGGGCATCCGGTCGCCATCGATTACCTGAAGAAGCTCGGCATCACCGCGGTGGAGCTGATGCCGGTTCACGAATTCGTCGACGACAAGCATCTGCTCGACAAAGGCCTGCACAACTACTGGGGCTACAACTCGATCAATTTCTTTGCGCCGGACTCGCGCTACTCCGCCGCCGGCGATGGCGGCGACCAGATTGGCGAGTTCAAAGCGATGGTGCGCGCGCTGCATCGCGCCGGCATCGAAGTCATTCTCGATGTGGTCTACAACCACACGGCCGAAGGCAACCAGATGGGCCCGACGCTGAGTTTCCGCGGCATCGATAACGGCACGTACTACCGGCTCATGCCGGACAATGCGCGTTATTACATGGATTACACGGGCACCGGAAACACACTGAACGTGCGCCACCCGCAAGTGCTCAAGCTGATCATGGACAGTCTGCGCTACTGGGTGCAGGAGATGCACGTCGATGGTTTCCGTTTCGATCTCGCCGCCACACTCGCGCGCGAACTACACGCAGTGGATCGCCTGAGCGCCTTCTTCGACATCATCAACCAGGACCCGGTGATCTCCCAAGCGAAGCTGATCGCCGAACCTTGGGATGTCGGCGAGGGCGGCTATCAGGTGGGAAAATTTCCGCCGTTGTGGGCTGAGTGGAACGGGCGCTACCGCGACGTGGTCCGCCGCTATTGGAAGGGCGACGACGGCCAACTCGCCGAGCTCGGTTACCGGCTCACCGGCAGTAGCGATCTGTATCAGCGTGACGGCCGCCACCCCACGGCGAGCATCAACTTCATCACCGCGCACGACGGGTTCACCCTCAACGATCTGGTCAGCTACAACGATAAACACAACGAAGCCAACGGCGAAGGCAATGCCGATGGCGCCAATGACAACAACTCGTACAACTATGGCGCCGAGGGTTTGACGGAAGATCCGGAAATCGTGGCCACTCGCGAGCGTCAGAAGCGCAACCTGCTGGCAACGCTATTGCTCTCGCAAGGCGTTCCAATGATCTGCGGCGGCGACGAAATCGGCCGGTCGCAAGCGGGCAACAACAACGCCTATGCGCAGGACAACCCAACCAGTTGGTATCGGTGGGACCTTGATAAGAATGCCGAGACTTTGCTCGGCTTCACGCGCAAGCTCGTCGAGACGCGCAGGAGCCATCCCAACCTTCATCGCCGCAAATTCTTCCAGGACCGCACCATCGATCCAGGCAAGGGACAACGCGAGGTGGATGGCCGCTGCGAGAAAGATATCACGTGGCTTCGTCCGGACGGTTTGGAGATGACGCCGGAGGAATGGGACGCCGGATGGGTGCGCTGCATCGGCCTGCAGTTGAACGGACAGACGCTCGACGATGTGAATGGCGTCGGCGAAGCGATTCGCGACGAGACGTTCCTCATCGCCCTGAATCCGCACACCGGGCCGATCAATTTCTACATGCCGCCGCAGCAGGGCACGGCCTGGCAGACCCTTCTGGACTCGGCGTACCCGGACCGTGGCGAGGGCCCGGTGGTTCCGGCGGGCGAGCCCTATGAGCTCATTCCGCGGACGATCGCTCTCTTCAAGCAGCTTACCGACTGAACATGAACCCTTC
>Ga0134126_10001419_pt1 | contig 30416 bp, 29 predicted proteins | sample KB31752_FD_96881 | JGI IMG/M metagenome (GOLD analysis project Ga0134126, IMG submission 96881) | Terrestrial soil microbial communities with excess Nitrogen fertilizer from Kellogg Biological Station, Michigan, USA - KB3-175-2 | ecosystem: Environmental > Terrestrial > Soil > Unclassified ... | reverse complement strand
GGCTTCCTGCGCGCGGAATTTGTGTTCCGTGCGCGGCGCGATATGTTCCGTACCGCGAACAGCCGCCTGATGCGTTTCGACAGCAGCGCCAGGTTGCCCGCAGACCAACTCCCGCAGATGGCCCTTGTAATACCGACCAAAGGACGCAGATCAGTCAGCGGAGTCCAGCGAATGCAGCGCTCGCCCGGCAAATCCGACGCAAGTCCCGCAACATGCCGGCGGACGTGGTACGTTACGGACGCCTTTAAGTCCTACCTAAGGTAAAGCATGTCTCAGAGTACCCCTGCCGACCCGCACCCGCCGATCAATTGGGCTCCTACCCTCGTGTTTTTATTGACTTTTATCGCGGCAGTGACGCTGGTTCCGTACTGGGGATTTACCCACGGTTACTCGGTCGGCGCATGGGTATGGTGCGTGCTGTTTACGGGCGCGAATGGCATGGCCATCACGGGCGGGTATCACCGGCTGTGGGCCCATAAGACCTATGAGGCGCACTGGTCGATCCGACTCTTATATATGGTGTTCGGCACCATGGCGCTGCAGAACAGCGCGTTCGTCTGGGCGAGCAATCACCGGACACATCATCTGCACGTCGACGATGTCGACCGTGACCCCTATTCGGCCAAGCGTGGCTTCTGGTTCTCGCACATCGGGTGGATGCTGCGCGAATACCCGAGCGCCACGACCGATTTCACCAATATCCCCGACCTGCGGCGCGACCCCATTCTGCGGTTCCAGCACCGCTTCTACGTTCCCCTCGCGCTGATCACGAACTTTGGCTTTCCGCTGCTGGCGGGCTGGCTCGACGGCGACCTCTGGGGCACTTTCTTCCTCGCGGGCGTGCTGCGCCTCGTCTGGGCACACCACGTGACGTTCTTCATCAACTCGCTGGCTCACATGTGGGGGAGCCGGCCGTATACGGATGAGAACACCGCGCGCGATAACCCTGTTCTTGCAGTGATCACCTACGGCGAGGGTTATCACAACTATCACCACATCTTTGCGCACGACTATCGCAACGGTGTGCGCTGGTGGCAGTGGGATCCGACCAAATGGCTGATCGCAGGCCTGCAGTATGTAGGACTGACGCGCCGCCTGAAGCGCACGCCGGACTTCCAGATCCAGCGCGCCCTGCTTGCCATGCAGTTCAAACGTGCGCAGGAAAAGCTCGCAAAGCTCCCCTCGGCGGGCCATTCGCAAATCGAGCTCGTCCGCCAGCGTATCGCGCACGAGTACGAGACTTTCCATGCCGCTATCGCCGAATGGGCGAAGGTCAAGGAGCAGTGGCTCGAAGAAAAGGCGCGTGCCGTGATCCAGCACTGGGAGCACACGAGCTTCCAGGAGCAATTGCGGGAAATTGAGCGCCGGTTGCATCTGCAGAGCCGGCGGCTGCGGGTACTGCACGCACAGCTGGCCTGATCGACCGTACGCTGTTCTCTTACGGAGGGCCCCCTTGTGGGGCCCTCTTCGTTTTTGGGCCCTGCTGAGGCACCATTGCGCCATGGGACGCATATTCGAAGTCAGAAAACACACCATGTTCGCGCGATGGAATCGCATGGCGAAGCAATTCGCCCGCATCGCGAAGGACATCAACATAGCCGTCAAGTCCGGCGGCACCGACCCCTCGTCCAATCCCATGCTCCGGCGCGTGATCCAGAACGCACGCGCCGTCAACATGCCGAAGGACAAAATCGAGGCCGCGATCAAGCGCGCATCTGGCCGCGACGCGGCCAATTACCACGAGGTGATCTACGAGGGCTATGCCCCTCACGGCGTTGCGCTTCTGGTGGAAACGGCCACCGACAATCCGACGCGCACCGTCGCCCAGGTTCGCAGTGCCATGACCAAGGGCGGTGGGAACCTGGCGACAAACGGAAGTGTCAGCTTCCTCTTCAAGAAGATGGGCGTGTTCCGCCTCAGCCCCGCCGGCATCGACCAGGACGATCTGGAGCTTTACCTCATCGACCATGGACTCGAGGAGATGGGCGAGAGCACCGGCGAGAAAGGCGAGCCGCAGCTGGTCATCCGTTGTGCCTTCGCCGACTTTGGCAAACTTCAAGAAGCACTGGAAGCCCGCGGCATCACGCCGACTTCCGCGGAACATGAATACATCTGCACTGTGCCAACCGAGCTCCCCGAGGAGCAGGCCACGGAAGTGCTGACACTCATCGACAAACTCGAGCAGGACGAAGACGTCCAGAAGGTCTTCCACACCCTGGCGTAGGGAACTCGTCCAACTGTGACGCGTTTGGCACTGTAGCCAAAAGCGCTCATGTTGAGTAACCCGAAGGACGCGGTATGCTTGGCATGTGGACGACTCTCGTGACTACATTTTCGAACCGGCCCGTGTAGCGGACGCTACGCGGCTCGCGACGATGTCGCACGAGCACGTAGAGACGGGACTCAGGCCCGCTTGGTCTGCGTCACGCATCACGTGGCACATCCGCCATCCCGAAAGCATTGTGTTGGTTGCGAGAACCGCTGGGCTTGTCGGCGGGTTCGCGATCATGCGCTACGCTGACGATGTAGCCCACCTTAACTTGCTCGCTGTCGACCCCGCACATCGCCGCCGCGGGGTTGCCCGCCGATTGATGACCTGGCTGGAGGAAACCGCATTCACTGCGGGAACCTTCATCATCGGACTGGAGTTGCGAGCCACGAACGACGCTGCGTTCGCGTTCTACTCTACCCTCGGATATCGCGAGCTGGGACGCGTTCCGGGTTACTACCAGGGCGTCGAGCCTGCCATCCGAATGGCTCGCGACGTACGCACCGGCAGCGGCACGATGCCGAACCTGAAGCAACCCGCTCCGTAGCTCAAGCGAGCCCCTTCGCCTTCCTTTTCGACTGCCTCGCCGCAGCGCCCGCGAACACGTGTCGCAGGTGGGAATATTTTTCCTAGAATGTCGGCCGACCGGTCCCGCCTGCGTCCTTGAGGACAGTAGCGACCGACAACGCATTGCCCCCAAGGAGACTGACCGTGCCGAAACAAATCTTCGTCAACCTTCCCGTGCGCGACTTGACCAAAGCAACCGCGTTCTACACCGCGATCGGCGCGACCAGAAACCCACAGTTCAGCGACGACACCGCCGCATGCATGGTGCTCTCGGACACCATTTTCGTCATGCTCCTGACACACACGAAGTGGGCCACCTTCACCAAAAAGCCGATTGTCGATGCCCACCGCGAAAGTGAAGTGATGCTGGCGCTCTCGGCTGAAGACCGCAACGCCGTCGACAAGATCACCACCACCGCCGCCGCCAACGGCGGCAAAGCAGACGTCAACCCCAAACAGGATTTCGGGTTCATGTACGGCCGCAGCTTCGAGGATGTCGACGGCCACATCTGGGAATGCATGTACGTTGACATGTCCCAGATGCCCAAGGGCTGAAGCGCTCAGCGGGTCTCTCGATGACTGACTTGCGGCGCCGCCAACACGGCACCGCAAGTCAATCCGGCATCGGCGTCATCTGCCCGATCAGGGCATCCTCGAACCCGAAGTTGCGCAAGTCGCGCACGCGTTGCGGAAACAGAATCCCGTCGAGGTGATCGACTTCGTGTTGCACCACGCGTGCGTGGAAGCCCTCGACGGTGCGATCCATCGGGGTGCCGTACTGATCGAATCCCTGATAACGGAGCCGGCGATAGCGTGGCACCAGGCCGCGCAAACCCGGCACTGACAAACACCCTTCCCAACCCTCGTCTTCCTCTGTGCCGAGCACAGTCAACACAGGGTTCACCAGTACGGTGTACGGCACGGGCGCAACTTGCGGATAGCGCGGATTCTCGCGCAGCTCGAAGATGACCACCCGCAGGCTCACGCCGATCTGTGGAGCTGCGATACCGGCGCCACTGAGCGCCCGCATAGTCTCATCCATGTCAGCAACCAACACAGCCAGGTCGGCGTCGAAGCGTGTCACTGGAAGCGCCACTTGCTTCAGCAACGGCGCTCCCATCTTCAATACCGGTCTTACGGCCATCGCTCAACTCCCGGAGCTCGTTTGACTCATGAGCTTGGCGCGCCTGGCGAGCCAGCTGTCCAACTGATTGGCGAACAACTGCCGCTCGCGCTGCGACAGCGCGGGCGGCCCACCGGTATTGACGCCGCCACTGCGCAACTCATCGAGGAAATTACGCACTGAGAGGCGCTCACGTACGTTTTCCTTGGTGTAAAGCTCGCCGCGTGGATTCAATGCGATCCCGCCCTTCTCGATCGCCGCCGCCGCCAGTGGCACATCGGCTGTCACGACCAGATCGTCCCGCTCCATCAACTCGACAATGCGCTTGTCCGCGGCGTCAAAACCCTGCGGTACCTGCAGGAAGCGCAGATTCGCAGCCACAGGCAACCGCAGCGCCTTGTTTGCCACTAACGTCATGCGCACCCCGGTACGCTCGGCCGCGCGAAACAGGATCTCGCGGATCACCACGGGACAGGCGTCTGCATCGACCCAGATCTGCATTTCACTCCTGCCCAGGGGGTCGATGGGGTTTGTGGCTTGCATACGCGATCTGTAATTCGCGCCCGACAACGCGGACTTTCTTCAGGCTACGGAAAATTTCTTTCGGCATGCCCTCGGGGAGATCCACGAAGCTGTGATCCTCGCGGATGTCGACATGGCCGATATGCCGGCCTTCCAGGCCGGCCTCATTGGCGATGGCTCCCACGATGTTGCCCGGCTTCACGCCGTGCACATGACCCACTTCGACGCGGAACGTCTCGAATGCAATCCCCTCCGGACCGCGCCGCTTGCGCGCCGGCTGGTCTGGGCGCGCTTGCGTATCCGGATGCTGTCGCACCTGAGGCTCCGTCGACTCCGGCGCCGCCGGATCTCCATCGGGTCGGTCACGCCGACGACCCTGTCCGGGCGCTTGCGATTCAACCCTCTGCCGCCGTCCGTCATCCCGAGGCTTGAATTTCTCGGCCCGTCGCTCGCGCCGCGTCAGCCCTTGCGATTCATCTTGCGGCGACCGCGCGCGTCCGCCGCGCCCCTCTCCACGCTCGGGGAACCGCGCTTCCCTCTCTCTGCGCTCGTCCCTCTCCGCCTTCTCCGGCAGCAACAGCGGCGCGCCACCCTGAAGCAAGCTGGCAAGCGCGGCCGCGATATCAATTGCGGGCACGTTCTGCTCCCGCTCAAACTCTTCGAGGAGCTCCCTGAACAATGCGCCCTCACCTGCCGCCACTGCTTGCGTGATGCGCTCTTTGAACTTCGTCACGCGCTGCTCATTGACGTCAGCGATCGACGGCAAGCTCATCTGATCGATTCTCTGGCGCGTGGCGCGCTCGATGATCCTCAGCATGTTGCGTTCGCGAGGCGCGATGAAAAGGATCGCCTCACCACTGCGCCCCGCACGACCGGTGCGCCCGATGCGATGTACGTATGACTCGCTATCGTAAGGCACGTCGTAGTTCACGACATGGGATATCCGCTCAACATCCAACCCGCGTGCAGCCACATCGGTGGCCACTACGATATCGACTTCCCCACCCTTCAGCGCATTAACCGTGCGCTCCCGCTGCTGCTGCGGAATATCACCATTGAGAGCGGCGGCATTGAACCCACGTGCCTGCAACCGCCCCGCCAGCTCGACCGTCTCCAGCTTGGTGCGCACAAAAATCAACATCCCGTCGAACGTCTCGACCTCGAGAATGCGCGTCAGCGCATCGAGCTTGTGCATGCCGCTCACCAGCCAGTAGCGCTGCCGGATGTTGGCTGCCGTGCTGGTTTTGCTCTGGATCGTGATTTCCGCCGGCGAGCGCAGATGCTTCTGTGCGATGCGCCGGATGGCGGCGGGCAATGTCGCGGAAAACAACGCCACCTGTCGGGTCGGCGGAGTTTGCTCCAGGATCCATTCGATGTCGTCGACGAATCCCATCTGGAGCATTTCATCCGCCTCGTCCAGCACCAGAAAGCGCAGCCCGCTCAGATCCAGGGTCCCACGCTTCATGTGGTCCATGACCCGCCCGGGGGTCCCGACAATGACGTGCGCCCCGCGCTTCAAGCCTTTGATCTGTGGGGTGTAGCTCTGGCCGCCATAGATAGGCAGGACGTGGAAACCGCTCATATGAGCGGCATAGCTCTGAAACGCCTCAGCCACCTGAATGGCGAGCTCTCGGGTCGGTACCAGAACCAGCGCTTGCGGCTGTGACCGGCCGACTTCGACCCGGGACAACACAGGCAAGGCGAACGCTGCGGTCTTCCCAGTCCCGGTCTGCGCCTGGCCCAGGACATCCGACCCCGCCAGCAACGGCGGAATGGTCGCGGCCTGAATGGGCGTGGGAACCTCGTAGCCCAGGCCAGCCAGCGCTTGAAGCACCGCAGCATGGACTCCCAGATCCCGGAAACCGGAGACAGACAAAGATTCGGGAGACGGCGAAGGATCCGCAGGCGCGGAAGACATAACGTTCACGAAGACACCTCGAAAGGGCAGACAGGGGGCTCTGAAGGCCGACCGGCTGCAGAGGCTGAGGGCTAATTGTAGCCGAACCAGGGGGCGTTCGCCGTACCCCTGCCGCTTGTGAGCGCGCAGTGCGCGCGCCACGAGCCTGAACCTTGCGCCACCAGGCCCCAGGCTTATCTCCCGGCGGCGGCCCTCTCCACGACCACAGGAATCGAGAGCCGATGGTCGCGGAAAACCAGCTTTTCCCCATCGCCTTGCCGACTGGAGCCCTCCCTCGCGTTGGCGGCCCTGACCGCCTCTGTCACCAGATGGTGATGAGGTGATAGATCACATACCGGATCCGCCGCGGCAGCGTCGCCGGTCAGCAAGTAAGCCTGGCAGCGACATCCGCCGAAATCGCGATCCTTCTCCGGGCAACTCCGACACGGCTCCTTCATCCACCCGGTGCCGCGAAAATGGTTGAACGCGTGCGAGTCGTACCAGATGGCCTGCACCGGATCGGTCCGCACGTTGGGAAAGCTGAAACCAGGCAACATGCGCGCGGCATGGCAAGGCAGGGCTGTCCCGTCCGGCGTAACAGTCAGAAACACCGACCCCAGGCCGTTCATGCACGCCTTCGGACGGGTTTCGAAGTAGTCCGGCACCACAAAGAAGATTTTCATATTCTGCCCGGGCCGGTCTCGAAAGCGCGCCAACAGCTCTTCGGCGCGACGTAACTGCGTGGCGCTCGGCATGAGCTGCTGCCGATTGAGCCACGCCCAGCCGTAGTACTGGGTGTTGGCCAGTTCGACGTACTCCGCGCCCATCCGCTGCGCCAGCAACAGTATTTCCTCCACGTGATCGATGTTCATCCGATGCAACACCACGTTGAGCACCATCGGATACTCATACTGCTTGATGAGCGCGGCCACCTTCGACTTCAGCTCGAAGGTCCGGGTGCTGCTGAGGAAATCGTTCAGCTCGCGCGAGCTGTCCTGGAACGACAGCTGAATATGATCCAACCCGGCGCGTTTCAGAGCGGCAATGCGCGCCTCGGTCATGCCCACGCCCGAAGTGATGAGATTGCTGTAGAAGCCCAGGGAATGGGCTTCAGCAACAATGACCTCGAGGTCCTCCCGCACCAGCGGCTCGCCCCCGGATAAACCAAGCTGCACCGCGCCCAGAGCCCGCGCTTCGCGCAACACCCGCAGCCAGTCCTCAGTTGCCAACTCCGGGCCAGACTGGGCGGCGAGCTCCGTCGGGTTGTAGCAAAAGACACAGTGCAGCGGACATCGATAGGTCAGCTCCATGAGCAACCATAAAGGCGGCCCCGGCCGAACGGGCGCCGGCACCGCCGCAGCGGTCTGTGGCCCGCTTGCGATCACCGCGACCTCCGCGTCACTCACTCGCGCACCTCTAACCAACTCTTCGCCCGCGCCATCGCCATGAATGCGCTCACATCATCCGACAGCCCCGTCATCCCGTACGTCCGCTCGATATCCGCGACGATGTCGGCCACCGTGCGCACGCCGTCGCAGCGAGTCAGGATGGCGGCCGCGCTGCTGTTGAGCTTGACCATCCCTTCCGGGTACAGCAGCACGTGCGCTTCCTGCGCAGGCTCCCATTGCAGCCGAAAGCCCCGCCCGACAACTGGCTTCGCACTATCACTGATTTCACTCACGGATTGACCCCGTAACGAAGCGCCATGGCATCGTTCATCTGCCACAGCACATCGAGCTTGAATTGGAGCACCTGGAGCGCGCGCTCCTGCTGCTCCCGTGTCTTGAAACGCTCCAGTGTCACGGCAAGTCCAAATTCGACATCACGCCGCGCAAGACTCACGCGACTCTGGAAGTAATGCAGCCCGGCGCGATCGATCCACGGATAGTGATCCGGCCAGCCCGCCAGGCGCTGCTGGTGAATCTCGGGCGCAAAGAGCTCGGTGAGGGAGGAGCACACTGCCTCCGGCCACGGTGCCCGGCGCGCGAAATTGACGTACGCGTCAACGGCAAATCGTACGCCAGGCAGCACTTCAACCAGGCTCTCGACCCGCCCACGCTCCAACCCAACTGCCTGCGCCAGGCGCAGCCACGATTCAATGCCACCGGGATCGTCCCCGTAGCCGTCATGGTCGAGGATCCGCTGTACCCAGTTGCGGCGCACCGCCCGGTCGTCGCAGTTGGACACAATGGCCGCGTCCTTGATGGGAATGCTGATCTGATAGTAGAAACGGTTTGCGACCCAGCCTCGGATCTGCTGCGGATTCGCCTTGCCGGAATTCAACATCACATTGAAAGGATGATGAATGTGGTAAGCGCGCCCCTTATCGCGCAGCCGCCGCTCGAACTCGCCCGTCGACCAGCAATCCCCTGTCACAACACAATCTCCATTCCATCCCACGCCACCTCGATCCCGCGGCGCCGCAGCTGCGCGCGCTCGCTCGATACCTCATCCAGTATGGGATTGGTATTGTTGATATGAATCAGTATTTTGCGGGTGGCCGCCGGCAGCTTCTCGAGCCACTCCAACATGCCGCCCGCGCCGCTTTGCGGCAGATGTCCGATCTCACGTGCCCGCTTGCGCGAGAACCCGAGACGGATCATCTCGTCGTCGCTCCAGAACGTGCCGTCCACCAACACGCAGTCAGCGCTCTGCATAGCCTTCCAGACATGCTCCTCGATGGCCCCGAGGCCCGGAGCGTACAGAACCGACTTCCTGCGCTCGCGACTGGTAATCAACAGCGCGATATTGTCGCCGGGTACGGGCAACTCACGGCTGGGTGAGTAAGGAGCCGGCTTGCTGGCCACCGGCAGCGCGCGCCACCACACATCGGCGACCCCGTCCATGCTGAAGCCATCGCTCTTGAGATCGATGCGGTGCCGGTCGACTCCGCAGTAGTGCGAGAGCACCTCCAGGATAGGGTTCCCGCGTGTCAGATCGGCGTACACCTTGTCCGTACACCACAGCGGCCACGGCTGAGTGGCCTCTCTCAACATATACAACCCGGTCGTATGATCGACCTGCCCGTCGACCAGCACGATACCCGCAATCGCCGTATCCCGAATGGCGCGCGCCGGCTGCAAAATGACGTTCGTCTGAAGCTGGGCCAGGATATCCGGAGAGGCATTGACCAACGCCCAGGAGGTTGGCGTCGCGCCCGCCACGGCGATTGAGGATTGGGTGCGTGCCCGGGTATGCAGATAACCGTTACGGACCCCGGCGCAATTGCGGCAGTTGCAGTTCCACTGCGGAAATCCGCCCCCAGCGGCGGAACCTAGCACTCGGATTCTCACGAGAAATCGAGGTCCGCGGGCATGGAGCCCGGTTTCCCAGGCTCCTTACCCCATGCGCGGTTAGCGCTTGGCGATGTACATGGTGATTTCCATTCCGAATCGGAAATCGGTCGCTTGCGGTGTTTCCCACTTCATAACGGCGCTCCTCAAATTGTACGCCTCCATCCTTCCGCACCGCCCGGTCGCGCGAAACGGGCCGATCATGAAAACAGGCTCATGAATTTCATTAGCTACCCGGCACAAGCGTCGCTGTTACCATCAGCGCATGAAGCTGCGCACCCGCCTCAATCTCGTCGTGGCCGGCTTGACCGCCGTGTTCGTGGCCGTGCTCCTCAACGAGGAGATCCAAAACACCCGCAGCTCAGTGCGCGAAGAGATCGAGGCCGCTAACGGCGTCGCCTCGCAACTGCTCGGGCGCCTGGCCGTCATTTACTCACGCACCGGTGGTACCCAGGTGGTGCTCGCGTTCCTGCAGCAACTCGGACACATCCGCGCCAACGACCTCATCCTGCGCACACCGGCGGGCGAGGTTCTGTATACCTCGCCTCCTGCAACGTATAAGGCAGGCCATGAGGCGCCCGCCTGGTTCGCCCATCTCATAGCTCCTCAGACCGCCAGGCACACGTTCCCGTTACCGGGCGGTGCGCAGTTGGTCATCCAAGCACAGTCCTCGCGCGCCATACTCGATGCCTGGGACGACATCACCAAACTGCTTTGGATCGCGCTGATTATGTTGGTAGTGGTGAATGGCCTCGCTTTCTGGTCTGTCGATCGCGCGCTCGCGCCTTTCCCGGCGATCGCCAACGGTCTGCAACGGATCCAGCGCGGCGAGCTGACATTCCGCTTGCCGCCGCTACCAGGAACCGAGGCGAGCGCAATCGGCGTGGCATTCAACCGGATGGCGCAGGCAGTGGAGGACAACGTGCAAGCGGAGCGCAAAGCGCGCGAAGCAGAGACCCGCCTCGAAGAAAGACGCGAGATGTCATTGCTCGTTGAACAGCGGGTGGAGGAAGAGCGACGCCTGATCGCGCACGAGCTCCACGACGAGTTTGGACAATCGGTGACTGCTATCCGCAGTCTCGCGCTTGCCATTGTCACCCAGTCGAAGGAGCCGCCGATGAGTGATGCGGCAAAGCTCATCTCCGATGAAGCGGCCCGACTCTACGACGCCATGCACGGCCTCATTCCACGTCTCATGCCGGTGTCCCTGGACACGCTCGGACTTGCCGAAACTTTGGAAAACCTGGTGCGCGACTGGCAGCGGCGCAATCCGGCGATTGTTTTAACCCTCCATCATGACCTGCCCTCCGATCTCGGCCCGAGCGTGACGCTGGCGGCCTACCGCGTCGTCCAGGAAGGTTTGATCAACGCGCTCCGACATGCGCAGGCCGCGCAGATTTCGATCAACCTCGAGAGCCGCGGCGGCGCAGGGGGGCAACACATGTTCATCACGGTCAACGACGACGGGATCGGACTACCTCAGAGCTGGGCGCGCCCGGGGCACTTTGGCCTGCGCGGTTTGACTGAACGCGTCGAGCATCTTGGCGGACACCTTACGGTTGCCAACCGCCAGCCGCACGGTGTTTGCCTGAGCGCTGCAATCCCACTTGCGAACCCACAAGTGGCTGCCCCGGTGACCCCATGATCCGCGTCGTACTCGTCGATGATCACGCGGTCGTTCGCACTGGCTTTCGCCTGCTGCTGCAATCGAATTCCGAGGTCCAGGTCATCGGCGAAGCCGACTCGGGTGAGACGGCCTGCCAGCGCTACGACGAGCTGCTACCCGATGTCCTGGTGATGGATATAGCCATGCCCGGAATGGGCGGGCTCGAAGCATTGAAGCGGATCCGGGCTCACCACCCGCAGGCGCGGGTTCTCGCATTGTCGGCGCACGACGATCCCATGCACGCCCGGCGCGCCTTTCGCGAGGGCGCGCTCGGCTTCCTGTCCAAGCGCAGCGCTCCGGAAGCCCTCCTGGAAGCCCTGACGACCGTTGCGGTCGGCCGGCGCTACATCGACGTCAGCCTGGCGCAGAAACTGGCGCTCGCCGAGATCGAGGGCGCAGCGAAGTCTCCCGTGGAACGACTCTCCGAACGCGAGTTCGAGGTTTTCGTCCGCCTCGCCGGCGGTGCCAGCGTGCAGCGCATCGCCGATGACCTGAAGCTCTCCGCCTCGACCGTCGGCACCCATCTTTATAACATCAAACAGAAGCTCGCTGTGTCCAACCAGTCCGAGCTCACCCTGCTGGCGATCCGCCACGGCCTCATCGAGGCGTGACTGCGGCAGCCGCCGAGCTGATCACCAACACCGGCCAGCGTGTCAGATCCGCTCGATGCAGCCAGCGGGTGCGCGCCGCTGCGAGGGACGAGTCTCCCGAGCCGCGCTCCTCGACGAGCTCCGCGAACAACGCCCTGTCGGCGTAGCACGAGCCGTTTGGAAAGCGCACCTGTTGAAAAGGTCCATAAACCGCAGACGCCTCGCCCGCTGCGTCCTCGAAGTGCAACATCGCGGCCTCGACGCACTCGTAGCTCGACACAAAGCGATTACCGATCTCCCAATGGTGATCGTAGTAGCGCCCGACCACGGAGCGATCACCTCCGTGTTGTAACAGCGGCCCCTCAATCCTGAAGTTCGATGCGGGCCCGAGAATCGCAGGGTCCGTCCCGGCCAACGAATTGAACCGCAGTTGGATCATTGATCGACCTCCATTTGTTGCCAGGGTGACCGCGGGCGTTACCCTGTGAAGGTACGGGTCGCAATTTTCGGGCCCCGCAAGCTGAATCGCTGCTGAACCGGTATGCTTACAACTCCTCCACAACGCCCGCGTCATCCCATGAGCGCATCACCCCTGCATGAATTGACACAACGCGTCCGGAATTTCGCCGCGGAGCGCGATTGGGAACAATTCCATACACCGAAGAATCTCGCCACGGCGCTCGTGGCCGAGGCAGGCGAGCTCGCCGCGGAGTTCCAATGGCTCACGGCTGCGCAAAGTAGTGCACCAACCGTGGAACAACTCGATCGCATCCGTGCCGAGTCCGCCGATGTATTGATCTACCTCGTACGGCTCGCGGACAAACTTGGATTCGACCTTCTGGAGGCGGCGGCGGAGAAAATCGGCACCAATGAGAGCCGTTATCCCGTAGAGAAAGTCCGCGGCAGCTCGAAGAAATACAGCGAATACTGACCCGCGGCGGCGCTACTTTTTCGCGGAGTTCAATTTCCGCAGCAACCCCTGCAGCAGAGGCGCAAGCCGTCGCAGCTCATCGCGATGCGCCAGTGTGAGCCCGGCAAGCAGGTCCTCGGCCTCTTTCGTCAGGCCTACCAGCACCCTGCGACGATCCACTGCATCGTGGCGCCGGCGTATCAGACCACGCCGCATTAGACGGTCGAGGAGTCCTACAACACTGTGATGTTTGAGATTGAGGCGCCCGGCGAGCTCCCCGATGCTGATCTCGTCGCGCCCCGGAAAACCCTTGATCGCCAGGAGCGCCTGGTGCTGCTGCGCCGTAAGCCCCGCCAAGCGCGCCGCATCCTCGCTGAACGCACCGAATTGGCGCAATAAATAGCGGAATTCCGCCAGTGTCCGGTAATCATCCCGGGCCAGGGTGCGCGTCCCTGGATTTGTGACGCGGCGCTGCATTCGCTCACCTTAAAGTATCGCAATACGATATATTACGCGGGCCCTATCCGGGCCACCCGAATTCCCGGGACTTCCCTCTCAGAACTGTGAAACATGCCGGACATTCCGCACGCCTCCCATTCCCATGATCGATTACGTGACTTCACCGCAGACCACCGGGTACTGATCCTTGCTGCCCTGGCGCTGGTCGTGGGCAGCGCCGGCGCCGCGTCTGCCTGGGTCCTGTCACGTCTGATCAATGTCGTCACGAATCTCGCCTATTTCGGCACGTTGAGCGATGCGACGGTCTCTATCGCGGACAATACGCTGGGACCTTTATCGATCCTGATCCCGATCGCCGGTTGCCTCATCATTGGCTTGATGGCGCGCTACGGCTCGGAAAAGATCCGCGGCCACGGCATTCCCGAAGCCATCGAGGCCATCCTCATCGGCCGCAGCCGCATTCAGGGACGAGTCGCAATATTGAAGCCGCTCTCCTCTGCGATCTCCATCGGCACCGGCGGTCCATTCGGCGCCGAAGGTCCGATCATCATGACCGGCGGTGCGCTGGGCTCGTTGTTCGCGCAGCTGTTCCATCTGTCGAACGCCGAGCGTAAGACATTGTTGGTCGCCGGCGCGGCCGCGGGCATGACTGCGACATTCGGCACACCGATCGCGGCCATCCTGTTGGCCGTCGAGCTGCTGTTGTTTGAATGGAAGCCGCGCAGCTTCGTGCCAGTCACGGTCGCCTCGATCGTCGCGGCCATGTGGCGCTCCTGGGCGCTCGGCACCGCGCCTTTGTTTCCGCTCGCCACCAGCGGCACGGTCTCGGAGACGAGCCTGTTGTTGTGTGTCGCTCTGGGAATCGTAGCGGGCTTGGGATCCGGCGGGCTGACAGCCCTGGTCTATGGCGCCGAAGACCTCTTCCAACGCCTGCCAATTCATTGGATGTGGTGGCCCATGCTGGGCGGCGCGGTCATTGGCGTCGGTGGCCTCATAGAGCCGCACGCACTCGGAGTCGGTTACGACAACATTGCCGCACTGCTGCATGGCGATATGGGCTCCGGCCCCGCGCTGCGCTTGCTGATTGTCAAAGCCATCATCTGGTCGGTAGCTCTCGGATCGGGGACTTCCGGCGGTGTGCTCGCGCCACTGCTCATCATGGGGGGCGTGTTTGGCTCGTTGTTCGGGGGATTCGTTTCGCCCGGCGACACGGGACTGTGGGCGCTGGTGGGCATGGCCGCGATGATGGGCGGCACCATGCGCTCGCCGCTCACCGCGATGATGTTCGGACTGGAGCTCACTCACGACCTGAACGCCTTGCTGCCGCTCGCCATTGGCTGTGCCGCGGCACACACGACGACGGTACTGTTGCTGAAGCGGTCCATCCTGACGGAAAAGGTGGCCCGCCGTGGCCACCACATCACCCGTGAATATGTCATCGACCCGTTCGAAACCATTCGCGTGGCCGACATCATGGCACGCCCGGCTGAATCGCTGCCCGGCGCCTGGACAGTGAGCGAGGCTCTGCAATTCTTCACCGCTGCCGATGCGCCCAAGCGTCACAAGAGCTATCCGGTGGTAGACGCTCACAACAAGGTCATCGGCATCGTCTCGCGCGCCGATGCCTTGCGCTGGCTGGGAGATGAGGACATGCAGGCGAAGCTGTTGCGCTCGCAAGTCGCCGGCCAGGAGTTGGTAGTTGGTTACGATGACGAGCTCGCAGGCCACCTGGCCGACCGCATGTCCTTCAGCGAGCATGGCCGCGTACCGATATTGAGCCGCGCGACGGGCCAACTGGTGGGGCTGGTGGCGCGCCGGGACCTGCTGCGGGTGAGAACGAACACGATGCGGCAAGAACACGAGCGCGAGGCGCTCATCCGGGTGTTGCCGCAGCGGGCTCCGGGTGGCTCCCGCTCTTAAGGATTGCTGACCGAGACACGCCGCGTCAGGCGCTCAATCGAGCGCCGCGCGGCCGCCTTGGCGATGTGCTTGCACCACAGGGGCTCCCGATTCGTGGTCTGGCGGCGAAACTTGTCGCAATCACAGGTCCACTGAATGCGCTCGTCCTGGGTTTGCAGGATCTGCACCGTACGACTCGGGAAGGTATAAGTACCCAGCACGGCCGGCTCACCGCGGGGACTGCGTCGTCTGGGGAATCTCAAAGCCATGACACAGCATAGCGCGCCCGGGTTGTGGAACGCCTGTGGATTACTTGTGCACGCCTGTGGATTACTTGTGAATACCTACGGCGCAGGGGCACCTGACCCTGCCGGTAAAGCAACCTTCTGCGGACCGCTGGGTGCCCGACTGGGTACGGGAGGCGGCGGTGGCGTGAGCGCGAGAATGACAGACTCCGGCTTCGCGACCTCGGTGTACATCTGCTCGCCGTCTTCGGTCTGGCGGCGGGCAACCCAGATGTAGCCGCGGGTAGTGGCCCGGACGTTGTATCGGATCGTGTAGTCGTCCCGTATCAACGCACCCGTGATGCGTGCGGGCCTGTCCACATACACGAGCATGAGCCGCTCATGTGTCTTGGCGTCGATCCAGTCTGTGACGGCCACCTGCTCGATGCCGTCTGGTTGCAGCGCCAGCGGCGCTAACCGCGCGATGCGCGCATCCGGCGGCTCTATCTTCAGATATTCGAGACTAAACTCCGTGGGCTGCAGCGAGCGGTCGAGGTCCTGTTGCACATGTCCGAAGTCGATGTCGAAGGTGTAGTCCGCATTGATCGCCGGATGAATGAAGTCTCCCGTGGTCGCCGGTCCGTACAGATCGCCGGCGATGTAAGGAAAGAACAGTCGGAAGTTGCCTCGAGGCATCGGGTCCTGCGCGACCTGCATGTCGGGCGAGAAAAACTGTACCCGCGAGTGCAGCACCCAGCCGTTGTGTGGCAAAGACCCTTTCTGTCCGCATCCGCTGAGGCTTGCGGCAGCAATGAGAATGAGCAGTAGACGCGTCACTCGAACTCTTCACTCATGTGGCGTCACGACGCGACGATCTTTGCCTTGATGGCTTCGTACTCGGCGTCCGTGATGAGCTTTTCATCCAACATCTGCTTGGCCTCCTGGAGGCGGCGAACCGAGTCCGATTGGCCAGCCGCGCCCGCGTAATTCCCCGACCCCGAGCTCACCTGGATCCCGCCGGAGCGGGCGCGCAGCTCCTCGAGCTCGCGCACCCGGCGCTTCTCGCGCCACGCCTGGTCCTGGGCCTGGCAGATCCGGTACACCGCCTGCGCCTGGTCCTTGCGCAGCCCCTGGAATTCGAAGCGTTGCGAGCCCTGACTGCCCTGGGAGGCGAAGTCGGAAGCCCGGCCGGCGCGTACCAGCAGATCCGCCCCCAACATTCCGACGCGCAGCGTGACCTCCTCCAGATCCTGCCAGCGGATGTCGGAGACATCGAACCCACCCAGAAGCTTGCGGGTGAGCAGAATGAGCCGCCCGCTGGTGGCCGCCAGCAACAGCCGCCGATGCGAGACGGCAAACATGCGGCGCTGAATCGCCCAGGCCTCGAGCGTCTCGCTCGGGATGAGAACCGACCGCAAATGTTCGAGCGGCTTCGCCAGTCCGGGCTCGGATCCACCGACAGCGTTCATACCTTCACCTTCGGCTCGCGCGGATTGTTGCTTTTACTTCTGAACGCCAGAGGCCTGCGGCTGCGCGCTGCCGTGAAGGCCGCTCTGGACGAGCTCCGTTCTAAGCTCGCGCAATTTCGCCTTCAGGCTGCGCTCGTTGGCGGGCCCCATGCGAATCATCAGCTTCTGTCCCGCGGAGAGGTCCTCGAGCTTCGGATCCGCGTACTGGTAGAAGACCTTGGGCTGCACGAGCTCGATCGGCCCCTGCGGCTCCGGCGCCGCCAGCAGATGATCGATCACCTCGACGAGCCGATCGTTAAAAAATCTTCCCGGATACCCGAGATCCTCATACGCCTGCTGAAACAGCGGATACAAGTGAAAGTAGACGGCAGCCAGCGTCTTCGGGTCCGTCGTCTCCACAAGGTGGATGAACGGCACATAGCGCGCGTAGTTGGCGGTGCTGAGCGTGGTCGTATCGCCCTGCGAGGCGACCACGGCGTCGCCGGGTGTTGGCTTGATCGGCCGCAGATCCACGGCAACTTTCTTTCGCGGCAGGTTATCGACGGTGACCACGATGTGCCGCACGACGTTCTCCGGCACCAGGAACTGCTCGACCGACTTCGAGCCGAGCACCCCCAGAAGGGAATCGCGGACCAGCTGGTCGCTCTGATTGAGCGCCGGCAGGGGCGCGGCGTCACCCGCAGTGGCCGGAATCGGATGCTGAATGCCGCCGTTATCCGTCGCCGGCGGGGGTGGCGGCGGACGCTTCTCTACAACCTTCTGCGGGACGGTGGGTTGCGCGTAATACCGGTAATAGGCGCCAATCCCGGCAATCACCACGACTACGGCGGCAGCGGACCACCAGATTGCTTTATTCCGGAAGGACTCTTCGGCATCCGTCGCTTTATTCCACATCCATCGCCTCGCGTGAGCTCGTTTGCGGCGCGGGCTACTGTACTCCAGACCCTCCCCCAACGACGACTCGAGCCCTGTGGTTAACCGCCACGGCTCAGCTTCACAGGAACAAAAGCCATGCTCACGCATTAGAATTGCAGTGCATCACGTTGATTTACTTGAGATATCACCGCTCCTTGTGGTAACCCTCGCTACACTAATTCACGAGTTATCCGCCATGAGGGCATTCGCGCATGAAGCTGCGACTTCTTCATCTTGAAGACAATCGGGACGATGTGGAGTTGGTGCGCACATCGCTCACTCGGGCCGGGGTTGACTGCGACATTCTTGCTGTGGACTCGGGCGCCGCTTACCGCGAAGCGCTCCAAGAGTCGCACTTCGACGCCGTGCTCTGCGATAGTAGCGTCCTCGGTTACGACGGATGCGAGGCACTCCAGGACGCACGCAAGCGCTTTCCGGGCATCCCTTTCATCATCGTGTCGGCCGGGGCCGGCGACGAGCGGGGAATCGCGGCCACGAGCCTCATCACCGCCCGGGTTCCAAAGTCGGCCCTGCATCTTCTGGCGCCGATGATCAGACAAGCCGTGCCCCAAGAGCCCGCTTGCGCCCCGCAGGAACCGGCGCACATACCAACGGTGTTTGCCGCCGATGAGACCAGGAGCGCCTTGGCGGCCATGCAGCAGTTGGTAGCAGTGGTGCAGCGGCTCTCATTGGCACGCGACCTGCCGACGATCATGGACATCGTGCGCCGGGCGGCGCGCTCACTTGTGAATGCTGACGGGGCCTCGTTCATACTTCGCGACGGCGACCGCTGTTTCTATGCCGAGGAGGATGCGATCGGCCCGCTATGGAAAGGACAGCGATTCCCCATTGAAGCCTGCATCAGCGGCTGGTGCATGTTGAATCGCACAGCGCTCGCCATCGAGGACATCTACCAGGATGCGCGCATCCCCCATGATGCGTATCGCCCGACCTTCGTGAAAAGCCTCGTCATGACACCGATCCGCACCGTCGAGCCGATCGGTGCCATTGGCGTGTACTGGGCGCAGACCCACCGGGCGACCCAGGAGGAAACCGAGCTGCTGAAGGCCCTTGCGGACAGCGCCTGCATTGCAATCGAAGCCGCGGATGTGTTCGCCAACCTCGAGCGCAAGGTTGCCGAACGGACCGCGGAGGTGGGTCACCGCAACACCGAGCTCGAGCTGCTCAACAAGGAGTTGGAGACATTTTCCTACTCCGTCGCGCATGACCTGCGCTCGCCGCTCATCACCATCGACGGCTTTGCGCAGGTGCTGCTGGAAAACATTGGCACGGCGCTCGATGAGCCGAACCGGCAACACCTGGACCGCATCATGACGGCGGTGCGCCGCATGCATCGCCTGATCAACGACCTGCTCGCCCTGTCGAAGATCGTGCGCGCCTCGATTCAAACCGAGACGGTAGACCTGTCACAGCTGGCGCGGGAGATTCTCAAGACGTTGGGCGAAGGCTCCCCGGCTCGGGTCGCTGAGTTTGCCGTAGCCGAAGGCATAGTCGTCCAGGGTGACCGCGGACTGCTGCGTATCGCGCTCGAGAATCTCTTATCGAACGCATGGAAGTTCACCGCACGCCAGACACGCGCTCAAATCGATTTCGGACTTGGAACGGACCGGACCGGCCGCGCCGTCTACTTCGTGCGCGACAACGGTGCGGGCTTCGATCCCCGCTACGCTGCGAAGCTTTTCAGCCCGTTCCAGCGCCTGCACTCGGAAACCCAGTTCCCGGGTACGGGCATCGGGCTGGCCACCGTCCAACGCATCATTCACCGCCACGGCGGCGAAATCTGGGCGGAGTCCGCTGTGGACTGTGGAGCGGCGTTTTACTTCACGCTGCCTCGCTGAGCCGCATGTTGATTTCCCCGACGTCCGCTCCCATACAGGAGCGACGTCGGCGCATAGGTGTATAGCGCGATTAGCTTTTTTTGAGAGGTATCTTCCGCGACCGCCCCTGTGTTTCAATCACTGCGGCGCCCTCCGTCGCAAGGAAACATTAGCGTGGCCGTTTTGTCCTCCTTCCACCCTGCCGTCGCCAATTGGTTCAACCGGACCTTCGACGCGCCGACGGCCGCTCAGGAGCAGGCCTGGCCTGCCATCCAGGCGCAACAGCATGTCCTCATCGCCGCGCCCACCGGCTCCGGCAAAACGCTGGCGGCCTTCCTCGCCGCGATTGAACAACTCGTGCGCGAAGGCGTGGCGGGCGGCGGTCTTGCCGACGAGACGCACATCGTTTACGTCTCTCCTCTGAAAGCTCTGTCGAATGACATCCGCCGCAATCTCGAAGCGCCCTTAGCGGGCATTCGCGAGGAGCTACAGGGCCTGGGCCTCCCCGATGTCGACATCCGGACGTTCGTACGCACTGGAGACACGCCGCAACACGAACGAACGGCGATGCGAAAGCGGCCACCACACATCGTGGTGACGACGCCGGAATCTCTCTACATCCTGCTCGGCTCGGAATCCGGTCGCAAAATGCTGGCGACCACCCGCACCGTGATCGTTGATGAAATCCACGCCATGGTGGGTACGAAGCGCGGCTTGCACCTGGCACTGTCGTTGGAGCGCCTGCAAGCCCTGGCGGCTCGCAAACTGACGCGTGTTGGATTGTCCGCCACCCAGAAGCCGATCGAGGAGGTCGCCCGATTCCTGGTGGGGTCGCGGCAGATTGACTCCGCGGGCCGGGCGGACTGCACCATTATCGATTCCGGACACGTCCGCGACCGCGATCTGCAACTGGAGATCCCGCCGGCTCCGCTGGAAGCGGTGATGTCCGGAGAAGTCTGGACGCAGGTTTACGATCGCCTCGCCGAGTTGGTCTCCGAGCACCGCACCACCCTGATCTTCGTCAATACACGACGCCACGCCGAACGCATCGCGCGCCATCTGTCCGAACGCAGCGGCGCGGATTCGGTCACCGCGCACCACGGCAGCATGGCGAAGGAGTTGCGGTTCGATGCGGAGAGCCGCCTGAAGAATGGGCAGTTGCGGGCGCTCGTTGCCACCGCCTCGCTCGAATTGGGCATCGACATCGGTGAGGTCGATCTGGTCTGCCAAATCGGCTCGCCCCGATCCATTGCGGCGTTTCTGCAAAGAGTCGGGCGCTCCGGGCATTCCATCGGAGGCACGCCCAAGGGTCGACTCTTCCCTCTCTCTAGCGACGATCTCGTTGAATGCGCGGCGCTGTTGGATGCAGTGCGTAGAGGCGAGCTCGACCGGCTGATAATCCCCACAAAGCCTCTTGATGTCCTCGCGCAGCAGGTCGTCGCCGAAGTGGCCTCGCAAGAGTGGGACGACACCAGGCTATTCGAGCTCTTTCGCGGCGCCTATCCGTATCGCACCTTGGAACGTGCGGAATATGACGAAGTCATCCGCATGCTGGCCGAAGGCTTCACCACCCGCCGCGGCCGTCACGGCGCACTCATCTATCACGACGCCGTAAATCAACAACTCCGCGGCCGCCGCGGCGCCCGCCTGACTGCACTGACCTCGGGCGGCACGATCCCCGACAACGCAGACTATCAAGTACTCCTCGAGCCCCAAGCCACTATGGTCGGCACGGTGAACGAGGACTTCGCCGTCGAAAGCCTCCAAGGAGACATTTTTCAGCTCGGCAACGTCTCTTACCGCATCCTGCGCGTCGAACGAGGCCGTGTGCGTGTGGAAGACGCTCAGGGCCAGCCGCCCACCATTCCCTTCTGGCTCGGCGAAGCCCCGGGCCGGTCCGATGAGCTATCCAACAGCGTATCGCGACTACGGAAAGAGATTGAGGATCGGTTGGCTTCAGTTGACCGTAGTGTCGCGAGCGCCGCCCTGGAGCCGGCTCTTCGCTGGCTCAGCGACGAAGTGGGCATACAAGCGCCAGCAGCGGTACAGCTGGTCAATTACCTCTGCGCTGCCCGAACGGCACTGGGCAAACTCCCGACTCGCACTACCATCGTCTTTGAGCGCTTCTTCGACGAGACCGGCGGCATGCAACTCGTGATTCACTCGCCGTTCGGCAGCCGAATCAACCGCGCTTGGGGCCTTGCGCTACGAAAGCGCTTCTGCCGCTCGTTCAACTTCGAGCTCCAGGCTGCGGCGACCGAAGACACCATCATTCTGTCCTTGACCACCATACATAGCTTCGAGCTGGCCGAGGTCGCACGCTACCTCCATTCCAACACGGTGCGGTCCCTGCTTGTGCAAGCCCTATGTGCAGCACCGATGTTTCCCGCGCGTTGGCGCTGGTGCGCCACAGTAGCACTGGCACTCCCACGCTTCCGAGGCGGCAAGAAGGTCGCACCACAACTCGCGCGCATGGCAGCCGAGGACCTGCTGACGGCTGTCTTCCCCGACCAGGTCGCCTGCGCGGAAAACCTCCCCGGCGAGCTCGAAATCCCTGATCATCCTCTGGTCCGTCAGACCGTCCGTGATTGCCTGGAAGAGGCAATGGATATCGTCGGCTTTGAGCAAGTCCTGCGCGGCCTCGAAAGCGGAGCCATTGAAGTGGCAGCCCGCGACCTGACCGAACCTTCACCGCTCGCGCTCGAAGTACTCAACGCGCGCCCATACGCATACCTCGATGACGCGCCGCTTGAAGAGCGTCGTACACAAGCGGTCATGAGCCGGCGTTGGCTGGACCCTGAAAGCGCGTCCGACATCGGTAAGCTTGACCCCGAAGCCATCCAGCGCGTTCGCGATGAAGCCTGGCCGGACGCCACCAATGCCGACGAGCTCCACGACGCCCTCTCATGGCTGACGTTCCTCACCGAGGCGGAGGTAGCGCGGCAACCCGGTTGGCCAGAGCTTATTGACACACTCGCTAAGCAACGTCGCGTCACACGACTAACGACCTTGTGGCTCACCGCCGAACGGTTGCCTCTCTTGCGCGCGATATTCCCGAATGCGTCCATCGCACCCGCTGTTGAAATACCAACCCTCTATGACAAGGAATGGACGCGTGATACCGCCGTAGTCGAGGTCGTCCGCGGCCGTCTGGAAGGCGTAGGTCCAACCACGTCGACCGCGATTGCCAACTCCGTAGGCTTACCTGTCAGCAGCATCGACGCTGCCCTGGCGGTGCTGCAGGCCGAGGGTTTTGCGATGCGCGGACAGTTCACACCCGGCGCGATTGCCGAAAGTGAATGGTGTGAGCGCCGCCTGTTGGCCCGCATCCATCGATATACCGTCAAACGGCTCCGCGCCGAAATAGAGCCGGTCGAGGCTCGCGACTTCCTACGCTTCCTCTTCGAGTGGCAACGCGTAACCCCCGAAGGCCGCATGGAAGGACCCGACGCCGTCGGTGCCATCCTCGCGCAGCTGGAGGGCTTCGAAGCGCCCGCGAGCGCGTGGGAAACTGAAGTCCTCCCGACCCGTATCACCGAATACGAGCCGGCCTGGCTCGACGAACAGTGTCTTGCCGGACGCTTCATCTGGACGCGCCTGGCGCGCCGGAAGACCGACTCGGAACGGAGTGCAGCACCCGTGCGGGGCACTCCCATAGTCCTGCTCGCACGGCGCAACATACGTGTTTGGTCGTCACTGACAGGCGCAGTCGATTCGACCAATCTCTCCTCGCGCGCGCAGCTCGTCGCTGACTATATCCGCGTTCACGGCGCGTCATTCTTCGATGAAATCGCCGACGGTGCCGGCCTCTTGCCAACCCAGGCCGAGGAGGCGCTGGCGGAGCTCGTCGCGTTGGGGGTCGTCAACTCAGACAGCTTCGGCGGCCTGCGTGCCCTGTTGATTCCAGCTGACCGGCGCCGGGCTGCGCAGGGCGGCCGACGCAGGCGACGAATCTCACTGTTTGGGATGGACGCCGCGGGTCGCTGGGCCTTGGTGCGCCGCCAGGCACAACCGCTGACAGAAACGCCCGAGCCGGACCCGAAAACCACCCGCTCGACCGAACGCCGCCAGGACGAGGAAACCATCGAGCATGTTGCCCGCACGCTGTTAAAACGTTGGGGAGTTGTATTCTGGCGACTCCTGGCTCGCGAAGCCGACTGGCTCCCTCCCTGGAGGGACCTGCTGATGTGCTATCGACGCCTGGAGGCCCGCGGCGAGATCCGAGGGGGCCGCTTTGTCGCCGGCTTCACCGGAGAGCAATTCGCGGCGCCCGAAGCAATTGGCTTACTGCGGGATACCCGCCGCAAACCGTACTCGCAAAAGCACATCTCGTTATCCGGTGCCGACCCGCTCAATCTCGCCGGCATCCTGACTCCGGGGCCGCGACTGCCCTCACTGAGCGGCAATCGCGTCCTCTATCGCGACGGCATCCCGATTGCCGTATTCGCAGGCGGCGAAGTCCGATTCCTGCAGGAGTTAGAGCCGAAGGAGCAATGGGAGGCCCAAAACCTGCTGCTCAGGCGTCACGTGCCCGCGGTGCTGGCAGACCTGGCGTAGCATCGACGCCATGCGCCCTGCTCAAGACTTCTTATGCTCGTCCTTCCACTTCCTGACCGCCGCCATGGTGTTCTCCACATGCGCGTCGGGCTTGAGGTCGGTGTACGAGTAGATAATCTCGCCGCTCGGGGCAATGACATACGATGTCCGATTCGCCCACTCCGGCTTCACCGGTAGCACCGCGTCATAGGCTTTCATGACGGTTCCGTCGGCATCGGAGGCAACCGCGAACTTGTTGCGGCACTCGCTGACCGAGAAGCGGTTGAGCGTATCGATGGGATCATGGGAGACCCCGATCACCGTGGCGCCGAGTGCCTTGAATTTTTCGGTCGCCTCGGCGAACTCATGCGCCTCGACGGTACAACCTTGAGTGAACGCCGCCGGGTAAAAATACAACACCACCGGCCCCTTCTTCAGCGCCTTGGCGAGTGAAAAGTGGAACGTCTTGCCGGCGAGCGACGCGTCTGTGCTGAAATCCGGCGCTTTACTCCCATCCGGGAGCGCCGCCAAAGCGGGAACTGCGAGCAGTACACTGGCCAACGCGGGAACGAGTTTGGATCGCATGAGCTCTCCTTTCCAACCAGGTGGATGTACAGGAAGACCGGCCGCTATGCATGCTTATTGCGCCGCATATCCCACGAGCTCGACATATCCGCGTCCCTCTGCCTTCTGCCCTGTCTTGGTGCCAGCCACATCCACGGCGCCTTCCCAATACCGGGCTACAGTCGTGAGCTCCTGATCAGCAAGCACCGGACGCACATCGACGTCGAGCCCTGCCGTTGGAACCCTGACGTGCCAGCGCGCGGGATAGCGGTTCCCGCGCGCGTTGGTCCAATAATCGAACACCTCGATCTGGACGTCATTGCTTGCCAGCGGCCGCGACTCTCCGTCTGCGCTGACCCAGGTTCCCGCACTGTTCGGATCGAGCCCGCCATCGCGGCGGCGTAACGCGTAAAACATCAAACAGCTGCCATCCTGCAGCTGCAGAGCGAACCAATCCCACCCCTGCTCGCCAGCACTCAACGCCGCGCTCGACCACTCGCGGTCGAACCAGGCCAGCCCTTTCACCTGCAGAGGCTTGCCGTCACGCAGCAGCTGCCCCTGAACGGCAACACGCGGAATGGAGTAGTAATAGCTTGCGAACCCCGGCTCGCTCGACTTACGACTGAAACCGCGGTCGCCGTTGAGAACCGGCTGAAGAAGAGGCCGTGCCTCGAGTGTGAGCTCGTAACCAGCCTCTGCGGCATGCAGGGTCCAAGCGGTCGCGCCGCCCTCACTGCTCGTTGCCATGTTCCAATCATCCACCCACACCCGCAGCGGCGGAATCCCGGCCCCTGCCAGCCCCACCGCCCCTCGCGACAGCTTCTGTGTATACCGAAATCGCTGGCGACCCACGTCGGTAATAGCGAAGTGCCCAACGTAGATCTGGCGCGTACGCCATCGCGATGCACCCTCGCCCGAAGCGGCCACCGTCGAGGCCGTCGCCGGGGGAGCGAGTGCAAACCGGAAAAAGGTCAACTCAAACCCGAATCGCTCGCCATCGGCCGCATCGAGATTCCCGGTGAAGTACCACCACTCCTGTCGATAATCCGGATGAGGTCCGTGGTCGCGCGGGAACTCGAACGGCCGCGGCCCTGACACCTGGGCAAACGCCTCCGCACCCTCGCCCCCGCGCAACATTCCCAGGTCAGCCGGCGGCTGCGCCGCCTGAACGACGGCGATAAAACTCATGACCATGGCGGCGAGCCGAAAGCACCGACGCAGCGCTGCAAGCAACATCACGCTCATTCCTCCCGGATGTCCGCCGCAATCGAAGCCGTCGCCATGCGCCAGGCGGGATACAAACCCGCAACCAGCGCGGCCGCGAGAGCCAGAAGCAAAGCATTCGTGAATTGGGTCATGCTCAGATGCAAGTCGATCTGCCACCCGAAGGCGCGCCGGTTGATGACATCGGTCAACACCAGAGCCGTCAGCAATCCGGCCGGAATCGCCGCCACCAGTGCCACCAGCCCCATGAACCCCGTCTGCGCCTCAATCAAGGCGGCAGCTCCAAACGGAGTCAACCCGATGGACCGCACGATCGCCAGCTCATGCGAGCGCTCCAGCTCCCAGGCGAGCAGCGAGCTGACCAGCCCCACGGCCGCAACCCCGGCCGCCAGCCAGTAAAGCACCCGGGTAATAATGAAAGTCCGCTCAAAAATACTCATTGAGACCGCGCGAATATCCGCATTCGAGCGCATGAGCAGCGCCTGCCTGCCGTGAACGGCGCTCCGCATCCGCGCGATGACGGCGGCCGGCTGCACACCGGGCGACAGATAAATGCCCAAGGACGTCACTTCATCGTCGCGCCAGAACTGCCGGTATGTCGCAAGACTCATCAGCACGTTGCCGCGGTCATTGCCGTACTCCCGGTAGATCGCTGCAACGTGGAATCGATGCAGGCCGGAAGCGGTCGACAGCGGCAACTCGTCCCCGCGCCGCAACTGCAACCGCCACGCAAGCGGCTCCGAAATGATGACCGCGCCCCTGTCGAACTGTGGCCACGCATGCGCGGCATCGCCCGACACCATCTGCAGCGCCGAGTATCCGGCACGGGTCAGTTGCAGCGCTGTGAGCGGCACGGGCCCGTTAGGTGATTCGACAACGACCTGGCGACTCTCGCTGTGGTCATCGATCCCCGATGCCGAAAGCAGCGCCTTCATCACGCTGGGTTCGATCCTGCGCTCTGGACGGCTGGCGCCCGGTCCTGGTGCAGTGACGTACACGTCCGCGCGCATGGTGTGTCCCAACCAGTCGCGTAACGACTCACGGAAGCTCTCGACCATGATGGACACGCCGATCATCGCGGCTACCGCCATCCCGAGTGCGGCGACCGCAACACCTGTCCGGCTCAGCGATGCGGCAATGTCGCCGAATGCCAGTCGCGCGACCGGACTTGCCCGACCGATGATCCTGGCGGCAAGCCGTGCCAGCCAGCGCAGCACGGCCGGAGTGATCGCAGCGACACTCAACAACAACATGAAGAGCGCGATGAAGCCCGCAAGCAAGCTTCGTCCGGATATCATGACCACAATGCCCGCCGCCGCTGCCAAAACGGCGCTGACCAGCACGAGCCTGCGCGCGATATGAATGGCTCGCGACTCGAGCACGGAACGCCGCAGGCCGAGCTGCGGAGCGCTTCCTGCAACTTCCAACGCCGGCAGCAGAGCGGCCACCAGAGCCGTGGCGATCCCTCCGAGCATCGCCTTGATGACAGAGACGACCGGCAAGGTGGTTTCCTTGACGGCTACGACGAAATACAGATCGTTGATGGTCTGCGATACCAGCGTGATGAGCTCCCGGCCGATCGCGACACCCAGCAGCAGTCCAAGCCCCGCACCGACGATCCCAAGGGCGCCTGCCTCGGTTAACACGATCGCAAGCACCTCGCCGCGCGTTGCTCCCAAGGCCCGAAGGATACCGATGACCCTGCGCCGCTGAACCACGGCAAAACTGATCGCACCGTAGATAAGCAGCGTGCTGACGAGCAACGCCAACAGACTCATTGCCTTGAGATTGGTGGTGAATGCCCCCGTCATGTCGAGGCTCTGGCGCGTGCGTCCCTGCGCCTCATGGAGCTGCACGCCCGATGGCAGTCGCGCCCGCAAACGCGCCAGCAGCGCCTCGCCCGCCGGTCCGGACGGGACTCTCAGGTCGATCCGGGAGAGTCGCCCGACCAGACCCAACCACTCCTGCGCCTGTGCGATGTCGGTCAGAACCAGACCGTCATAAGCAGCGCTCGCAGTAGCGATCGAGTCAATCAGCACGGCCGGATGCGACACACCCCCGACATCCAGATCGAACCTGCCTTGCCGGCCGATCCCCAATTCCTTCGCCACACCCGCCGCCATGACGACGGCCCCGGGCTCCACCAACCATTCGCGCAGCACCTGGATACGGTCCTTCTCGCGCCCGTCCGGAACGGCTCCAACGCTGCCGGAGCCCTCACCCACGCGCGGCCCCAACTCCGGACTCGACAGCGGATCGAGTCCCACCAACTGCATGTCCCGATCGCCAATGGTGACGTACCCCTCCACCACCGGGGCCATTGCCGGTTGGGGCTGTCCGGGCAACAGCTCATGCGTCTGCAAGTCGGTATACAGCTGCTCATCAATCCCCTGAGGACCCCCGACGAGCTGATGCGTCGCAGCACCGTTGACCGTATCCATGGACAACTGGAACGCCCGGCGTGAGCTCGCCGTTGCAATATCAACGGCAATGATCGTGGCTACACCCAGGGAGAGCCCGACTAAAGCCAGTGCAAGCTGCGCCGGATGGCGCAACAGATGCCTGAAACTCGCAGCCCACAACGTAGGCATTTCAACCTCTCGAGCGCAGGCCGTCGATGCCACGCAAGTCAACGGAGGAGCTTGCCGTTCCTTCCCCGGGACCCGGCTGCCTCAATCGCCCATCGCGCATTTCCAACACCCGGTCGACGCTTCTCGCAAGACCAGTGTCGTGGGTAACGATCAACAGGGTAGCGCCGCGGGCCCGGGTGAGCGAGGTCAACACAGGAAACACCTGCAGGGCGGTTTCCTCATCCAGATTCCCGGTAGGCTCGTCGGCCAGCAACAAAGCCGGCTCATGTACGAGTGCTCGCGCAATCGCGACACGCTGCTGCTCGCCGCCTGACAATTTGTCCACCGCGCTCTGCAGCCGATCGCCCAACCCGACTTCGCGCAGAATGGCCGCGCTGCGATCGCGGGCGGCCGAGCCCCGGATCCCATTGAGCTCGAGCGCCAGACGCACGTTCTCCTCGACATCGAGTGTCGGAATCAGATTGAAGAACTGATACACGAAACCGATCCGCGCCCGCCGGAATAACGTCCGCGCCGGCTCGCCGAGGGCTGTGACATTGCGACCGTCAAACTCCACGGTGCCGCTGTCGGCGCGGTCGATGCCACTGATGAGATTGAGGAGCGTCGATTTACCCGAACCGCTACGGCCGACGACCGCGACCGCCTCACCGCTTTCGACACGCGCATCCGCATGATCGAGCACCCGGTGAACACGCCCACCCTCGTGGAAACTGCGGCATAACTGGTTAATGACAAGCGTCATACGGCCGGGCTCCAGGCAAACCGGACAAGCCCCAGCCTGACGTTCCAGAGGGGATCCCCGCCCAAAGTCGCAGTTTCGCGACTGGTGTCCGCCACCAAAGCCGTACCTCCTAAAAAATTCAGCACACCGGCTCCTGATAGTAGAAACTGTCGCCCCTGCTGCGGTCTATAAGCCGTGCCGTACACGGCCCGCAAGCGCTAAGGTGCCCAATGAATTGTGTTGTTGGTTCGCGCGAGAACACACCAAACCCGATCCTGACCGACACCAGGCGAACAGCCAACGGCTTCGCCGTCGCTGCGCTCCTGGCCGGCGCGTTTCTCGTCGGCGCGGGCGTCAGCCCGGCTCAGGCCCAAAATACAGCGCCGGCGACCGCTCCCGCCAAAGCGGCGGTCGCACCTGCAGCGAAAAAACCTGCCGCCAAAGGCGCCGCAGCCGGCACCTCGGACAAATCGAGCGCCAGCTACGCCATCGGCGTGTCGGTCGGTGCGGAGCTGAAACGCAGTAGCGTTCCCCCCGAGGAGATCTCCGCCGAGCGTGTCGCCGCGGGTCTTCGTGACGCCCTGACCGGCAAAGTTGAGATGTCAGCAGAGTACCAGCAGACCATCATGGGCATGTTGCGCAAGGCACACGATACCCAGGTCGCCGCTCGTGCGAAAGAAGCTGCGCCCAACCACGCCAAGGCCACCGCCTTCCTCGCCGAGAACGGCAAGAAGAAAGACGTGGTCACCACGGCCAGCGGCCTGGAATACAAGGTCATCAACGCGGGTACCGGCGAGTCTCCGAAACCCGGTGATCTCGTAACGGTAAACTATCGCGGTACGTTGCTGGATGGCACCGAATTCGACAGCTCTGCCAAGCATGGTGGACCCGCCACGTTCCCCAGCAACGGCGTCATCAAAGGATGGCAGGAAGCGCTGGCCCTGATGAAGCCGGGCGCGAAGTACCAGCTGTGGATCCCGCCGCAACTCGCGTACGACGTCGAGTCTCCTCCCAGTATTCCGCCGGGCTCGATGCTGATTTTCGATGTGGATCTGGTCAGTGTGAAGCCAGCCGGGTCGGCACCCGCCGCCGGGGCTCATCCGCAAATCCAACCCGCGCAACCGGCGCCGAAGTAACCG
>Ga0134126_10001417_pt1 | contig 30436 bp, 32 predicted proteins | sample KB31752_FD_96881 | JGI IMG/M metagenome (GOLD analysis project Ga0134126, IMG submission 96881) | Terrestrial soil microbial communities with excess Nitrogen fertilizer from Kellogg Biological Station, Michigan, USA - KB3-175-2 | ecosystem: Environmental > Terrestrial > Soil > Unclassified ... | reverse complement strand
TTGCGCAACATTTTTTTGCAAAAATAGAACAGCGATAAAAAGTATAAAATAGTGCTTTTTCAGAAAAATATTTTTAATCGGATAAAGATAAAAAAATAAATTAATCTTTTACTCTGCTAAAACTTAATGTTTTTAGCATCCAATTTGGCAGGGGTTTTTCGGGTTTACGCTTACGTAAATCCAGGTACCAGCCAAATTTCTTTAAAATGGGTATTTTAAATGTTTCTACAAACTCAATTAGCGCCCCATCGGGGTCTTCAATATAACTAAAGTGCCCGGCAGCATCGCCCATTTCAAAATTAGTACCGCTATCTACTGTAAATGCACAACCATATTCGGCACATTTTTTACGCAAGGCATCCATGTTTTTTATATCAAAACATAAATGAATAAAACCTAAATCGCCCCAAAAACGGTTTTCAAAAATTTTGCGCGGTGTTCTATCATATACCTTAACAAGTTCAATATAGCTGTTACCTAACATACGCGAAAAGCTTCCTTCACGTGGTTTGCTATGGGTTAAGATAACCCTACGGCATTTGTTTTTACCGGCCGGCAGGTTTTGTAAATCGCTAAACGTATCTTCTTTATCAAACAACACTTTATCGTACCCTAAAATATCAGCATAAAATTTTATCGATTTATCTATATCCGTTACTCCCATTACTGCACCAATTGGTCCGCCGGTAGCATGGTTGCTTGAACCAAACATTTCATTACTTTCAATTACCTCAAACATATTTCCATACAAATCTTTTATATAAAAATGTTTTTGTTTAATGGGGTTTTCACTTATCCCACCCAGAATAGTAATGTCCTTTTTGTTAAAGAATGTAAAACTTTCTTCTATATTTTGGCTCTTAATTTTACCTATTAAAATACCCAAATCGCCTAATTCAATATTAAAGGGACAAGGTTGAGGGGTACGACTGGTATACTGCCAAATTTCTAAACCGCCGCCGCCCTTGCCACTAATAGCCAGTATAGCGTGACGTTGATGCGGTTTTTGACCTGTATAAGGCAACATTAAATTAGCCTCAGATGCTTCATCTAAAATTGGTATATCAATGCCCAAATTTTGGCGGTACCATTTAAAGCCCTCCTGCACATTTGGTACACCTACCCCTAATTGTTGTATGCCCGATATAATGTATGCCATAATTTTGTAATTTGGCGTAAAATTAAACCAAAATTTATATGACAAAAATTGTTGTTAGAGTTTTTATCATTATGTTATTTGTATTTAGTAAGGGACTTGTAGCACAAACTAACTCTGCATTTGAGCAAGCCCATAATCAATTATTGAGTGATTATATTGCTTTTATAGATTCTGTTGAGAAAAAACAACCTTTTGGAAGTTATTTTCAAATACACAAACGCAAACATATATCTATGGTTGAGTTTAGAGACGAAAAACTAGTTTATAGAATTACTAAAAAAGTAAAAGTTTTTAAAAACGGGGTGCGTTACGAAAAAGTAGATTGGATAGTACATTACCCTCATAAACGTTGGCACCACAAAATATATGAGATAAAACAAGTTGGGCATAACTACCGTTTTATTGAGCAAATAACTTATGACTTTGGTAAAAAACTAGCACCAACTAAAATTACAACCAGCATAGATGACAATTATTTACGTGTGAAAATTTTAAGCCCTGCCGATAAAAAAGCCACTTATTTATTTGTTAAACCTGCCAGCAGTTTACCGCTAATTCATCAGGATTAGTTATTGCTTAATGCAAAAAACTTTATTGCCGTAAAAGCCTATTAAGTAAGGTTTTTCGTTACTAATAAGCACACAATTATTGGGTAGTTTAGTTAGTTTAATTTCAGTGTCGGTTATTTTATTTTCAACTACATCTATTAAAAATAAATTATCAGTACTGTTTTCTAAAGCGGTGTAAAGGTGTTTTTCTTTATACATTAATGATGCAATGGGTGTTCGCATTTTTTTATCTAAGGTTCTTTCATATAATTTTTTTCCAAAAAAATCAAATGCATCTATTCCATTCTCGGTAGTAAAAATTAATAAAGGATTTATGGGATTTTGTAAGGTGTCTATAAAAACCGATGTTATATTATTTTCCTCGGGCAGGTTTACCTGCTGTAACACATCGGTCAACGATATTTTGTATAGTTTTTTGGTTGCTCTGTTTACGTAACAAATATTTGTTCCTTCTGTATTTTTACCTTCTTCAATAAAAACAGGTTGATTACCGTCTTCAATTTTAGAATTTATTTTTACACGCATCTCTCCCTTTCGGTTGGTTACGTTTATGTTTCCTAATGTATCAATTAAAATAAAATAATCTTTTTGCTGTAACACAAGGTGTGTTATTTGCCCTGTATTTTTTATGGGTATAAAATCAACTAATGGTTTGCCGTTTATAGCATAACAAACTGTTGTGTTGTTTTTTAAAGGAATCCATAAGCGATAGTTTTTATTATTTTCATAATCAAATAATGTTAACCCCCCCGTAGCCACTCCATTTATTTTAGCAGGAAAGCCACTTACATAGCTTCCATTTCTATCAATAACAACTAGTTTATTTTCTGTGTTAAAAAGCAGCTGTAGTTTACCGTTATCAAAATAATCTACTTGATGTATGCTGCCTAAAATTTTCTCTCCAACGTTTTTCTTCCATAAAATTTTTCCGGTATTCGAAATTAAATACAAGTTGTTTGTTTTATCAACACAAACCAATTCAGTTTCGTTAGTGATATGGTTTTTTACAGGTGTAGGATTGATATATAAATCAGTATCTAAAAGCGTTTCCCATAAAGTATTTTGATATAATTTGGTTTTAGGATTAAAATTTATACAGGCTTTAAAGAAGAGATTGTTTTTTAATTTTTCTACAGTTAGTGCCATAGATTCGTATTTATCAAACATTTCAGGAGATTGGCTTAGCAGCTTTATCATGTTGTTTGACATTCCCCTTATTATTTCTTGCCTGCATTTAAAAACATCGGAATAGAACAAGAACGCACTCTCCAACGAAAGGTTTTTATCCATAAAATTTACCGCATGTTCATTAGCTAAAAAATTGTTTTTTTCTGAAACCGCTTTTTTAAAGTCGCTTAAGGCGCTAATCTCATTGCTAAAAATTATTGTGTTATTAAAGCTTAGTATATACTTAAAGTCTTTTACAAATAACCCTCCGCATAAATTAGAAAACAGGTTTTGTGTACCATCGATATAAATTTTAACCGAATCAGTAGTCTCGAAAGTAGAATCGCTTACTGCTTTTAAAAACTCAATTGCTGCTGCTGCTTCCGTAATTTGTATTAAGCCAAAATCTTGTTCGGCATCGGTACACTTTGCGGTAAATAACACAGCAAAATCGCCCACAAATTTTTCTATCTCGGTTTGTGCATTGGCATTAATTTTATCTGTGTACGATTGTAAATCTTGTTTTCTTTTTTCGGGATTAGCTATATAATTGTTTTCAATAAATTGATTGTACTTGTTAATGCTTATGGCGCGTAGCTGCAAGGTGTTATAGGGCAATACATTAAACGCATCTTTAAAATTTACTGTAGCTTGGTTTTTTACAGCATTATACACAACCGAAGAATCATTTGAAAGAAAGCCTTGTGTGTTTAATTCGCTTGGGGTTATAGTTGCATCAACCGAAAGCCAGGCTTCTTTTTCTTTACCATACAAATCTTTGTTTTTTACAGTTGAAGCGAAAAAATTAGTCCAGCCCTTGTCGTAAAAAACAGGTAAGTGAATAAATACATTTACATCGCTCTCTTCATTTTCGGTTTGGTAGGTTTGATTAAAAATTTTGTTATTAGCTAATGAGTTTTTATTGTTTTTTATGGCGTCCTGCAAAAAAACAGCATCGCCCGAAAAAACCACCAAACCTGCATTTATGTAGGTATAAAAAGTATAATCTGCCTGTTTACATTCGTATACGTTATTGCTTGTTTTTTTACCTGCAAAGTTTTTAGTTAGAAAAGAAATAAATAAATCGTTGGTGTTTATATCGGCTAAATTAAATGCCGCCAGTAGTTCAGTTTTTTTATTTTGGTATAAAGCCACATAAACCGACTGAACTCCAAATTGATTACTGCTAGTTGAATTACTAATTAACGAATCGGCTTTTTGAAGTGTTTTATTAAATTGTTTAATGGCATCTGTTTTTAAAAGCTCTTCCCACATTAAATTACCCTGGTTTAGTTTTCCTGAAAGCTGGTGCAGGTTTTTTGTTTCAAGTAACATGTAGCAATTGTCGGGTAAAACACTAAGCGGGTTTGTAGTAGGGCGTTTTAAATGGCTTAAATACAAATAGCCCCATGTGCCGCAGGCAATAGCGGCAACCAATAAAATAATAAATGCAATTTTCTTAATCACGATACAAAGTAAAGATAGATAGGATTAGGGCTGTTACTCGTCACCAAAAAAAAGGTTATGAAACAGCGTTTGTGAAAAAGCATAGGGTTAAAACAAAGTGAGTTGTGGCGGTAATAGGGTAAAACTTTTGCGGTGATATTTGCAATCGCCGTGCTTTCTGATGCCATCACGATGTAGCATAGTTGGGTAGCCTTTGTTTTTATCCCAGCCATAAAAAGGAAATTCGTCATGCAGCTTCATCATTACATCATCTCGGTGGGTTTTAGCCAATAAAGATGCGGCTGCAATGCTCATAAACGTAGCATCGCCTTTAATAACGCACAAATGTTTAATTTCTTTATAAGGTTTAAAACGGTTGCCATCAATCAATAAAAAATCGGGTGTAAGCTTAAGTTTATCTACTGCATGGTGCATGGCCAATATTGAGGCATTTAAAATGTTTATTTTATCAATTTTAAGATGGTCTACCTCAGCAACCGCCCAAGCTAATGCTGCATGCTTAATCTCTTCAGCCAGTTCGTAACGCAGTTTTTCAGGGATTTTTTTTGAATCGTCGATAAACTTATTCTTGTAATTTTTGGGCAAAATAACTGCAGCAGCAACTACGGGTCCGGCTAAACAACCCCTGCCTGCCTCGTCGCAACCCGCTTCTACGTTTGTTTTTTTATAATAGGACTTTAACAAAATCTACTTTTTTAACAAAAAAATACTACTTATACGGCTACAATTGCCGTTCATCAAAAGTAACAAACAAATTACATTTGATTATTTACATTTGCTCGAATTTTTTACCGAAGAAAAAAGCTTGTTTACCTACCGGCATATGCATTGTGCCTATTTAGTATAGCAAGATGTATTTCATCAAAGTAAATTCGCATCGAAATTCAAAATATGAAAAAAATAGTTGCACTTAGCATAGCCCTATTACTTACTTCTTTGTTAAAAGCTCAGTATCCAGGAGGAGGCGGTGGCGGAGCACCAGGTGGAAAAATGCCAAGCATTGGTCACTTATACGGCAAAGTACTTGATGCCAAAACCAAAGAGCCTGTTGAGTTTGCTTCGGTTGCTTTGCTGTGGTTTGATAAAGATAGTGCTGTTGCAGGTTGTTTAGCTAAAACCAATGGCGATTTCTCTTTAGATAATTTAGCCTTTGGTGCTTTTCGTTTGCGCATAAGTTTTATTGGTTATAAAACCATTGAGCAAAAAATCTTTATGAATATGCAAAACATTGATAAGGATTTAGGGAATATTATGCTGGCACCCGACGAAGAATTATTGAAAGAAGTTGTGGTAACCGAAGATAAAGCAACAGTGCAAATGAGCATTGACCGCAAGGTGTATAATGTAGATAAAGATATATCTGCCCGTGGCGGAACAGGTTTAGATGCCGTAAAAAATATCCCCAGTGTAACGGTGGATGCTGATGGAAATGTATCACTACGAAACAACTCAGTAGCAATTTATGTAGATGGAAAACCTACAACATTAACCCTACAGCAAATCCCATCCGACCAAATAGACAGGGTAGAAATTATTACAAACCCATCAGTAAAATTTGATGCATCAACCACAGGCGGTATTTTAAATGTTATTTTAAAACGAAACACCAAACCCGGTTACAATGGTGTTATTATGGGCGGCATTGGTACCAACGATAGGTATAATGGCATGGCAAGCCTAAATATAAAACAAGGTAAATTTAATGTTTTTGGTATGTATAATTACAATACACAAACCAATTATAATGATGGGTTTACTAATAGAATTAATGCTATACCCCCCCCTACAAGTACCAATACAAGTACAATTAATAAATTCTATAATCAAACCGATACCAACCGTATGAAAAATACGTTTCAGTTTGCAAGAGCAGGTTTTGATTATTATATAAACAACCGCAGCACACTTACTATATCGGGTAACTATGTACACGGGTCTTTCAATTCAAACGATTTTCAGCATTATGTAAATAATGATTACTATGGTAATTTTGCTAGTGGTGGCGACCGCGTAAATAGTACTCGCACTTCTTTTCAAAACTATACCGGGCAAATTAATTACCAACACACTTATCCAAAACAAGGGAAAGAATTTACCACCAGTTTAACTTTAAACGGCGGGCAAATGAACACCACTTATACTTATACTACGTATCAGGAAAAACCTGCATTGCCGCAAATCTTACAAACATCTAACGGCAGTAAACCAAGCTGGATGTATACTTATCAGGCTGATTTTGTAAACCCCATTAACGATTACACCAAATTTGAAACAGGTGTAAGAAGTTTTATGCAAAAATCATACACCACACAACAAACTTTTAATAAAGATTCGGTAGGCGATATGGTGGCATTTACCGATCTTACCAATAACTACACCATTACCAATTTAACCAATGCCGCTTATGCCAATTATAACAGCCGAGTTTTAGGCATTAATTACCAAGCTGGTTTACGTTTTGAAGAAAGTTATTATAAAGGCGAGATTACCAATAAAAATCTTTCGTTCTCCTATATGTATCCCGATGCTAAACTGAATAAACTACAATATTGTTTCTTTCCAGCAGTTTACTTCTCAAAAAAACTACCACACAATCAGGAAATACAGGTAAATTTTTCGCGCAAAATAAACCGTCCTAATTTTTTCCAATTAATGCCTTTTGTTTTTGCATCAGATAATGCCAACATACAAATTGGTAACCCGCAGCTGGCACCTGAGTTTTTAAATTTAGGCGAGCTTAATTACAATATTACCTGGGGGAAAATTAATTTTCTTACTTCATTTTATGTGCGCTACACACAAAACCCCATTACAAATATTGCCTATCCCGAAGCAAGCAACCCCAATGTGTTAGTTAACACCTACCAAAACGGAAAATCCTCGATGGTAGAAGGTTTAGATAACACTTTAAAAGTTACTCCTATAAAAGGTTTGGATTTAATGGCAAATGCCAATATTTTTTATACCAACGTTAGTTATTTAAGCGGCACACAAACAATTACCAACAGCGGATATAGCTGGACAGGTAAGGCAAGTATCAGCTACAAATTTCCGGGTAATTTTACTCTGCAATTAAATGGAAATTACCAGGCACCACAAATTTTACCACAGGGTACAACCAGGGTGGTGGAGTACGCAGATGTTACCATATCAAAAAGCATAAAACAAAAACTGACTTTTACCCTTTTACTTAGCGATATATGTAATACTAAACGCAATGGTACGCATTACGACACTCCCCAATATACGCAAGACCTGTCTCGTCGTAGAGAGAGCCGTTATTTACGCTTTAGCGTAATGTATATGTTTGGTAAAATGGATTCGGGCATTTTCAAAAAAATGAAACAGCAGAAAAAAGAGGGCGGAGATGACCAAAGTGGCATGGGTGGTGGTTTTTAACCGTTTTTAAGGAGATATATTCGTATAAAATTGCTGTTTGCCACAAAAAACCCTTAATTTTGCGGCACTAAAAATTATCCAAAATGAAAGTATCAGTTATAGGCGCCGGAAATGTAGGTGCAACATGTGCAGATGCTATTGCTTTTCGTAGCATAGCAAGCGAAGTAGTATTATTAGATATCAAAGAAAATTTTGCTGAAGGCAAAGCACTTGATATGATGCAAACTGCTACACTTAATCACTTCAACACAAAAATTAGCGGCAGCACAAACGATTATAGCAAAACAGCTAACAGTAATGTAGTTGTAATTACAAGCGGCATTCCTCGTAAACCGGGCATGACTCGCGAAGAGCTTATTGGCATTAACGCAGGCATTGTAAAAACGGTTACTGATAATGTGTTAAAACATTCTCCTAACGCAGTTATTGTTGTGGTTAGTAACCCAATGGATACTATGACTTATTTAGCTTTAAAAGAAAGCAAATTACCTAAAAACCGTATTATAGGCATGGGTGGTATATTAGATAGCGCACGTTTTAAATGTTATTTATCTATAGCCTTAAATGCTTCGGCTAACGACATTGAAGGAATGGTGATTGGTGGACATGGTGATACTACTATGATTCCGTTAACACGCATGGCTTCTTATAAAGGTGTTCCGGTTTCTCAGTTTTTAGCTGCTGATGCTTTGAAAAAAGTAGCTGCTGATACAATGGTAGGTGGTGCAACCTTAACTTCTATGTTAGGTACTTCTGCTTGGTACGCTCCAGGTGCAGCAGTAGCATCGTTAGTAGATAGTATTTTAAATGATCAAAAAATGTTATTCTCTTGCTGCGTTGCTTTAGATGGTGAGTACGGACAAAAAGATATTTGTTTAGGTGTGCCTGTTGTTATCGGCAAAAACGGTTGGGAAAAAATTGTTGATGTAAACCTTAACGACGAAGAAAAAGCAGCTTTTGCAAAAAGTGCTGATGCGGTTAGAAGCATGAACAATGTTTTAAACGCAGCTGTTTAATAAATAAAATTAATGATTAGAAAAGGCTATTCGAAAGAGTAGCCTTTTTTATTTAAGCTCCTTCTAATTTTTCGAGAGCGGCATGTGCGGCCAATTGTTCGGCCACACGCTTAGATGCGTTTTGTGCTTCGGCAATTATTTCGCCATTAACCTCAATGCCTATGTGGTACATTTTTTTTACACCGTCCATATCTTCAGATAGTAAGGCAAATTGCAAAGTGGTTTTATTTTTTTGACAAAGATTTATCAGTCGGCTTTTATAATCGGTATCCTCATTAATAATGGTTTGTATTTCTAAATGTCGTTTAAAAATGGTGAGAATTATTTTTTTTGTTTCTATAAATCCGGCATCTAAATAAATAGCGCCTACTAAGGCTTCTAAAGCATCGCCATATAAAGTAAAAGATATATTACCCTTAATATCGGTTTGTAAAATTTTATCGATGCCTAGTTTAACAGCCAGTTTATTTAGCTGACTACGGCTAACCATGCGCGAACGCACCTGCGTTAAAACACCTTCATCTTTATTGGGTAAAATGCTAAATAAATATTCGGCTACAATGGTGCTTAAAATAGAATCGCCTAAAAACTCTAGGCGTTCGTTGCTCTTGGTTTCTTTAGCCGCCGAACTATGCGTTAGTGCCTGTTGAAATAATGAAATATTTTTAGGATAAAAACCAAACAGGTTTTTAATGCTTTGCGCCAGTTTTTTTTCGGAAGGAGATTTGTAACGTGTTATCTGAAAATATTTCAGCAAAAGAAATTATGCAACGAATTTTTTAAGTACAACCGCCGCATTATGTCCGCCAAAACCAAAGGTGTTGCTAATAGCAATATTTATTTTACGAGCCACCGCTTTGTTAAACGTAAGGTTAAAGCGTGGGTTAATTTCCGGGTCGGGATTAGTAAAGTTTATAGTTGGCGGTACTATATCATTTTTTATGGCTAAAACAGTTGCCATAGCTTCAATAGCTCCGGCAGCACCTAACAAATGCCCTGTCATAGATTTAGTTGAACTGATATTCATTTTAAAAGCCTGCTCACCAAATAAAGCTTCTACGGCTTTTAATTCAGCTACATCGCCTAATGGCGTACTTGTACCGTGTGTGTTAATATAATCAACCTCACTAGGGTCAATTTCAGCATCTTTTAAAGCACGTTGCATAACCAATTTAGCACCTAATCCTTCAGGATGTGGAGCTGTAATGTGATGTGCATCACCACTCATTCCGCCACCAATAATTTCGGCATAAATTTTTGCACCACGTGCTTTTGCGTGCTCTAATTCTTCTAAAACAATAGCTACACCACCTTCACCTAATACAAAACCTTCGCGGTCTCTGTCATAAGGACGAGAAGCTGTTTCCGGACTTTCGTTACGGGTGCTCATGGCCTGGCAGGCATTAAACCCACCAATACCGCACTCATTAATGGCTGCCTCAGACCCACCGGTTACAATAGCATTTGCCTTGCCCATGCGGATATAAGTGAAAGAATCGATTAAAGCGTTGGTAGAAGATGCACAAGCTGAAACAGTAGTAAAATTAGGTCCTCTAAAGCCAAAACGCATGGATATATGCCCTGAGCATATATCGGCAATCATTTTAGGAATAAAGAAAGGGTTGAAACGGGGGGTTCCGTCGCCTTTGGCAAAGCCAAACGCTTCGGCCTGAAAAGTATCTAAACCTCCAATGCCCGAACCCCAAATAACACCTACTTCGTTTTTATCAATTGAATCGGCAGCTATGCCCGAATCGGCAACTGCTTGTACTGAGGCTGCAATTCCGTATTGAGAATAAGCATCTAGCTTACGAGCCTCTTTTTTATCAAAATAATCCTCTATGTTAAACCCTTTTACCTCGCAGGCAAAGCGGGTTTTAAATTTTTCTGCGTTAAAGCGGGTAATGTTGGCCGCGCCACTCACACCTTTAATCAGGTTATTCCAGAATTCGGTAACTGAATTCCCCAAAGGAGTAATTCCGCCCAAACCTGTTATCACTACGCGCTTTAATTGCATAAAAAGGAGATATTATAATCCTGCACAAAATAAAAAGAATTATCCTGAAATAAAAATCAGGATAATTCTTAAAAAATCGTGTAAAAATTACTTCGCGTTAGTTTCGATATAAGAAATAGCGTCGCCAACGGTAGAGATTTTCTCAGCTTGATCGTCAGGAATAGCGATGTTAAATTCTTTTTCAAATTCCATGATTAACTCAACGGTATCAAGCGAATCAGCGCCTAAATCATTCGTGAAACTTGCAGTTGGAGTAACTTCTTTTTCGTCCACGCCAAGTTTATCTACAATAATGGTTGTAACTTTTTTTGCAATGTCTGACATTTGTTAGTTTTTAAAATTCGGTGCAAAGATATATTAATCGGCAAATAAACAAAAAACTTAATTTTTAAAGATTTTTAGTGTTTTTGCCCTTTTGTTGTTAAACTGCTACTGTTGATTACTTTACAAAAGCCCTAATTTTCTTGAAAAATGTTCCTTTATTTTTAGCTGATTAATTAAAAGTACTCATTATGTCGGACATTGCCCATTTTTTTTCGCCCATAAATTTTTCTGTCGAAAACTTCGCCGAAGAGAGTTTTTCGCGTAATTTCTCTATTTACACCAATAATTTCCCCTATTTAGATGAAATAGACATGGCCATAATTGGCGTTTGCGAAGACAGACTTGCCCTGGCCAATAAAGGCTCGGATAAAGCCCCTGATGAAGTAAGAAAACACCTTTATGGCTTATTTGCAGGCAGTTTTGCCCCCCGCATTGCCGATTTAGGCAATATTATGCCCGGACATACAGAAAGTGATACTTTTTACGCCCTATCGGAAACGGTGGGGTTTTTAGTTAAACGTAACATTGTACCCATAATTATTGGGGGCTCGCAAGATTTAACCTTTGCCCAGTTTAAGGGCTACGAGCGTTTAGAGCAAACCATAAACATTGTAAGCGTAGATGCCACCTTTGATATTGGGTCGGCTGAGAGCGAGCTAAATAACAAGACTTTTTTAGGGAAAATTATTTTACAGCAACCCAATTATCTGTTTAATTACAGCAATATTGGCTACCAAACCTATTTAGTGCCGCAAACAGGCATTAATATGATGAACAAGCTGTATTTTGACACCTATCGCTTAGGGCAGATACGTGATAATATTGCTGAAGCTGAGCCAATTATTAGACATGCCGATATGCTTAGTTTTGATATGAATGCCCTAAAGCATAGCGATGCCCCTGCTAATGAAGATGCCCAGCCTAACGGCTTTTATGCCGAAGAAGCCTGCCAAATGATGCGCTATGCTGGCATGAATGATAAACTAACCTCGGTAGGAGTTTATGAAATTAACCCGGCTTATGATGTACAAAGCAAAACGGCATCTTTAGCAGCGCAAATGATTTGGTGCTTTATGGATGGGTTTTATAACCGCAAAAAAGATTTCCCTGCTAGAAATAGTCCTGATTACACCCGTTTTCACGTTTTTCTTCAAGAAAATAAATACGAAATAAATTTTTACAAAAGCAATAAAAGCGACCGCTGGTGGATGGAAGTGCCTTACCCACCCGATAAAAATTTAAAGTTTGAAAGGCACACGCTTATACCCTGCTCATATAAAGATTATGAAATTGCCTGCAAAGATGAGATACCCGACCGCTGGTGGCAAACTTATCAGAAGCTGTATTAAAATTAATAATTAATAGTAACACTTAGCGTATCAGTGTTAGGAGCAGGCACGCTTATAACTGTTTCTTTTTCTACGCCCCCTGGGTATGTTTTATAAACAATTGTAAAACCATTTCCCATAGGGCCAAAATATTCGTCAAAAGTATATGTTGCACTGGCTAAAAATTGAGTAGCTGTTCCTGCATTGAAATGCGATGTAGTTGAAGGCCCACCTACTACAAAGTCAATAGCAGAATTATCAGTAGGGTTTAAAGTTACCTTGCAATAAAAAGTATAAGAGCCCATTAAAACATCTCCCACGTCAGCATTTTGTCCATGTTTTACTTGGTAAGATTGTTGAATGTAACCACTTTTTTCACTAATTACTAGCCAATATGTAGTACTATTCCAACCGCCTTCCGATTTTATATCAAAACTTCCATCGGCATTGGTTGTATAACTCCCAAAAACTGTGTTGCCTTTGTTATCTGGCGGCTCTCCGGTAGATAAATTAATGCTTGCCTGTAAAGGGGCTTTAGTCATGTAATTTACTACCCTACCATGAAATTCAATGTGTGTAAAAGGATCTTTATCGCATGACAAAAAACCAAAACAGAAAAACGAAAGTGTAATAATTATATGCGCAAATTTTTTCACGGTATAACAAATATAATCAAAGGGGTTAAAAACATAACAACTCTTGAGCTTATTTGAATTAATTAATTTGCGTAATTTGTAAAAGAAAATAAAATGAACTGGCTTTACGTTTTTATTGGTGGTGGCATTGGCAGCGTTTTGCGCTTTGCCTTTTCGCTGTTATTTGCGCGGTGGCAATTAGCAGGTTTGGCCTGGGCAACTTTATGTGCTAATGTTTTGGCTTGCGTGGTTTTTGTTTTAGCCTGGCTTTATTTTGGCGAGAAAGAAAATTTTATGAGCGCCTATCGCCCATTTTTATTAGTTGGTTTTTGCGGAGGTTTATCCACCTTTTCTACCTTTAGTTTTGAAACCTTTGAACTTTTTAAACGTGGCGATTATGGTTTGGCAACAATTACTATTTTACTGAATCTGATTTTATGTCTGCTGGTTTTTGCCATCTTTGCAAGAAGATAATTAAGCAATGCCCACTCACCTACTTTGTATAGAAACTGCCACTACTGTTTGCTCGGTTTGCATTACTGCCGACGATAAAATTTTAACTTATAAAGAAATAAACAACGGTTTTTCTCATGCCGAAAATTTGCATGTTTTTATTCAGGATGTTTTAAAAGAAGCCAACTTATATATCAAACAAATAAATGCAGTTGCCATTAGTAAAGGCCCCGGCAGTTATACCGGTTTACGCATTGGTGTTAGCGCCGCAAAAGGTTTGTGTTATGCCTTGCAAATTCCGCTAATAAGCATTGATACATTACAAAGCATGGCTTATACTGTTGCACAGGATAAAAACGAAGATGCTCTTTATTGCCCTATGCTGGATGCCCGCCGTATGGAGGTTTATTGCGCTGTTTACGATAAAAATTTAGAAACAATAAAAGCTGTAAATGCTTTGGTGGTTGATGAAAAATCGGTTGAGGTTTTTAATTTAAACAAGGCTATTTATTTTTTTGGAGATGGAATGCCAAAGGTAAAACACTTGCTTGAAACAAATAAAAATGCAGTTTTTATGGATGCTATTTTTCCATCTGCAAAAAATATGGCTTCACTTGCTTTTACTAAATTTTCGAAAAAACAGTTTGAAGACGTAGCCTATTTTGAGCCTTTTTACTTAAAAGAGTTTTTTACAACAGCTAAAAAATAGCTGCTTTTTAAGGCCATCTAACATTGCCCGTAACAGTGTGCGTGCTGCCCGAACCCGAGCAGGTTATGTTGCTAAAGTAAGCCGAACTTTGGGTGCCTGCCGATACTGTTACATTACCTGATGAGGCAGGAAATGAGCCCGAAGTGTTTACTAAAAAAAGTTCGCATTGCCCTGCCGCAGGAGACGCCCCATTGGTGTTTACAATAGCATAATTGCCCGATGCAGGGCTTGATGTACCCAAAAATATAATTTGAATTTGAGGAAATTGGTGGCTTCCATCTAAACCCGTAACCACATAATTGCCTGTGCTATTATTGTAATTTTGTGTGGGGTTGCTGGCAGCAGTGCCATCTACCGTAAAGTTGGTAACGGTGGTGTTTATGGCCGTAGATGTTGTTGATGCAGGGGGAGTGGTTGTAGTTGTTGTACTACTTTTTTTGCAGGCAAAACCAATTAGCATACAGGCAAGTAAAGATACCGATAGAAGAAATATTTTTTTCATACACACAAGGTTATTTGGTTAATAGCCAAATTTATAAAGAAAAATGTTTTATGCAACTTTAAATTGCCGACATGCCTAAAATAAAAAAACTCCTTATAAAAAGGAGTTTTTTACAAAAACTAAAATATAATTTATTTAACTATTACGGCCAGATAAGGTTACCACTAACTGTGTGTGTGCCGGCGGTACCAACTGAACAAACTACATTAGTGAAATAAGCATCTTTACCAACCACGGTTACCGTACCACCAGTTGGAGTAGCGTAACCTGTTGAATTTGTAAACAGAAAACAACACTTACCCGCAGATGGAGTAGTTCCGCTAATAATTGTATACGACCCATTAGCAGGCGTTACTGTGCCAGTAAAACTTATTTGTATTGAAGGGCTTCCGCTTGAAGCAAATGCCAAAACATCATATTGGTTACTGCCAGCAGTAGGATCTGGTTGACCTGTAGGTGTAGATATATTACTTACCGCAGTGCCATCTACTGAAAAATTTGTTGTAGTTGTGTTTGTTGATGCTGTTGTAGTTGAGCCCGTTGTACTTGATGTACTGGTTGATGATGTTGTAGTTGTAGTGCTTTTTTTGCAAGCAAAGCCTACTAATAAAACTACTGCTAATGAGCTAGCAAATACGAATATTTTTTTCATATAAAATTGGTTTTAATTGGTTTTAGCCAAAACTACAAAGAAAAATTACAAGTGCAAACTTTTGTTAAAATTGCTTTATTATACTTGCCTTTTATGTAAAATATTAGAAGAAAAACTATTCTATTTAACTAATTTAGGCTTAGCCGCAAAACCTGTAAATAATTTTTACCTTTGCCCAACTCATGGAAATTAAAGTTCTGAAATCGAAATTGCATTTGGTAACGGTTACCCAGGCCGAATTAGACTACATAGGCAGCATTACTATTGATGAAAATTTAATGGATGCCGCCAACCTTATTGAAAACGAGCAAGTACACGTACTTAATAAACGAAATGGCGAACGTTTAATTACCTATGTAATTAAAGGCGAAAGAGGTTCGGGGGTTATTTGCATGAATGGCCCTGCTGCATTAAAAGTAACCAAAGGCGATGTGGTAATTATTATTTCGTACGCCATGATGGACTTTGAAAAAGCAAAAACCTTTAAGCCTTGGGTTATATTTCCTGATACAACAACTAATCGTTTAAAAGCGTAACATAATTGAGCCCAAAATTAAAATCTGCTTTACAACTTATTTTATTTACTGCCATTGGTGTAGGCTTGGTGTGGTTATCTATACACAACATCCCCGATAAAGACATTGAAACCACTAAGCAATCGTTTAAAGATGCTAATTATATTATTGTAATTATTTCGGCACTAATAAGCATTTTAGCGCATGTTATACGTGCGTGGCGATGGGATATGTTAATGAAACCCCTTGGGCATAGCATATCATTTAAAAACTCGTTTGCTGGTGTTATGATTGGTTATATGGTAAACTATGCGGTGCCTCGTGCCGGAGAGTTTAGCCGCTGTGGTGTTGCGGCCAAATACGAGAAAATCCCCTATGCAGCTGTGCTTGGCACCGTAATTACCGAACGCATTATAGATGTTATTTTACTACTGGCATTGTTTTTTATTACACTGGCTGTACAGTTTAGCGAGTTGATAGGTTTAACAAAAATATATGTAATACAACCCTTATCGGTCAAGTTTGGCGGTTTGTTACACAACACCTTATATATGGTTATTCTGGTAGTTGGGCTACTTGCCTTTGCAGGGGCTTTATTTGTATTGAGAAATAAAATAAAATCACTTTTTACAGGTAAAATTGGCGGCATGCTAAAAAGTTTTGGCGACGGATTAAAATCTATAAAAGACCTTGAAAAACCAGGCTTGTTTGTAGTACAAAGTTTACTCATATGGCTTATGTATTTTTTAAGTTTATACGTTTGCCTTTTTTGTTTTGACGAAACTAAAAGCTTAGGCGTAAGACCTGCATTAGCTTTTATGTTATTTACTTCTATTGGTGTAATGGTTAGTCCGGGTGGCATAGGGGCTTATCAAATAATTGGCACCCAAATACTTTTGTTTTATAGTGTGGCTAACGGTATAGCAGTTGCTTTTCCATGGATTGTGTGGGGTGTACAGTTTATTGCCATCCTAATAATTGGTGGATTATGTTTTTTATTCTTACCTTTAATAAACAACACTAAGCATGATAACTTACCAGCAAATACTGCAGAGTAAAATTTTATCTCGTCATGAAATTGAACAGCGTGCCAACATTTGGCGCATGTTTAATAACAAAATTGTTTTTACAAACGGATGCTTTGATATTTTACACCAAGGACATGTAGATTATTTATGTAAGGCCAAAGATTTAGGCAACAAACTTATTATTGGGTTAAATACAGATGCGTCGGTAAAACGCCAAAACAAATCGCCCGAAAGACCTATAAATACAGAGCAATCGCGTGCATTTATTTTAGCTGCCCTAGGCATAGTTGATGCTGTTGTTTTGTTTGATGAAGATACCCCCTACGATTTAATTAAAGCCATACAACCCGATGTGTTGGTAAAAGGTGCCGATTATAAAGCCGAAGAAATTGTTGGTTACGATATTTTAAAAGCTCGTGGCGGAGAAGTTATTACTGTTGAACTTACGCAGGGGTTTTCAACAACGGCACTCATCAACAAAATAACTTCGGGTAAATAATTAAAAAGCATAGCCCAACAATAAACCGGCGCTTGCTTTTATTCCGTATTTATATCCTTCTACTCCGCTAAATTGGTTTAGTCCTACCGAAAGATTCCCTTGCCAAATTAAATGCTTTGTTATTCTAAATAAAAACCCACCACTAAAATGATAACTCATAAAAAACCTGTCTGCAAAACTTATGATAGATGAGCCTGTAGAATATGATATGTAGTTAGTATTTGAATAATACGTATAACTCCCATTGGTTGTTGGTATATATTGATAACCAGACACCGATGTTTGTGAAGTGGGGTTATATGTAATTTTTTCAACAACTCTGCCAGCTTCAACACCAAGCGCAACCCAAACAGTATTTCTTTTATGAATTGTTGGATAATATTTGAAATCGAGCCCACCATAATTTTTTTTATAAAAAACACCGTTATTTATTTTGGTTTCTAATCGATTATAAACTGCAGTATCTGAACCATCTAATAAACCTTGATTATAATAACCTACTATTCCCAATTTTCTGTTTTTAAAAATATGTTCGTATGAAAACTGGAAATGCGAATTAGTTAGCTGCAAAGCATCAATACTGATTATATTTTTAGTAAAATCCTTGTTTTTAATAGCTCCAAAAGTTGGATCTTTTACACAATTCAAATACCCTTTTTCTTTTAAATCAATACAACCATCTTTTAAAATAAATTGATCAATATTTTTGATGTTAACCACAAAAGTTGGGCCCAGTGTGTCTTTGGGATTTTTAAACCGAACCGCCTTTTTAGTTATTTCAATAATTTTGGCAGCTTGTTTTGTACCATTAACATATTTAACGGTATCGTACTGTGCCAGCAAACAGTTTTGGATAAAAACAAAAAACAGGAAAAAAGCAAGCCTGGTAAAAATATTTTTCATGGATAAAATGTGTTGAAATACAAATGTATCTAAAATTTTATCTTATGAAATAAGCCTTACATTTGAGGGTACAAATTTTAGACTTGGCCAACCCGTTAAAAAAATTAGCTTCACAAACTGCCGTATATGGCCTAAGTACCATTTTGCCCAGGTTTTTAAATTACCTGTTGGTTCCGTTTTTTACGTACAAGTTTACCAACCCGGCCGATTTTGGTATAAATACTTATATATATTCTTGCATCTCTTTCCTAAACGTAGTTCTTACCTACGGCATGGAAACCGCTTTTTTTAATTTTTTAAATAAAAACGACAACAAAAATGTAGTATACAGCACGGCACTTATTTCTTTACTAAGTACAACTACCCTATTTCTTCTACTTGGTTTAGTGTCTTCAAACTATATTGCAGCTGCGCTTAATTTTTCCAACAACGTAAACTTTATACAATGGATGGTTTTGATTATAGCAACAGATGCTATAATGGCCATCCCCTTTGCACGCTTACGTGCCGATCAAAAAGCCATGAAATTTGCCGCCATTAAAATTGCCAATATTTTAGTAAACATTGGTGTAAACGTTTTCTTTATTCACTTTTGTAAAAATGCGTATGAGCATGATTTAGCCAACCAAACATCATCTACCCTAGGTAGTTTATATAACCAACAAATAGGCATTGGCTATGCTTTTTTAGCTAACCTAATTGCTAACGTATTTAGTTTGTTGCTACTTACCAAAGAATTTTTTGGTTTTACTTATACGTTTGATAAAGATTTATGGATACAAATGCTAAAATACGCATTGCCTTTATTGGTGGTGGGTTTAGCAGGCATGGTTAACGAAACCTTTGATAGATTTATTTTAGAAAAATTATTACCTGCTGATATTGGCATGCATGAGCTTGGAGTATATGGGGCCTGCTATAAAATTTCTATCCTAATGACCCTTTTTATACAAGCCTTTAAGTTTGCGGCAGAGCCTTTCTTTTTTAATCATGCAAAAAGCGAAGATTCGAGAAAATTAAATGCTTTGGTTATGAAGTACTTTGTTATTTTTTGTTCGTTTTTATTTTTAGCCACTATGATGAATATGAGTTGGATAAAATATTTTGTAAGCAAAAACTATTGGGATGGTTTGTTTGTAGTGCCCATTTTATTGCTGGCTAATTTATGTTTAGGCATTTATTTTAACCTATCGGTTTGGTACAAACTTACCGGACAAACAAAATTTGGTGCCTACATAACCATATTAGGTGCCGCCATTACATTAGTTATAAATTTTGTGTTTATCCCTAAATACAGTTACGCGGCTTCGGCTTGGGCAACTCTTATATCGTACGCCAGTATGATGGTGGTATCGTATTTTTTATCACAAAAATATTACAAAACAAATTATAACCTGCGCAGCTTTGTTTTCTTTTTTGGTTTTGCTTTATTTTTCTATTTCCTTTCATAGCATGGCAAGGAAATGTAAACAAGTATCTAGCCTTATTTTTAAATAATTTGTTGCTTGTAATTTATTGTGGCTTGTTTATTAAATTCGAGCTTCCAAATTTAAAAAAGTTAAATGCTATCAGTTAAAATTGTAAATAAAAGTAAGCATGCGCTACCTAGCTATGCTACAAACCAAAGTGCCGGCATGGATTTACGTGCCGAACTTACTGCACCCATTGAGTTAAAACCCCTGCAACGTGCCTTAGTGCCTACGGCTTTGTTTATTGAATTGCCTGCGGGTTACGAAGCGCAAATTCGCCCGCGTAGTGGTTTGGCATTTAAAAATGGTGTAACGGTTTTAAACTCGCCGGGTACCATTGATGCCGATTACCGTGGTGAGATAAAAGTTATTTTGGTTAACCTATCTAACGAAACTTTTGTGATAAACGATGGCGAACGCATTGCACAAATGGTTATTGCCAAACACGAAAATGTAGAATGGAAAACCGTTGAAAGCCTTGAAGAAACCGTGCGTGGCGAAGGTGGCTTTGGCAGTACCGGAAAAAAATAGAAAATCTTTTTAATTAAAATATGAAAACAGTTGATTCAATAAATTTTGCAAACAAACGTGCAATTATTCGTGTTGATTTTAACGTGCCTTTAAATGATGCTTTTGAAGTAACGGATGAAACGCGCATAAACGCAGCTATACCAACGCTAAAAAAAATATTGAAAGATGGTGGTAGCATAGTTTTAATGTCGCATTTAGGCCGACCAAAAGATGGGCCTACCAATAAATACTCTTTACAGCATATTGTAAAAAACGTTTCAGCTGTATTAGGTGTGCCTGTAAAATTTGTAAACGATTGCATTTCTGACGAAGCATTTAAAACATCGGCAGCTTTAAAAAGTGGCGAAGTTTTATTGTTAGAAAATTTACGTTTTTATAAAGAAGAAGAAAAAGGCGATGAAGCCTTTGCACAAAAACTGGCCAAGCATGGCGATATTTATGTTAACGATGCTTTTGGTACCGCACACCGTGCACATGCATCAACAGCTGTTATTGCCAAGTATTTTGATGCTGCTCATAAATGTTTTGGTTATGTTATGGCAGGCGAAGTTGCCAGTATAAGCAAAGTGCTACACAATTCAGAAAAACCTTTCACAGCCATTATTGGTGGAGCAAAAGTATCCGACAAAATTTTAATCATTGAGCAATTAATGGGTCGCGCGCAGCATATTATTATTGGTGGCGGTATGGCGTTTACGTTTGTAAAAGCAATGGGTGGCACTATTGGTAAATCGCTTTGCGAAGATGATAGATTAGAAACCGCTAAAGAACTTATAACCAAAGCCAAACAAAAAGGCGTGCAATTGCATTTACCTACCGATGCTGTTATTGCCGATAATTTTGCTAACGATGCCAACCATAAACAATGCGCTATAAATTCAATTCCTGATGGATGGATGGGATTAGACATTGGTGCTGAATCTATAAAACAATTTAGCGAGGTTATAAAAAACTCTAAAACTATTTTATGGAACGGCCCAATGGGTGTTTTTGAAATGAGTAATTTTGAAGCCGGTACTAAAGCCGTTGCCGAAAGTATTGTAAAAGCTACTGCATTGGGTGCTTACAGTTTAATTGGCGGTGGCGATTCGGTTGCGGCTATAAACAAATATCACCTAAGCAGTAAAGTAAGTTATGTATCTACAGGCGGCGGTGCTTTGTTAGAATATATTGAGCAAGGAAGTTTGCCGGGTGTAAAAGCAATTGAAGGATAGTTTTTAGCTATCCTTCAAAATTAAAATCAATAAAATTTATTTAGTTATTTAATTCACGCTTGTCATTTCGACCGGAGGGAGAAATCCGTTTCAAACAGATTTCTCAGTCGTGCCTCCTTCGAAATGACAAGTAAATTACTTCTTAGCGTCAGCTAAAAACTGTGCTAAACCGCTTGTGGTTAATGGGTGGTTTAATAAAGCTGTAATAGCGCTTAACGGACAAGTAGCTACATCGGCACCTAATTTAGCGCACTCAATAATGTGCATTGGGTGACGTACAGATGCCTCTAAAATTTGTGTTTCGTACCCGTAGTTATCATAAATCAATCTGATATCATCAATTAAGGCAAGTCCATCGGTGCTAACATCATCTAAACGGCCAATAAACGGAGACACATAAGTTGCACCTGCTTTAGCAGCTAATAAAGCTTGCCCGGCAGAGAAAACCAACGTGCAATTTGTTTTAATGCCTTTTTCGGTAAAATATTTAATGGCTTTAACACCTTCTTTAATCATTGGTATTTTTACTACAATGCGTTCGTGCAAAGCAGCTAAGGCCTCGCCTTCGGCAACCATGCCATCAAAATCGGTAGCAATAACCTCGGCACTTACATCGCCGGTGGTTATGTTACAAATATCAACGTAGTGTTTTAAAATATTGTTTTGCCCTTTAATGCCCTCTTTAGCCATTAATGATGGGTTTGTGGTTACGCCATCAAGTACACCCATGTCTTGCGCTTCTTTAATTTGAGCCAAGTTTGCTGTATCAATAAAAAATTTCATATGCTGTATTTTAAGTTTTGGTAAAAGTAATTTTTAATTTTTTTCTACCGCATTTAAAATTCAACAACTTATTAAGGAAAGAAACAACCGACCTCTGTCATTTCGAAGGAGGAACGACTGAGAAATCTGTTTGAAACGGATTTCTCCCTGCGGTCGAAATGACAAGCACCTTTATCTGTTATAAGGAACGCCATACACTATTTTACGTTCTATTGTTTGATGTGATACTACATAATCTTTAAAATCGCGTTGCAGGGCAAATGCAGCGTTTTTAGAGTAGGTGGTTTTTAAAACCCCGCAGTGTTTTACAAACTCCTCTGTTAAGCGTTTAGTTTCGCTATCACTTTTTTTTATTTCAATAGCTAATGCATGTATAACTTCTTGACTAGAGAAATAAAGAGGGAGGTGGAGGTTATATCCTTCTATCTTTTTATAACCTTTTAGATTAGTGGTTGCATTATCACCTTCAGGTGGTTGCTCGTTGGTTACTTTGTGGTTAGTTTTGTTTATGTTAACCTCTACAATATCAGTATTTATAAGGGTTACAACTGTACCCCGTCCGCTAGTTTGAGTAACAATTTGGTGGTTACGTTTTAGGGTTTTTATGGCTGTTCGTAATTGCATGCGTGTACAACCTTTCCATAATATTTCGGTAGTGCCAAGCACACATTGCAAGGGTTTTAAACCGCCTGTTAAATTTTTTTCGTTCCAACGGGCACGCTCGGCAATAATGGTTAGCAACAAAAAAGCATTGGGGTGATTTTCTCGTAACCAATGGCATTGCTCGCTACGGTGCATTAAATAAAAAGATGCTTTTGTGTTCATTTTGTAAAGTATTTTAATGGTTTATTAAAATTACTTTACATTAAAAGTGTAGCATGTACTTTGCGGTATGTTTTTAGCAAGTAATGTTTTATATTTGGTAAGATGAAAGTGGGTAAATATTTTATTATTCTGATTTGTTTCTCTTTTATAGGGTGTAAACAATCAAATCATATTGAAAAGCAAACTACATTAGAAGATAGCCTATTTAAAGAATTAGTGAAAAAGTACGATTACATTCCTCATATAGCGCTTGGAGGAAATAATTCGTTTGAAAATATATTTAAACACCTAGGTTCTCTTACCAGTTACCCTGATAGTGTTCAGGCTGATTTTTATGATATGCGTCCTGACATGATTTCCTCTGAATTTCCAATGGTTAAATTAACCTATAATAAAAAAGCTTTTTTAGTTCCTTGCAACTTGACTTCAGGCAGTTATAGAAGAGATAAAGATTCTATTATGAGAATTAATCATAAAAGCTTTGATACCGAAATAAGTGCTTTTTTATCCTACTATGACTCTTATTATAAAAAAGATAGTGGGCGAGAAAAAAGAACTTTAGATTTATTACATCTACTATTTACAAATTCATTAAAAGCTGAGGAGTTTCAAGAAGCAGATACTTTATTACTATCAGAAGAAATGATAAAGTTTATGAGTAGAGACCTTACTAAAACTGAACCTGAAAAGCAAAAAGAAGTATATAATGGCCTAAAAAAAAGGGTTTCACTATTTGTTACCGACTATAATAAAAACATTGATTTTGTTTGGAAAGCTTTTAGAATTAAAGATGATTATAGCGTTATAAATAGTAATAATAAAATGATTGTTTACTACAAAATTTTTGGCTCTACCTGTTATTCGTTTTTAAAAGTAACTATTCAAGATGCCAAAATAGAAGCAGAATATTTTAATCCCTTTTATAATCACATCCTTCATATTTAATTGGCTGCTTTGTTTGCGGTAAGTTCTTTTTATCTCAAAATCTTCCTCACAAAAGCAACCGTAAAATAACTCATTAAAAACACGCCTGTAAAACCTTCAAAGGCAGCAAAAGGTTTCAGGTAGCCTTCGGCAAAATAATCGCCATAGCCTATGGTAAAAAAAGTAATGGCGCTATAGTAAACGCAGTTACCAAAACTATGTATGTGTTGTAATTCGGTTGGTAAGGTTGTAGCAACGGTACCAAAACTTGGAAAATATTCGGTTATGATATAGTAAATAAAACTAAAACCCGTAAAGGCCAAAAACATGTTGAATAAAACACGTATAGGGTCGGTAGCATAACGCCCTACATAATCAAACACGTATTTTTGAAAGTAAAAATTAGGGTAAGCCCATAGGGCACTTTTTTTATCTTTTTCAATAGCTGCCTGTAAATTTGCTTTGGCTTCGCAACGCTTAAACTCCAAGTAAGCAGCATCTTCATCTTCGTACTGACCATTGTTACGAAAATTTTCTTTCAAAATTCTAAACTGTTCTGCCTTCTGAAAAAGCGTAGTTTCGGTTTGCTGGTAAATTAAATCGTATACATTGTTAGCGCGCCAATCAATAAACATACGCCCTAAAATGCGCATGCCCGATATATCAAAAACCGAAATAACTACTTTTTCGTCTTCGGGTTTTACATCTAAAATATCGCGTACAATGGTGTTACTTAAACCAACCGTACGGCAGGTGTTAAAACGTAAATCTATATAGCAATTAAGCGCGCAACCTTTAAACGAAATATCGGTTACGGTAGCTTTATTAAAGTTTACCGAGCCTGTACCAAATTCGGTTAAATCAAACTGCGCTTCGCCTTTGGCAAAATCGGCTTGTGTAAATAATTTTTCGCCATGCCCAAAACGCGCACTCCTAAAAGATACTTTACCATCGCCAAACTCAGCTCCATCAAACGATACATCGCCATCGTTAAACTCAACACGTCTAAAATCTATTTTACCGCCACCAAACTCTACGTTTTTAAAATCTTTTTTGCCTTTACCAAAGCTCGCTTTTTCAAAACTTAAATCGCCATTGGCAAATTTGGCAAACTTAAAATCTACCGTACCATCCCCAAAATAAGTGGTTCTAAAATCTACATTACCGTTACTAAAATTACAATCAACAAACGATAAATTACCTGTACCAAAATTGGTGTTGTTAAACACCACCAAGCCATCGCCAAACTGCACGCTCTGAAAATTGGTGCTACCGCTACCAAATTTTGCTTTTTTAAAACTTACATCGCCATCGCAAAAAACTGAGTTGCCAAAGTTTGTGGTTCCGTTACCAAAAATAACCGAATCAAAGGTTACTTTATCGCCTTCAAATTTTGTGTAGGTAAAATCATTTACAATGTCGCAATCAAAAAAAGCTTTTTTGGCCGAGAAATTTTTTAACGTAATGTGTACACTATCATCCAGGCCTTTATCAACTCTGTAATCGGTTAACGAAAAATTATATATATAAGCTCCGTTTAGGTTTATGTCTTCGCCCTTGTTTATTTTTTCAAATATCTCGGCATTTGTAATTACACCGTATTTAAACACCACTACTTTTTTATCGCTTTCGTCAAAAAAGCTTACAATAGCCGTTTTTGAAAAGCTACGCATGGGTCTATCTTCAATATCAACTTTATATCTTAATAAATGATGTTCGTGTAAGGGCGAGTCAAGCATAATTTTTACTTATTTTAGGAGCTGATTATAAAAACGAATTTACTAATTCTTACTTTAAATGAAAATATTAATTACAGGCAGCAACGGATTATTAGGACAAAAACTGGTATATAAACTGCGTAACCAAGCCAATGTAAGCCTTATTGCTACAGCGCGCGGAGAAAACCGACTATTGCAAAAAGCAGGTTATTTGTACGACCAAATGGATATTACAGATGAAACACAAGTGCATAATGTTTTAACAAAACACATGCCTGATGCTGTTATACACACTGCTGCCATGACTAATGTGGATGCCTGCGAAACCGATAAAGAAGGGGCGGTAGCCATGAACTCAAGTGCCGTACGTTATATAGTGGATGCCTTGCAAAACCTTCAGCAAAAAAATGCAGGTTATAAACCACAACTGGTACACCTATCTACCGATTTTATTTTTGACGGAACACATGGTCCGCTTGATGAAAACGAAAAACCAAACCCACTTAGCTTTTATGCAGAGACTAAACTGGAGGCCGAAAAAATTATACAAAGCAGCAAACTACATTGGGCCATTGCACGTACCGTTTTAGTGTATGGCATTGTAGACAACATGAGCCGCAGCAATATTGTTTTGTGGGCTAAACAAAATTTAGAACAAGGCAAAAAAATTAACGTGGTTGATGACCAGTTTAGAACACCAACCCTGGCCGAAGATTTAGCCGATGGTTGTATTTTATTGGTACAGAAAAAAGCACAGGGCATTTACAATATTTCGGGTAAAGATTTTTTAAGCATTTTACAATTGGTGCATCAGGTGGCCGATTATTATGGATTGGATAAATCTTTAATTAATCCATCAAAATCTGCCGATATAAAACAGCCTGCACAACGCCCGCCTATTACAGGTTTTATAATAGATAAGGCTATAAAAGATTTGGGTTACGCCCCGCATAGTTTTGTTGAAGGCATTAAATTAATGGACGAGCAGGTTAAAAAGCAAACCGTATAAAGGTTATCTTTGAAAGAGTAATGAACGAAAACTTAAACCCCGAAGAAGAAAATTTATCATCTGCTGAAAAAGAAGCAGAGCGTGCTTTGCGCCCCATTTTGTTTGATGATTTTAACGGACAAGAAGGTGTGGTAGATAACCTGCGCGTTTTTGTGCAGGCAGCTAAGCAAAGGCAAGAGGCATTAGACCACGTGTTATTGCATGGCCCTCCAGGTTTAGGTAAAACAACATTGGCTCATATTATTTCGCAAGATTTAGGGGTTAGCATAAAAATAACCTCTGGCCCCGTGCTTGATAAACCCGGCGATTTGGCAGGTTTACTAACTAACCTAGAACCTTACGATGTTTTATTTATTGATGAGATACATCGTTTAAGCCCTGTGGTTGAGGAGTACTTATATTCTGCCATGGAAGATTACAAAATTGATATTATGCTTGATAGTGGTCCTAGTGCCCGCAGCGTACAAATAAAATTAAACCCTTTTACTTTAGTGGGTGCTACTACACGTAGTGGTTTACTTACATCGCCTTTGCGTGCGCGTTTTGGCATTACATCTCGTTTAAATTATTACACATCAACCGTGCTTACAGGTATAGTAAAACGCAGTGCAGGCATTTTACAAATAGAAATTGAACACGAGGCCGCTTTTGAAATTGCACGCCGTAGTCGTGGTACCCCGCGTATAGCAAATGCATTGTTGCGCCGTGTACGCGATTTTGCACAAATAAAAGGAACAGGAAAAATAGATTTAGAAATTGCCCTATACTCACTTAAAGCACTTAGTGTTGATGCGAATGGCTTAGATGAAATGGACCACCGTATACTTAGTGCCATTATAGAAAAATTTAAAGGAGGCCCTGTGGGCATTACAACTATAAGTACAGCGGTTGGTGAAGAAGCCGGAACGATTGAAGAGGTTTACGAACCTTTTTTAATACAAGAAGGTTATTTGCAACGCACCCCACGCGGCAGAGAGGCTACTGAAAAAGCTTACCGACAAATGGGTAAAGTGCAAACTAAAAACAGAGGCACTTTATTTAATGATGAGTTGTAAGAGTTTTTCAGCATAACCCAATGATTAGAAACCTAACATTAGAAGAGCTAGAAAATTCTAAATGAGCCAGCCACGATTTTGAAACAAATTTAGTTGGTCGTTGCTACGAGTTAAGAAAAGTTCCATTAGATAAATTAGAAATTGAGGGCTTACGTTTATTAATTGGCCAACAAATAGGTTTGAAATTTTTAGTAGAATTAGTTATTGAAAAACTTACTACAGATATTTTAGCAGAGGGCGATTTTTATCCAGGTGATTTATTAATGAATTTATTGAAAATTGAAAGAAATTATTGGGAAGGCAATCAAAACCAATGGCAAGTCATTGACAAATTGATAAAAGAAAATCAAGATAAAATACAGCAAGCAGGTCTTAATGTAGGTGTATTTTATAATCTATAGAACCCTACTTCCTTAACTCAAAATTCTGACCTAAGTAAACGCGGCGCACTTGTTCATCATTAGCCAAGTCATCAGCGCTACCTTGTTTTATCACACTTCCTTCAAAAAGCAAATAGGCTCTATCGGTTATTGATAGTGTTTCGTGTACGTTGTGGTCGGTAATTAAAATACCAATGTTTTTTTCTTTTAGTTTTCTAACTACAGCCTGTATATCTTCAACCGCAATAGGGTCAACACCTGCAAAAGGTTCGTCCAGTAAAATAAATTTAGGATTAGTAGCCAAACAACGTGCGATCTCGGTACGGCGGCGTTCACCACCTGATAATTGATCGCCTAAATTTTTGCGCACATGCCCCAAATTAAATTCAGCAATAAGCGATTCTAGTTTTTCTGCTTGTTCTTCTTTAGTCAGCTTAGTCATTTCAAGTACCGCACGTATATTATCTTCAATACTTAATTTACGAAACACCGATGCCTCCTGTGGGAGATACCCAATGCCCATTTGCGAGCGTTTGTACATGGGCAGACTAGTAATTTCAACATCATCCAAAAAAATACGACCTGCGTTGGGTTTTATCATCCCCACAATCATATAGAACGAAGTTGTTTTACCCGCACCGTTTGGTCCAAGCAAACCAACAATTTCTCCTTGCTTTACTTCTACACTTACCTCGTTGGCAACCGTACGACTTTTATATCGCTTTGTTATTTTTTCTGAACGTAAAATCATCTAGCTCTAAACCTTAGCTAAGGCTCCTTTTAAAAAATCAATAACTTTTACTTCGGTTGGGTCTATGTTTTTTAAATCAGCTAAGTAGCAGCTCACCCAATCGGTTAAATGAATTAAATAAAGCGCTTGCACTAAAGGCGAATTTCCTTCAGCCACAATATCAAAAACAGTATCGGTATATTTCGAAAAAATTTCTTTGTTTATTTCTAAACGAGTTATGTTCCTTTCGTAATCGTAGCTGGTGCGCAAAACACAAACAGCTAAATTTTTGTTGCCACCTGCCCAGCCAACTAATTCGTTGTGGTTCATCTCAGGTATAACGTGGTGCCAGCAGAGCATTTTACTATTCTCGTTTATTTGCTGACGAAAGCGTACAGCCAAACCTTCTGTATTACCTAACGAATAAATTACAGGGATTTTATTGTGCAATTTATCAGCAAACGCTTTTGCTTTTGTTTTAATGTCTTCTTCTTTTTGTGTAAGCAAAGCAATGGCCGCTTCTACTTCTTTTTTATAATGCAGGTTAGCAATTTGTTTTGCTTCAAACACATGCAGTAATTGTACTAACGAATATCCTATGCAAGAGCGAGGAGGGAAACCACCAGGAATAACAATTAAATCAAAATTATTTTTCTCTGCAATTTCTTTTACTTTTCCACCACTGGTTATGCAAACAAATTGTGCCTTTTTTTGCATAGCCAATTCCATCGCACTAATAGTCTCTTCGGTGTTACCCGAATATGAGCAAACAATTACCAAGGTGTTTTCGCTTACAAAACCAGGAATAAAATAATCTTTACTAATAGTAACAGGTACGGTTGCTGTTTTTATAGCTAACTCAGCCACATTGGTTCCTCCAATGCCCGAGCCACCTAAACCCGTAATTAAAATGTTATCTATTTTTTTTGGTGCAGATATTTTTGCGCCCTGCGCAATAGTCAATGCTTCTTGTAATTGCTTCGGAAAATTAGCTACTAAATTTTTCATTGTGTGGTTTGTTAATCTCTTGTGGTTTATTTTAATCTCTGAAAGATGTTTGTTTACTAATTGGGTTTGATTTCAATGGGTTTGCACTTGCCTCTTTATATGCTTTACGGCTACGATAAATATCTATTGCCATGTATAATGCTTTGCGAAACGAGCTTCCATCGGCCACATTTTTTCCTGCAATGTCATAAGCCGTTCCATGGTCGGGCGATGTGCGCACAACAGGTAAACCTGTTGTAAAGTTTACACCATTATTAAATGATAATGCTTTAAACGGAATCAATCCTTGATCGTGATACATAGCAAGTACTGCATCAAATTTTTTGTAAGTTTCTGCACCAAAAAATCCATCAGCAGGATACGGGCCATAAACCATAATTTCTTCTTTCAATCTATTAATGGCCGGTCTAATAACTGTATCATCTTCATTGCCTATGACACCACCATC
>Ga0134126_10001415_pt1 | contig 30470 bp, 24 predicted proteins | sample KB31752_FD_96881 | JGI IMG/M metagenome (GOLD analysis project Ga0134126, IMG submission 96881) | Terrestrial soil microbial communities with excess Nitrogen fertilizer from Kellogg Biological Station, Michigan, USA - KB3-175-2 | ecosystem: Environmental > Terrestrial > Soil > Unclassified ... | reverse complement strand
CGGCCGGAGACCACCGCCCACACCTTCGTCGGCGGTTGGGTGCGCACCGGAGATCTTTACCGGCAGGACGCCGGCGGTTATTGGTTTCACATGGGTCGCTCCGATGACTGTTTCAAATCAAGCGGCCAATGGGTTTCGCCGGTAGAAGTTGAGGGAGTTTTGCTGCGACATGAAGGCGTTAGTCGCGTCGCCGTGGTTGAGGACTTCGATGCCGATCGCCTGCCATGCGCTTGCGCTTTCGTCGTGCGATCTGCGGCATCTGCAGACAGCGGCGAGCTTGAACTCGGTCTGCGAGAGCTCGCACGCTCAGCCCTGCCGCGTTTCAAGCAGCCGCGACGATACGTTTTCGTGGATGACTTGCCTTACACGGCCACCGGAAAAGTGCAGCGCTTCAAACTTCGGCAGCAGTTGCGTGCGCCAGCCGCAAAAACTGCGAAGTAGCCAGGAAAATTTCGAATTCGTTTTCACTCCGCAAACGGCCATTTGTTTTTGAGTTCTTCAATGGTGCCATTGTAGACATCAATATCCATGTCATATTCCGTCCCGGGAACTGTGTAAAGACAGGCGGTTCGATCTGCTCGGCTGCAATTCAGTTCGCTGGAGAATTGCCAGATTGTGTAGGTCTTCCAGGTGCCTGAGGGAAAATCTGTGACATTCTTTTTGAAGCGCGCATACCAAAGATGTGTCTTTGAGAAAACATCATCGGAGCCGTACTGATCTGAAATGGCCCTTATCACTTTATTGTTTGCGTAGACCAACGGGTAGCGGCCGGTTTTCTCTTTGATCCGTTTGATGAAAACGCTCGCCTCAGCAAAGCTCATGTCCTTAGTTTCGTCTGTACTTTCCAAATCCAGAGCAATCAAATCGTCGGCTGCAGGTTTCACGGTTTCCAAAAAGAAGTCGGCCTGCTTAAGTGGGTCTCCCGGTCTACCGAGATGATAAGCGCCCCACCTGTAGCCGCGTTTCTTCGCTTCGTCCCGGCGTTCGGCGTATTTGCGGTCCGCGCGATCGCCAATGGTGGCGCGATGAATGATGGCGATTACGCGCGTATCGGTGGCAAGTTGCTCCCAATCGATCTCGTTTCCTTCGTAGGGATCGAGCGCCAAAGCGATTTGAGGATTCTTCCACGGTTCGCTGAATTCAGTTGACTGAGCAAAAACAGCACTTGAACGCTCAGACTGTTTGCTCGCCTCGATTTGAATTTCGTACGAGGAGCGCATTAGATGTCCGTCTCCATCATCTACTTCGACTGTCACCAAAATCTTTTGGCCAGCTTGCCCGGTCGTATCGATAGTTAGTTTAGGCGTGCCCTGGCCGTTAACTATTTTCCCGCCGCTTAAAGTCCAGACAAACCGTCGTTTCCTGGCGTCGAAGGGTGGCGTGGCTGATGCGATGAGAATGAGTGGCCTGCCGGGTTCGGGATCACTACAAGAACAACTCAGAGCGACAACTGGCGGGGGGTCAAAGTCATATACCTTCGGCGCTAGATCTGCAAGCTCCTCGAATGAATCGTAGACGGCCATCAACGCCTTACCAAGTCGAGGATTGCTGTCCTTTCTGGCATCGCCCTTGAACGCATCCAAGGCCCGGTCAAATTTTCGGCGCGCTTCGACAAACTTTCGGCGATTCTCCCCTTCCCACTTCGGTACACCAATTTTCACAATTGCCTTGCCCCTTGCCACTAACTCTTTCCACGCTGATCGGACACGCTGAAAGTCTCCGTGAGGTAAGGCTTCGTGCTGCAAGGGATGGAGCACCTGATAAAAGAGTTCATATTCCTCAAGCGCAAACCGCTGCTGCACGACCGCGTTTGCAGTGCCCGAGACTCCAACCGTCAATATGAGAATAGCGCCGAGCGCTAAATAAGAAAGTGGTTGAGCCTTTTTCACAGATGTGTGCCCTCATCAGTTGACTGGAAACACCAGCGAACAGATTATAGTCCGAAAGACAGTCAACCATTCGGCAACTGAGATCAATTTCGCATGACCGAAAAAAGCATCCAGGAAACCTACGCGCCGAACCTGAAGTGTTTTGGCTGCGGCCCGGCAAACGAGCGAGGTCTGCACATTCGCAGCTTCCCGGCCGGCGAAGAAGTTGTGGCTGACTGGCAGCCCGAGCCTTACCAGGAGGCATTTCAGGGGATGCTGAGCGGCGGCATTACCGGTACGGTGCTCGACTGCCACTGCAATTGGACCGCCGCGTACCATTTGATGAAGCGGAACGGTCTCGATCATCCACCCTGCACCGTCACGGCTGAGTACACGATCAAACTCCTGCGGCCAACGCCGACGGACAAACCAATTCACCTGGTCGCGCGCGTAGTTGAATCAACCGCCGACCGCGCCATCATCGAAGGCGAACTGATTGCACACGACAAAGTGACGGCAACCTGCCGCGGCACCTTCGTTGCTGTTAAGCCGGGACATCCCGCTTATCATCGGTGGTAGTACACTAGCAATCTTTCACCGTCGACAAACGAATACAGATTTCCATTTGTCATTCGTGGATTCAAGTTTGAAGTGCAACAAGTTGATGCTGTCGGCTTTCGCCCCAGCGGGGCGAGATGTCTATAGCCCCACCCTCAGGCTATTAGGGTCGCGCTCCGTAAGAGCGCAACAAACCGGCGAGCTGGGCGCCTTTGGAAACACATTTCGCTCCTCACGGAGCGAAGAATACCTGAGAGGATGTTTGTTGCTATAAACATGTCGCTCCTACGGAGCGAAGAGCAGGTCCAAGTTGCACTTGAAAGTCGAACCCACAATTGACATTTCTCATTGGTCATTTAAGAGTTATGTTTGAGGACAACAGGCGTCAAATGTGAGAATAGTATCGGAAGCCTCAGGGGGCGCTTGAAAACCTGGTCTCAAGCGAGTGATCTGGTCTCAAGCGAGCGATTGATAAAGATTACGGTCGAACCAGTCGAGGAAGCCTACAGATTGCTGAGCCGCGATCGAGCTATTGCGGTGAGCCGAAACGGTTCCAATTCGCTTTACCTGCGAATGCGAGACGAGGATGTTCCAAGGGTGAACGCCTTGTTGGTCGGAAACAAAATTGACGTTATGGAGCTGGCACCGCAACGAGCCACTCTCGAGGAAGTTTTTCTGACCTTAACCGGTTCTGGCGTGACGCCGCTCTCGCGCCCTCAAAGCTCTTTCTTCGAGGGATAATTCTCCAGTTTTCCTGTCTGGAAATTTGAGAAGGTTTGAAGACCGCTGTTGGACCTTGCTTGCTTCATCCATCAAGAGTATTGATTCATTACGCTTGTAGCGGGCTTCGTTTCGTAAGCGAGCAGCCTCCCTATTATTACCCTGTTGCAGTAGGTTCTGGGCCACCGTCAACATAGTAGTTGAGATTTCGAGTGCGGCTAGCGCCCGTTCCCGAAGTGCCAATGCCAATTCCTGATCCATTACCAGCTCCCTGTCCGTTTATAAAACGAATATCAAAAGTCGTATTGGCCAATCGCAACGGGCATGCCCTCAAGCCTGATCGGCCCAGATGTCATGAAACTGAAATGAATAAATCAGCAAAGGGCTACCGAGTGGAGCTGGGGGAAACGAGCCTTGGCAATCTGATCACTCTGAAGGGGGTGCAGAACATATGTTTCACCGATCGCTCAGTCCCGTAGGAACCGAATGTTTATAGAACTCTGACCCCATAGGGTTCTTCGCCCCAGCGGGGCGACATGTTTGGTTCGACCCAATCATCTACTAGTACATTGCGCTCCGCTGGAGCGCCAGACAGTGGTTAACCGCCAAGCTATAAACATTTGACTCCTCACGGAGCCAGAACGTACCTGTTTTGGCCTGGTCACGTGGGCCGGTTGCTTACCTAATTCTCTGACAGTATCATTCTCTGACCACAAAGCTTGAATTCAAGTCTCAAGGAAAATCATTTGCCAGATCTCTTTCATCGTCCCCGCCGCCTGAGAAGGACGGAAACTTTACGCGCGCTGGTTCGCGAAACGTCTCTTGCACCCGAGGATTTCATACTCCCTCTTTTTGCCTGCGCTGGCGAGAAGGTTCGCCGCGAAATTCCCTCGATGCCTGGCGTGCACAATCTTTCCGTTGATGAAATCGCGACGGAAGCCGGCGCCGCCGCCGCGCTCGGCGTTAAAAGCGTAATTCTTTTCGGACTGCCTGAAACAAAAGATGAAGCGGGCTCGGGCGCCTATCACGAGAATGGAATTGTCCAGCAGGCGGTGCGGGCAATTCGCGCCGCCGCTCCCGGCCTGGTTATTGTCGCTGACACTTGTCTTTGCGAGTACACCTCGCATGGACACTGCGGCGTGGTGCGCGATGGTGAAGTCTTAAACGATCCATCGCTTGAGCTAATAGCTCGCACCGCTGTAAGCCAGGCTGAAGCAGGCGCTGATGTGGTAGCGCCTTCGGCAATGATGGACGGGCAGGTGGGCGCTATTCGCGAGGCGCTAGATGACGCCGGATTCGATCAAGTAGCGATCATGGCTTACGCGGTGAAGTATGCGTCGGGATTTTATGGTCCGTTTCGCGAAGCTGCGGACAGTGCCCCGGCCTTTGGCGATCGTCGCGCCTATCAGATGGATGCCGCCAACGCCCGCGAGGCAATGCGCGAGGCGGAGCTTGATTATGCCGAGGGGGCTGACATTCTGTTAGTGAAGCCGGCGACTTGTTACCTCGACATAGTGAAAACACTTCGCGAGGAATTTGATGCGCCGATCGCGGCCTATCACGTCTCCGGCGAATATGCGATGATCAAAGCTGCCGCGCGAAATGGCTGGATTGATGAACAACGCGTGATGATGGAAACGCTGACCAGCATCAAACGCGCCGGCGCGGATATTATTCTGACCTACTACGCGCGCGAAGCTATAAAAACACTTGGCAAGACGTTCTAATTTTCTTCGTCCTGCAAGTGATGTTCGTCTAGTTGGTAAGCCCGCGATTGAGTCGTAACTCGCTCGGGATCAACCGACCCAATACTCAATTTTCTGATTACACGAGGTTTATAGATGAGGGCAAAGCTGCTCCCGGTAGTTCTCGCCATCCTTGTACTTTTCTCGATTCTGCAGGCGCAAACGACTTCAAAGCCCACACCCAGTCCTACGCCAGCTGCGCCGGCCAAGGCTGATGATTGTGGTTGTGATGTACCGTTGCCGGAAGTGCTCGCAACCGTCAATGGAGTCAAGATTACGCGGCAGCAGCTTACGGCCAGCCAGGCACGAATCAAGGAACTTCAGGAAGAAGTGAGCAACGCCCGCAAACGCGAGCTGGACCTACAAATCAATTCCCGGCTGCTCGATGAAGAAGCAAAAAAACGCGGAGTCGCGACCGGGAAGATTTTGGATGAGGAAGTAATCGCAAAAGTAGCTGAGCCAACCGATGCAGAGGCGTCGGCCTTCTTCGAACAGAACAAAGATCGTATTCCCGCCGACTTTGCCAAGGTCAAGAAAGAAATCATCGACTATCTGCGCAACCAGCGACAAAGCGAGCAGGCCGGATTGTTTGCAAATCGCTTGCGCGCGGCCGCGCAAATTAAGTTATCGGGTATCGCGGTTTCGCCACCGGCAAGCGAGGCAGATCTGGCCCGCGTGTTTGCCACCGTGAACGGCAAAAATATCACCTCGGCCGACGTAGAAGACACGCTCAAGCCGCTGGTGACCAGCGTGCAGGACCAGGTGTATGCTTTGCGCAAATCCGAAATGGATGTAAAGATCAACGACGTACTCCTGGTACAGGAAGCTACGAAAAGGACCACTTCCACCAAGGCGCTTTTGGAAGCAGAAGTCCTGGCAAAATTGCCGGCAATTGGTGAAGCCCAGGCGCAGAAGTTTTACGACGAAAATAAGGAGAGGCTTAATGGCGACTTTGCCAGCATCAAAGTCCAACTCATTGAGTATTTACAGGCCAAAGCGAAATCGGACCAGGAACAAGTCTTTGTTCAACGACTTCGCAGTGCCGCAACCGTCCGGATCTTTCTAACGCCGCTTATTCCACCGCGATGGAGCAAGCCTGATCCTCCAAAAAACACCCCATGAAAAAATCGATCTTGTTTGCTCTGCTGTTCACCGTCATCGCCCCGTTCGATACCCAAGCGCAGACAAACCCCGACTCTGAACTAGTCGCCGCGATAGCCAGAATCAAAGCGATCGACAATCACGCACACCCATTGCGCTACGTTGCGCCGGGCGAGAAGCCGGATGACGAGTTTGATGCTTTGCCGCTCGATGCCATCGGGCCCATTCCGCTGCCGGTGCGTCTGAATCCGGGCAACCTGGAATTTGTTCAAGCCTGGCGTGACCTCTACGGTTACAAGCACGACGACATGAGCGAAGCCCACGTGCGCGAATTGCTGCAAGCCAAACAACGTATTGCGACTGAGCAAGGCGACCGGTTTCCAACGTGGGTCCTCGACCAGCTTGGCATCGAAACAATGTTTGCTAATCGCGTGGCCATGGGCCGCGGACTAGCTGCGCCGCGTTTCCGCTGGGTGTCATTTGTCGACGCGCTCCTGTTTCCCTTGAGCAACGAAGCGGCCATGAAATCAAATTCGGACTATCGTGGCTTCTATCCCGGCGAGGAACGTCTGCTGAAACGCTATCTAGCCAGTGCGGGCTTGAAGGCCTTGCCGCTGACGCTCGATGCTTACCTCGCAAAAGCGGTGACCGCAACGCTCGAAGCAGAAAAGCGCGAGGGGGCAATCGCGGTAAAGTTTGAAGCTGCTTACTTACGCAAGCTCGACTTTGAGGAAGCTGACCTGGTTTCCGCCCGGCGCGTCTATTCGCGTTATGTTCGTGGCGGCGAGCCTTCGGCTGCTGACTACAAGACGTTACAGGATTTTATTTTTCACTACATCGCACTCGAGGCCGGCCGGCTTGGTCTCGCCGTGCACATTCATGTTATTGACGGCGCCGGCGCTTTTTACAAACAAAGCGGCAGCAATCCCCTGCTACTCGAATCTGTCTTTAACGACCAGTCTCTCAGAAAAACTAACTTCGTAATTATTCACGGTGGCTATCCGTTTACGAAAGAAACGGCGGCGCTGATCGGAAAGCCCAACGTCTATGCAGACTTCTCCGCGCAGACGTTTCTTATCTATCCGCGCGAGCTAAGCGAGGTGTTGCGCAACTGGCTGGAAGCCTACCCCGACAAGATTCTTTTTGGCACTGACGCGTTCTCGTTTGGGCCGGAGGTGGACTGGCCGGAAGTCGCCTGGCTCTCAAACACGAGCGCGCGCCAGGCGTTGGCCCTGGCGTTGACCGGCATGATGAATGACCACGAGATCACCCGCGCCCGGGCTTTGGAGCTGGCGCGAATGGCGCTTCGCGAGAATGCTCTTAAACTCTATAGCCTCAACGCCAGATAGACGGACATTCGTAGAGGGGTAAACGCGACGAAGAGTTAAGGTTCAACTCCGCCAACGCAAAATCAAAACTGGCGGGATTTCACCCAGCGGGGCGAGATGTTTATCGCCCGGCTGGAAAGAAATTTCGCTCCTCACGGAGCGAAGAGTATTTGAGGGGGTATTTGCTGCTATAAACATGTCGCTCCTACGGAGCGAAAAACAGTTTAGGGTCGCACTTGAAACTTGAATCCACCTCCTGGTTCCGCTAGTTCGCCGGGCATCTAACTCAATTGGTATGCAGGTTGATAAGTCCACTTATTTATTGCCTAAAAAGCCACGCAACCTTGGGCGCCATACGAAGCTTCTAAGGGAACATCCACCGGAGATGAAGGCTTAATTTATGTAATCTCAGGCGCACGGCCTGTCTGGCCCCCGAACGTGAGCATAATGAGCTTATCCCTCAATTTAGTACGCGCTCTGCGAAATCGATGGGGCTTTACAGTCGTCGTGTTGTTGCTTGGTTTGGGCCTCGAAGCAGGGGAAGCAAAGTCGCAGTCAGGACGACGCACCGCTGCACCTTCCACTCCGCCTGTTGTTAAGAATGACACCTCGAGTGCTGAGCCGGAAAAACCGCTGGGGACGCTGCCCACCAAAGTCCGGCTGCTGGTTGCGAAACAACCGACCTCAAAACATCTGGGCACTGAAGATCAGATTTTCGCCAGCTTCGTCAAACAATTGAATCGTTACGAAAACATCGAAGCCACCTCGGTCGGGGACCTTAAAGAGAGTCTGGCGGTCGAACGTGCAAAAGCCGAGACCGAAGCGTTTGTAATACTGATGAAGTTTGACATCGATAGTTTCCAAAACGGAACCATCATCACGAATTCGCAGGACATGGACATTGAGTACTTCGTGATTGCGCCTCGCACAGGCAAGAAACAGACAAAGGGTAAGGTTTACTTTCAGTCTATTGGTGGCGGCCGGATGCGAAGAGATGGTTGGCCAAACGGCACGCCGATCAGGATCACACCGGAAGGGACCGGCATTGAAGCCGCGGACGGTTTGTATTTTTGGCTGAAACTCGCGGCCGCCAAAAAGGCGTCGTCGCAGTAGCTGATGTTTCTCCCAGCGCCAACGGCGCTGCGAAGATTAACTACTTCAGTTCATCCAGCGCCTGGCCCAATCGGTCGAGTCCTTCCGCAAACGATTCAGTATCTCCACCCATACCGACACGAAAATGGGCGGGCATCTCAAAGAATTTTCCAGGCACAACCGAGGTCTCGTATTTCTCTCGTAATAACTCACAGAGCTTTTCAGAGGTCTGCTCGCGCACGCGCGGAAACATAATCGAGCCAAACGTCGGTCGTATCGTCTCCAGCTCATCCCGATTATCGAGAAACTGATTGAACATCGCGCGATGCTTGTCGAGTCGGCTTTGAGCGCGTTCGGCAATCGCAAGCAGTTGCTTGAGCGCGACTACGCTTAGCCGCTCACCGGAATGCACCGGCGTTGCCGCAAAGAGATCGTTCAGTCGCCACATTCTTTGAGCAAGCTCCGGCTCGGCGAGAATCCAGCCGCAGCGTAGTCCACTTAGTCCATAGGCCTTGGTCAGGCTGCCGGTTACTACGAAGCGATCGCCCAGGTGAAAGGAGGTCTGCGACGGTTCGCCGAAAAGCATCTCCAGATAAACTTCATCAACGAGCACAAGGGCGTTGTTCCGTTTGGCCAGTTCGCCCACTTCCTGCAGCGTTTGATTGTCAGTCAGGACGCCGCTGGGATTGTGAAAGTTAGTGATCACAATTAGACGCGTGTGCGAGCTCAGGTTTCGTTCGACCTCAGACGTGGAGACGCGCCAGCCATCTTCAAACCGTCGTTGGAAACGTTTCACCTTAGCACCAAGGTATTCGGCAGTCGCAAGGAATGGCTCATAAGTGGGACTCTCGAAGAGTATCTCGTCACCGGGATTGATAAGCGCAGCCAGCGCCAGATGGTTGGCAAAAGAAGTCCCGGCTGCGGTTACGACACACGCGGTATCAACGTGGAATCTGTCGGCAAGTAAACTTATTAGCGGCTGATAACCGTAGCCGGAGTCTCCGGTTAGCTCGAGGTCAGACAGTGAAACCTGCAATTCCGGCAACGTCAGATTCGCGAGTCCGCTAGTCGCGAGATTGAAGCGCGCCCGCGAACGCGTCTTGGCCCAATGCATGTACTCCGAAGCTCTTACGCGTCTTTCATACTGTGCGGCACTCATGTCGTGTTCCTCCAACGCCAGAAAAAGAAAGCCGGAATTCCCGCCACAAGAATAGCTATTCCAATCAAAGTGTTTCCCGGATAGCGGTAGATTGTATTGATCACAACCAACCAGCAGATCGTCACAAAAAGCGCAGTCGTTACCGGATGGCCGGGAATGGTCGTGATCCGGCCCGTATTGGCGGCCTCAGTATCTTTCGTCTTAGCGCGCCGGCGAAAAACGAACACACACAACGCCGTGGCCCCAAAGAATATGAAATCAACGGACACAACGTAGTTCAAAATCTGTTCGTACTTGCCCCAAAGTGTAATGGCGATAGCCAACAGACCCTGCAGCACGATGGCCAGAATAGGAACGTGCGTCTGCGGATGTAGCTTGCCCACGCTCTTGAAAAAAAGTCCATCTTCAGCCATCGCGTAATAAACGCGAGGTGCTGTCAGCATTCCCTGACTCAGAAAACCCAAAGTTGAAATAGCAATGCCGGCTGCAATCGCGCGAGCGCCGGCCGGTCCCAACGCCAGACGCATCACGTCGGACGCCGGTGTGGTGGTATTGGCCAGGGCGGAAACTCCAAGCGCTTGAACGCAAACAAAATTGACTGCGAGGTAGAGCACGACGACGCCGCTCACGCCGATAATGAGCGCTCGCGGCAAGTTCTTTCGCGGGTCGCGTATTTCTCCGGCAACGAAGCTGGCGGTCTGCCAGCCTCCGTAAGAAAACAACACTGGCACCATCGCCGCACCGATGATGGTCAGGAAATGCGAGGGGCTAAAGACGAACCCAAAGCCGCCGGTGCCTACTCCGATCGATGTCACTTCAGGTGCGGAGGTTGTTGTCGGTGACATAATCAGGAACAGGCCGCAGGAGACGAGCGCAACAATCGCGAGAATCTTCAACACCATTAATAGACTCTGCACAGTACCGCCGCTGCGGACCCCTAAACAATTAATAACCGTCAAGCTGCCAAGCGCCAGCGCGGCGATCACTGAATCAGCAACCTGAAGTCCGGTCAGTTCCCGGAAGTATCGGGCAAACGTCACTGCAACCGCTGCCATGCCTCCGGTTTGAATTACTAAAAGCAACCCCCAGCCATAGAGAAATGCCAGTAGCGGGTGAAAAGCGTCGCGAAGATACGCATACTGGCCACCCACTTCCGGACGCAGCGCTGCCAACTCCGCCCAGATGAATGCCGCCGCAAGCGCGACGAGTCCACCCAGGAACCAAACCAGAAGAATCAGAAAAGGTGTGGTGACGTGGCGTGCGACGATCGACGGATTCATGAAGATGCCGGAGCCGATAATGCCGCCCATCACGATCATCGTAGCGTCAAACAGGCCGAGACGGCGCGCCAGTGCCGGGGCTGCGTGTTTGTCCGCGTTCGATGGGATCGTTGAATCCATTCAGATCCTATTTTGGAGTGCGGCGACCTGTCGCCGCTTTGGTCGGCTGCGACCTGTCGCAGCCACTCTGTGCAGGAGGCGGCGTCAAGCCGCCGTGGGCCAAAGCGGTGACCAGGTCCACCGCACTCCAAAGAGTTGACAGTTCTGATATAACAGTCGGCATTACTAATCGCAACTAATGACCACTCAAGCAAACTTCTCCCTCGGAGTCTACGACCGGCGAACGATTCTATGGTCGTGGCTCTTTCCGCTCAGCTATTTGATCCACATCGCCGAAGAATATTGGGGCGGCGAAGGCTATCCGGCTTACCTCCTGCGGCTCAGAGGCGTGCACATGTCGACAACGCGTTTTCTCGCAGCACAGAGCGTAGGGTTTATTCTGGTAACAATCGGAGTGATTCTCGCGCGGCGACTGAAGTTTCTGCCAATGATGCTGGTCATCCTGGGGGCACTGGTAGCCGGCAATGCCCTGACCCATACCGTCACCGCGCTCAGCATCCTCGAATATGGCCCCGGCTTGTGGTCCTCGATTTTCGTCTGGGGTCCGCTCGGAATAGCCACGATCATCCGTTACAAAAGCGCCATCGACGATCAGCGGCAGTACTGGATCGCGATTGCAATTGGCATCGGTATCAATGTCGTCGTAGGAATTCTGGCAATGCGCGGTGGCCGAGTTGTGTGAAGACCGTAGACAGTAGTCAGTAAACAGTCGTCATTAGACAAAAAACAGCAGGGCCAACCGATCTTGGACCCTGCTGTCTAACTGCCTACTGTCTAACTGCCTACTGTTTCTTAGAAGCCGTTGCTTGCTCCCTTGAACCCATGCATCGCCTGCTTGAGGCCCCAACTAATCACGCGCATGTTGTCGTAGCAATAACCGAGAATGTAGTTGCACGTCGAGAGACAGTGTTTCGTGCATTCAACTTTCATCTCGTCCAACTGCTTGACGTCAAACTTGTCGTTGCCGACGGTTCCCCAATCGTGTGTTGCTGAATACATCGGGAAACAGGGGGCCAGCGAACCATCGGTGCGAATGATCAGCGAATTCTGTCCCGCGCGGCACTGCCAGGGTGGCACCTGCCCGCGCATCAAAAGTTTCATGTCTTCCATGTGCTGCGTCGGGTTCGCCATCTTGTAGCCCTTATTAACGCGCAGGTCCTGCAGGTAGTCGAGCAGGGCATCGACCTTGGGCCAGTCGTCGGGGGTCAGATAGGTTTGGTTTTCGTTGAGATGCTTGAAGTGAGTTTGCTCCATCATCGGCGTTTCGTTCACGTGGTAGTCCGTGGCGATGCCGTTGTCGTGAGCAATTTCGGTCAACTCCTTAACATCGTCCATGTTGTTATGGCAGATGTTGATATTGAACATTACGGAGTAGCCGTAGTGCTGCTGGCGTTTGACGAGATAATCGAAGTAAGGCCGAATCGGATCCAGCGCTTTCGGCAGCGACTTGCGTTCTTTGACGGAATCAACCGCCAGATTAAATGTCGCAATACCAGCATCGCCGAGCCGATCGATTACATCGGGTTTCATCAAGCGGCCGTTAGTCGGCAGATATACGAAAATGTCTCGCTTGGCGCTGTAGTCAACAATCTTGTGGATAAACTTTGGCCGCAGCAGCGGTTCGCCACCCATCAGGGCCAACACGCGCGAGCCAATTGAATGGAGCCAATCGATGGAACGTTTGGCAACGTCTTCGGTCATGCCCTTTACCGCGTTGTTGTAGGACCAGCAATAGTGACAATCAAGGTTGCACTTCCATTCCGTGAACAGGTACGGAATGATGGGACGCAACGTATTGCTGTGCCAGCGCGATTTGAAGTAGGGAGAGCCCCAGCTCTTCCAGGTCCGAATGGCATTAAACTTCTGGTACTCCTTGCGCGTCATCGGCACCGGATCGGGCTTCTGCGGGTAAACCGGCTCCGGCAATACTTCCTGGGGCATCGGTTCCAGCCTGGGTGCGGCTTCCGATTTGTAAAGAATCTGATGGAGCTTTTGATCTATGCGGAAAGGTTGGGCGGAACTTCCTGCCTCAAGGTTCTCCTGAATTTCTGCCATGTTGCTTCCTCTCTGAATTCAATCAAGCGAATGGAATCGCTTCTCAAAATCAACCACGACTGTGGAAAAGAGTTGCTACTCACAACTATCGATCAGCGGAATCGACCGGCTCCAGGTAGAAGATGCCGGCCGCTGCGATCTAAGGTAAACAAACGACGCGAATATTCGCTGATTTCCTATGGAATTGCAAGCGATTAAAGCGTACTTAGTGAGGGTTTTTGAGGTATTGGTGCAGTTTAAATAGTTAGACATGACTCCTTGACGAGTAAGGCGCAAGTTCGATTCCGGGACCGGGAGCAACTGGTGCGGTGTACTACTAATCGAGTTGCAATGCGCTTGCATTTGGCCTCAAGCGCATCGAGTCGCTAACGCGCCCGGCACACCATATTTGAATCATGGGTTCCAGAATTCCGCCCCAGCTCGCCCAAACTCAACCAGTTCTTTAACCTTAGGTTGCGCCGCCCTTTGAATCGCGCTACCCTTGCCGCTTTTGTCGGAGGCGTTTATCCATCCAATGCGGGCCCAGCTAAATTGAAGGACTAAAACTTTGGCAACCAGGGCTGATGCCATCATTACGGCGGGCCTGAGACCCGAGCTTTTCGCGGAACGTGGGGTCGTTTCGGTGAACCGGACTCTGCTTACCGTTCTGCTCACCGTGATAGTACTGGTCGGTTTCGGTTTTCGGGTCTCAAACTTGAGCGCGGAGGGCCTGAGTGAAGATGAACTAAACAAGCTGCAGGCGGTCGCGGAATATCGCGAGCATGGCCCGACATCGGCTAATAGTGAGCATCCCCTCCTGATGAAGGCACTGCTGACAGGCAGCGTCGTGTTCGCCGACAAATGGAACAGCATACCTTCGCTCGGTGGCCAACATCCCATCGCAACAGAAACTGCGCTGCGCTTCCCGGCTACGCTTTTTGGCGCCTTTAGCGCGCTTCTCATTTACTTGCTGGCGGCCGAATTGTTTGGCGCAGAAGTCGGATTGATCGCGGCGGCGCTGTGGGCAAGTGATCCCATGGCCATCGGATTCAACCGCATCGCCAAGGAAGACACTTTCGTCCTGTTCTTCTTCCTGCTGGGCAACCTCCTCTGGCTGCACGGCCAACGCGTTGCCGAAACCAAGTCGACGGCTGAAGGCGAGAAATACTATTGGCTGGCGGCTGCAGCGTTTGGCGCGCTAATGGCTTCGAAGTATGTGCCTCAACTTCTGACAGTCACCATCTGCTACTACTACATATTCCAGAACGTTCCCGCCACTCGCTGGCGCCTGGGGAAAATACGATTACTGAAGTTCTACGGTCTTATGTTTGTAGTATTCCTGCTTCTGAACCCAACTGTTCTGCTCCCGGAAACCTGGCATCAGATCAGTATGTTTGCCGGACAAAAACGTATCGGCCACGACGGCTACGAATTCATGGGCAAGATGTATGGGCACCGGCTTACCGACTGGTTTCGCGGAATACCCTGGTATTTTTATCATCTCTTCATATTAGTTAAGCTGCCGGTCCTGACGGTGGCTGCGTTCCTGGCGGGCTTGCCCTTCATCTTCCGGCGCAAGCTGGGCGACGGTCGCTACTTTATTATGCTGTGGATGTTTCTGTGGATGATGACGTTCAGCTTTGGTGGCGGAAAGTTTACACGTTACGTCACCACTCTGTTGCCGGCGGTGCTCATCACCGCAGGCATCGGAATCCAAACGATTGGGCGTTGGCTTGGCGAAAAGCTTGCTGTATTGCTGTCCGCAACCTGGCCCCGGGTTTACGTTAGACCGGTGCTGGCTTTGATAGTCATTGCAGGATCGCTCAGCGCCTTAACTAAAGCCGCACCACACTTCAGGCTCTACACAAACATTATTGGCGGTGGGATTTCGAAAACCGGCTACTACTTCCCGCACGACGAGTTTTACGATGCCAGCATGCGTGATGCGATTTTTGAGATCGCCAAACGCGCGCGGCCCGGAGCGCGAGTTGCGAGTGAGAGTCAAACGCTAGCTACCTACTATGCCGCTCGCGCCGGGCGTCCCGATCTGGTCTGCGTGTTTCTTTCCGATCCAAATGAGTTGCAGCAGTTGCGCGAGGGAGACTTTGCAATAGACGCGCGCGGGCGTCGCTATTTCAGCAACGGATTGATTCTGGAGGCATTGGCTAACTCCGCCACACCTGCGTTTCGAGTTTCACTGGGCGACGTACCATCAGCCTCAATTTATCAGCTGGATCAAAACTCGCTGAACGCGATTAAGGAAGTGGTGCCCCAACTTCCGCCCGTTGCGGTAATTCCAGATCCGACATCATCCGGCCCTTCATTGCTGGCGCCAGGGGTCTCCCGAACGCAATAAGCGCCGCCACTATCGGATCGTTCAAGCTATCTTCGTCTGGTAGCCAATAGTCTTCGTCTTTTGTGCTTCTCTAAAAACAGGAGGACTCCTTTTGAAAAAACTATACATCGCCACGCTGCTTCTCTGTCTCTCAGTTGGCTCATTGCTTGCGAAGGCTCAAGACGAAGTAAAGCCTTTCACGCTTGAACAAGTGATGAGTGCTCCCTTTCCCTCCGGTTTGGTTGCAGCACCGGTGGGCGGCAGTGTCGCGTGGGTGCAAATCGCGAAGGGCTCCCGAAATATTTGGGTAGCCAGTCCGCCCGAATACAAAGGCAGACAGTTGACCTCGTATAGCGGAGACGACGGCGAGGATATTGGCGAACTGGTCTGGACCGCGGACGCGCAGGCAATTATTTATACGCGCGGCGGCGACCTCGATAACTTTGGTGAAAGCCCGAATCCTCGCAGCGTACCGGAAGAACCAAAACAACTATTGTGGCTGGTCACGGTGGACGACCAAAAGCCGCCACGCCAGTTGGCCGAAGGCCATTCCGCCGCCGTGTCTCCCCGTGGCAATCTTGTCGCCTACATCTCCAAGCGAAACATTTGGACTCTCAAACTAGACGGTAAGGACAAGCCCGCCGCGCTCGTCGAGGCAAAAGGACAAAGCGACTCCCTTCGCTGGTCACCTGACGGCTCGAAGCTTGTCTTCATCAACGGCCGCCGCGATCACAGTTTTGTGGGTGTGTATGATCTGGCCGCGAAGTCCGTTCGGTACCTCGATCCCAGCGTGGATCGCGACAGTGATCCGGTCTGGTCGCGCGACAGCAAACAAGTTGCCTTCATTCGCATTCCCGCGTCACGCGAAGCCGGAGCTTTTGCGCCAAAGCGTAACGGTGAACCCTGGTCAATTCGCATCGCCAATGTAGAGAGCGGCGACGGGCGCGAAATTTGGCGGGCAGACAAAAACGCGGGCAGCGTCTTTCGAAACATCGTCGCCGATTATCAACTCATCTGGTCGTCTGATGGCCGGATCGTTTTCCCCTGGGAGAAGGATGGCTGGACACATTTGTACTCAGTGTCCACGGCTAACACCGGCAACCTTAAAGCAGTTCTCCTAACCCCGGGAGAATTTGACGTCGAGCACGTCTCTGCCAGCGCTGATGGCAAAGAGATCATCTACTCGTCAAATCAAACCGACATCGATCGTCGCTACCTCTGGCGAGTTCCCGCCGCAGGTGGAAAAGACCCGACCGCAGTAACTGCCGCAATCATAGGCGGCGAAAGCATCGAGTGGTCGCCGGTTGCGACCAGCGACGGCAAAGGAGTGGCGTTTTTTCACTCGGATGCGCGGCGCCCAGAGCGTGCGGCGATTCAGATTGGCCCGCAAACAATTCGGGACCTGGCGCCCCAAACCATACCCACCGAGTTTCCCGAACGTTCGTTAGTCGAGCCACAACAAATAATTTTTGATAGCGCCGATGGCCTGAAGATTCACGGCCAATTATTCCTTCCCGCAAACCTCGACAAGACGAAGCGCCATCCCGCGGTCCTGTTCTTCCATGGCGGCTCGCGAAGACAGATGCTCCTTGGTTGGCACTACAACTATTACTACCGCAACGCCTATGCGATGAATCAGTATCTTGCCAATCACGGTTACATCGTTCTCTCGGTGAACTACCGCAGTGGGATCGGCTACGGCATGGAGTTTCGCGAGGCGTTGAACTATGGAGCCACTGGTGGCAGCGAATTCAATGACGTGATGGGGGCGGGCGTCTACATGCGTAACCGTTCTGACGTGGATCCGCAGCGCATCGGATTGTGGGGCGGCTCTTATGGCGGTTACCTGACAGCGATGGGGCTCGCGCGAGCTTCAGATCTTTTTGCGGCGGGCGTCGATATGCACGGCGTGCACGACTGGAACCTCGTCATACGCAATTTTGTACCGGCGTACGATCCGCAAGCGAAGCCTGACGCCGCGAGGCTGGCGTTTGAATCATCGCCGCTGGCGTCGATAAAGACCTGGCGCTCCCCAGTGTTGCTGATTCACGGAGACGACGATCGCAATGTCCCGTTTAGCGAAACAGTTCATCTGGTTGAGGCCTTGCGAAATCAGGGTGTGGAGTTTGAACAGCTAATCTTTCCGGATGAGATACATGATTTTCTAAGACATGAGGATTGGCTGCGTGCTTATCACGCGAGCGCAGACTTTCTCGATCATCATCTGAAGGATTAGCGATCCTCAATCATCCAGTCGGAATCTTGGCCACTTGACCTGAAAAAATCGAATGAACTTTGAAATAATCAGTGAGATTACCGAAGTAAGACAATATTTGTCGGCAACAGAATTCGCGACGTGGCGCGGCTGAGAAAGATGTATGGAAAAGGGCGATGGCGAAAGGTAAAAGGAGTGGCGACAGTGCGTCTGCAAAGTGGTAGGATCGGAGCTACATTGGTACGAAGCCCATGGAATCGGCCGCAAGGAAATTAAGCGTAAACGTTACTTGGATTAGCGTATGAAAGAACTTAAGAAATCGGTTAAGCGTTTTGCGGTATGCGTAAACAACACGGACTATCCCGCTTCGCTGGAGCTTCACAAGATTTATCGTGTGGTCACAGACACCGATGCGGCGTCCGACGGCGACCTTCGAGTGGTCGATGAAAGCGGCGAGGATTATCTGTACCCGGCGGAATATTTCGTCCTCATTGAATTGCCTCAGGCCGTGAAGAAGTCACTGCTGCATGCTGCCTAGCTCGCATCTTTCATCTGAAAGCATACAATGCCAACCTTTGATGAGTTAGCACGCAACTATGCGGGGAGACTCGCAAGGTCCGCGCAGCCTCAAGCAGAAGCACAGCACATTGCGCTCGAAATCAGAGGCTTGGTTTATTCCACGCAAGCACCTCTCAGCAGTTACGACAAGCAACAGATTCTACAAAGTACATACAATCCCGGTGGATAAAAGGCCAAACGAAGCAGGAAACCGTTTAAACGGTTTCACTTTTTCTCCACCCACTTCGGGTCACCGGGCTAAAGCCGCGGTGTTAATGAAAGTAATTGGTAGCTCAAACTGCACTAGTACTCCAGACTTCGGCCGCTTGCCAGCCTGAGACGGCAATGCAAGTGCCCTTGCTCGCGATTCATTTGGGTGAGTGCATCGCTTCCTTTATGCGATTGACGTCGATCACTTCTAATTCATTCGAGAGGTAGTTGGCGACAAACAAGGTCCTGCCGTCCGGCGACTGCCCAAACTCTCGTGGAAAGATTCCTGCCGGTACACTTCCTGTTATCGCAGCCTGCCCTTCGCTAACTCGACTTGCGTCAATTACTGTCAACGTCTGCCGCGCGGTCTGGTCCTTCGCAAAACGGTTTGAGTTGGTAACCAATACGAATCTCCCGTCGTTCACAACCGCGACTCCCACGGGCGAAGATCCCACCGTCACCTTTCCGACCTGAGCGTGTTCCACATCACTTCGCATGGCATTGGTGTCAAACGCCAGTAAAGAATTCGAGTTTCGTGCGGTTACGTAAACTCGATCGCCACTCGGTGAGATTGCCAGGCGTACCGGACTACAACCGGCCGGCACGTTCGCGACGATGGATTTTGCCGGATCGGTTTGAGCCCGGACCACATCCACCACCATGATGGCTCCCTGCGCATATTCTTCTTTTGCCGTAGCTGGATCGGAGCCTTCTGGTTTGCAGGCGATTGGCCAGTTGAGAGACTTCGGCGCCTCCTGGCTCGTTGTGTATAGCCACTTGCCATCCGGTGAAAACGTGAGCGCGATCGGAGCATTACCCACCGGGATTGTTCCCACCGTTGCGGTCTCCTTGAACCCTTCGGCGCGAGCCTTTGCCAGATTGATGACACTGATTTTTTCCGTGTTCTCATCACTGACAAACAGAAATTTGTCATCGGCCGTCAGGTTGACGTAGACGCTACCGGAAAATCTGCCATCGCTTATGTAGCCCAGGATCGGATCCCTCTGGCCCGACGTCATGCGCATCACGTCCAGGAAAACCACGTATTCATCGTCAGCCACAATCAATAATTTGCCGTCGTGAGTAATGACCATTCCAGTCGGCGAGGCTTCGACTGGAAAGACCTTTTTTAATGTGATGCGACCGTCCGCACGGCTTAACAGCGCCACGCCGTTAGCTGATTTGGGATTCGAGCTGGTTACTGACACAAAAAGCCAGCAGCCATCTTTGGTGGCGACGGTGCTGAAAGGATGACCCGGCAGCGAAACGTAGGAAACCGGTTCGGCTGCAGGAGCATTGCAACGAGACGTCGACTTCGCACTCGACGCTTGCGCCGACGCGGATGAACACAGCAGCAGCACAAACAGTGCGCCGCCGATACTCTGCTTCATGAGCCACCTTGTATCTACTAAGTTTTTCATAGTGCGGTGCTCCCGGATTATAGTTTTGCGAGTGGAAGATGTTGATTCCGCTGTAGAGGTTGCGTGGGGACGAGTCGTCCAAAAAAGCTTGTCTCGTCCGAAAAAATAAAAAGGGCCGTCGCAGATCAGTCTACGCCGAATCTCCTAAGAAATTGGGCTTCGCCGCCCTGACCAAAGCGGCGAGAGGTCATTAGACTTTAAAACTAATGCCGCACCTCGACCTCAACCGGTTTCGCATCGTGCGAGTCATATCCTTCCGGCCAGTTGGAAATGTTCACGCCGTAAAGCCAATCTGATTCGGGTGTGACGGCGAAGCGAATCGAGATGGATTTACCGCGCATGGCGCGAAGCCGAACCAGCCAGGCATCAACCCGCCATTCCTGAATCAGCGGTTCCCCACGCGGTTCTACTGAGATTAGCCGTGAGCCGCAGTCCGTACCATTCACGAAAAGCGTCACGCGCGTTTTAATGTTTTCTGGTTTAGCATCTTCCGGCAATACCGGTTGTAGGTGCGCGCGAACGATTAGTTCACTGACCCGCCGGCGATCTTCGCGTTCAGGGACCGTGTACTGCAAAAACCCGGCGCCATACCCCCAAATATATCCTGGACCCCAGCCTATCTTTTCGAATCGTTCACTGGCAGCCATCTGCGGCTTGAAGCGATACAGAATAGATTTGTCTTCGCGCACAATTGCGAGCGGCAAAGTCGCGGGATCATTTTCCGTGCGTGTCCAGGTAAACTGCCGTGGCACCAGGTTCCGGGCGTTGTCGGTTAGTCGCGCTGGTGGATCTGCTGAGGCCAGCGACGCAAACATCTGCGAAGTGCGGGTCACTTCCGCCAGCACTGCTTTATCGCGATCCGTCACATAAGTCACGCCATAACCGCGACCCACATCCGGCGTCAAAATCCAAAACATTGTCCCGGCTGCACCAGCCCGAACGTTGCCTTCAAGGTAAGCGCGGTACCAGTCCGCCTGTGAAAAACCCTTGTAACCCTCGACCGCCATTCCAAATTCTCCAAACACGAGTGGCTTATTCAGGGCCAGGGCGGCGGCGGCCCGGTTATCGATAAACTCACGCAGGGCCGTTGGTGAGTCAACAAAGCTGTCGCCGTCGTCGCGCGGATAGTTGTGCACATCGCAGTAATCGATGTTCGGCAACTGATGATCGCGGAGCCATTCAAGTCTTTCCGCGGCGGTGCGGTAGCCCCAATCGCCGGGAGCGATGATGTGATTGGGATCCAGAGACTTTAAGTACGCGCTCATCTCCGCCATCCAGGCGCGACGTTCGGCCCAGCGGCTGGTTACCGCCTGAGCTTCATTGATCAACTCCCAGCCGAAAATATTGGGATCGTCGCGGTAGAGTGTGCCGGTTACGGTATTGCGACGCGTGACTAGTTTCTCGAGATGTTCACGATAAAGCCGGCGTGTTTCGTCGTTCGTGTAGAAGAGCATCGCACGTTCCGTATTGATTCCAACACGAAACTTCTCATCGGCTGCGTCTGTGATGCCGGCCCAGCGCAAATACTGGGTAACGCCGCCAGTGTCGCGCCACCAGTTTACCAGGCAAAGTTGCACCAGCAGTTTGTTGCGCCCGGCCTCGGCGATGACGTTATCGAGGTGGACGAATGCTTCTTCGTTCCAATTGCCGGGAGCCCAGCGAAATGGGTGGGTGCGCGGCCAGTCGGCGGCGTCGGCGCCGACCGGTCCGATATCGTTTGGTCCACCTTCGCCCGAAGCCCAAACACGGACAACGCGAATGCCGGCCAGGGAGGCTTGCCGCAGAGTCTCGGGCATGCGCGCGCGATCTTCGTCGCGATACATCACCGAAACGTTTGCACCGACAAAGCGAAACGGTTTTCCGGCGATCACGAAACGGCTGCCGCGGGCCCGCACGAAAGCAGTTGGCGCGGTGTTGCTATCCCTGGGAGTTTGCTCGCGAACTAATAAAAACGCCGTGCCCACAACAAGTGCGAGCGCGGCGATTACAAAAGCTTTTTTCTGCATCAAGCGGTTTCTAACTCTTCAAACACTAACGCGGGCTAGTTAGTCTAACAAACCCCATAATTGCGCAAACCGCACCAAGAATAACAAAGAAATTGAGGAAGGTTAGAATATTAAATGCCAGGCCCGTATCGTTCGTCACCATTCCAAAACCAACGGCAATGATTTGGATATGAAACAGCAGCAGGCAAACGGCGGCGAACGAAAACCATCTTGCCGATGGGCCAAAAGCGCGCGCGCGCGCAAACCCGAGCACCGAGGCTATCAACCAGGCTACGGCTCCCACCAGGAACATCCCAAGGAAGACAGGAATAAAGTAAGCGGGCTTGTTAGCAGTTGTTTCCACCTGGGCCAGCATTAACATTGCAACTATGAACATTCGTCTCTCCTGAAAAAGTTTAGACCGTCTGACAGACTAAGCGCCGTTTGGGCACGTGACAGGCGCAACTGTGCACAAACGGCGGCAATTCAGATTCCGGCAATAAATACAGCGAAGCCCAATCAGCTTTGTCGGTAAAGCAGGAGCACCACTCGAGCGAGCGAAGTATCACCTTACAGCTACTGCGTGATGTGAATCTCTTCTTCCTGATTGACGTGACCGAGGAAGTAGATTAACCCGCAGACGAAGGCGACGGCAGCGAGGGCTAGTGAATACCAGCCGAAATGGCGACCGCCGCTAGCTTCTTCGAAGGTCACAAACTTGTAGAAAAAAAAGATCGCACCAACGGCTGCGGCTAAACCCACCAGCGCTGCCAACAACTCTTTGATTTTCATTTTTGCCCTCCGGCACTTGAGTCGCTATGAAGGTTTAAGAGAAAAAGCCGAACACGCTTGTATGGCCAGCATGGTAACGCCACGCATCGCGGAACGCAAGTGTTTCAAACTCTTTGTGGGGACGGGTCAAGTGATTTGCTGGGACCGCGGGCGTCCCGCCCGCAAATGAGCGCGAAGCGCGAAAATGGCTTGGGATCGACTTGTGAAAAACTGCGCTTCTGCGGCGCGTTTGCGGACGAGACGCCCGCGGTCCCAGCAAATCACTTGCTCAGGGAAAACCCTTCTGCATTTGTTCGCGACTAACTGTTTACTTCTTCAGAATAACCCGCTTGTCGCCGGCCCGCACAGTAATACGTTCGCGGTCGAAGTATTCGAGCAAAGGAATGGCATACTTACGAGAAACGCCAGCCAGATCTTTGAAGCCTGGCACGTCGATCAGACGATCAGGCTCGTGTGCGCTTGCAAACTCACGCAACAAAGCTTTCAGATGTTCAATCGCGTGAGCGTGAAAAAACATCTCGCCCTGCACGCGGACCAGCGTGCCGTTATCGATTAGCAGTTGCAGAATCTTGCGCGCATGCGTTCGCTGCGCCGCGGGTATTCCGGCTTCGACCAAAGCCTGGTCCAGAGTCGGTACTTCGAGTGCAGACTTCTCGTAAGCCTGGGCGATTTTTCCGCGCAGCTGTTCGTCCGCCGCGGACAGCTCCTGTCCATGATCCCGGGCGCGGACAATATCTTTTTCCGCAACCAGGGCGCCATCCTTTTCAAGACGCGTGATAACTGCCCGGAATACCTCGGGCGGGGCGTGTGTGAAATGACGTTCTCGCAGTGTCTCACGCGCCAACCCACGGGCCAGCGGCTCGCGCTCGTGATGACGCTTCACCTCGTCGATCGTTATCCGTAAGAGTCTTTCAGAGTTTTCAGTTGAGACCAGGACGCCATCGGCATCTATTATGTTGGCCGCCTCTCCTGCGATCGTCGCCTGCTGCGCTTTCTTCGCAACCTGCATTACAACTTCATCGTTCCAACCCGTTCGCGCTGCAATGTCGGAAGCTCGTAAGCCCTGATCGCCCGCCGCCGCGACAAACACGGCGAGTTTGCCGGGGCGCTCGGAATCAAGCAGTGACTGCAAACGTTCGAGAATCTTAGCCATTTCCCGGCCACGATGTTTCGTCGCCTGTGGATCTAACACCAAGCCACCGGCAATGGTTTCAGCCGGCGAGTAAGAACGAATGATGAAGCGCTCATCGTGCAGGGCTACGACTGGACTCTCGAAACGCAATTGTGCGAAGCCACTCTCCCCGGGTGCAACTTCGCCGCGATTGTTCAGCACCCGGATGCGCGCCAGTAATTCCGCCGATCCCAGGTGTACCCGCAGGCGGGCACGGGTGCGAATGGCCCTGGGCGCAGTTGGCAGGACGTTAAGTTCGACGTCAATGATTTGCGTCGGTAACAAACGATCAATCGGCGCGAGCGTCATTCCTCGTTCAATTTCGCTCACCTCAACGCCGGCAAGATTCACCGCCGTTCGCTGACCAGACTGGGCTCGTGAAACCAGCGCGCCATGCACTTGCACTCCACGGGCGCGCACCCGGCGACCGATCGGGAGTAACTCCAATTCGTCGCCCGCCGCAATGTCTCCCGACACCAGCGTGCCGGTGACGACCACACCAAAGCCTTTCATAGTAAAAGCCCGGTCGATTGGCAGGCGGGTAACAAAATCCGGCGAGCGCTCAGGTATGACTTTGGCGATTTGACGGAGGGCTGCGCGCAATTCCTCCAAACCAATTTTCGATCTGACGCTAACCGGAATTATAGGCGCGCCCTCCAGAAACGATCCGTCGACAAGTTCCTCAGCCTCGGCGCGAACGAGAGACAACAATTCTTCTTCGACCAGATCCGTTTTGGTTAGTACCACCAAACCCTGTTGCACATTCAGCAGGCGACAGATTTCAAAGTGTTCACGTGTCTGCGGCATCACCCCTTCGTCCGCCGCGATGACCAGTGCGACCGCATCGATTCCGTGAACACCCGCAAGCATGTTTTTCACGAAGCGTTCATGACCGGGGACGTCAACAAACCCGACGCGCACGTCGCCCAGATCAAGGTCTGCAAATCCCAGATCGATGGTAATGCCGCGTCGTTTTTCTTCGGGTAAGCGATCAGGATCTTTTCCGGTGAGTGCCTGGACGAGTGAACTTTTCCCGTGATCGATATGGCCGGCAGTGCCGATGATGATGGAAGGCATTGTACAAAGGGGGGCTTTGGTCTTTGGTCTTCGGTCTTCGGTCTTCGGTCTTCGGTCTTCGGTCTTTGGATTTTGGTCTTTGGATTTTGAGCTTTGTACTTTGAGTTTTGAGAAGCAATCCTCCAACTTTCACTCGTTCGGAGCAGACGAAACGTCTAAGCTCAAAGTACAAGCTCAAAGCTCAAAAATCTAAAGACCGAAGACCAAAGCCCCAAGACCATTATTGAACAATTTCAAAATCGATCCATTGCGTTGCCACACGATGTTTGGCATCCGCGAGTGCATCGGTTGCCGTTATTTGCAGCACGTATTCGCCGGGTATTAACTCAGCGCCCAACTTGAGGGCGCCCAGGACGGTAATTCGCTTGGGGTCAGGCTGATCGCCCTCAATCAAACTGAGTTCTCTGCCGGTGAAGACTGCTTCGCCGGCGCGAAATAATCGCACCTGAGTAGTTATCTGTGGCTTAGCGGTGGTTTTGTCCGACTTGGCGTTATAAAGAATAATGGAATACTGCAACTGCTGACCCCGCTTAAGCACGCGCGTGGCCGCATTGATCGAGAGACGGGATGAGCCAGGGTCCTTTTTTGCGGGATTCGAGCCGGGCGGCTGATTAGCGACGGCACCACCCCGGGAAGGATCAATACTGGCGTTCGCCGGATCTACAGCATTTACAAGGATCCCTGAGACAACCAGCCGGTTCTTTTTAATGTCGGGGACTTCGATAAACTGGCTGGCTGATCCGATCCGCGACGATGCGTGATCTCGCAGGGCGGCTCTTAGTTGGTACGCGCCCGCCTTCTTGATCGGCACCGTCAGAAAAAAAACGAAGCCGTCCTTGCGCAATTGCTTATATTCTTCGTCACTCGCTCGAAGCGTGAAGCTTTGGCCGACCTGATCTACAACAGCGCCATTGTCACCGAACGTGATTGCGACGACGTCGAATTCCGCCGCATGCTCGCCGCCGGGTGAATCGATGAAAGTGAGATCATTTGCGTTGATATAAAGCAATGAGCGCATATACGAACCGAATTTTGCGTCGTTGGCAAAGAGTGTGGTCAGTCTTACGTGCACGCCCGCCGCACCGAAGGGAGAAGTTAGCGCCGTAAGAAGTTGCTGCCGCGGTGTAGCTGCCAGCGCATTCTCCTGCTCTTCCGAAATGCCGTAGAAGCCATTGCGCATTCGCACGCTAAACTTTCCGGGCCGGGTAATCTTCAAACTCAGTTTGTGAAAGACTCGGCGGCCAGTCTTCGCGTCGAAAGTAGCCTCGTCGGGCCGGTACCCAATCAGGTAATAACTCTTTTGATCTTCGACCACGCGGCGAATGCCGCCGCTGAGGTCGTTTGTATTTTTGATCGCTATACCACCAGTCTCTTTTGCTAGATAGTTTAGACCGTCCTGTGACTCAAAGGCCGCCGTGCGACGATCGCTCAGCATCTGCTCGACCTCTTCCGAGCTTCTTCCGCCAGTTGAATCGGCAGCGGTAAGTCCAAGGTACTGCACTCCGGTTGCATTCATCGTGTAGATCACCACGGTTGCCCGGTTCGCCTGATCGATTAGACGGCGCAAGGCCAACAAAGTTCGGTAATTGCGCTGAGGGTCGCCCGCGCTGTAGATTTTGAATCCATCAGACAGCAAGAGGATCGACTTGCGGCCCGGCAACTCCCGCATTCCCTTCACCACATAGCCAACTGCGCCAAGCGTGCCCACGGCAAAGACATCTTCACGAAACTGGTTCATATCATCATTGGCTGACTGTGCTTTGTCGCTAGCTGCCTTAAACGCATCGTTATTGGGAGTATTGCTTTCGATTGGCGCAAATGCTCCCACGCTCGAGCGGCCGTTGACGTACCACTTTACCCGTTCTATGGCCGCGTAGAGTTGACGCTTGTCAGCAGTGAACTGCTGCAAAGCTCCAATGCCGCCGCTGGTGCGGATGATGGCTACCAGATCGCCCGGCTGCATCTGTTGGTCTACAAACTTCTTCAGCGCGTCTCGCACGTAATGAGTGCTTTCAAAAGACAGGCCAAGATCGTCAACCACCAACGCAATCGTGCGGCGAACGTCTTCAGGATGCAGTTTGGTCGGCGGAAGTGGTGGCGCATTTTTGTCTGCCGGAGCAGACGTCGCCGCCCGGATGGCGGATGCTTCCGGAGTGACCAACGAGAAGTTGGTGATTTTCTGCTCATGACCGTCTTCGAAAATCTGAACCTCATCCGGACGCAGGTCAGTTATCAACTTCCCATTCTTATCGGTGATTACCGCATCAACCTGAACCAGATTGGTAGTGATCCGGACGACCTCATCGTCGCTCGCACGCGACGGTTGTTGCGGCTCACTTTTTGGAGAGGGAGTCGGTTGTGGTCTTGAGTTGTCGGTCTGCTGGGCCAAAGTGGCCAATGAAAGGAGCAACACAAACAAGAGGATTAGAGGAATCCTTCTCATCACTAATTCCTTTTTTTGAGAACGCGATTGTAAAAATCAATGTACTGCGGGATCACAATATCGGTACGATAACGCGACACGGCCGACGCGCGCGCGCGTTTACCCATCTCGCGCCGCAGCGTTGGGTCGCTGAGAAGACGAGCGGCGTCAACAGACATCTTGTCAACGTCTCCTACCTCGCTTAGAAATCCTGTTTCGCCATCGGTGACGACCTCCGGGATACCGCCTACCCGCGAAGCGACTACCGGGACTTCGCACGCCATCGCCTCAAGCGCCGCAAGACCAAAAGATTCCTGCTCGGAAGGAAGCAGCAGAACGTCCGCCGCCGATAAGTAGTCAACTATCTTCGGTTGTTTGCCCACAAAAATGCACTTGTCATAAACACCAAGATCGCGCGCTCGATGCTCGAGGTTGGTGCGCTCGGCGCCGTCGCCAACCATCACCAGCCGGGTGCTGATTCCCTGCTGCAACACGCGCGCGAGTATCTCGACGCAGTCCCACGGTCGCTTCACCGGCCGGAAGGTTGAAACGTGTACGAGCAGAGGTTCGCCCTGGGGCGAGAGCGTTGATCGCAAAGCGTCGACCGGGTGGCGCGCATAATCTGTCTGGCAAATAAAATTTGGGATGACTTCGATATCATCAAACTGAAAGCTCTCTTTCGTCGCCTCTTTCAGATAATGCGAGATTGCTGTCACGCCGTCAGACTGTACGATGCCGTAGCGAGTGATTGGCAGGTACGAACGATCGGCGCCAACCAGAGTGATGTCCGTTCCGTGCAACGTGGTTATGACGGGCAAGTAGCGCTTCGGCTTGAGCGACTCACGCGCGAGAATGCCGCTGATGGAATGCGGGATTGCGTAGTGAACGTGCAGCAGATCCAGGTTCTCGGTTTCGGCAACAGTCGCCATTTTCGTGGCCAGCGCTAAAGTGTAGGGCTGATGCTCAAACAGCGGGTAAGACATCATCTCCACTTCATGAAAGCGCACCCGCTCGTTCAATTCCGTGAGCCGCGTAGGCAATGAAGACGAGATGAAGTGGACGGTGTGTCCGCGGGCGGCCAGTTCCTTGCCGAGTTCGGAACCGACGATGCCGCTGCCGCCGTAGGTTGGATAAACCGTAATACCGATGTTCATAAAAGACAGATGTCAGAGGACCGTTCAACGCCACCGCCAACATTCTAACATCTGATATCTGACATCCGACATCTGACCTCTGGTAACCAACAGCTGGCAAAAAAGCGGAGGCAAGCGACCCTCGCAATCGCCTGCCTCCATCTCAACTTGGCTCACCTTATTTGTAAGGGGGGCAAGTGAGGGACGGAGTATATTCCCGCGCCTGCGCTTTGGCAATAGCTGTTTATCAGGCGGTGGACCATGCATGTAGAGCCGTCAAAGCCGCGACCAAAACGGCGTTCTGGCTCAACCGGAGACGGACCGGCCTGCGCGACTGCGCTTCACCGCGAAAGCCGCTATAATGGTCGCATTACAGCTTTAAAATAACGGAGATTAAGCAATGCCTAAAATCAGTGATATTGAAGAAACACCTAATCCAAACGCAGTTAAATTTATTCTGAGAGAAGCAATAAGCAACGGAACGGTCCATCAGTTTGGTTCTCGAGAACAGGCCGAAAATGATTCGCTAGCCAAAGCCCTGTTCGACGTGGGCCACGTGGTTTCTGTTTTTTACATGGACCGCATGATCACGGTTGAGAAGGAAGACGAAGGCGATTGGGATGATCTGCTGCCACTTCTGGCGGTGCCAATCCGCGCGGCTGAGGCGGTTAATTCCGGTGCGGCGGCGGCGGGAGCAGCAGTGGGCGGCGCGATAGCCGCGGTTACCAGCGACGATCCGCGACTGCTGAAGATAAACGACATACTGGATGAGAAGGTGCGTCCGGCGCTTATGGGCGACGGCGGCTATCTTGAAGTTCTGGGTCTCAAAGATCACACCCTGAGCATCCGTTACCAGGGAGCCTGCGGCAGTTGTCCCAGCTCTCTTACCGGGACGTTGATGGCGATCGAAGGTATGTTGAAACAGGAAGTTGATCCGGAGATGGAAGTAATCGCCGTCTAGTCCTCCTAAACATTCGCCGACGTTACGATCCAGGAAGTTATACAAACTACGATACGCTACGAATTTCTGTAGTCGTTTAGTAGGTCCAGTCTTTTTGTCATCGATTACTTTTGGAACTTACGCTCGCCCGGTACGTTTAATTCCCTCGGCTACATCCGTCCAACCGCTTCAGGAGAACTAATATGACCCCCGCTGTTTTGTTTTTTCGTTTGCCTTCCCTTTTGGTAATTCCCTGTCTGGTTTCGCTCTCACCTGCTATCTCGGCCCAGGATACCGCCCGGAAAACCGTTGCTCAGCCGCAGGTCTCAGCCGTTTCGACGGCCACGCCGGCGGCAAGGAACAAAGAAACTTCCGCGACAGCGAAAGCCCGCATTGAACAAAGGAAAGCGCTGGGCGTTTCGTTGCTGGTGTCGTTGGCCAACGATGCTCGCAACTATCAGGACCAAAAGCTGCGCGCGCGCACCCTATCTCGAATTGCCGACGCTCTCTGGGAAACCGATCCCGAACAAGGTCGCGCGCTCTTCCGCAAGGCCTGGGATGCCGCTGAAACGTCCGATCAGGAGACGGCGCGCCGGCAGGACGAAGAGCGCCAGCGTCAGTTGCGCGACGATCCAGATAGGCCCGCTGCATTTACAGCAGGACCAGATCTACGCTCCGACGTTCTGCGTTTGGCGGCTAAACATGATCGCGCGCTTGGCGAAGAATTCCTGGACAAACTTAAGGACGCGCGGGCGCGGGAAGCAACCGATACCGCTGCGACGGTGCCCTCGTTATCTGATACTCCGGCCGCAATCAGACAACGGCTGCACCTCGCGAGTCAGCTGCTCGATAGCGATGTCGAGCGGGCATTGCAATTTGCCGATCCGGCTCTCGCGACAATCACCATGGACGGGCTCGACTTCCTTTCGTCTTTGAGAGACAAAAATCCGGTGGCCGCAGACCAGCGTTACGCTCGCCTGCTCGGGAATGCAGAGATGGATGTGAAGTCAGATGCAAATACAATCTCACTGCTCTCTTCCTATTTGTTCACCCCGCATCTCTTTATTTCGTTCGGCGCCGACGGTGGCCAGTCGTCATCGTCGCTGTCACGGCGCACACCGCCGCCCGAGGTCGGGTCGACGGCGACAAGCGAGCGATCCACTAGCTGCGTCAGCACGTCGACCACGGCCTCGCGAGCTAACCCGT
>Ga0134126_10001414_pt1 | contig 30471 bp, 30 predicted proteins | sample KB31752_FD_96881 | JGI IMG/M metagenome (GOLD analysis project Ga0134126, IMG submission 96881) | Terrestrial soil microbial communities with excess Nitrogen fertilizer from Kellogg Biological Station, Michigan, USA - KB3-175-2 | ecosystem: Environmental > Terrestrial > Soil > Unclassified ... | reverse complement strand
GTCGGCTCGACTGCCCTTGCTCCTTGCCTCGCGCGCGCCGGCGCGAGCTCGCACATCCCTGTGCTCAAACAGTCGTGCCTTGCTCGCGCACTCGGCATCATCGCTGCGGCATCGCGACAGCGCGCAAAGCTCACTTCGACACGGCAGTCCATGGCCTGCACGCCGACAGAGGATGAGCTTCGAGGGTTCTCCACAAACTCCGCACAACTTATCTACAGCGTACCCACAGCCGTGGCACAGGCTGACGTCTCGACATTTGAGATGCAGTTGCTGAAGATGAGAGTTCCAGAATTATGGAATGTCATCAGAGCAAATGAGCGCCGTCCTGCCCGACCGCAAACCGACCGCGCGCGTGGATACGCTGCGGGTGCCGCCGCATTCGATCGAGGCGGAACAGTCGGTGCTCGGCGGTCTGATGCTGTTGCCGCGCGCCTGGGACGACATCGCCGGGCGCGTGCGCGAGGATGACTTCTATCGCCGCGAACACAAGCTTATTTTTCGCGCGATCGGCGAATTGTCGGCGCAGAGCAAGCCTTTCGACGCGGTGACGCTGGGCGAATGGTTCGAACGCAACGCGCTTTCCGACAGCGTCGGCGGCGCGGCCTATCTGGCGGAACTGGCCAACGCCACGCCGAGCGCGGCCAACGTCGCCGCGTATGCCGACATCGTGCGCGACAAGTCCGTCTTGCGGCAGTTGATCGAAGCCGGCAGCGATATTGTTGGCGACAGCTTCCATCCGGAAGGCCGCACCACACCGGAAATTCTCGAGATCGCCGAGCAGCGCGTGTTTCAGATCGCCGAGGCCGGCGCGCGCGGGCGCAAGCAGTACGCGCCGATGCGCGATGCGTTGCGCGACGCGATGCAGCTATTGCAGCAGCGCTATGCCAACCGTGGCCAGATCACCGGCCTGCCGACCGGCTTTACCGATCTCGACAATCTCACCGCCGGCCTGCAACCCGAGGATCTGGTGATCATTGCCGCGCGGCCGTCGATGGGCAAGACCGCGCTGGCCATGAATCTTGCCGAGACGGTCGCGTTGCGCGCCAAGAAGCCGGTGTTGATCTTCTCGATGGAAATGTCGTCTTCACAACTCGCGTTCCGGTTGATTTCCTCGCTCGGCCGCATCAACCAGCAGCACCTGCGCACCGGCGACCTCGCCGAAGAGGATTGGCCGCGGGTTACCCAGGCGACCGCGTTGCTGTCGGAATCCAAAATCTTCATTGACGACACGCCGGCGCTGTCGCCCGGCGAGTTGCGTTCGCGCGCGCGGCGCATGGCGCGCGAACACGGCCTCGGCATGATCGTGATCGATTACCTGCAATTGATGCAGGTGCCCGGCAACAAGGAGAACCGCGCCACCGAAATTTCAGAAATATCGCGCAACCTGAAAGCCCTCGCCAAGGAGCTGAAGGTGCCGGTGATCGCGCTGTCGCAGTTGAACCGCGCGCTGGAACAGCGCAACGACAAGCGCCCGGTGATGAGCGACTTGCGCGAATCCGGCGCGATCGAGCAGGACGCCGACTTGATCCTCTTCATCTATCGCGAAGAGGTCTACGACAAGGAGACGCCGAACAAGGGCATCGCCGAGATCATCATCGGCAAGCAGCGCAACGGCCCGATTGATACCGTCAAACTCACCTTCCTCGGCCAGTACACCAAATTCGAGAATTACGCGCCGGAGTCGTACGTGGGGCGGCTGGAATGATGGGAGGCGAGGACCGGGAATCTGGGGCCGGAGCAGCATTGGGCGTTGACGCGCCATTGCAGTTCGGTCGCTCGGCAAGATTGCCCTCACCGGCATCAGCCGACTTCCGTCGTCCCGACCGGTCGCTGGCATGAGCAGAACCGCCATTGCCACGATCCACCTCGACGCACTGCGCGCGAATCTCGCGCGTATCCGCGCGCTTGCCGGAAACGCGAAAGTGATGGCGGTGGTGAAGGCCGATGCCTACGGCCACGGTCTGGAACGCTGCGCGCGTGCACTGACCGATGCCGATGCCTTCGGCGTTGCCTCCATCGCCGATGGGCTGCGCCTGCGCGCAGCCGGGCATCGCAACCGCATCGTGGTGCTGAGCGGGCCGGATGCGGCCAGCGATCTCGCCGAGATGCGGCGGCTGAACCTGGAGGCGGTGATCCATCACGATTCGCAGTTGGAGATGCTCGCCGCCGAACGCGGCGCACCAGCATTGCGCGTCTGGCTGAAGCTCGACACCGGCATGCATCGGCTGGGATTTCCTGCGATGCGCGCGGCCGAACTGCATGCGCGTCTGCGTGCGATGCCATCCGTTGATCGGGACATCGCGCTGATGACGCACTTCGCGTCCTCGGAAGAATTCGATAATGCGATGACCGCGAGGCAGATCGAGAATTTCGAAAACGCCACGCGAGATATTGCCGGCGAACGCGCGCTGTCCAATTCCGCCGGATTGCTCGGCTGGCCACGTGCGCGCGGTGATTGGGTGCGGGTGGGCGGGCTGCTGTATGGATTATCGGTCGCGCCGGACAAGGTTGGGGCGGATTTCGGTTTTGCGCCGGCGATGACGCTCTCGACGCGGCTGATCGCGATCAACCGCATCCAGCGCGGCGAGCGCATCGGCTACGGTGCCATGTACGAATGCACCGACGACATGAACGTCGGGATTGCCGCGATCGGTTACGGCGACGGTTATCCGCGCAGCGCCCCTTCCGGCACGCCGGTGCTGGTCCACGATGCGCGCGCCGCGATCATCGGCCGTGTCTCGATGGACTTGATCACGCTGGACTTGCGCAACGCGCCGAACGCGCGCGTCGGTGACGTGGTCACGTTGTGGGGGCCGCAGCTTCCGGTCGAAATCGTCGCGCGACATGCCGGTACGATCTCGTATGAGCTGACATGCGGCGTGACGCGGCGCGTGTTGTTCGCCGAGGATTAGCCCATGCCCAAAGCCAAGACCGCCTACGTCTGCGCCGATTGCGGCGCCGAGCACAGCAAGTGGCAGGGCCAGTGCGCAGAGTGCGGCGCATGGAACACGCTGAGCGCGTTCATCGTGCAGCCGGCGAAAGCCGCAGGCGCAGCGGTGAACACCCGCGGCGCCGGCTACGCCGGCGTGGATGCGCCGCGCGTGCAGCCGCTGGCGACCGTCGCGGGAGATGCCGAACTGCGCCACGCCACCGGCATCGGCGAACTGGATCGCGTGCTGGGCGGCGGCTTGGTGGAGGGCTCGGTGGTGCTGGTCGGTGGCGATCCGGGCATCGGCAAATCCACCTTGTTGTTGCAGACGCTGGGCGCGCTCGGCGCGTCGCTGCCGGGCCTGTACGTGACCGGCGAGGAATCCCTGGCACAGGTCGCTGCGCGCGGGCGCAGGCTTGGCATCGCACTCGAACCCTTGCGCGCGCTGGCGGAAACCTGCGTCGAACGTGTGCTCGAACAGGCCGTTGCCGAACGCCCGCGCGTGCTGGTGATCGATTCGATCCAGACGATCTGGACGGAATCGCTGCCTGCGGCGCCCGGGTCGGTGTCGCAGGTGCGCGAATCGGCCGCGCGGCTGGTGCGTTTCGCCAAGGAGACCGGCACCTGCGTGTTCCTGGTCGGGCACGTCACCAAGGAAGGCGGCATCGCCGGCCCGCGCGTGCTCGAACACATGGTGGATGCGGTGTTGTATTTCGAGGGCGAGATCGGTTCGCGTTTCCGCGTGCTGCGCGCGTTCAAGAACCGCTTCGGCGCAGTCAACGAGCTGGGTGTGTTCGCGATGGGCGACAAGGGTCTGCGCGAAGTACCGAATCCGTCCGCGATTTTTCTTTCCGCGCACACCGGGCCGACTTCCGGCAGCGCGGTGATGGTGACGCGTGAAGGCACCCGGCCGTTGCTGGTCGAGGTGCAGGCGCTGGTGGATCAATCCTCACTCGGCAATCCGCGCCGCGTCGCGTTGGGGCTGGAACAGAATCGCCTGGCGATGTTGCTGGCGGTGCTGCATCGTCATGGGGGTGCGGCGGTGTACGACCAGGATGTGTTCGTCAATGTGGTCGGCGGCATCCGCGTGCAGGAGACGGCGGCCGATCTTCCGGTACTGCTGGCGGTGTTGTCGAGTTTTCGCGACAAGCCGCTGCCGGAAAAAACCGTGACCTTCGGCGAGGTGGGCCTGTCCGGCGAAATCCGCCCGGTGCCCAACGGCGAGGAGCGCCTGAAGGAAGCCGCCCAGCATGGCTTCCGGCGCGCAATCGTGCCGAAGGCGAATGCACCGAAGAAGTCGCGCATCGGCGAACTGGAAGTGATCGCGGTGGAGCGGCTGGGCGACGCGATCAGCGCTGTCAATGCCTGATCCGCCGGTTGCGCGGGCACACGGTGCGGCAATGGGTTCGTCAGCCCCTGATCACCAGGCTGGGCATCGCGTGAATTTCAAAACGGAATCCGGCATCCGCCTGGATGGTCGGATCGGCCGCGGCGAGAGCGTGCGGCGGTACGTCGTCCTCCAGCGTGAGCACGCCGATGCCATAGGGACCGGCTGGGTCGGCCACCGGACCAAACGCCGCGACGCGCCCTTGCGCCATCTGATCGCGCCAGTATGCCGCGTGGGCCTGCATCAACTGCCGCTCGGCAGGCGTGATGTCGGCCAGGAAAGTCGGCCGTGGCGGGATCAGCCGGAACAGAAAATATTTCATCGCGCGACCTCGTTCGGATTGGATCTCATGGTTGCGGATCGCGCAATGCCGCATCGCGCCCATCCAACTGCAGCAACGAGCCTTGGCTATACCAGTCGCCCAGCACGATCCGTTGCGCGTCCGCACCGTTCAACTTGAAGTGGTGGATTGCGGGGCGGTGGGTGTGGCCGTGGATCATTCGCTTCACGCCAGCCTTCAGGAGCGCGCGTTCAACCGCCGTCTGATTGACATCCATGATCGCCAAGTCGGCCCGTGAGGTGTGCGTGCGGCTGGCATCGCGCGCCTTGGCCGCGAACGCACGCCGAGCGCCGAGTGATTGCGAGAGGAACATCCGTTGCCAGACCGGCTCGCGTACCTGGGCACGGAATGTCTGGTACGCGGGATCGTCGGTGCACAGGGTATCGCCGTGCAGCAGCAGGGTCGGGGTGCCGTGGAGATCCACCACCGTGCCGTCGTCCAGCAGCGTCATCCCCGCGCGGGACGCGTAATCCTCGCCGAGCAGGAAATCGCGATTGCCGGCGATGAAATGCACCGGCACGCCGGATTCGCTCAGCGCTTTCAACGCGCCCGCAACGCGCGCGGGCAACGGCGCATCGTCGTCATCACCGATGTAGGCCTCGAACAGATCGCCCAGGATGTACAGCGCGTCGGCCTGGCGCGCTTCGCCGCGCACAAATTGTTCGAACAATTCGACGATGTGCGGCCGCTCCGCATCGAGGTGCAGATCAGAGATGAAGATCGTCGCCACTAATGTTTCACTGGCGCTGCGGGTTTGGCGTTCTTCTTCGCCTTTTTCGCCGGCGCTGAAACCGGGATCTGTCCCGCCGTCGGCGACACGGGTTCGGCGGTCGGTTGCGCGGCTTCGCCGATCACTTTGACGCTTTCGATCACCGGCAGCGGCCTCGGCACGTCGCCGACGAACGGGCCCTGCGGACCGGTCGGGAGGGCGTCCATCTTGTCCACCACGTCCATGCCGTCCACGACCTTGCCGAATACCGCGTAGCCCCATGTCATGCCGCTCTGGTTACCCACATAATCCAGGCGCGGGTTGTCCACGATGTTGAAGAAGAATTGCGCGGTGGCGGAATCCGGGTCCGGCCCGCGCGCGGCGGCGACGGTGCCGCGCAGATTGGACAGACCATTGTTGGCTTCATCGGCAATCGGCGGCCGCGTGCGCTTGGCCGTCAGTTGCCGCGTGTACAGGCCACCCTGCACCAGAAAACCGGGAATCACGCGATGGAATACCGTGCCCGCGTAGAAATCGTTTTGCACGTATTGCAGGAAATTGGCGACCGTGCGTGGCGCTTTGTCGGGAAACAGTTCGATGGTGATGTCGCCCATCGTGGTGTGCAACTTCACCTGCGGATGCGCGACAGCGGCGGGCGCGTTCGCGGAACTTGCAGCCGGGGCGGGCGGCGCGGCCGATGCTGTGGAGGCGATCAACAGCAGGGGCAGGGCGAAGACGCCAAGTCGCAACGAAAGTTTGGTCATGAGGGGCAAGCGGGGCTATTCGAGGCGTGCCCATCATACGCAGCGCGGCGATTCCTTGCAGTCCCGGCGCTGAATGTCCGCGGGCCCGCTCAGAAACGCGTGCAGCCGTCGCCGCCACAGGCATGGAACCCCAGCTGCGAGCCGTCGCCATTGTCGGGCTTGTCGCCGGCCTGCGGCAGGTTGCGCCGCTGCATCTCCAGCGCGATCGGAGTGATCTGCGCGATGGTGGCTTCGATTCGCGCGCGCGCGTAGTAATCCAGATCCTTGCGTTCGGACAAGCGTTGCAATTGGCCGAGCGCGTCTTGCGGCCGGCCAGAGAGGAAGGTTGCATCGGCATAAGCTTCGCCGGCGCGGATGTCGTCGCCCGCGAGATGGCTTGCGTGACCGTAGGTGCGGTACAACTCCGGTTCCGAATCATCATCCAGCAGCGGTTTCAGTTGTTCCTGCGCCAGTCGCGCGCTGTCGGGCTTGCCGTCGGTCAGCAACGCCTGCGCGTAGCCCAGCGCAATCGCAGGATTGTGCGGGGATTGCGCGCTCAACGCGGCGTAGTGTCGCAACGCGTCGGCGCGATGTCCGGCGGCGAGTTCGGCGTCGGCCAGACCCAGTTGCAGCGTGTTGCTGGCCGGCGTCGCCGTCAGCAGTTGCCTGAGAATCTCGACCGCCTTCTGCGCGTTCCCCGCGCGCTGCAAGGCCAGTGCGTAACCGTAACGGTGCGCGGTCGTGGCGAAATCGCCGCCACGCGCGAGATTGCGCGCGTAGTAGGCCACCATGTCGTTGAAATCCTGCGCGGACAGCACGCGGATGCGTTCGCGGATCAACGCATACTCGCCATCTTGCGCCATGCGTGGCGCGTTCAACAGCGCGGCGGGGTTCTTGACGAACGGCAGCAGGCTGAGAGTGTCCGCCGGCGCGGCGGACGCGAGCCGCGGCGCATTGCGGCTCTGCTCCTCGATCACATGCGCGCGCGCCTTGGCCTCGGCGATGCGCTCGCTGGTAACCGGATGGGTCTGCAGGAACGGCGGCGCGTCGCCGGAATAGTCGCCGCCGTCACCGCCGCCGGGGCGCAACGCGCGTGCCATGCGGTTGAAGAAATCCGCCATCGCGTCCGGGTCGAAATCCGCTTTCGCCAGTGTGCCGATGCCCACGCGATCGGCTTCCGCCTCATCCTTGCGGGTGAAGTCGATCTGCTCCTGTTGCATCAGGCCCATGCCGGCGGTGAGGATGCCCGGACCCGCTGTCTGGCTGGAGCCGCCGGCGGCGATCAGCATGCCCAATGTGGCCAGCGCGTACAGCGGCGCCTTCTTCTTGGCATCTTCGAAGGCGCGTTCAAGGTGATGCTGGCTGATATGCGCAAGCTCGTGCGCGATTACCGCGGCGAGTTCGCTTTCGCTGGCGGTGGTGGTGATCAGCCCGGAGTTCACGAAGATGTAGCCGCCGGGCGCGGCGAAGGCGTTGATCTCCGGATCGCGCAACACGGTAAAGGTGTAATGCTGTTTGGGGTCGGGACTGGCCGCGACCAGCCGGTAGCCGAGCGCGTGCAGGTAAGCATCCACCTGCGGATCGTCCAGCACCTGGTTGATCGAGCGCAGCTCGCGCAACATGCTGGCGCCGTAGGCTTCCTCCTCTTGCGGGGAGATCAGCCCCGCCGCCGAGCTGCCCAGTTCCGGCAGGCTCACATCCTGTTGCTGTGCCGCTGCCGGCAGGGCCAGCGCCAGACAGATCAGGGCGGGGAGCAGGGTTCGCGCACGCATGGTTGTTTGCGGTGATGGAGCTGCCAGCTTGGATACCTTAGCGCGGAAAGGGTTCATTCGCCTGAATGGGTGTGTGTTCCCGCCGTGAGTTGCCGGCCGGCATCGCGGTGCGGCCAACCCGGACAAGGATGGTCGAAAACCACATTGTGCGAAACGTGTCGAGCCACGATCCGCGATACTCCCATAAAATGGCCTCCATGCCCGATATCGAACTCTATTCCACCGCTATCTGCCCCTACTGCATCGCCGCCAAGAATCTGCTGAAAGCCAAGGGTTTGAGCTGGCGCGAGATCCGCATCGACATGGACGCCGCCGCCCGCAGCGCGATGCTGGAGCGCAGTGGCGGCCGCCGCACCGTGCCGCAGATTTTCATCAACGGCGTGCATGTCGGCGGCTTCGATGATCTCGCGAAAGCCGAGCACGACGGCAGCCTGGCGCGGCTGCTGGATTCGTTTTCGTAGCAGCCTGCCTGCCGGGCAACGCCGTATCAGTTGTTGGCAAACTCGCTCCTGCACGAGCATGGCGAGTCTGACCGCGATCACCGATAATCGCGGGTTTGCCGGCGCGCTTTTGATTTTCAGCCCCCGAGTAAAGGGGCGATCAAGCCATTGCGGTGCGGTGGCTTGGGATAGGGATTGTGGAAGTGCCGAGATAACTGAAGTGCGGATGTAAGTCGGGACCACAATCCATCACCTTGACAGAAATTCCTTTGGGCATTGCACTTATGACCACCCACACCATCGCGGTGATCCGCGGCGACGGCATCGGCCCGGAAATCATGACCGCCACCCTGCGCGTACTGGATGCGCTGGACGCGGGGCTTGCCTATGAATTCGTGGATGCCGGCATGGCCGCGCTGGAGCAGCATGGCGAGTTGCTGCCGCAAGCCACGCTGGACTCGCTCGCGAAACCCCGCGTCGCACTGAAGGGCCCGCTGACCACGCCGGTCGGCGGCGGTTTTTCGTCGCTGAACGTCGAACTGCGTAAACGCTTCGACCTGTACGCGAACGTGCGGCCCGCGCTGAGCCTGCCGGGTACGAAAGCGCATTACGAGAATATCGACATCATCACCGTGCGCGAGAACACCGAGGGCGCGTATCTGTCCGAAGGGCAGACGCTCTCGGCCGATGGCCAGACCGCGCAATCGATCGTGCGCAACACGCGTCGCGGTGCCGAACGCATCGTGCGCTACGCATTCGAACTGGCAGTGATGCGCGGCAGAAAGAAAATCACCGCCGTGCACAAGGCGAATATCCTCAAGACCAGCTCGGGTCTGTTCCTCGACGTCGCGCGCGAGGTGGCACGCGAATATCCGCAGATCGGCTTCAACGACCTGATCGTGGACAACACCTGCATGCAGCTGGTGATGAACCCGTGGCAGTTCGACGTGATCGTCACCACCAACCTGTTCGGCGACATTCTTTCAGATCTGTGCGCCGGGTTGGTCGGCGGCTTGGGTCTGGCGCCGGGCGCCAACATCGGATCGGCCGCGGCGATCTTCGAAGCCGTGCACGGCTCCGCGCCGGACATCGCCGGGCGCAGCATCGCCAACCCCTGCGCATTGCTGCTGGCCGCCACCGACATGCTCGATCACCTGGGGTTGGTCGAGCACGGCACGCGGGTGCGCGGAGCGATCCGCGAAACGCTGGCCGCGCACGATCGCGTGACGCCGGACCTCGGCGGCAGCGGCAGCACCGAGACGTTCGCAGATGCGCTGGTGGAACGCGTGCGCTGTTGAGCGGTTGCCAAGCCGCCGCGCTCGCATCCGCGCGCCGGCGAGCTGGTGTTCGACCGGCCCGGTACATGGACCGCTTAATTTCCCCGGGGATCAGCGCACAAGCGGCCAGGGCGCCAGCAACACGATCCACAGCAGCACGATGATTCCCACCGTTTTCGCGCCGCGGAACAGCCGTGGATTGGCGTGCTTGAAACGCTTGCCGCGTTCGCGGTTGCGCTGGCCGAGCGCGTACAGGCGATTGAGGAAGCCGACGGGTTCGGCTTCGGTGTTCGGCGAAGAAGTGATCCGGCCCATGAACGCGCCGACGCGATGGTTGAGCGAGCTCATCCAGCGCCAGCGCAGTGGCCTGTCGATATCGCAGAACAGGATCACGCGAGTAATCCCGGATTTGTTTTCGGCCGAATGCACCAGGGTCTCGTCGAAGATCACATCTTCGCCGTCGCGCCAGAAATACTCCTCGCCGTCCACGAAGATACGGCAGGAGTTCGCATTCGGCGTGACGAGCCCCAGGTGATAGCGCAGTGAGCCCGCGAACGGATCGCGGTGCGGATTGAGTTTGGAATCCGGCGGGAGCAACGCGAACATCGCCGCCTTCACTGTCGGGATCGCGTTCACCAGCGCCACGGTGCGCGGGCACAGCGCCTGCGCCGAGCCCAGCGGTTCGCCGTACCACTTCACGTAGAAACGTTTCCAGCCTTCCTTGAAAAAGGAATTGAAGCTGGCGTCGTTGTTGCGTTCGGCGGCACGGATGAAGCCCTGGTCGAACAGATGCAGCGCCTCGTCGCGAACCTCGCGCCAGTGATCGCGCAGCGGATCGAGTTGCGGAAAGCGTGCGCGTTCGGCGAACGGCCGCGCCCGCACCGCCGAGAAGGCGTACATCAGCAGGTTGTATGGCGCGAAGAGTGTTGCGTGACTGCCGAGCTGCTTGCGCCAGTGCAAGCGCACGCGGCTGCGCAGGTGCACGGCGAGCGCGCACAGCAGGAATAGCAGGATCAGCGCGAGCAACAGCAAGCGTGAAAGCAGGATCATCGGGGCGGACGGCGGCGCATTTGCCGCGTATTCTAGAACTACACGTCGTGTTGCAGGATGTGCGCTGCACCCGTCCCCGGCCGGTAACCTTGAGCGAGTGCGCGCTGCACGTAGGCGATTGCACGACGGGCTGCGACGCGCGGCGCCGCGCCCTTCGCCAGCTCCGCCGTCAACGCGGCCGAAAGCGCGCAGCCGGTGCCGTGGGCGGCGAATGGCAAGCGCGGGTGGCGGAATTCGTAGCTGCCGCGTTCATCGGCGAAGCGATCGACAATTTCGCGGCCGCGCGCGTGGCCGCCTTTCAGCAGCACGGCTTTGGCGCCGAATTCCAGCAGCGACTCGATGGCGTGATCGGCGTCGCGCACATTCTTGATGGTGATGCCGAGCAACGCTTCGGCCTCCGGGATATTCGGCGTCAGCACATCGGTGAGCGGGATCAGATCCTCACGTAAAACGCCTATTGCCGCGCGATCGAGCAGCCGCGCGCCGGACGTCGCGATCATTACCGGATCAACCACCAGCCAAGGTGGCTTGCGCCTGGCCAGTTCGCGTGCCACGCCGCCCACGGTCTTCGCATCTCCCAGCATGCCGGTCTTGACCGCATCGATTCGGAAATCCTCGAACAATGCATGCAGTTGCGCGTGCAGATGTTTCAACGGAACAGGATGGATCGCGCTCACGCGCCGCGTGTTCTGCGCGGTGATCGCGGTAATCGCGGAAAGCCCGTGCACACCACGCGCCTGAAAGGTTTTCAGATCGGCTTGAATACCCGCGCCGCCACCGGAATCGGAACCCGCGATGGTGAGGCAACAGTGGCGACCGGATGGGCGGCCGCTTCGAGTTTCTGGACCGTGGCCCGTGGTTCCGGATTCCGGTTTTTTCACAGCGCTTCCGACGCAAAATCCGCCAGCCGCGAACGCTCGCCCCGGCGCAAGGTGATGTGCGCCGAATGCGTCCAGCCCTTGAAGCGATCCACGGCATAGGTCAGGCCGGAAGTCGTTTCGGTAAGGTAAGGCGTATCGATCTGCTCGACGTTGCCCAGACATACGATCTTGGTGCCAGGGCCCGCGCGCGTGATCAGCGTCTTCATTTGCTTGGGCGTCAGGTTCTGCGCTTCGTCAATGATCAGGTAACGCGACAGGAATGTACGGCCGCGCATGAAGTTCAATGAGCGAATCTTGATGCGCGAGGCGAGCAGGTCGTTGGTGGCCTGACGTCCCCATGCGCCGCCTTCCTCCGGGTTGGCTAGCACTTCCAGATTGTCGGTGAGCGCGCCCATCCACGGCGTCATCTTTTCTTCCTCTGTGCCCGGCAGAAAACCGATGTCCTCGCCGACGCTGACCGTGGCGCGGGTCATGATGATCTCGCGGTAGCGCTGCTGATCCATCACCTGCGCCAAACCTGCCGCGAGCGCCAGCAAGGTCTTGCCGGTACCGGCAGTGCCGAGCAGGGTGACGAAATCGATATCCGGATCCATCAGCATGTTGAGCGCGAAGTTCTGCTCGCGGTTGCGCGCGGCAATGCCCCACACCGTGTGGGTGCTGCCGGTGTAGTCATCCAGCAGCGCGAGCCTGGTCTTGCCGGCTTCGGCAGACAACACGCGCAGCTCGACGCTGTTTTCGCCGGGCAGATAAAGACATTCGTTCGGCTGCCAGATTTCGTCCTCGCGCGGCTTCACCTCGTAGTAGGTATGCCCGCGCTCCGACCACGAACGCAGCTCCGGATGCTGATCCCAGAAATTCGCCGGCAGTTCCGCGTGACCCGCGTACAGCAGTGAGAAATCGTCAAGCGCGCGGTCGTTTTCATAATCTTCCGCGCTAAGCCCGTAAATCGTGGCCTTGATGCGCAGGTTGATATCCTTGGAAACCAGCGCCACTGCGCGATCGGGGTGCTGCTCGCGCAACTCCAGCACCGCCGAAAGGATCTGGTTGTCGGCTTTGCCATGGCCGTTGGCCGTGCGCGTCTGGAAGTAAAGACGTCCATTCGCATTGCCGCTGCGGAGCTTCACGCCTTCCGGCGAGGACAGCGGCAGGCCGTCGCCGATGCCGTTGCCGTTGCCGCGCAGGATCAGTTCATTGAGGAAACGGCTGACCTGGCGCGCATTGCGCGAGACCTCCGAACCACCTTTCTTTTTCTCGTCCAGTTCCTCCAGCACCGTCATCGGAATGAACACGTCGTGTTCCTCGAAGCGGAACAGGGACGTGGGATCGTGCAGCAGCACGTTGGTGTCGAGCGCGTAAATGCGCTTGCCGCTGGTCATGCGGTTGGTTCCTCATCAATAAGGGTGATTGTCCGCGAAGGGGCGCAAAGAACGTGAAAACAGGCAGGAGAAGATCTGATCTCTTTGCGTTTCTGGCGTTCTTTGCGGGCGAGATTTGGCTTTCCATCGGCGGCTTATGGGGCGCCGACTGGAATCGCTTCCAGCACGGTCTGCGCGTGGCCGGGCACTTTCACACCGCGCCATTCCTCGACCAGCTTGCCGTCGGGACCGAGCAGGAAGGTGCTGCGATCCACCCCCATGTATTTGCGCCCGTACAGCGTCTTCTCGCGGATCACGTCGAAGGCCTTGCACCAGGTTTCATCGGTGTCGGCGATCAACGGAAACGGCAGCGCCTGCTTTGCGGTGAAATTGGCATGCGATTTCGCGCTGTCGCGCGACACGCCGATCACCTGCGCGCCGCGGCGCTTGAACTTCGGAAGGAGATCGCGGAAATCCTGCGCCTCGCGCGTGCAGCCGCTGGTGTTGTCCTTGGGATAGAAGTACAACACCGTCCACTTGCCTCGCAGATCGGCCAGCTTCAGCGTGCCGCCGTCGGCGGTGGTGCCCGCGAGTTTGGGAGCCTTGCTGCCGATTTTCATCGTCAGAACTTCACCGGATCCATGATCGCGTCCAGGTTCAAGCCATCGCACAGCTCCAGGAAATCATCCCGCAACCCGGCGATATGGGTGTCGGCCGGAATGCCGATGGTGATCTGCGCCTGGAACATGTCGGCGCCGGTCTGCATCGCGCGGTAACGCATGGACGACAACTGCTCGATGCTGATGCCGCGGCGGCTGAAGAAATCGATCAGCTCCACCAGCACCGCCGGTTTGTCGGAGGCGACCACTTCGACCAGATACGGCAGCAGATGGCTCTGCGCGTCGCGCGGCTGGGTGCGGTAGTGCAGCAGGCGCACCTCCTCGTCGCGGCCGATGCGGGTGAGCGCATTCTCGAGCTTGGCGATCGCATCCCACGCCCCTTGCGCCAGCAGCACCACGGAAGTATCCGAACCGATCGTGGATACCCGCGAGTCCACCAGATTGCAACCGGCGTCGGCAATCCGCTTGGCCAGCGCAAGCAGCGGCGAATGCGTCGCGGGGGAAGCCGTCTGGATCAGCAGATGGTGGTCGGTGCCGGGGCGCGGAGCGGAACGGTTCAAAGGATCAACAGCTCTGGCGATGGAGATGCGGGTTCAGCATAGCCGCCGCTGCGGCGACGTCGCAAGCGTCGGTGCGATGGTGTTTCACCCCGGTGGCCGGTAAGATGCCGCGTCTCTCCCCACAGCGTGATGCCTTGGAAATCACCGGCAGCCTGTGCGCCTTGGCGACGCCTTTCACCGCCAGTGGTGCACTTGATCTCGACGCTTTTGCGCGCCTGCTCGATCATCAGATCGCGGGCGGAACGCAAGGTCTGGTCGTGGCTGGCTCGACCGGCGAGGCGCACATGCTGGGCGGTCTGGAATACGAACGGCTGCTGGCGTTCGCGGTCGAGCATGTCGAGCGGCGCGTGCCGGTGATCGCCGGCAGCGGTGAAGCGGCTACTTCCAAGACCATCGCCATGACCCGGCGGGCGCAAGCGCTTGGCGCGGATGCCGCGCTGGTGGTGACGCCCTACTATGTGCGGCCGACGCAGGAAGGTCTGCGCAGGCATTTTCTGGAAGTGGCCGAACACGGCGGTTTGCCGGTGCTGCTCTACAACGTGCCCGCCCGCACCGCTTGCGATCTGTTGCCGGAAACCGTGGCCGAACTTCGCGACGACCCGCGCATCATCGGCATCAAGGAAGCGCGCAACGATATCGAACGTATCCGCTGCATCGCGCAACTGGCGCGGAGCGGCTTCGTGTTCCTCTCCGGTGATGATGCGACCGCGGCGGAAGCCATGCTTGCCGGCGCGTCGGGCGTGATCTCGGTGGCCAACAACCTGGTGCCCGCGGCATTTCGCGCGCTGTGCGATGCCGCGCGCAGCGGCGATCGCGCCAAGACCGCCGCGCAGATGCAATCGCTGCAGCCGCTGCTGGAGGCGCTGAATTGCGCCCCCAATCCGATTGCGGTGAAAGCGGGCCTCGCCGAACTCGGCTTGTGCCAGGCCACTTTGCGCCTGCCTTTGCTGGAACTGGACGCCGGCCCCGCGCGCACCAATTTGCGGGATGTGCTGCTGCCGTTCGCGCACGCCGCGTGATAATGAATCCACCGCCGCACGAATCAATGATGGAAAATGCGACCATGAAGAAATCGCGACTCGTACTATCGATGGCCTTGGCAGGCTCGCTGATCTTGTTGTCGGCATGCCAGACCATCCGCTCGCACAACCCTTTCCGCCATCGCGAGGCGGATTACAAATCCGCGCAGCAGGCCAATCCGCTGGAAGTGCCGCCGGGTCTGGACAATCCGCCGAGTTCGGAAGCGTTGTCGATCCCGAACCCGGGCGGCATGCCGCCGGTCACGGTCAATGGCCAGCAAGTCAACGGTGCGAACGGCGCAACCGCTGCAGCGGGCGCGACGTTTTCCGGCAACAGCCTGAGCCTGGCCGATGATCCGGCCGGTGCCTACCGGCGCGTCGGGCTGGCGCTGGAACGCGGTGGCATCGGCACGATCAGCGCACGCGATGACAACGCACACACCTATCAGCTCGCCGTGAATACGGTGGCCACCACGCAAACGGCGCCGCAAGGCGGCTTCTTGCATCGCCTCCTGCATCACAGTCATAGCGAAACCCGAACCGTCACCGGTGCCGTGACGGTGAGCATCGTTCCCTCCGGCAGCGGCAGCGTGGTGAATGCGCAGGGCGACCAGGATGCCGTGGAGCGCGTGCTCAGCATGCTGCAGCAGCGACTCGGCGGCGGTTGAGGAAAGCCCGATCCAGGATCAGGAATTCGCAAACCAAAAACAAAAAGCCGCTCACTGAGCGGCTTTTTGTTTCAGCGTTCCAGTAATGGCAGCTTGTCGGGCTTGCCGTCCCATTCCTTGGCATCGACCGGCGCATCCTTGCGCTCGGTCAGCACCGGCCAGCCTTTGGCCAGTTCGGCATTCAAGGCGACGAAGTTTTCCTGCCCGGCCGGCACGTCGTCCTCGGGAAAGATCGCATTGGCCGGGCATTCCGGTTCGCACAGGGTGCAATCGATGCACTCGTCCGGATCGATCACCAGAAAATTCGGCCCCTCATGGAAGCAATCCACCGGGCACACTTCCACGCAGTCGGTGTATTTGCACTTGATGCAATTGTCGGTGACAACGAAAGTCATTGGAGCGGGTGTAGGAGTGGGAAGTAGGAAGCAGTGAGTGGAACTCAACTCACGAAATTGCGCGCGCCTTCTTTCAGCGTCCTCGAGTCCGGGGGCGACCAAAGTCGCAGACCCTGGTGGGCTTGTTGATCCATGAAAGATGCGGGCAAGAGCGAATTCCTGCAAGACTCGCGAGATTTTCTCCTATGGCGCTCCCTACGAGACTCGAACTCGTGTTCCCGCCTTGAGAGGGCGGTGTCCTGGGCCACTAGACGAAGGGAGCATAGGGGCGAACAGCGCGGTAGTATAACGGACTTGCCGCGCGCGTTGCCGCGCCCTCGGGATCGAACATTTGCCACCTTCAAGCATGGATGCCGCACCCGGATCGCTGATGCCGCGGATCATTCCGCGCGCGCAGCATCGTGTTTCGCGCAAGGAGATCAGCCGCGGCGCCTTGCGTGTGCTGTACGGGTTGCGCGACAACGGCTTTCGCGCCTGCCTGGTGGGCGGTGCGGTGCGCGACCTGCTGCTCGGCGGGCATCCGAAGGATTTCGACATCGCCACCAATGCCACGCCGGAAGAGGTCAAGCGTATCTTCCGCAACTGCCGCCTGATCGGCCGGCGGTTCCGGTTGGCGCATGTGATCTTCGGGCCGGAGATCGTGGAAGTGGCGACTTTCCGCGGCGCCGGGGTTGAGGGCGAGGGCGATCGCCACCTGATCGACGGCCGCATCGTGCGCGACAACGTCTGGGGCACGATCGAGGAGGACGCGCTGCGCCGCGACTTTCGCGTCAACGCGCTGTACTACGACATCGCCGATTTCAGCGTGATCGATTTCGTGGGCGGCATCGAGGACCTGGAACAGCGGCGATTGCATCTGATCGGCGACCCGGAGCAGCGCTATCGCGAAGACCCGGTTCGCATGCTGCGCGCGGCGCGATTGGCCGCGAAGCTGGATTTCAACATCGATCCGACCGCGTCGCAGCCGTTCACGTCGCTGGGGCATCTGTTGGGCGAAGCGCCGCCGGCGCGTTTGTTCGACGAGACCATGAAGATGTTCATGGCCGGACATGGATTGGCCAGCTTCCGCAAGCTGGAAAATTGCGGCCTGTTGAAGCATCTGTTTCCCGGCACCGCGCGCGCGCTGGCGCGCGACGAGCACGGTGCGCTGCGCAGTCTGGTCGAAAGCGGGCTGGCCGGTACCGACGCGCGTGTCGCGCAGGACAAACCGGTGACCCCGGCATTCCTGTTCGCAGTGCTGCTGTGGGGCGAGGTGTATTCCATCGCGCGCGGCTTGCAAACCGAGGGTGTGGATCGCGCGCTGGCATGGCAACGCGCCGCGCACAAGGTCATGGCCGAGCAGACCGAGCGGGTCGCGATCCCGCGCCGTTTCAGCTACGCGATGGAAGAAATCTGGGCGCTGCAACCGCGTTTCGCCGAGCACACCCGCAAACGTGTGTTCCGGTTGCTGGCCCATCCACGATTCCGCGCGGCCTACGATTTCCTGCTGCTGCGCGCGGCGGAATCGGAAGAATTGCGCGAGCGTGGCGAATGGTGGACGCGCGTGCAGGAGCTTGGCCCCGAGCAACTTGCGCAGGAATTGCCGGGCACACCGAAAGTCAAAATCGTGGAGAAATCCACCGAAGCGGGTGCCGAAGAGCCGGCAAACGAGATCGCCGCGCCGCGCAAAAAGCGTCGCCGGCGTGGCGGTCGCGGCCGCGGAAAAGCGAAATCCGATTCCGCCGCGCCGTCGGATGATGCCTCCGTCTGATGGCGCGTGCCTACGTCGCGCTTGGCAGCAATCTAGATGACCCGCGCACACAGGTGCTGCGCGGGTTCGAGGCCTTGGCGTCGTTGCCGGATACGAGTCTGGTCGCGCGTTCGCGCTTGTACCGGAGCGCGCCCTGGGGAGTGGCGGAACAACCCGAGTTCGTCAATGCGGTGGCGGAACTCGAAACCCGACTTACGCCGCTCGATCTGCTGGGTGCGTTGTTGGCGATCGAACGCAGCGCCGGGCGCGAACGCGATCGCGCGCGGTGGGGGCCGCGGGTGCTGGATCTCGATCTGCTGCTGTACGGCAACGCCGTGCTGGACCAACCCGGCTTGACCCTGCCGCACCGGTATCTGCATGAACGTGCTTTCGTGCTGCTGCCGCTGGCCGATCTTGCACCCGAGCTCGAAGTGCCGGGCCGCGGCCGTGTCCGGGAATTGCTGGCGCGCTTGGCGACAAACGACTGCGCAGTTCTAAACTGATCGCGCTCGTTGAACCCGCATCCGCGTCATCCCGGCGAAGGCCGGGATCCAGTGGCTTTGGTCCGGCATCTGGAAGCCAGAAGCTGAATCCGGGCTCCGTTCCGGATGAAGCTTGCGGAAAGGCCCCGGAATGATGTCGGCCATTTGATGCCTCGCGAAGCGAGCGGAACCCATTTGTCGGATAATCCGCCTTTCGCCCACGGGATGTCCGCATGTACGTGCAAGCCGTCGATGCGCCGCAACGCAAGCCGGTGACCGTGCCGGGATTGCGCGTGATGAAGGCCAGAGGCGAAAAAATCGTCGCGCTGACTTGCTACGACGCCAGTTTCGCTGCGCATCTGGAAGCCGCCGGCGTGGATATCGCACTGGTCGGCGATTCGCTGGGGATGGTGGTGCAGGGCCGCACCAGCACCTTGCCGGTGACCCTGGATGAAATGGTCTATCACAGCGCGCTGGTCGCGCGCGGCCTCACCGCCACGCTGCTGATCGCCGACCTGCCTTTCATGAGTTATCGCGATGCGGGTTACGCACTAAGTTCTTCCGCGCGGCTGATGGCCGAAGGCAATGCCGCGATGGTGAAGCTGGAAGGCGGTGCCGACTGGGTATGCGAAGTGATCGCCGCGTTGACCGCGCGCGACGTGCCGGTATGCGCGCACCTGGGGCTGACGCCGCAATCGGTGCACAAGCTTGGTGGCTATCGCATGCAGGGGAAAAGCCAGGATGCGGCCGCGCATTTGCAGGCGCAGGCACGCGCGGTGGTGGAAGCCGGCGCGGAATTGCTGGTGCTGGAATCCGTGCCGCACGCGTTGGCCGCACAGATGGCGCGCGAGATCGCGATCCCCGTCATCGGCATCGGCGCAGGCGCCGGCTGCGATGGTCAGGTGCTGGTGCTCTACGACATGCTCGGGATCACGCCCGGCCGTCGCCCGAAATTCTCCAGGGATTTTCTGCAGGGTCGCGAGTCGATTCCCGCAGCGATCGCGGCCTATGCCGGCGATGTACGCGCAGGAGCATTTCCCGCCTCCGAAAACATCCTTGGCTGAGCGTCCCGCGCATGCAGACCGTCACCGATGCCGCTGCCCTGCGCGCCGCGATCCGCGCCTGGAAACGCGACGGCCAGACCGTCTGCTTCGTGCCGACGCTCGGCAACCTGCATGCGGGGCACTACTCGCTGGTGGACCTGGCACACAAGCACGCTGATCGCGTGGTGGTCAGCGTGTTCGTCAATCCGACCCAGTTCGCCGCCGGCGAGGATTTTGAAAAGTATCCGCGCACGCTGGCGGCCGACAGCGCCGGTCTGGCCGAGCACGGGTGTGATCTGCTGTTCGCGCCGGACGTAGAGGTGATCTATCCGTTCGGTCCGCGACAATCGATCAGCATCCACGTGCCGCAGATCTCCGCAACGCTGGAAGGTGCGCATCGGCCCGGTCACTTCGATGGCGTTGCCACGGTGGTCGCAAAGCTGCTGACGTTGGTAGCGCCGGATCTGGCGGTGTTCGGGCAAAAGGATTTCCAGCAGTTGCTCGTGATCAAGCGGCTGGTGCGTGACCTCTCGCTGCCGGTGGAGATCCTGAGCGGGGCGACGGTGCGCGACGAGGACGGACTGGCACTGTCATCGCGCAATCAGTACTTGAGCGCCGGCGAGCGCGAGATCGCGCCGCAGATCCATGCCACGTTGCAATGGATGCGCGAAGCGGTTCTGGATGGCCATCGTCGCGAGGTGGTCGAGTCGGTCGCGGCGCGCCGGCTGGTGCGTGCCGGTTTCGAGCCCGACTATTGCGTGATCCGGCGATCCGAAGATTTGTCCGAGCCCCAGGACGGCGAGCGTGCAGGGCTGATCGCGCTGGTGGCGGCAAGGCTCGGGAACACGCGGCTGATTGACAATCTGTCGTTTGATTGATTGAAAGTGCAACCATCGGATAGCTGCTTTTTGATTCTCAAGATCATCGGTGATCGCAAAGCAGCCGCCTTGTTGCGTTGCACCAAAGACCCCATTTTGGCGATATAATCTTCCCGCCGACCGTCGCGCGGGCGACACCGCAGGGCACCTCCATGCAGCTGAACATGCTCAAGGCCAAGATCCATCGTGCCACCGTGACCCACGCGGAGCTGCACTACGAGGGTTCGATCGCGATCGACGGCGATCTGCTGGATGCCGCAGGCATCCGCGAGTACGAGCAGATCCACGCCTGGAACGTCAACAACGGCGAGCGCTTTGTCACCTACGCGCTGCGCGCGCAGGAGAGCAGCGGCATCATTTCCGTGAACGGTAGCGCCGCGCATCGCGCGCAGCCGGGCGACATCATCATCATCGCCGCGTTCGTGTCGTTGAGCGAAGCAGAAGCCGCGCTGTTCAAGCCCACGCTGGTGTACGTGGATGCGCACAACTACATCACGCATACCAATCGCTCGATCCCCAAGCAGATGGCGGCGGCGTAAGACTTCCGCCTTTCCTGCGAAGGCTGGAATCCAGTTTTCAGTTTTCCATCCATGGATCTGGATCCGGGACCATCCCTGTCCGGGATGACGAGCTTTGTGGTGCTTCGGTTGACTGATAGCGCGCGCGTCCCCGCTGTTGTTCCAGGGCCCACGCCACGTGGTCGCGCACCAATGCGGACGGATGCTCCGCGCGCGCTTGCAGTGCCGCGATGATTTCAACCGAATGCGGCGCATTGCCCAGCGCCACCGCCACGTTGCGCAGCCAGCCTTCATAGCCCGCCCGGCGGATGGGCATGCCTTCGGTCTTGTCGAGGAACTCCCTCTCGCTCCAGCCAAAGAGTTCGATCAGTTTCGTTCCATCCAGCCCGTGCCGTGGCGCGAAATCTTCCTCGCGCGTGGTCTGCGCGAACTTGTTCCAGGGGCACACCAGTTGGCAATCGTCGCAACCGAACACGCGATTGCCGATCAGCGGACGCAGCTCGATCGGAATCGATTCCTTCAACTCGATGGTGAGATAGGCAATGCAGCGGCGCGCGTCCAGTTGCTTTGGCCCGGTGATCGCCTGCGTCGGGCAGATGTCGATGCAGCGCGTGCAGGTGCCGCAATGTTCGGTTGACGGCGTATCCACCGGCAGCGGCAGGTCGGTATAGAGCTCGCCCAGGAAAAACCAGGAACCCGCGTCGCGATCCAGCAGCAGTGTATGTTTGCCGATCCAGCCGAGCCCAGCATTGCGCGCCAGGGCCTTTTCCAGCACCGGCGCGGAATCGGCGAAAGCGCGATAACCGAATGGCCCGATTTCGGATTCGATGCGGTCGGCCAGTTTCTGCAGGCGCGCGCGCATCAGCTTGTGGTAATCGCGTCCCATCGCATAACGCGATACATAGCCGAGATTCGGATCGCGCAGCGTGCCCCAGGCATCGCGTGATTCGCGCGGAAAGTAATTCATGCGCGCGGAGATCACGCGCACGGTGCCCGGCTGCAGTTGATCCGGGCGGCTGCGCTTCACGCCATGACGCGCCATGTAATCCATTGCACCGTGGCGACCCTCGCGCAACCAGTCCAGCAGACGCGCCTCGTCGTCATCCAGCTCGACGCCGGCGATGCCGAGCTTGGCGAAACCCAGTTCCTCGCCCCAGGCTTTGATACGCATGGCCAGTTCGGCGAAATCGATGTCCGTGCCAAGGTGCATCCGCCCATTGTAGGGCCCCCGGACAAGGTCTTCCGTTCGTCAAAAGCGATGGATTGCGCGGACAACTACCTATAATCCCCGCATGAAAGCCACCGACCCGCAGATCGCGCTTTACACGACGGAACAGGTGCGAGCACTGGATCGCGCCGCGACACTGGATTTGGGTATCCCCGGCATCGAGTTGATGCGCCGCGCGGCGGCCGCGGCGTTCGCGTGCTTGCGCAAGCGCTGGCCGCAGGCGCGCAGCGTGTGCGTGCTGTGTGGCCCCGGCAACAACGGCGGCGACGGATTTTTCGTGGCCATGCTGGCGCACGAAGCCGGCATGCGGGTGGGCGTAATCGCCCTCGGCGATACCGCCTTGGGCGATGCCGGCGAGGCGCGCGCGCAATGCGGCCGCGCCGGCGTACCGATCGTGCACGGCAAGGAATTGCCGCAAGCCGACGTGTATGTGGATGCCCTGTTTGGATCGGGCCTGAATCGCGCGCCCGAGGGCGATGCGGCCACGCTGATCCAGCATTTGAATGCGCGGGGCATGCCGGTCCTGGCACTGGATGTGCCATCCGGTCTGGCCTCCGACACTGGCGTCGCGTTCGAGCCTTGCGTGCGCGCAACGGCAACGGTGTGCTTCGTCGCATGGAAGCGCGGGCTCTTTGCCGCGCAGGGGGTCGATCATGCGGGCGCCTGCGAGCTGGCGGCGCTCGATCTGCCGATATCCGTGTTCACCCAGCACGTGCCGGATGCGCGGCTGCTGGCGGCGCAGCCGTTGCCGAAGCGCGCACACGATTCGCACAAAGGCAAATATGGGCACGTGCTGGCGATCGGCGGCGATCACGGCGCCGGCGGTTCGATCAGGTTGACGGCGGAAGCCGCGCTGCGCGTCGGCGCGGGGCTGGTCAGCGTGGCCACGCGCGAGGCACGCGTGGTCGCATTGTTGTCCGCGCGCCCGGAATTGATGCCGCAAGGCGTGCATGTGCCGCGCAATCTCGGTCCCTTGCTGGAGCGAGCGAATGTGATCGCGCTCGGTCCCGGCTTGGGTCGCGAGGAGTGGGGCGCGGGGCTGTGGCGCGCCGCGCTGGATGCGAACAAACCGACCGTGCTGGATGCGGACGGGTTGAATCTGCTCGCCGAACAGCCGCGCGAGTTGCCGGCGCAAGTCATCCTGACGCCGCATCCGGGTGAAGCCGCGCGCCTGCTTCACTGCACGATCGCGCAGGTGCAAGCCGATCGCTTTGCCGCGGTGCGCGCGCTGGCCAAACAACATCGGGCCATGGTGGTGCTGAAAGGCTCGGGCAGCCTGATTGCCGACCCCGACGGAATGCTGGCGCTCTGTCCGTGGGGAAATCCCGGCATGGCCAGCGGCGGCACTGGCGACGCGCTGACAGGCGTGATTGCGGGCCTGCTGGCGCAGGGCTTGTCCACGTGGGATGCGGCATGCATCGGCACCGGTGTGCACGCGCGCGCGGGTGACCTGGCGGCGCGTGCAGGCGAGCGCGGGCTGCTGGCCAGCGATTTGTTTCCCTATCTGCGCGCACTGGTCAACGGTCGACTGGACGGCTAGATGGCTCAATCCCATTTGCAGGGGGTCATCGACTTGCCCGACGAAGCCGCGACGGTCGCGCTCGCGCGCCGTTTGGCGCCGACCATTGCGCACGGCGGCGTGCTCCATCTGCGCGGTGAACTGGGCGCCGGCAAGACCACCTTCGCGCGCGCGTTGTTGCAGACGCTCGGCGCAGGGGAACGCATCAAGAGCCCGACCTACAGTCTGCTGGAACGTTATCGCGCAGCGGGGCGCGATGCGTTTCATCTGGATCTTTATCGCATCGCCGCCGCCGAAGAGCTGGAATGGTTGGGGCTGGATGAATTGCGCGAGCCGGGTGCGATCGTGCTGGTCGAGTGGCCCGAGCGCGGTGTCGGCGTGTTGCCGGCCGCTGATCTGGAAATAGCGCTGGAACACGCGGGTGCTGGCCGCAGGGCTCGCCTGCACCCGCGTTCCGCGCGTGCGCAAGCCTGGTTGGCCGGCTGGTGATAAAGGCAATCAGTTGGCGCATCTTCCTGAACCGGCTTCGATGAAAGCCCCGCATATTACGGATCGAAAAGGGAAAAGTTCTTGCAATTCCGAGCGGCTTGGGGTTGAATCCGATCCCATGAGGGGGAACTCGCGCCCGCTGCCTTTGGTTGTCGCTGCTTTGTGCGGCCTGTTTTGCGCAGGCGCGGTTTCCGCCGCGCAAGTCAAGGCACTGCGCGTCTGGGGCGGGCCCGATTCCACCCGTGTGGTGCTGGATCTCTCCGCGCAACCATCGGATTACAAGCTGTTCCAGTTGGAGCAGCCCGCGCGCATCGTGCTGGATGTGGAAGACAGCAGCTTCGCGGATGATTTCCGCGTGCCGGAGGTCAAGGGTTTATTGAAGACCATCCGCAGCGGCAAGAACGCCGATGCTGCGCGCGTGGTGCTGGATCTGACCGGCGACGTGCACCCGAAAAGTTTTCTGTTGAAACCGGCCGGCCAATACGGTTACCGGCTGGTGCTGGATCTGTACCCGCCGCACGCGGCCAAAGCGAGCACGGTAGCGCGCACAGTCGAGGACGATGTCGCGCAAGGCAAGCCGCGCCCGGTGGTGATCGCGGTGGATGCCGGCCATGGCGGTGATGATCCCGGAGCGCATGGCCCGGACGGCACCCTGGAAAAAAATGTCACCCTGTCGGTGGCCCGCGACTTGGCCAAGCTGATCAAGGCGCAGCCCGGCATGCGCGCGGTGCTGACCCGCGATGGCGATTATTTCGTGCCGCTGAAGAAGCGCTACGAAATCGCGCGTCAGAACAAGGCCGATCTGTTCGTCTCGATCCACGCGGATGCCTACACCAGTTCCGACGCACGCGGTTCGTCGGTATGGGTGCTCTCGCAGCACGGCAAGACGTCCGAAGCCGCGCGCTGGCTGGCCGACAGCGAAAATCGCGCCGATTTGATCGGCGGTGTGTCGCTGGACGACAAGGACGACACGCTGGCATCGGTGCTGCTTGATCTTTCGCAGGGTGCCTCGATCGAAGCCAGCGATGCGGTTGCCAAGCGCGTGCTGACCGCGCTGGGTTCACTGGGCCCCACGCATCGTGGTTATGTCGAGCGCGCGAATTTCGTGGTGCTGCGCTCGCCGGATGTGCCGTCCATCCTGGTCGAGACCGCATTCATCACCAACCCCAGCGAGGAGCGCAAGCTGCGCGATGCCGATCATCGCCAGCAACTCGCCGATGCGATCCTGCAAGGCGTGCGTGGATATTTCGAAGACACGCCGCCGCCGGGCACCTGGTTCGCGGCAGTGCGCAGCGGGCGCATTCATCCGGGCGAGACCGATGCCGGCACGTTGCTGGCGGCGGCGGATGCGGGTTCGAATAGTGCGGATCGCGCGACAAAACCCGGCGACGGCGATGCTGGCGACGACGCGCCGGTGCCGCAGCCCATGCGCACCCACCAGATCGCGCGCAACGATCGTCCCCGCCTGCGTCCGCCCGCCTCGGATGCCGATCTCGTCGTGACACAGGTGATTCCACCGTCGCCGAGTGTTGCCGACAAAAAAGCGGCGCTGGATGCGAACATCCGCGACATGCACCGCGTGTTGCGCGGCGAAACCCTGTCCGGCATCGCGCAACAGTACGGCGTCAGCGCGGCGGCGCTGCGCTCGATCAACAGCAAGATACCCGATGACGGCCGCGTGCAGGCGGGCCAGGTACTTCTCATCCCAAGTTCGTAAAGTTGCCGAAGGGCATGGATCGCCCGCACAGATCGCCGGAGAAGACGCGGTGTTCCGGAAGCTGCGCGGCAGCGGTACGGAATCCATTTTGATTTTGCGCCCAGATTTCGAAGGTCGAAAAACGGATTCCGGCGTCCGCTTTTCGAGCGGCCGTGGAATGACGACTTTGACAGTGCATCCGCTATGCTTCGCGCTTGTTTCGCACAGTGCGATGTATGCCGCCGATTCGCCCGCTGTCTCCCGAACTCGTGAACCAGATCGCCGCCGGCGAGGTGATCGAGCGCCCGGCCTCGGTGGTCAAGGAACTGATGGAGAACAGCCTCGATGCAGGTGCCTTGCGGATCGAGATCGATATCGCGCAAGGCGGTGCGCGACTGATCCGCGTGCGCGACGACGGCGGCGGTATTCCCCGCGAGGAATTGCCGCTGGCGCTGGCCGCGCACGCGACCAGCAAGATCGCCAGCTTCGCCGATCTGGAACGCGTTGCCAGCATGGGTTTTCGCGGTGAAGCGCTGGCCTCCATCGCATCCGTTTCCCGGCTGCAATTGACTTCGCGCCGCGCCGGCGATGAACACGCCTGGCGCATCGAGGCATCCGGCGCGCGCATCGGTGAAACCCAACCGGCGCAGTCCGCAATCGGCACCACGATCGAGGTGCATGATCTGTTTCACGCGGTGCCCGCGCGACGCAAATTCCTGCGCGCCGAGCGCACCGAGTTCGGCTACATCGATGAGCTGGTGAAATCGCTGGCGCTGGCGCATCCGCAAGTCGAGTTTCACCTGGGTCACAACGGCAAGCCGGTGCGCATGCTGAGGTGCGCGCGCGATCACGACGCACAACTGGGACGCGCCGCGGAGTTGCTCGGTTCGGCGTTTGCGGAAAATTGCCTCGCGATCGAGCACGCCGCCGCCGGCATGGAACTGCGTGGCTGGGTCGGCCTGCCGACCGCGTCGCGCGGGCAGGCCGATCAGCAATACTTCTACGTGAACGGGCGCCTGGTGCGCGATCGAGTGGTGGCCCATGCGGTGCGACAGGCCTATGCGGATGTGCTGTTCCATGGCCGTCATCCTGCGTACGTGTTGTTCCTGCAACTCGATCCGCAGGCAGTGGACGTCAACGTGCATCCGGCCAAGTCCGAGGTGCGATTCCGCGAAGCGCGGCTGGTGCACGACTTCCTGTTCCGTACCTTGCACGAGGCGATTGCGCATACGCGTGCCGGCGAACAGGTATCAGGTTCATTTTTCCCCCGTCCTGCCGCAGCCATAGCAACTCGCTCGGAAAATGAACCTGACCCCTTTTCACTGCAAGCTGGCTTGGGATTGGCCGTTCGCGAAGCGCCCGGGGACGCGTACGCGCGTCTGCTGGACGCTGCACCGTCGGTTTCCACGCCATTGCCCGAGCCCGCTGTTGGCGAGCCGCCGCCGCTCGGGTTCGCGCTCGCGCAACTGGCGGGCGTCTACATCCTGGCCGAAAACGCGCACGGTTTGGTGCTGGTGGATATGCACGCCGCGCACGAGCGTGTCACCTATGAAAAGCTGAAAGCCGCGCGCGAATACGATGGCGTGCGTTCGCAATTGTTGCTGGTGCCGCTGCTGATCGCGGTCAGCGAAAGCGAGGCTGGTGCGGCGGAAGAGCACGCCGCGGCATTGGCGGAATTCGGGCTGGAACTGGATCGCGGCGGACCACGACAGGTCACCCTGCGACGCATTCCGTCCCTGCTCGAAGGCGCGGACGTGGCGCAATTGACCCGCGATGTGCTCGGCGAACTGGCCCGACATGGCAACTCGCGACGTCTGGAGGAGTTGCAGAACGAACTGCTCGCCACCATTGCCTGCCATGGCGCGGTGCGTGCGCACAGACGTCTGACGTTGCCAGAAATGAATGCATTGTTGCGCGAGATGGAAGCAACCGAGCGTTCGGGTCAATGCAATCACGGCCGGCCGACCTGGACTCAGTTGAGCATGGGCGAGTTGGACAAGTTGTTTCTACGCGGAAGATGATCGGCAGGAAACAGGAGCCGAAAAACATCGCCGTCGTTCCGGGGCCGCACTTCATTTTGATCTTGCTCCGCGCAGGCAAAAATGGATTCCGGCTTTCGCCGGAATGACAAAAGCAAGCCACATCGACCACCGAAGCCCATGCACCAGATTGATCTCGAAACGTACGTGCGCGAAATCGGGCATTGGCGTGCGCAGCGCCTCGCGCGGCTGACCGCGCCGGATGGCTGGTTGAGCCTGGTCGGCTTGCACTGGCTGGAACAGGGCCGCAACACGCTCGGCAGTGCTGCCGACAACTCCATCGTGCTGGACAAGGCGCCGGCACATCTTGGCACGATCCAGTGGCGCGGTGACGGCACCCTGGTCTTCGAGGTGGCGGACGGCAGCGGTGCGTTGATCGACGGTGAGAAAAAAATCGGTGCGATCCTGCGCGATGACGAGGATAAAAAGCCGACACAGGTTTCATTCGGCAGCATCAGCTTTGTGGCGATCGATCGGCAAGGCCGCAAGGGATTGCGCGTACGCGATACACGGGCACGTACGCGCACCCGGTTCGCCGGCATCGAATCGTTTCCGGCTGATCCTTCCTGGCGCATCGTGGCCGACTGGATGCCATTCGATCCGCCGCGAACGCTGGAGACGGCCAACGTGATTGGCCAGATGGAACGTTATCCCGTGCCCGGCAGGGCGGTATTCGAGCGCGACGGAAACAGCCACGAATTGCTGCCGGTGATCGAAGTGCCCGGCGACACGCAACTGTTCCTGATCTTTGCCGACCGGACTTCCGGGCGGGAAACCTACGGCGCCGCGCGATTCCTCTACGCAGACCAGCCGGAGGACGGCAAGATCGTTCTCGATTTCAACAAGGCTTACAACCCGCCTTGCGCGTTCACCGCGTTCGCGACTTGCCCCTTGGCGCCCCCGGAAAACCGGCTGGACCTGCGCGTGACTGCGGGAGAGAAGAAATACGCGGGTGGGCACTGAAGCAGGGGCGAAGCGGCAGCAGTCGGGCTGCGCAAATGGCTGCCCCCGTCGCTGCCTCCCTCATTGGCGGGAACCTTTGTCGGTTCGGGTGTTCCAAGACGCTGCGGCATGCCGCGCCGATGGCCGCCTGCTAGCATCGCGCAACCCGCGGCGGGACAACCCTTCGGAGATATTGAATGAGGAGCAGCATCGCCAGCATTCTCGGCGTGTTGGTGGTGACGATGGCGGCGATGCTGCCGGCGTCGGTGCGCGCGCAGACCGCGCCGCCAACGGATCACAAACTCTCCTACGCGTTGGGCTACGAAGCCGGGCGCGATCTCGGCCAGCACGGGTTGCAGATCGACATCGCCAGCGTCTTGCGTGGCGTACAGGATGGCTACGGGCAGAAGAAGCCGGCTTTTCCGCCGCAGGAAATGCAGCAAGTGATCGCGGCCATGCAGCAGAAGATGCTAGTGCAGGCGCGTGCGGCCTACGCCAAGCTGGCCGCGTCGAATCTTGCGCGCAGCCAGAAATTCTTCGCGCAGAACAGACAGCAGAAAGGCGTGATCACGCTGCCGTCCGGCGTGCAGTACAAGGTGCTGGAGGATGGCGGCGGCGAGAAGAGCCCGACGCTTGCAAGCGACGTTACCCTTCAGTATCGCGGCGCGTTTCTGGACGGCACCGTATTCGACAACACCTATGATCGCGGCCAGCCGGTGCAATTTCCGGTGGACCAGATGATCCGTGGTTGGCAGCAGGTGATCACGCGCATGCATGTAGGCGATCACTGGCAGGTGTTCATTCCGCCGCAGATGGCTTACGGGGAACGCGGTCAGCCGCCGCGGATCGGGCCGAATGAGGCGCTGGTGTTCGACATTCATCTGCTCGATAGCAAACCCTGAGAACGCAAACGCCGCTGCGCAAGCGGTGCTACGCTCGTATCGATGAACGCTTTCGCCGAGCAACCGTCGCCTCCGTTGACGCCCTGCATCGGCGTGTGCCGCATGGATCCGCAGGGGCTGTGCATCGGCTGCCGGCGCACATTGGACGAGATTGCGCGCTGGGGCACGCTCAGCGACGCCGAACGCTTGCGTTGCATGCTGGAAGTGCTGCCCACGCGCGCACCGCCCGAATGATTCTGCCTCGTCACCCATGACGGAAAAGGCGATCCAGGAAGGGCCCGTCGCCGGTGATTCCCCTCATCGACAACGTGCTTCAATTCCCGCTCTGACGTCCGCGCTGCATCCGTTGTGGCAACCGCCGCAAGCGCCTGGCTGGAATCGCGCGGAGTTGCTCGACCTTCCTGGCGAGACGCCGCGCATCGCCGCGGCGGTGCTGGTGGGCATACGCGACACGCCCCAACCTGCGATGGTTTTCACGGTTCGTCACAGCGGGCTGCGCACGCATGCCGGGCAAGTCAGTTTTCCCGGTGGGCGCGCGGATGCCGGCGACGCCGACGCCATCGCCACGAGCCTGCGCGAAAGCGCCGAGGAAATCGGGCTCGACCCCCGTGACGCGCAACCGCTCGGCTTCCTCGACTGCCTGGAAACGATCAGCGGCTATTGCATCACGCCGGTAGTGGCGCGGATCGCCGCACATGCGCAACTTGCGCCGCAGACGGAGGAAGTGGTTTCGGTTTTCGAAGTGCCGCTCGCGTTCCTGCTGGATCCGGCCAATCTGCGCGAGCGCGACTACATCGCGCGTGGGCAGCGCCGCCGCGTGTACGAATACGCCGGTACGCAACCGTTGATCTGGGGCGCGAC
>Ga0134126_10001413_pt1 | contig 30477 bp, 36 predicted proteins | sample KB31752_FD_96881 | JGI IMG/M metagenome (GOLD analysis project Ga0134126, IMG submission 96881) | Terrestrial soil microbial communities with excess Nitrogen fertilizer from Kellogg Biological Station, Michigan, USA - KB3-175-2 | ecosystem: Environmental > Terrestrial > Soil > Unclassified ... | reverse complement strand
AATGTATTCTACCTCGGGGTTATTAAGAACAATGGAATTGATACTCGGCCTGCCTCCTATGAGCCAATATGATGCCGCTGCAACCCCATTATTCAAAAGCTTTACGGGCAATCCTGATTTTACTTCGTATACCGTAATCCCTTCCAATATTGATATCGAAGAAAGAAATACCGCATGGAATAAACTGGCAAAAGAATCTGCAACATTTAATTTAGCGGTTGAAGATGCCGCGCCGGATATTCCTTTTAATGAAGTAATATGGAAATCAATAAAAGGTGAAAACAGCGTAATGCCAGCTCCACGCCACAGTGCTTTTATAAAAGTGAATCAAAAAGATAAAGATGATGATGATTAGGTATTTAGAATAAAACCTGGTTCTCTGCCTCAATCAGATTGCAGTAAACGGACAAATAAAGGGAATTTTGATTTTGGTTTTCAAATTATATGTTACCCTTGCATGCTAAGCTGGTAATATTTATTGGTTATTAAAAATATTTCATCCCTGGTCAAAACTTTTGCAATTCTAATTGCGTCGATTGAATTTTTAATAGAAGATGAGAAATCATCTTTAACAGCCACCTCATTTTTGGTGGCCAGCATTCCCTTTAATATATGAAAAACAGAAAAAAAAGCTTGTTTTACTTCAAATGGTAATTTCAGGTTTCCATCCTTTATTTGGATTACAGGAGTAATAAAGGCAGAAAAGTGTTCGTTGAGTTTATGTTCAAAAGAATATCCCAGTTCCAGTACCGTTTCTATTTCTTTTAATGTTTTTTCGGGTAAACTTTTCAATTCCAATTTTATTTCATCAAACAGATCGAAATTATTCCAAACCGGCAAAGCTTTTTTTGAAAGAATAAAAGCCATTTCGAGCATATCGCCTGGCTGAAGTGACTTCCACCAAAAACCTTCAGAGCTGGCGGCCATAAAAATATTTCTCTTCATTTGTTTAATTAGCCCTCAATTTTTGAAGCTGGCCACAAAAAAAAATATTCATGTTTATATCTACTATTATCAAATGCAAATTCTACATATAAAATGTTAATTAAAATGTCAAATTATTCCGAGGGTATAAAAGAATCAATAACGGAACAGTTAATGTAACAAGTGGAGTAAACCCTATATTCTTGGAATCAATTTCAGAAAATCTTCTTTTCTTCTTCGGGCGATTGGCAATTCTGTTTTATCGGCCAGCAAAACATAACTATCTCCTTTGTGAAACCTGTCAATGTACATCAGGTTAACAATGTGAGTTTCATGAATCCTGAAAAAATCATTTGCAGAAAGTGTATCTTCAAAATCGCCAAGGGTGCGGCTTGTCAGTATTGTTTCGTTGTTCAGGAGGTAAAATTTTGTGTACCGCCCTTTGGCCTCAAGCCTTACAATGTCTTTCATTTTGATAAACCTGATACCATCCAATGAAGTAAGGGTAAGTGTTTTATCAAGCGCGGTATGTTGTGTGAGGTTTTTTAAAAGGATATCAATTTTTTCATTGATATTTTTTTGTTCCATATTTTGCTGGCATTTAAGAATAGCCTTTCCCAGTTCTTCATTATCAATAGGCTTTAGCAAATAATCCAAAGCGCTAATTTTTATGGCATTGATTGCATATGTATTATAAGCAGTAGTAAAGATTACCTTGAAATCATAAGGTTTTATTTTTTTCAACATTTCAAACCCATTCATTTTTGGCATTTCTATATCAAGAAAAACCAGGCCTGGAGCATTTTTTTGGATACTTTCTATTCCTTTGGCCGGAGTGTTGCAAATGTCTACTACCTCAATTATGCTACTAAATTTTTTCAGCATTAGTTCAAGCACTTCAGCGCTTTGGCGCTCATCTTCCACAATTATTGTTCGGATCATGCTGGCTTATTTAAATTTTAATTAAATATTTTAAATGGTTATTTCCTATTGAGGAACAAATATTTTCACTAAAGTGCCTGTTGCAATTCCATTTTCTTCCAGGTCTAAAATCTCAATACCGGAATTTATTTCAGGTTCAGTTTTTAACGCAAGCATGCGCTTTTTAGTCAGGTCAATACCTAAAGATGCATGCTGGCTGTGGTTATTAAATAACATTTCACCGGCTGCTTTCCGTCCTATGCCATTATCTTTTACATTTATTTCGATAAATCCTTCATGGCTTTTAAAAGAAATAGCAATTTCACCGCCGCTGTCTTTGTGCATGATACCATGGAGCATTGCATTCTCAATAAATGGCTGAACAATCATCGTCGGAATAAATATACTTTCCTTTTCAAGCTGAGAGTCCACATCTATCGTGTAATTTAATTTTGAGCCAAATCGCAGTTTCTCCAATTCAAGGTAAAGTGACAGCATTTCGATTTCTTTTTGAAGGCTTATATTGGTTTCACTTGAATTGTTTAAAATAGAACGAATCAAATTTGCAAATTTTCCGAGATAAATATCAGCATTGGCTGCATCATTTAGCAGAATAAATTTTTTAATAGAATTGAGGGAATTAAAAATAAAATGAGGATTCATTTGGCTTCGCAAAGCAGCTAGTTCCATTTCAACTAATTGTTTAGAAATATTATCCATTTTAGCTTTTTGCATTCTCAACTGCTGTTCTGCTTCAATAGATTTTATTTTATGAGCCATCAAAGTGGCAATTGTTTCAATCATCTCCAAATGATTTTCATTAAAAAAGCCAAGCTTCGAATGTTCAGAATCAATAACCCCCAATAATTCTTTTTCATATTTTATAGGTACGGTAATTTCGCTTAACCCGCTGTACCCTTCGGGTATATAACGCGGGTCTTTTCGGGTATCGGTAACAATAATTGCTTTTCCGTTAACGGCTACAGTGCCTACAATACCCTGGCCCGGCGCAAGGGAATAGGGAAACCTCATCAAAATTTCTTTTGATTCTTTAAAACCAAAACCTGCGCGTTGTACCAATTCTGTTTTGTCTTCATTCCACAGGTAAATAAGGCAATCTTCAAAACCGAGCTTTGATATGAGGTTCTTAGTTACATCCCATAATATCTCGTCTACATCATTTTTTAATAAAAGGGAAGTTGAAAAAAAGTTATTGATTTGTTCCCTTTCCAACCGTGTCCTGTAATTTTCGCTACGAAGCTTTTCCAGTTCTATTTTTGTAGCCTCAGTATTACGTATCCGGTTTTCCCTAAACTGTATTAATTTGAAAAGAAAATAAAACATTAATGCAAGCAAAACAGCCAATACAATCCATGTCCAAACCGGGAGTGCGAGATTTAATTTTAAAAAATTAATGTGGCTGATCATTCAAAAAATTTTTATGAATAACAAAATAAGTCATAAGACGCGCCTATTTACTATAAAGCGCCATTAAATTAAAAATAAATAAAATCGCCAACAGTAAACGAATAAATAGAATGTTTTTTTAATTTGGTTTTTACCAAAAAGAAGGCATGAGATGAATTTTAAACCGCTTTCTATTCTTCATAAAATTCCCGGTAAGGTATTTCTTACCAATTTATTTCGAAAGAAAAGAAAACTAAAATCTCACTCACACAACTGAATAGTAGAACTGGATTGAGTGCTGAATTGTATTTTATCTACTTTATTTTCGGAATTATAATAAAGAATTAAAATGCCATAAGCCGTTTTAAAAGCATCCCAGTGCGTCTGTTTTATTTGAGGGTCGCCTAATATTTTAAACAAGCTATTCCTGGCAACGCCCATCAAAGGAATACTAAGTTTGCCTTTAAAATTGGGGCCAATTTCTACGTAATTCCGGGTAGTATAAAAATAAATATCCTTGTCTTTATAAAAAACATAAGCACCGCATTTTGCTTTTGGGTCTTCCCCAAATGAAGAAAAGCAGATTAGGTTTTTTTTGATTTGCGCTGCGTTAGACGTAGGAGTGATCATTCCGTTTATTGTTCCATTAAGAATATCCACTTCTATTTCAGGGCATTTTTCTTCGGTTTTCAGTTGCGCAGAGGTGGCTGTAAAAACTAATAACGAACCTAAGGCTAAAAACAAGTTCTTCATAATGTTCTTTAATAATTTCCAGTTTAAATATTCAATACTTATCTACGCAAATTCCTTGCTAAGTTTATAAGCCCGTTAAAAAATATTTTATTAAAAGAAAATTATAAGGCGTAATTAAAGAAAATTTTTAAAGGTACCTCAATGGATTGCGGCGCGAGTTTTTAATATAATTTTTTATATTCATCCAAAAAGCCAGAATAAAATAAAAAATAACCGGTGAGCCAAGTGTGAGAAATGAGATATAAATAAAATTACGGCGTATCTCTGAAGTGGCGATTCCCATTTTTTCTCCGATGGCAGTACAAACGCCGAATACCTGCCATTCAATAAAGTTTTTTATTTTATACATGGATCAAAAATTTATCAAATCAATTCTATATTTAGGAATCAATATATTTATCTAAACGGAATTATTATCAATTTCTGATTATTTTCATTTAGTTTTTGTGAAATATATTTAAAGATTTTAATCAAGTAAAGATAAAAAAATTTTAGATTAAAATTTTTGTTCATTATTTCTTAAAAATTTTTAGCATTTATTCCTGATAAAAATTATAATTATTTTGATTACCCAATCATTTTTATTTTACCAAAACCAAATTTAAATTCTAAAGCAGATGCCAAATATACTTGCTAAACGGCGTTGGATACGGTTGATCCCTTTAGCTTTTATCACTTATAGCCTGGCGTATTTGGACAGGGCAAATTTTGGGTTTGCTACAGCAGGTGGAATGGCTAAAAGCCTTAAAATTACAGCTGCAACAACTTCATTATTAGGCTCTTTATTCTTTCTCGGATATTTTTTCTTCCAGATTCCGGGTGCCCTTTACGCAGCTAATAAAAGTGCAAGAAAATTAATATTCTGGTCATTAATACTTTGGGGGCTTCTGGCAATGGCAACGGGTATGGTAAATAATATACGGCTTCTGATTGTTATCAGGTTTATGCTTGGTGTGGTAGAAAGTGCAGTTATGCCTGCATTGCTGATATTTTTAAGCAGGTGGTTTACGAAAGAAGAGCGTTCAAGGGCAAATACTTTTTTAATTCTTGGCAATCCGGTTACCATTCTCTGGATGTCAATCCTCTCCGGGTATTTAGTTAATTCCCTGGGCTGGAGGTGGATGTTTATAATTGAAGGAATACCGGCAATCTTTTGGGCATTTTTCTGGTGGAGGCTGGCAGACGACAAACCCAAAAATGCAACATGGCTTACCGATACCGAAAAATTAAGTTTGGAAGAGGCACTTGTCATTGAACAACAGGCAATCAAACCTGTAAAAAACTATATGCAGGCATTTAAATCAAAGGTGGTTGTAATGCTTTGCCTTCAATACGCATCCTGGAGTATCGGAGTATATGGGTTCGTTCTGTGGCTTCCGGGAATGATTAAAAAATCAGGTAATTTAAATATGGTAAAGACCGGGTGGCTTTCTGCAGCCCCTTACCTTTTTGCAATTATTGCCATGCTTATCATTTCTTATTTTTCTGATAAAACTTTGAAAAGAAAGATATTCATTTGGCCCTTTCTACTGCTCGCAGCTATTGCATTTTATGGTTCTTACCTTGCGGGCACATCAAATTTCTGGCTGTCATTTATATTACTGATCATCGCCGGTAGTGCGATGTATGCACCTTATGGCCCTTTCTTTGCTACCATCGTAGAAGTATTGCCAGCCAATGTTTCCGGAGGGGCGATCGCACTTATCAACAGTTTCGGGGCGCTAGGTTCTTTTCTTGGATCTTATTTAGTAGGATATTTAAATACATCTACCGGTAGTTTTGATGCTTCTTACATTTTTATGGCAGGTTCGTTGTTTCTTTCTGCTCTCCTAACAATAGCCGCTATAAACAGTAAATCCTGAATGTTTTAAAATTGTTAAGCTTTCATTGAATTAATTAGCTTTTGAAAATGCGCATAAAAATTGCACATAAACGAGATTCATTGGAAATTTTACCTTAAATTAATCCTATGAAGAAATTTATTTTTATCCTGATTTTAATAATTTCTACCAATCAATTGTTTTCACAATACCTTCATTATTGGGATGATTCGCGGCCGCGGAGAAATACACAAATTACAACTAAACCGGATCCAATAGAAAAAGAAAAGCCAGTTGAAATTATTGCACCGCCCGACATAGCAAACCCTGTCAAGATTGATCACATAATTTTAGTCAGCTCAGTAACAATAAATTCGACAGCAGCCATTCATGCTATAAAAATAATCAGGCCACCCTTTATTTTCCACCATTGGCCAGACCTTTGCCCTGGATTATCCGGCGCCCTGCCTGTTTTAAATAATTATGTAGCTAAAGAAATATTGCTTATTCTAAAAGAAAAATTTAAGGGCCACTTATATTCTATCAGTAGTTACAAAGGGCAGGATGGCCGCCAGGAATATAAATTAAAAGTATGCGCTGATGGAATGATTAAATATGAATACGCGAATGCGATGGGAAATGTGATTCCCGAAAAGCAAAACTAAATAAGGTAATTCCGTGTAGGCATAAAGGTTACTTTTTGCAGAATAACAATTAAGGTTATTTCTTCCTTTACTATAAAATCGGCATTCAAAACTATTGAAAAATAGAGGGCGGGCTGGCAGGTTTTTTGAAGGATGAATTTAATAAAAACCTATTATTATGCCTAAAACAACATGGAAGCCCCATGATGAACATGGAGAGCTAAGCACCAAAGAAAAAAATGACTTGCCTGAGAGCGTTTTTGCTTTTCCAAAGCAGCGGAAAGAACCAATGACAGATGCGTCTCATGTCAGAAATGCATTAGCAAGGTTCGATCAGGTAAAGGGAGTTTCTGATTCAGAACGTGGCCAGGCGTTTGCAAATATTAAAAAAGCGGGCAAACATTACAACGTGGATATTGAAGAAGATGACTGGAAAGAATTAGGTAAAAAGCCGCACTCAGAAAAATCGTCGAAATGATTAAATATTTTAGGAAATAGTTTTCTTTATTAGTATTCACGGCGACAAATAATTTCTGAATTACATTAAGAATAAGATTTTAAATCAGTAAATAATTAGGGGAAAAATTTCCACTTTTTATTTCTTTTGAAAGGAAACTGATTTTTTTTTAATTAATTCATGCATATTTTATGCTATCATATAGTCATTTTTAGAAATGAATATGTGGCATGGTTTGCGATAGGTTATCAAAATAAAAACAAATAACCATGGCAGAGTTACATGTTCAACCGAAACGAAATAATTATTGGTGGATTTGGATAATCCTTCTAATTATTATCATTGCAGGAATTTATTATTACTTTAATTATTATAATAAAAATGATACTGTTGAAAACACCACAACAACGATTGATTCATCAAGCGTAGAAAATAACACAAAGGTGGATACTTCAAGTATTTCTCCGGCCGGAGACAATTTATGGAGCCAGGTAGATTTCAATTCACCAGATACAACTTTTAGCGAAATAAACGGGTCGCACACAACTATAAAATCAAATTCTCATTTTGTCATTTATTCGATAAGCGATCAATCTTTATTTGACAATAATAATAACGAGATAACGAATGATGGTAAAAAAATATTAGGCGAAGTTGGTGCGTCGATTCAGAAGAGGTTTCCGGGGCCAGAGGTAAGAATTTTAGGCCAGCCGGATTCTGTTACATCTCAAGACCTGACCAGCCAAAGAGCGCAAGCAGTGAGCGCTTTCCTGGTGAATTCTTCTAAGCTTAATCAAAACCACGTTTTCGTTTATCATTCGGGCGAGCCGGTTACACTGCCTGAGAAAGGTAATAGAGTTTATATAATTGTAAAAAGGTAATTTTTCTTATTTATCTATTTTCAACGTCAAAAAAAATAATTATGCCAGAAAAAATAATAGTAAATGGAAACCTCAAAGAGCTTCACTCAAGCGGATTTGAAATAAGGGACGGCGAACCGGATATTCGCGGCTGGAAAGTAAAAAATAATAAAAGCGAGGTTATTGGAAAAGTTGATGAACTTTTATTTGACACAGATTCCTTAAGGGTCAGGTATTTAATTCTCGATCTTGACGGGAAACCTCTAAACCTGATTTCCCGCAGCATTATCATTCCAATCGGATTGGCTGAACTTGATAAGCCTGATAAACTTGTTTTGCTGCCAGAAGTAACCATTGGCCATCTTGCTATGCTTCCGGAATATAAAACAGGGAACGTTACAATTGAGTCTGAAAGACAGGTGCGCAACGTATTTGCACCATCAGAAGGCATAGACTATACGGACCCGGATTATTATGACCCAAAAGAATTTTATAATCACAAATATTTTGATGAAGGAAGGATGTATCAACAGCAAATTCCACCCATCGATAATACCGGAATCAGAAAAACGGATTTACGAATTACCAGGGAAGATGAGGAAAATGAAGATAAGATCAATGATGATGTAAATCCTTTTTAAAATCACTAATCAGAAATAAATTTTAAGAAAAAACCATTTCTTTTAGTATCTTACCTTTTGCAATATTATTAAACTACGATTTACAACTATTAAAACAAAAATTATGTTCGATCAAATTCTTGACCTTGTTAAACAGCATTTAAACGAAAACCCTCAAATAGCTTCTCAAATTCCTGATGACAAAAAAGATGAAATCCACCAGGAAATTGCGAATCAAATCACCAGTGGTATTCAAAACCAGGCAACATCAGGAGGGATTGGTGGTTTATTGTCTTCTTTGCAAAACAGTGTAGCGTCCGGAGGAACCCTTACCAGTTCTATTGAAGGCGGATTAGTTAGCAGCCTCACGAGTAAATTAGGATTATCACCTGCAATAACCGGCGCTATAGCGGGCGCATTACCTGGCATATTACAGAAGTTTGTGCACAAAGCAAATGACCCTAATGACCCAAGTCTTACAACCGATAGCATCACAAAATCTTTGTCAAATATTGGAGGTAGCATTGGAAAAATGTTTGGTAGTTAAATATTTAAAAAGAATTAAAAGCCGGAATAAGAATCCGGCTTTTTTGTTGCTTTACTGTAAGTCATAAAATTTATTACTAAAATGAAAATCCCTGAAGGCTACCAGGCGATTATGCCATACCTGATTTTAAAAAATGCAAAAGGCTTCATTGACTTTACCCAAAAAGTTTTCAATTCAGAAATAATAAGCAAGCATTTAAGAAAAGATGGCGAAACTATACAGCATGCAGAAATCCGGATTAGCGGAAGCATTATAATGTGCGCCGAAAGTACGGACGAATACCCGCCACAAACCTCAAATCTTTTTATCTATGTAGAAAACGCGGATCAGGCATACCATGCAGCTTTACAAAACGGCGCCACTTCTGTACAGGAACCGTCAGACAAAGAATATGGCAGAGCCTGCGGGTTAATGGATACTACAGGAAATACATGGTGGATAACGTCCGTTAATTAATATATTGGAAAAAGTTTGTCATTCCATATCATCAAGAATAACTTTCACAATCTCTTGAGTATCTCCGTCAAAATGATGGCCGCCTGGCAATACTTCGTGTGTAAACCTTTTTAAAGTAATTTTATTTACTGCCAATGTTTTATCATCGCTTGCACTTATGATTACAATTTTTTCGTCAGTAAGTTTATTGATTTCTGTAACCACGTCCAGGCTTCGTTTCGTATTTCCCCCGAAAATATCAGCCCAATGAATTTCAAAATCAGTATTTCCCGACGATGCCATCAAAAAGGAAACCAGTATTTTGTCATCAATATTTTTTGAAATGCCTTTCAGGATAAAAGGCAATACGTCGGCACCGAAAGAATACCCTATTAAAACAATTTGTTGATTTTTTCTTCCAGTTATTTTTTTGGACAAAAAATCATTCACATCTGATGCAGTTTTTTCCGGTGTTTTTTTATCCCAAAAATAAGACCTTGCATTTAATGCCGATACATCAAAACCTTTATTGTGCAAGGCTTCGCACAAAGAAGTTGAAAATTTATTCATGCCGCCATCTCCGCTGATGTAAAAAATAAATGGCTTATCATGACTATTCGCCGTCCATTCTTTGATAGGGAGATTTTGAGATTTCAAAGTCAAAGGAGTAAAATAATGCGCTAATAAAACGCATAAAAAGATTGGAATTTTATTCATAAAATTTTCAGGGTTGCATGACTTTATTTAGAGCTAAAGGTAATTGTAACAAGTCATAATCATTTTCATAAACCAGAAATTTATCTTTCCAGTAAGAAGCATATTTTTCTTTAAAATCGCGAAGCCCGTGATAATGTTTAAACCTTTTTAAATTTTTACCAGCAAATTTCATAATCTGTTCCGCAGGGCTTTTCGCTTCTTCTATCCCTGCGAGGGGAACCAAACCTAAATTAAGGTAATGAAAATTGTTTTCTTTAGCGTATTCAATCATTTTAATGATAAGCGCATCCATGCAGCCGCCTGGCGCGTTTTCAGTTTTTCTGATAAGGTCATATGTACATTCATCAGGCGAATAATCGGGAATAATATTCAGAAAAGCGCCAATGTTGCCATCCGCGTCAGCAATAATTATCACATCCTGGTTTTTTAATTCGTCCCGGTTAAACATTCCCTGCGAAAAAATTTGTTCTTCTTTTTCAAAAGCAAGTAGCCATTCATCTGAAACTTTTTTAAGCTTTTCAATTAAATCATCCTGAATGGGCGCTTTAAAAATAAAAGTAGAATAGCCCTTTTTTTCCAGGCTATTCAATGCATTTCGCAAAGATTTTTTATCACGCCCTTCTAAAGTAAAATTTCTCACATCCAAAATAGCTTCCTGGCCAATGAATATTTTTTGTTTGCGAAGCTGGTCAAACCAGGTCATACTATCTTCATCTACGCGGTAAAAAGCAACCCGCAATCCCATTTTTTTACAAACCTGGTAAAATTCTACGAGGACTTCTAATTTATTTTCTTCAGCGCATACAGGTTCTTCCAAAACAATTGCAAAGCCATTAGCAATCCGGTAAGAAATAAATGCTTCATGTATTTCTGAGAAAAACAAAAGCTTATCCGGGTAAATTTTAAAATAATCCACGGCAGAATTTCCAAATTCATTTAATAAATAATTTGCCCGCTCGCGCCCTGAATCGTTTGTGTGCTCTACATTTAAAAAAGGTTTTATTAGTGTAAAAAAAAGAAAACCCCAGCTTAGAAAGCCCAAAATTTGAATCAGTAAAATAAACTGATGGCCAAATGCTGTGCGCGGATGAAGGGAATCATCCTGTAAAAAAAAACTTCGAACAGAGAATTCAATTGACTGGCGCCAGGTAAAATCAATTCCAAAATGCTTTACTTCAATAAAATAAAACCCAACGAACCCAAATACGGATACTGCTAAAAAAATAATAACTACAGATAAAAAACCCATTCTAATCCATTTGGTGCTGCTTCGTACTCTATATTGGCTGCGGCTAAGCAATAATAAAATAATAATGATAATGGCAAAGGACGCTTCTTCATAATCTAAAGCTTTAGTAATGTTGCCGATCACAGATAAAACAGAAAGCAACAAAGCCAGGCGCCACGCATTTTTCAAACCTTTAAACATATAAGCAGAAGTAATCAACAAGGCAAGCCCGATAAAAAGCACTAAAATATTTGACGCATTTATTGCTTCCAAGGGTATGAAAGCCCTGATCAGTTTTAGCCTGGGATGTAATGGCGGCGTAACAACAGAAACAATATTAATAACACCGAGGGAAAAGATCAGTAATGCAGGAATAATACGGATAAACAAATACCTTCCTCGCCACAAAAAAGACAAAATACCAAAGAGCATGGGCAGCCAAAATTCAAAAACCCGGTATAAAATCGTTATTGAAAGTGCGTCTACTGTAGAGTAGCCATACATTTGCAGAATATAAACCAATGAAATCTCGACAGCGCCAAGCCCTCTTAAAAATGGAGAAGTAATCATCAACAACACTGAAACAATATAACCGATTGCAGCAACATTAAATGAAGCAGGAAGCCCAAGTGCAAGCATAGCTATATAAATCTCAAACATACCTGTAAACTCCACTCCCGTTGAATAAAGAATAGTTCCCGCATATTTTTTATTGTTCACATTGGCAGCAAAAAGTTCATCAATTACAGTGGCGGCAGCAGGAATTTTTTTTACAACAAAACGATATAATTTGCCTCTTGATTTCAAAGCTTTGGCCAATATAAAAATGGAAATCAAAATAATTAATAGTATAATCAAAGCAATCCAGGCATTAAGCGTTTGCTGTTTGGCGGACAATGCAAATAAAATAATAACAGGAAAACCAACTAAAAAAACTGTAAACAAACCAGCAAAACCATAAAGGCCGCTAGCCTGGCGAACCTGATTTTTATTAAACGCTCTTTTTCTTAATTGGGTAGGATTGTACGCCAATGAGCTCACGCCACCTGCAGGTAAAAAAATACTTAAAAAATTCCTTTTCAAAAACAACTCTATTGCATCAATCCATTTTAATGAAAGCCCTATCGAATAAAAACTACTAACATACATTCCGCTTTGGAAAAAAACATACAAAAAAGTAACCCCAACCCCTGCAAGAAGCCAACGGGAATCTGCATGTTCGATATTAGGAATTATTTGAAGTAATTCTTTACGTTCACTTCCAAAAAAGTAAAACGCCAAAAGGATCATTAATACAGCCAGTATTTCACGCCAATATGTTTTGGGTGAAAAAGCCCCGATCCTTTTATATAACGATTTGAAACTCAGATTTTTTTTTTGCAAAGATAGAAGAAAGGAAAGTTTGGATTGAGTTTATGAAAATCTGTCAATTTTTTCTGGCAGCTTTATAAATAAAATTAAACCTGAAATTAATCTGAAAGAAAAATTATTTCGTAAATATTATTTAAAAGATTCAATATTTTGAAAATAAAAAAAATATATTATTGCCACCTGTTAAAAGCAGTAGCTTTTTTTCTTTCTTTTGTATTGATTATATCCTGCACAAAAGATACAAAAATTGAAACTTCCATTTTAAATCCTGATGTAGGCGAAATTATTTCAGCATCAAATACAAAAACTACGGATACACAGAAAATAACTTATTTGGCTTTAGGGGATTCGTACACTATTGGCGAGTCGGTTCCAGAGCAGGAAAGATTTCCGGTACAGCTTGTAAAACTTTTGCAAAAACAAAATGTAAATATTGAACATCCGGATATTGTAGCTGTCACAGGGTGGACAACCCGAAATCTTTTAAATGCACTAAATACAAAACGGCCAAAAGATAATTATTCATTTGTAACATTATTAATAGGGGTGAACAATCAATACCAGGGCCGCCCTTTAGAAGAATATAAAACGGAGTTTAGCCAACTAGTAAATATGGCTATTGCCTTTGCAGGAAATAAAAAAGAAGATGTTTTTGTTCTTTCCATTCCTGATTATAGTGTTACTCCTTTTGCTAGAAATCTCGATACAGCTAAAATTGCTAAAGAAATTGAATTGTTTAATGAAGCCAACCATCTCATTTCACAAAATGCTGGTGTCAATTATTTGGACATAACTCCCATTTCGCGGGATGCAAAAAATGACCCTTCACTTATCGCAGATGATGGCCTTCACCCATCGCCTCAACAATATTTAAAATGGAGCCAGCTTCTGGAACCTTTGGTTTTAAAAACGGTTAAATAATAAACGCTCTTGAAAAGCTTTAATCCAATATTTCACAAAAATGCCCTTCCTGCTCAACAATCTCTATAATTTTTCCAGGTAAAATATTATTTCCTTCTACTCTTAATATTTTGTCACAATCATCAAGGTCAAAATTTATTTTGTTTTCGGGAAAATGCTTATGAAGTTTCTGAAAAATTAAATCAGACTTCTCGGCTTCATAAACATTTGTTTTAAAAACTTCAACCATTTTTTTGGCTTTGCAATTTGTGAAAATAGATATATGAAATAATAAGTAACACCAAAGTAATCAAAGGAGAAAAAGTATTAAAGACCCAACCGTCTATTGATAGATAGGCTATAAAGGCGGAAATAAAATCAATACCAAATGCCACATACACCCACTCCTTTATCCGCTTATTGATTGGAATGATAAGTAAAATTCCTCCAATCAAATGTCCAATGCTTACTTCCCACCTAAGCCAATCTGGCAATTGTAAATGATGCATTCCGTCAATGGCCGTTTGGCTGTTCATAAAAAAAGCGCCAGACAATTCAAATAAGGCAATAATCCCTGTGGAAATCCAGTAAATGATTTTATGTTTTTTTGTTTGCCTACTTATGTTTGTTCCTACCAATGTGTCTAATTTTTTTAGTGTTGATTCTCTGTATAATTTAGCATCCAGTTCACCCCAAATTTATCGGTTAAATTTCCGTGCCAGTCGCCCCAGAATTCTTTTTTGAAAGGATGGTCTGCTTTGCCTCCAGCAGATAATGCATCATACAACTTCATACCTTCTTCAACGCTTTCTGTATGAATAGAAATATAAAAATTATTGCCTTGCTTAAAAGTTTCATCATTGCAGTTATCACTTGCCATTAATACGGTTCCGTTGTCCAGTGGTAAAGCTATGTGCATGATCTTTTCTTCCTGCCCTGCGGGAACAGGCATGCCCTGTGCATCTTTCATACGCATTACCATTCGGAATTCACCGCCAAAAACTGATTTGTAAAAGTTGAATGCTTCTTCGGTATTACCGTTAAAGTTGAGATATGGGTTTACTGCTTTCATTGTTTTTTATATTTAAAGTTTAGGAAATTATTACTTTTTTAAATTTTCATATTCATCATGCCTGCGCCACCACCGATATGGCTCTGTTTGTGGCCAGCCTTCCGGCGAATCTTCCCATGCCTCCTGCCGTCCAAATGGAGTTGAATCGAGAAATCCCCAAACGTTACCGACTACTTCTGTACCGCGCGAGGTCGTAAAATAGGTTCGAAATATCTCATCCCCATCGCGTAAGAACACACTCAATCCATGCATCTCCCCTTCCGGAGTTGTGATACCGAAATCTTTATTAAAAGAATTATGTTCTGATGAAACCCAGCGATGTTGCCAACCCATGCGTTTGCGGTAAGCTTCAATGTTTTCAAAAGGCGCTCGTGATACAAAAGCCATGGAAATTCCGCGCGCTTTCAGATGAATTGGTGTGAACTGCCCAATATTATCCGCAAACATCGAACAACCAGTACATGCCGCAGCAGGCCAGCCGCCGACTCCGGGCGCAAACATGAAATGATAAAGTAATAATTGCCTCTCTCCTTCAAACAAATCTAATAAGCTTACCTTGCCGCCTGCCCCATCGAAGATGTATTTTTTTTCAATTCGGGCCATTGGAAGCCGCCGGCGCTGGGCCGCCAGTGCATCGCGGGTTTCAGTGAATTCTTTTTCTTTTTTTAGAAATGCCTGATGAGCAGCCTCCCATTCTTCGGCGGAAACAATTTTCGGGAATGCAGATTTTTGATTTTCCATTTGTAATTATTTATTGAGATTCTTAAGCCTCATCTTTAATTTTTTTGTAAATATTTTTTATTTGGTAAAGATGTTTTTTTGTGTGATAAATAATAAAAGTAACCCATTCCCAACGCGTAAATTCTCCCAATGTTGGAAAAGGAAAATCCAAACAAGTCAACGACAAATCCATCGAACCTGCTTTTGACTTTATTTCATCCATTGTCTTTTTTAAGTCAGGAATGAGCTTTTCTTTTTCTTTAGGCATATCAGAAGGCCAAATGGCTTTTGCCGATATTGCTTTTTTTGTAAAGTCAAGAAAAATTAATTTGAGAATTTCAACGTTTTCATCGGCGGGCCTTTCTGTAGGCTGGGTATTTCCGGAAATTATTTTGGATATTCCGGGGTTTGACATTAGCAAATGTTCGCCCACCTGCCCGGCAGTCCAGCTTCCTTCATAAGGCACCATATTCAATTCATCCTCATTAAATAATGAAAGTGATTCAACTACCTCCCTGGTTGTATCTTCCAAAGATGAAAGCAATTCTTGTTTATTAAATTCTTTTACTGCAATGTTCATAATTATACTTTAAGTGATTTTACGTTGAAGTTTCTTAGGCTCCGAATTGCCTTAAATGATGGTCATTGTGTTTGTATGCAAAATATCCAACTTCCTGTCGCGTCATTTTCCCAAAGAATGGATGCACAAATTCATCCTGAGAAAAATTGGCATATTCTTCAATTCCGTTAATCCATTTCCTTCGTTGAATTTCCAAATCACCAGTTTTTTCTTTCGCCATTACTTCTGGGGAAGTTGGTGTATTTTTTTTCAAAGGCAGATCATTTTTTATTACATCTTTTAATGCGGCTTTTCCAAAAATCCTTCCTATGAATATCCTTTTACTTTGTATTTTACCTTTCATCAATTGCTGCCATAGCATTATGAAGCATCATTTGGTAAATGTTCATTTTGCCCCACAGAGGCGTGTTGTTTTTGCTTAATGAATTAATCCTTTTAATCAATTCATCCCTTATTTCTTTTTCAAATACTGTTTTCATAATTTCATTATAATTCCATAGATTCCTTCTATATTATTTTCCATGTTGACTAATCTCTTTTGGATATTTGTCACCAATTAAATTCAGTTTAATATTATATTCCAAATAGGCTTTTAAGCCATCTAAGACTGTTGTGAAACCTCCTGTGCTGTCTTTTATAACCTGGATCAACTTCTCCCCCGTTTCTTGAAAACCGTAGTTTTTGATGATTACATAAGTTGAATCTTTTGTGAGCGAAATAAATTCATAGTCAACTTTGGTGGCAGGGCTCCCCCATTCGGTTATTATTTTTTTGTTTTGAATAATTTCTTTTACTAACACTTTTGTTGAAACACCATACATTTCCCATTCCCAAGTTACGGCCTTGTTCCTCTCTAATTTTCCACTTGATTTTGTAAACCAAAAGTTCACCGTAATTACAGGATCAATAAACGCTTCAAAAACAATTTCGATTGGTTTCCTGATGAGCATTTGTGTTTCTACGGTTGGAATATTATCGTGTGTCATTCTAAATATTTTTTCAAAAAAATTTCTATGTTTTGTTAGCAGGGCTGATTCATTCACATTGATGCTAATTCTCTCCCTTACTATTCTAAGTTTTCTGCATACTTTTTAAAATTATTCAAAACCGATTGACAAAAATCTTTTTGAATATCAAGTGCCGTTTTTGCTTCTGGTTCAAAAGTTTCGGTTATGGTTACACCCTTTTCATTGTGCTTAAATTGATTAATAGTTTTGCGCCCATCATCCAAAGTATATTCAATAAGTTCATACAATAATACTTTATCATAATTTCCACAAAAGTCGAAACCATCATTGTTGTTTTTTGCCTGCATGCGAAATAAAAATCGCCCACCCTCTTTCAAATTATTTTCAACTTTTAATGTATGCCAATCTTCAGAAGGATTGTTCCATTGCATAATGTTTTCAGGTGTAGTCCAAAGTTTCCAAACCTTTGCCATTGTTGCATTTATAACCGTTTGTACTGTTATGGGATTGTTCATAAAACAAGAATCTTAATTATAAGTTGGTTTACTGTTATCAACACATTTATTATCATTATCAAATGCCTAAAATCATTCCGGTTCATTTTCAAAGAGCCGGGAGATTATCTTTTTACGGTAGTATAATAAAGTATCACCACTCCTGAATCAAGGGCCTTTGCCTGCAAAAATTTCAAATCAATTTTACCTTCAATTCCTGTAAACATAGAAACTCCCTTCCCCAATACCAACGGGTTTATGATCATCCTGTATTCATCAATTAAACCTGATTGTGTGAGTTGGCTGACTAATGTGCCGCTGCCAAAAATGACGATGTCTTTTCCCGGTTGCCCCTTAAGTTTATTTACTTCTTTGCAAGATTTTCCTTTACCAATTTTGTATTATTCCATTCTGCTTTTTTCAATGTTTTTGAAAAAACAATCTTAGGCAGGTGATTCATCTTGTGAGTAATTACGGCATCTTCATCAATTGCATTTGGCCAAAAAGTAGCCATCATTTGGTAAGTAACCCGGCCAAACAAAATGGTATCGACCCCATCAAGTAATTGCCGGGCGTAATCAAAAAAACTTTCATCAACAGTAAACCAATCTATTTCCCGGTTAATTCCTTCAAAATACCCATCCAATGATACTAAATTTGAAACAATAATTTTTCGCATCCAATTTTTATTTAATCAAATTATTTTTCTTCAAGCAATGATAAAATATTCCCCGCCGGATCTTTAAACCATGCAATGTTGGGGCCTTTGCCGCCACTCCTGCAAATTCCTTTCTCATCAGTTTTAATTGGGCCATCGTATTGTTCAAACCTGATTCCTTTATTAATGAGTTCATCTACCGCTTCATCAATATTTTTTACCGGAAAATTAAGAATGGTAAAAGTTGCGGGAACATGGTTGGGTTTTGGATAAATGATAATGTGGTTTCCTCCTTCAAGATTTAATTCTAATAATCCCATCGGATTATCTTTTACTTCCAGGCCAAGAATTCCTGAATAAAATTCTTTGGCTTTTGGTATATCATTTACAGAAAATCCGCTAAATGCTTTTGAATATTTCAACATGATGTTATTTATTTATTTTGAGAAAAAAATCAGGTTCCTTAATCATTCATCTGAACAAGGCACATCATCTCATCTTCGCTTTTATACCATTCTATTGCGGGCTTTGTTTTATTCACTCTTTGGTCTTGTATTATTTCGGAAAAAACATCCTTGATGCAATCCGTTTTTTTTCGCCAATCTTTAACTGTGATGGTTAAATAATTCCCCTTTTCAATTATTAGTTTTTTAAAATTATTTTTTTCTGCTTCGCCGTGGTGTTTTTCTTCTGCCAAAACATAATAAAGCATTTTCCCATTTTTAAAATCACTTAATCCATAATAGTTTCGGGTGCCTGCACCATCACCGGTTTTTTGGATTAATATATCAAAAGCATCTCCGATACCAGCAGGAAAAATGCTAACTAAAAACCCGAAAACTTTTATATCAGCAAGAAGGCTGAGTTCTTTTTTGATCATATTTTGAAATAAAAAACAAATTTATTTTCATTATACAAAATATTCAGGGTGTAAATACGCCAATATAAGGGGCTTTTTGCGACACGAAATTTTCTTACTTTTGTTTTTTGTAAAAAGAAAAATTTATGAAACATATAATTATCTTGGCCACGGCAGGCAGTAATTTGTCAAGCATAGACAATCCGCGACGCGCATTCTTATCTATTAATGAATCTTTAAAAAATAAGGGGAAACCCCCATTGTTCAAAGTTCAGATAGCCGGAACCACAAAAGAAATAAAACTGAAAAATGGAGTATATACAATTCATCCTGATGTGGAGGTTATGAAAGTAAAGAAAACAGACCTGGTTATTATACCCGCATTTGAAGGCGATATCCAAAAAGGTGTTAAACAAAACATAGATTTAATTCCATGGATCATTCAACAATATAGAAAGGGAGCAGAAATTGCCAGTCTCTGCGTTGGTGCTTTCTTGCTGGCATCTACAGGTTTACTGGAAGGAAAAAGTTGTTCTACCCATTGGCGTGCAGCTAACGATTTTCAAAAAATGTTTCCGGGCGTAAACCTCGTAACGGATAAAATTATAACCGATGAATACGGAATTTATACCAGTGGAGGCGCTTTTTCATCGGCAAATTTGATTTTATACATTATAGAAAAATACGCTGGAAGGGAAGCCGCTATTGAATGTTCCAAAACTTTCCAGGTAGATATAGACCGCCATAGCCAATCTCCCTTTATCATTTTTGACGGACAAAAAGGCCACAAGGATGAGCACATAAAAAAAGCGCAGGAATTTATTGAGAGAAATATCCAGGAAAAGATTTCAGTTGATCAATTAGCATCTATGCTCGCGATTGGAAGAAGGAATCTCGAAAGAAGATTTAAAAAAGCTACTTCAAACTCTCTCATAGAATATATGCAAAGAGTAAAAGTAGAAGCCGCAAAACAGAGGTTTGAAACATCTGCCGATAATGTAAATGAAGTAATGTATAATGTTGGATATAATGATCCAAAGGCATTTAGAACTACTTTCAAACGCTTTACTGGGCTGTCTCCTGTAAATTATAAAAATAAATACAATAGGGAATTGGCAATTGTGTAAACAAATATTTTTGTATCATACAAATAAAAAAGGCGGCCAAAATAGCCGCCTTTTTATTTATATAAATCTCACTTTTAACTTCTTCTGTTTCCAAACATACGAAGCAGGAAAAGGAAAATATTTATGAAATCAAGGTACAAAGTTAAGGCGCCAAGAATAGACATTTTTTTTACATTATCAACCGACACTGTGTCGCTGTTATATTCCAGCCCTTCTCCTATCCTCTTTAATTTCTGAACATCGTAAGCAGTTAAAGCTGTAAAAACCATTACACCAATAATACTGATGATATAATCCAATTGGCTACTATGCAAAAAATAATTAATAACCATTGCGACCAACACACCAATAACACCCATCATAAGGATGCGGCCGAATTTGGTAAGGTCCTGGTTGGTTGTATATCCCATTACTGCCATGATACCAAACATAGCTGACGCAGATAAGAAACATCCTAAAACCGAGCCTGCTGTAAAAGCAAGTAATATAAAGCTGAATGTAATTCCATTAATAACAGCATAAGCAATAAACAAGGCCATAAGGGCAGTAGCAGAAAGGCGTTGGTAAGCAAATGACATGATCAATACAAAAATCAATGGAGCAAAAATGGTGATTTTTCCTAATCCCGTTAAACCTGTTGGAGCGATAAGATAGCTCATCAACTGGCTGTTTACAGAAAACTGCCACGCGAATAAAGCAGATACGCCAAGCGCTACAAACATCCATAAAAAAACGTTTGCAATAAATGACCTCGACCGAACTTCTTCGCCAATCGGCACATAAGAAATGTTAGAAATATTAGAATTTTTATTAGTTAGTTCCATATTATAAATTTTTAAGTAAAATTATCAATCTTTTAATGAAATGGGAAATAATTCGATCAGAAATAAGAAATAATTAAGATTAGATTTTTAGTGCTTTACTGTTGATAATTATGAGAATAAGATTTGTGGATATTTGTTTGTTTACTGTTTGGCAAAACTAATAACACAATCAAATTTAAGTTCACCAGCACCTAATGCCTCGGCCGCTGCATTACTTACAACAATTAGTAATCCCTCATTTTGGCTGATATCAGGAATGGCATCTAACACTTTTGCATAAACGCTTTTACCATTAGCATTATTAGTAATTTTTAAAACTGTGCCAGCAGCTGTATTATTACAAAAACAATAATATTTAGCATCCTGCCACCCACTTGTGGACTTAAAAAAAGATCCGCTCCCACTTTTATCAATTAGTGATTTATTAGTGGTTTGTTCTATGTACAAATTTTTAAAATACCCTTTAGTGAAATCAGGGGTGTTATTTGTTGCACTAGTATTTGAATTAGAAGTTTGGATTGCTGTTGTGATTGGTTTTTCTTCTACTGGTTTGGCTTTTTCAGGTGAAGGCGAACTAACTATTGATGAATTTTGAATTTCAGTTTTTTTTTCCACCTGTGCTTCAGGGATTTTCTGCAGGCTGGCCATTGAATTTTCTTTGGCTAAAGATGATTGTGTTTTATCTACTTTCAAAAAGCCAATTATCATCTGATTGCCAACGCTCAATTCATCTGATGCAAGATGGTTCCATTTCTTTAAAGAAGCTAACGACACTTTATTATAATTGACGCCAAGCCTGTAAAGTGTTTCGCCAGGAACAACTGTATGATAGAGTGGAATGAGTGCTACATTTGCTGCAGCGTCTTTTTCCTGGGTAAAATTATTTTTATCAAGTGGGATTTTTATAACCTGGCTAATATTTAACCCGCTTGCGAAGTGGAGGTGATTAAATGATGCCAATTCTTTGGGGTTTACATTAAACATTCTGCCTACACTGTAAAAATTTTCTTTTGGCGCAACAATATGTTCTACATAAATGTCAGGCGCCGCACCCTTGACTTCAAATTTATTTTGTTGTGCCAATAAAAAATTGCTTGTTATGAATGAAAAAAATACAAGCATTAACCATTTAAACATAATAGAGGTTTTTCATTTCGTAAAAATATTCCTATTCTTTCAGAGGCATTTTTTCAAAGATGGCAAATATATCTATTCTGAATTTAGATAATCAAGGTATGAAGTTAAATTTTTTAAGGTTAAAACTCCTGGTTTTTTTATAAAATAATTAAAAATTTTATTGATAAATAATACCGGAATAAATTTATAGCCTTTGCTGCCAAAGTTCACATTTCTCTTTCTTCCATGGCAAAAAATTACCTTCTGATATTTTTTTCTTTGCTTTTTTTACAATATCCAGGTAAAAGGCAAGATTGTGAATGCTTGCAATTTGTAACCCTAATATTTCCTTTGATTTCATTAAATGGCGTAAGTAAGCTTTACTGTAAAAATTACTCACTTCGCAATCAATTCCATCATCAATCGGCGAAAAATCTTTCTCCCATTTTTTATTATCAATATTGATAATTCCTTTGCTGGTAAATAACATTGCATTTCTGCCATTGCGCGTTGGCATTACACAATCAAACATATCAATTCCTAAAGAAATACATTCCAAAATGTTCCACGGGGTACCTACGCCCATTAAATAACGCGGCTTATTTTCAGGAAGGTTTTCGCAACAAAGCGCGCATATTTCATACATTTTTTCTGTAGGCTCACCCACGCTTAATCCTCCGATAGCATTGCCTGTTGCATTTTTTGATGAAACGAATTCGCATGACATTTTTCTCAAATCATGATGCACGCCGCCCTGTACTATTGGAAATAAATTTTGCGAATAACCATATTTATTTTCAGTACTATTAAATCTTTCAAAACACCTGTCGAGCCAGCGGTTCGTTAGCTCCAAAGAAGTTTTTGCATAATTATATTCGCTGCCGCCCGGCGGGCATTCATCAAAAGCCATAATGATATCTCCGCCAATTATTCTTTGAATATCTATTACTTTTTCAGGAGAAAATAAATGCGTGCTTCCGTCAATATGGCTCTGGAAAACAGCGCCTTCTTCAGTAAGTTTTCTCGTGCCGCTCAAAGAGAAAACCTGGTAACCGCCACTGTCAGTAAGAATCGGTTTATTCCAATTCATCAATTGATGTAAACCGCCGGCCAATTCTAAAACTTCTAAACCGGGGCGCAAATACAAATGATAGGTATTCCCCAAAATAATCTGTGCATGAACATCATGTTTTAGCTGTTGCTGGGTAACAGCTTTCACGCTTCCAACTGTTCCAACAGGCATAAATATTGGTGTCAGAATCTCACCATGATCCGTAGTGATTTTTCCTGCGCGCGCACTGGTAAATTGATCAGTATGTTGAAGTTCAAATCGTAATTCAGCCATTAAAATTCTTTGATTAAAATGGTTGCAAAGATAACTTTCAAAGAACTGAATTTATGAACATTAGATGTTATTATTATTATTTTGCATACAGCAAAAACGCAAGTATGTTTGCATCTAAATGAAACTAACTGATTTTTTATCTGAACCGGGGAGATTGATTTTTCTGGCTTTTTGTATAATCACTTTTATACAATTATTTTATTATTTATTTTTCTTTTTAAGATTAGCTTTTTTTAAACCAAAGCCCAAAAATATTTCACAAACTCAACCTGTATCGGTAATCATTTGTTCAAGGGATGAAGCGGCCAATTTAGTCATTAACCTGCCGGGAGTATTGATTCAAAAATACCAGGCCAGCCACGAGGTAATCGTAATAGATGATAATTCACTTGATGAAAGCAAATACATTCTGGAAGAATTTCAACGAACTTTCAGGCAGCTGCATTTAATAGAATTAAAACAGGAAGCAAGGTTTATCCCAGGCAAAAAATACCCTTTAAGCGTTGGGATTAAAACTGCAAAATACGAAGTTGTATTGCTCACAGATGCAGACTGCGTACCCGCTTCGGAGTTTTGGATCGAAAAAATGCAACAAGGTTTTAGTGATGGAATCGAAATTGTTTTAGGTTACGGCGCATTACATAAAACAAAAGGGTTTTTTAATAAATTGGTAAGATGGGAAGTATTCCATACGGCGCTTCAATATTTGTCTTATGCGAAAGTTGGAATTCCGTATATGGGTGTAGGTAGAAATTTAAGTTATAAAAAAACAGTATTTTTCAGGCACAAAGGATTTTCTGCACACAATCATGTTCCGGGTGGCGATGACGACCTTTTTATTAACAAGGCCGCTACCAAAAAAAACACAGCGATTGTGGTTGATAAAGATGCATTTACTTTATCTGCTGCCCCAAAAACATGGAAACAATGGATCAGGCAAAAGACGCGGCATTACACCACCAGCAAATATTATAAAACAAGCCACAAATTTTTATTGGGGTTATATGCCTTTTCCCTTTTTCTTTTTTATCCACTGTTTATCGCTGCGCTAATTATTTTTAACTGGAAACTCACCTTGGTGGTTTTTGGAATTCGTTTTCTAATCCAGGCATTTGTTATTTATAATACTACACGAAAGCTTGATGAAAAAGACCTTTTTCCGTGGTTTCTATTTTTCGATGTATGGATGTTTATTTACTATTTATTTTTCGCCACTTCCATTTTTAAAAAGCCTGCAAAAAAGTGGAAATAAATTAATTGATAGAAAAGTATAAATTAAAAAACTTTAAAAATATTTTAAATAGCTTAGCAAATAATTGTTTAGTTATTTAAATGTATCGGATTAGCAAAGTTTAAGGCTATTAATTCCATGCTTATATTTTCTATTTTAAAAAACAAATTTAATTTGTCAGGGAATTATTTTTGATGCCTCTAATCAAAATTGAAAAACATGCCTAAAAATATAAAATACCCTTATTACTTTATTCTCATTTTGGCAGTATTTTCCTGCAAAAAAAATTCGGCGCCCATAACGCCTCCCTCGGCATTTCAATTGAAATCGTTAGCAGTTAATGGGGTTAATTACGGTTTCACTTATTATAATGTTAATACATTACCTGCTATAAAATTTTCTTTTTCTTCTCCGGTGGATGAAAATACAGTACCTGATAATTTTTCGCTTAAAAACAATTCAGGCGCTGCTGTTCCGATAGCAACTTCGTATGAAAATGGCGACAGTATTGTAATAGTGAAGCCTTTAACAGCATTAAGTTTCATTACTAAATATTCCCTTTCAATTGGAAAGGGCATAAAATCCAGGCAAGGTGGTGCTTTCCTGCCTGCTGCGGATGTCACACTTATCACTTCAATCGATTCTACTGACAAATTCCCGCCCATTTCCGACAGCGCATTGCTTACATTGGTTCAGCAACAAACCTTTAAATATTTTTGGGATTTTGGGCATCCCATTTCTGGAATGGCAAGAGAACGAAATTCATCCGGAGATATATGCACAACCGGGGGAACTGGGTTCGGAGTGATGAGTATTTTAGTTGGTATAAATAGAAATTTTATTTCACGCAGTGATGGATTAAACCGTATTCAGAAAATCGTAAGTTTCTATAAAAATAAATGTACTGCATATCACGGCGCATATGCTCATTGGATTAATGGCGCTTCAGGCGCAACTGTTCCATTTAGTTCAAACGACGATGGTGCGGATTTAGTAGAAACATCTTTTCTCATGCAGGGTTTATTGTGTGCCCGTCAATATTTTAATTTGAATACCGCAGGTGATGACACACTTCGAAATAATATCAACCGATTATGGAATAGTATAGATTGGAACTGGTTCAGGCAAAATAATCAGAATGTTTTGTATTGGCATTGGAGCCCTGATAATGGTTGGGCAATTAATATGCAAATTGCAGGATGGAATGAAGCATTGGTGGTATATGCATTAGCGGCTTCTTCTAATAATGATTCCGTACCCAGGATAGTATATGATAACGGCTGGGCGCAAAACGGCAATATGAAAAATGGGAGCTCTTTTTTTGGGATAAAATTACCCCTTGGGCCTGATTACGGCGGCCCATTATTTTTTTCACACTATTCTTTTTTAGGTATCAATCCGCATGATTTATCAGATGGTTATGCTAACTATTGGACACAGGATACCGCCCATTCAAAAATCAATTATTTGTATTGCGTAAATAACCCTAAAAGATTTAATGGTTACAGCAATCTTTGCTGGGGGCTAACTGCCAGCGACGAAGAAAAAGGATATTCCGCACATTCGCCAACAAACGATGATGGCGTTATATCGCCAACAGCTGCTATATCTTCATTGCCTTATACACCAACAGAATCAATGAATGCATTGAAGTTTTTTTATTATAAACTGGGTGATAAAATATGGGGGCAATATGGCTTTAAAGACGCTTTCAATTTAACGAATATCTGGTTTGCAGATTCTTTTCTTGCGATTGACCAGGGGCCACAAATTGTGATGATAGAAAATTATCGGACCGGCTTGTTATGGAATCTTTTTATGAGTTGCCCTGAAATAAAAAGAGGAATGGGAAATCTGGGTTTTCAAAGCCCGAACCTTTGATGTGAGGAATGGCCTTTTTTTAATTGGAATATTAATACTCCGCACAAACCAACGTGATTATTTTAATGAAAAAGTAGCTTTCTGCCAATTTAAATCTCTAAATATGAAATTTCTTAAGAGTCTGGTTTCTTTATGTATAACAGTTGGAATTATTTCTGCTTTCACAGGAAATGGCAATTATAGTAAACCAACTTTTAATGCGAATTCTGATTCTCTATCCACCGATTCTTTATTAACTCTTGTTCAGCAGCAAACCTTCGAATATTTTTGGAACGGCGCAGAACCTAATAGCGGCATGGCTCGTGAACGTATCAATATAGATGGGATTTATCCGCAAAACGATAAAGACGTGGTAACATCCGGTGGAAGTGGATTTGGTGTGATGGCAATTCTTACAGGTATTCACCGTGGTTTTATATCACGCGAAAAAGGATTAAAGCGTTTAGAAAAAATTGTAAATTTTTTAGAAAAGGCAGATCGGTTTCATGGTGCTTGGCCACATTGGATATATGGGGCCACAGGAAAAGTAAAACCCTTCAGTAAAAAAGATGATGGAGGCGATATTGTAGAGACAGCTTTTTTAGTTCAGGGGCTTTTATGTGTAAGGCAATTTTTTAAAGATGGAAATAACGAAGAAAAAGAATTGGCAAACCATGTTAATATGTTATGGAAAAAGGTAGATTGGAATTGGTACCGCCATGGAAAAAATGTGTTATACTGGCACTGGAGCCCGCATTATAGATGGCAGATGAACTTCCCAATACATGGATATAATGAATGCCTGATTGCTTATGTGCTTGCCGCGTCCTCACCTACACACGGTGTTCCTGCGGCTACCTATCATCTGGGCTGGGCAGAAAATGGGAAGATGAAATCTCCCTCTGAACATTTCGGTTACGCATTACAGTTATATCATCAGAGCGCTCCTAATGGAGGCCCATTATTCTGGGCTCATTATTCATATCTAGGCCTGGACCCACACGGTTTAAAAGATGAATATGCAGATTATTGGGAGGAAAATAAAAACCAGTCTTTGATTAATTATACGTGGTGTGAACAAAACCCCCTGAATTATAAAGGTTATGGGGCAGATAGTTGGGGGCTTACTTCCAGCTATTCTATAAAAGGATATTCAAGCCACGCGCCTTCTGAAGAAAGGGATTTAGGAGTAATTGCACCCACGGCCGCCATTTCTTCTATACCTTATACACCTGAAAAATCTTTAGCTGCAATGCGGCATTGGTACAATGACAAAAAAGAAAAACTTTGGGGCTGCTATGGCTTCTACGATGCTTTTAGTGAAACGGACAATTGGTATCCAAAGAAATATTTAGCAATTGACCAGGGGCCGCAGGTTGTGATGATAGAAAATTACAGAAGCGGCCTTTTGTGGAAACTATTTATGAGTTGCCCCGAAATAAAAGCCGGTTTAAAAAAGTTAGGTTTTCAAAGCCCCTATTTTTAGGAAAAAATAATTTCTTCAATCCCAAAAAGAACTTCAATAATAAAATTTATAAAATCGACGTTTCTTATTTTCTAAAATTAAAATAAGATAGTCATTGCATTTTATTGGATTGAATAGTAAAATCCATCAATCAATATTTAAGGAATTTTTAATAAATAAAAATCGCTATCCCATCTACCTTTGCGCGATAATGAGAAGGCTTCTTGCATTTACCTTATTGATTTCACACATGAATACTTCCATGTTCCTTCCCCAGGTTGCTATGGCTGATGTTTATGATGCAAACGGAAACCAGGAAGATGATATCACCAGTATTGTGGAACTCGTTAGGGTTAAATTGGGCATTGACCATACAGCGGATGACGAAAATGATGACAGCGGCCAAAATTTTCACATTGTCAACCTCGAATATACAATCGAACCTTTCAACACTGAAATCAAAAATGAATTTGCCCAGGAAGATTCAAAAGTTTTTCATGAAATCTTCCAGGCTATCATCCCTTCTGTTTCTTATGATATTTTAGTTCCTCCACCAAAAGGAATATTCTCTTAAAACCCACTGCATTTTATTTTTCCGTTACTTATTTACTTATAGTAAATCAACAATCACTTGTATTTGTTGGTTTACTGTATACCCTATGTTCTATTTAAATATATGAAATGAAAAAGGCCATTTTACTCGTGATTATAATTTTGAATTCATTTTTTTGCATTTGCCAAACAATACCTGTTGACGAAATTCAGGATACGCTGAAATTATCCCTGAACCAGGCTGAGAATTTATTTTTAAATCAAAATCTCGACCTGATCGCACAGAAATACAGCATTGATTCTGCAAAGGCTACCGTCATTACAGCCAAACTATATGACAACCCTGAATTCTCTTATTCCAATGCCCTGTATAATTTTCACACCCACAATTTCTTCGAGCCCGAAATGTCGGTGCAGGTTTCCCAACTGATAAGGCTCGCAGGCAAAAGAAACAAATCAATTGACCTGGCAAAATCAGGAATCGATATTGCTCAATTTCAATTTTATGACCTGCTCAGAACACTGCGCTTTGTATTAAGAAGTGATTTTTATAATATTTATTTTTTAGAGCAATCTTCCAAACTGTACCAAATCGAAATTTCGTCTCTTCAAAAAATGGTACCCGCTTTTGAAGGCCAGGTAAAAAAGGGATTCATGGCTCCTATAGATGCTTTGAGGATCAAGTCGCAACTTTATACATTACAAGCTGAGTATGATAATCTGCAGACAAATATCAACAACATACAGAGCGAATTTAAATTACTTATCCGCTCCAATCCTTCCGGATATATAACTCCGGTTACGGATGTTACAAGCCTTACCAACGATGCCGTTTCTCAGACTAATTATCAATCATTAATAGATTCAGCGATTGTAAACCGGCCAGACCTGAAAGCATTAAACGCCAACATTATCTTCAGTAATTATAATTTACGGTTACAACAAGCTTACGCCAAACCAGACCTTACAATCGATGCAAACTACGACCGGCTGGGCAGTTATACGCAGGATTATAATTCTATTGGTATCTCAGTACCGCTTCCTTTTTTCAACAGGAACCAGGGAAATATTAAAAGTGCACGAATCCAAACCGATGTAAATAAAGTTCAGTATGAAAGTGGCCTGGAGAGAGTTAAGAATGAAGTCACCACTAACTACATAAATGCATTACGCTCGGAAAAGCTTTTAATGGGATTCGATCCTGCTTTTGAGCAGGACATGAAAAATATCATCGGGCAGGTAACCATCAATTTTCAAAAAAAGAATATTACCATGCTTGAATTTTTAGATTTTTATGATTCATATAAAGAAAATGTTTTGCAATTAAACCAATTGCGTTTCAATAAAATAAGCGCCCTCGAACAGCTAAATTTTTCTGTAGGGAAAATAATATTTAATCAATAAACTAATGCTGCTTTCTAAAATATTAAACCGTAACACAATGAACCGAATAAATATATTTTCACTTTTATTGATTGGAATAATCGTCATTTCCAGTTGTAAATCTGATCCAAAAAACACTGATGAAAAGCAACAATTTGTAATCTCAGACTCACTGCTAAAAACCATTCAAATCGATAGCGTCGCAAAATGCCCTCTCGTAAATGCGCTTACGCTTACAGGCAAGGTATCCTTCAATGAGGATAAAGTGGCAAGAATATTTCCAATGGTGAGCGGAAATATCACCGATGTTACCGCGCAATTAGGAGACCACGTCAATGCAGGCCAAAGGCTGGGAATCATAAGAAGTGGCGAGATGGCTGGTTATGGAAACGATCTGATTACTTCAAAAACGAATTTGCTGATCGCAAAGAAAAACATGGATGCTGCTGAGGATATGTACAAAAGTGGATTGCTTTCTGAAAAAGATTTTATTACTGCCCAGGAAATGTACAAGCAGGCACAATCACAGCTAAACAGGTCGAATGAAGTGATCCAGATAAATGGTGGAAATACACAGGGAGAATTCGTTGTGAAATCTCCCATCAGCGGCTTTATTGTT
>Ga0134126_10001412_pt1 | contig 30485 bp, 32 predicted proteins | sample KB31752_FD_96881 | JGI IMG/M metagenome (GOLD analysis project Ga0134126, IMG submission 96881) | Terrestrial soil microbial communities with excess Nitrogen fertilizer from Kellogg Biological Station, Michigan, USA - KB3-175-2 | ecosystem: Environmental > Terrestrial > Soil > Unclassified ... | reverse complement strand
GCCATCGCGTTCCAGGGACGCGCGGCGATCGCGTCCGGGTCGCCTTCGCCCGAGCCGGGCATGATGGGCAGGCCGATCGACACGTGGCCGACGTACACGCCATCCTTGGCCAGGCCATCGCGGACGGCGCTGGCCCAGTTGCGCATCTGGTCCGAGAGCTGGGACTGGGCCACGACCTGGCCACGCGAATCTGGTGCCTTTTCCTCCACCGGCTGCCCGACCTGGCCGGCCACGTGGGCGAGCACGGTGACCTGCTGGGCGCCATCGTCGACGGCGACGCCGATCGCGCGGCCGAGCTGGCCGCGGCCCACGTCGCACGCTTCGAGCAGGCCATCAGGGCAGCCCTCTGAGTTCTCGTCCGCCGGGCTCTGTCGCTCGTCGTCACGAGCCGGCCAGCAGGTCATCGCCGAGCCGCGTGCGGGCATACCGGACGGACCGGCCGTCGCGGCGGGATCCGACGATGCCCGCTCGCTGCAGTGCGTGCAGGTGGGCGCTGACGGTGGGCGCCGACAGGGCCAGGGCGGTGGCCAGCTGCGTGGTGGACATCGGCAGGTCGAGCTGGCTGAGCATGATGGCACGGGTGCGCCCTAGCACCTCGGCCAGGGCGCTGCCGACCGGCGTCGGGTGCTGGTGCCACAGCGTGCCGATGCCGCGCGGTGAGTACGACATGGTCGGGACATGCGGCTCAGCGGTCAGGACGATGACGTCGGGCCAGGCGAAGGCGCAGGGCACCAGGAGCAGGCCGCGCCCGGATAGGTCGGCGTCTCCGTCGTAGTACTTGACGATGCGCAGCACCGAGCCGACGTAGCTAACGGACGGGTGCAGGTTGCGCAGCAGCATGCCGACGCCGCCGTCGGCCAGCTCTTCCAGGCGGTACGCGAGATCGGCGCTGAGCAGCGCCTGCAGGCGCGGCCAGTGCGGCTCGACCGCTGCCTGCCAGTACGTCTCGAGGGCCGCCGCGACCTGGCTGGTGCCGGCGTCAGGCCGGGCGGCCAGCTCGCGCAGCAGCCGGGCTCGCTCGGCGCGCCGCGGCCCCGGCGCGGCGACCGGATGGGCCGCCAGATGCCGCAGCTGCCAGGACACGGCCGCAGGGTCGGCGGTGGCCAGCTGGCGCAGGGCCGTCGCGAACGACGACGAGCGCAGCGCGGGTGAGGGCACCAGGAAGTCGGGAATGTAGCCCGCGGGCCGGACCAGGGCGGTCAGCAGGAACAGGTCGACACCGCCGAGGCGGTCGCGGACCCAGTCCCGCCACGGCCGGTGCACCTGCAGCCCGACGGCGGGCGCCGTGAGCGTGCGCAGGCTGGTGATGGTCTCCCACATGGGCGAGATCGCGAACCGCACGCCGCCGATATCGGCGGCCGTCACATGCAGCCTGATCACTATCCAAGATTAGGCCAGAGCCTAATCCTCGACACCCGCTAGGCCGGCCGGCCAGCCTCGAAGCACGCACCGATGGGTGAGGAGGCCAGCATGCAGCTAGATGAGGCCTACGAGCGGCTGGCCCGCTACGGGCCCGAGTTCGGCGGCGACAAGGAAGGCAACCACGGCATGACCAACCACGTCCCGATGGCGGTCGAGGTCATGACGCGGCGCGGCCTCGACGTCGACATCACCCGGTGGCTCGACCGCTACGTTCGCCGCCTGGATGAGCTGCCGGCGCCGGCGCGGCCGATCGAGGACTGGACCCTGGCGCTGGGCGACCACCGCCGGCTGCCCGACTGGCAGGCCTTCTTTGCTGGCCGGCTGGCCGAGCAGCCCTGGACCGGCGTGCTCGGCACCTGGTGGCCGCGGCTGGTGCGGGGGATCGCGGCCGGCTCGACGCATGGCGTCATCCGGGTCGGCCACGCCGTCCGGGCCCTGCGCGCCGGGCAGGGCGAGCCGGCCCGCCACGAACTAGCGCACGGCCTGGCCTTCTGGGCCGCGCGGTACCTGCCGCTGCCTGCCGCCCGCCCGGCCGGCCCGCTCGCCGCCGATGCGGCGCTGCGCCGCGTGACGCGGCTGGCCGACCAGAGCGGATTTATCGCGCACCGGGCCAGGCGGCTGGCCGCGACCGCCGGCTGGGCGCAGAGCACCGCCGCCATCCGGCCGGTCGCAGCGGGAAAGGAGCCGGCCGCGCTGGCCGAGTTGGTGACCGCGGCCGTACGTCAGTACCCCGAGTACGGGCCCGCCGCGCCGGTGCTCCTGGTGCACACGGCTACCGCGCCGAACGCGGTGCGGCACGTGCTGCCCAGCCTGCCGCAGTCCCTGTGGGCCGACAGCTTCCGGCACGCGTGGACCGCGGTGGCCGCCATTCAGGCGATGTACGCGCCCGTCGCCGGCGCCGCCGACCGCGCGCCCGCCCCGGACGGGAACGATGCCGCGGCCGACGCTCTGCACCGCGCCGCCGAGCACGGCGACGAGCACGTCCTGAAGTTCACCGACACCGCCGTCGACGCCTTCGACGCCAGCCGCGATCCCGGCCTGCTGGCCGCCGCGGCACGGGCCCGCGAGCTGATCGCCCGCCCGTGACGACCGGCATCCGCATGCCCATCCCACCGCCGACTCTTTGGCCGGTCAGGCAAGACGGAGATCCACGAAGGGAGTGGTGTCTCCGGGCAGCACATACCGGTCGATCTCGATGAAGCCATGGTGCCGGGCGAATCGCAGGCCGTCATCATTGGACGCGAGTATGACGGTCTCGATTACCTGCGCGCCGAACTCGCGTGCCTTCGCCAGCCCGCGCAGGTAGATCTGCTCGCCGAAGCCGTGCCGCCGATGTTCGGGAAGGACTCGCGCGATCACTGTCGCCGTCGCCGTGCCCGAGGCCGGCGGCCGGACAGTCGAGCAGCCCACTGCTGCTCCGTCGAGATAGGCAACCTCAAGGTGGTTGCGCTGCGCACGCGCAACGATCTCGTCGGCCGACAGCGGATCGGCGGGGATGATCAGGTTGTGGATGCGCTGCCAGTCATGCAGGGCAGCCCCGCCACCCGCCGACTGGACCTGCTCGAAGTGAAGACCGGTCACTGACGACAGGTTAGCCGCGTCCGGATGTCGCATGCCCGTTAGCTCGCGATCAGGAGATCGCCGGTGAGCGTGACGGTGAAGCTGGCCGACTGCGGCGTTCCGGCTGAGACGTCGAGATTGGTCGGCCACGCGTTTTCCAGAACGTACGAGATGATCTTCGTGCCGGCTGAGGAGGTCAGCGTGAGCGTCGCGGTCTCGCGCCCGGCCGGATTGCCGGCTCGCATCGCCTGCTCCCACGCCAGCATGTCCTTGTAAGTGACGACGCCAGCGCGTCATGTTGCGCCACAAGTTATGCGCGACCGCGTACAGCCAGGGAAGCGGCTCGGTCTCCGGCACATCCCCGATACGGCGCCAGGCGATCTCCATAGTCTGCGCGATTAGATCCTCAGCGTCCGGGCCGGTGAGCCCACGATGCCGGGCATACCGGCACAGCGGGCATACGCTTGCTCAAATATTGCTCGGAAGCGTATCTCTGGATTCATACTCTCTATCTGTCGCGAGGCGGCCAAACGTTACATAGCCCCGAGACATTTGGTGGCTCCCGCGATTAACCAGGTGCGGGCCATCACGGCGTCAACCCGCCTGCCCCCATGCTCAGTCTGATAGCAGGCCGACCAGCTCGTCGCCGCGAGCGGTACGGCTGATCCGCACGCTTGGCCCGGACTTTTCGCGCGTGATCAGGACGGCCGCGGCCAGCTGGTGGAGGTGGTAGGTCGCCGTGGTGGGCGCGCAGTGCACAGCGGCGGCCAGGTCGCTCACGGTGAGCGGCTGGCGAAGAGCCTGAAGCATGGCGGCGCGCACCGGGCCCAGGATCGTCGCGAGCGCGCTCCCGGCCGCGACCCGAGCACCTGAGCAGGGCTCGGGGAGCGGGTAGCCGATATAGCAGACATCGGGGCGCTCGAAGCTGAACAGCAACGAGTTACGACCGCCGATCATCGGCACCAGCGCCAGGCGGCGGTCACCGACCGGGCCAAGCGGGCCAAGCGTACGGCTCGGGTCGCAGAGCGGAGTGTAGGTGAACATCCCGTCCTGGTAGGTGAGGCCCGGGTGCAGGCTGTTCAGCAGCGCCGTCATCCCGCCGCGCACCGCCGCGGTGCCGACCCGGCGGATTTCGCGGTCCAGCAAGGGCCCGGCCGCCCGCCACCGCGGCTCGGCCACCGCCCAGGTGTCCAGCGACGCCTCGGCCATGGAGTTCAGCCAGCGGCGAGGCTGGTCGGCCGCGGCTCGCGAATGCGGCGGCGGGCAATGGCCGTCGCAATCGGCAGCCAGCAGCTCGTTCAGCTCGTCGGTGAGCACGGCGGCGGGCAGGTCTCGCAGCCTGGCCGCCTGGTCAGCGACGGACGCATCCGCGAGCGGCGAGATCGGCAGGGCGGACTCCGGAATCGTCGCCGGGCCACGTGCCGTGAACATCTGCGCGGCGAACCGCGCCTGCGGACGCAGGCCGTCGCGAATGGCGGCGAGAAGGCCGGCGGGCGCACCGTGCGACTTCCCTGACGCCGCCTGGAGCAGCAGCGCGATCACCGACTGTTGCGGGGCCAGCCCGATCGAGACCGCCAGCGCGTCGGGCGCGCCTGCCCGGACATGGTGGCCGGGCCTGAGAGCAGCTGGCGCCGCGATCGTTCCGCTTTCACCCATGTAACTACCGTGCGCCCTGGTGAGCCCGGCTGACCAGCCCGTTCGCCGCGCATCGGCGAGGTGATCCCGGGCCGTGACCCAGGCGCCGTTGGATCGTGACCTCGAAGTTCTTCGAGCTAGTCCTGACACATGCACGGCCCCTGGCCGAGGATCACAGCCAGTGACTGCTCCTGTCGGGCGGGAATGGCCGCTAGGCATCACCGGTATCGCCCGATCTGGAACAAGCATGGTCTTGCGGAAGGAAGAGCACATGATTCTGTGGAGACGTCAGCTGCGTCGCGCGGCGATTGCCGGGGTCGGCGTCGTCGCGCTAGTCGCGGCCGGCTGCAGTTCCAGCGCCACCAATTCCCCGGGCGGCGGCTCAACGGGAACGAGGGTCAAGGGCGGCACCGCGGTGGTGGCGCTCCCGGCCGGCATTACCTACAGCTGGATCTTCCCGTTCTACGCGATCACCAACGCCGGCGTGTACAACAGCAACCAGTTCCAGTTCCTGATGTACCGGCAGCTGTACATGTTCGGCAACAACACGAACAGCTCGGTATCCGTCAACTACCCGCTCTCGCCGGCCAACCCCCCGGTGTACAGGGACGGCGGCAAGACGGTCGTGATCAACATGAAGGGCTGGAAATGGTCAGACGGCGAGACCGTCGACGCCAAGTCCCTGATCTTCTACCTGAACATGACGAAGGCCGAGAAGCTGAACTGGTACGCCTACGCGAAAGGCCTGCTGCCGGACAACGTCGTCTCCTACTCGGCCACCGGACCCAACCAGCTGACCATTCACCTGGACAAGGCCTACTCCAGCCTGTGGTACACCTACAACCAGCTGGCCGAGCTCACCCCGATGCCGAAGGCCTGGGACGTGACCAAGCTCGGCGCGGCGCCGGGCAGCGGCGGCTGCATCTCCGACACCGCCGCCGACAACTGGGCCAAGTGCAAGGCGGTCTACTCGTTCCTGACCGCCCAGGCGAAGCAGAGCGGGACCTACGCCAGCAGCCCGCTGTGGTCGGTGGTGGACGGGCCGTGGAAGCTGTCCAGCTTCAACACCGACGGTCACGTGACGCTGGTGGCCAACAAGAGCTACTCCGGCAGCCCCAAGCCAACCTTGTCGGCGATCAAGTTCGTGCCCTTCACCAGTGACGCGACCCTGTACACCGCGCTGAAGACCAATCAGGTCAACATCGGCAACATCCCGGCGGCGGACCTGCCGCCGAAGCCGGCTAACTCCGCGGTGCCCGCCACCGACCCGCTGGGCAGCGGCTACTACCTAGAGCCGTTCTGGTCGTACGGCATCCAGTACGCCCAGCCCAACTTCAACAACCCGCAGGTGGGGTTCATGGTCCGGCAGCTCTACATTCGGCAGGCCCTGCAGTACGCCATGGACCAGCCGGGCATCGACAAGGCCATCTGGCACGGGTACGCCCAGCCGACCTCAGGGGCGGCCCCGACCGTGCCGGCCAACCAGTGGACGCCGCCCATCCAGCGTGAGAACAACGGCCAGGGCCCGTACCCGTTCGACCTGGCCAAGGCGAAGTCGCTGCTCACCAGCCACGGCTGGTCCATGGTCGGCGGCGTGATGACCTGCCAGGACCCAGCCAAGTGCGGCAAGGGCATCCCGAAGGGCCAGCAGATGAAGCTGACCTACGTCTACGCGACGGGCGTGGCCGCTCAGGCGGAGACGTGGCAGGCCTACAAGTCCGATGCCTCCAAGGTCGGCATCGACATCAACATCGTCGGGCAGGCGTTCAACACGATCGTCGGCCAGAGCGCGCCATGTGCCCCGATGGGTCCCAAGTGCACCGTTCAGGTGTTCGCCTATGGCGGCTGGGGCTTCGACGGACCGGGCTTCGAGCCGACCGGCGAGCCGCTGTTCGCGACGGGGGCCGGGTCGAACTCCGGCAACTACTCCAACCCGACGATGGACAGTCTGATCAGCCTGACGCACACCAGCAGCAGCATCTCGGATTTCTACAAGTACGCCACGTACGCGGCGCAGCAGCTGCCGTACCTCTGGTCGCCGAACCCGGAGCCTTACCAGGTCGAGGCGGTCAGCACCAAGCTGCACGGCGTCACGTTCAGCCCGCTGTTCAACATGTATCCGGAGTACTGGTACTTCACCAAGTAATTCCGCCGAACGTCCTGCCCGCCCGCTCCGCCTACGCTCCGCGAGGCGGGCGGGCAGGGCTGCGGATGGCATTGCTGCAGGCTGGTAAGCCACCGACCCGGCGCCTCAGGGCACCCGCAGCACCGCGAAGCGACCTCGTGACCGAGAGACGCCCGCCACCGACCACTCGCCTGTGACATGCCCCAGCGTCCCGGCCATGAGGCCGGGGCGGTTCGGCCGCAGCACGCGGTTCACCCGGATCATCACCGGCCCCGGCGCGGCGCTGGGCCGGACGGTGATGTCGGTGCTGCGTGGCCCGTCGGCGATCTCCATGACTTCGGCCGGTGGCTCACCGACATGACCGGTGATGCTGATGGTCACGGATGGATCGATGGTGTCGCTGATGCTCTGCGCCTGCGGCTCGGCCTCGCCGAGGATCAGGGCGAACAACTGGCCCACGAGAACGGGGTCGCGGGTTCCGTCGTAGATCCACCGCCGCCCCAGGGCACCATGCTCGGCCGTTCCGATCAGGGCGTCGTTTCCACCGGTCAGCGGGGCGCCGCGATAGCTGAGCGGTACGTGATAGGTAACCGGCTCGTCTCCGGAAGTGTCGGTCACGGCCATGAACTCCAGCCCGACCCTTCCGTCCGGATCGTCGAGCCGGAACCCGCCGGACTTGGTCAGCAGCGGCACCACGTGGTCGCCCGCATACCAGGATCTGCCCGGCAGCCACGACGTCAGCAAGTCCAGCTTCGTCGGCTCCATCGTGGTCTGGTGAATGATGGCCATGCGGTCATCCTGTCACCGCGTCAGCCGACCGCCCTGGCCGGCTGGATCACGCCGTCTCGGGCCGCGGAGCGGATGGCTGGAGGTGGCCGTCATGAGCTTGCGAATGCCCCGCGTGCCGAGGATCCGCACGGCCGTGCCGAGGGTGAAGTAGTTCTCCGGCGGCACGATGCCGGCGAAGGCGCCGAGGAATCGGTCGGTCTCCTGCTGGTCAGCAGCGACAGCGGCCAGGAAGTGGCGCTGTACGGGAGTGGCCGAGGGAAAGGCGGCGAGGCCGAGGGTGAAGTCGTAGATGCCGCGGATGGCCCGGTCGCGGCGGCGCTGATGGTCGTGCAACGCGTCGGCCAGCGGCCTGCTGCCGTCAAGCCCGGCGGCGACGGCGTCGGTCAGGTAGCTGGCGTCGCGCAGCGCGCTGGTCATGCCCTGCGCCGATATCGAGTCCATGACGACGCCAGCGTCCCCGGCCAGCGCCCAGCCGGGCCCGTGCGAGCACCGGAACGTGTTGGGCTGATCGGGCGTGGTGCGCAGCCGCTCGGCCCGGGTGCCGCTGCGGACCCGCTCGCCCAGGTCCCCGCAGAGGTCAAGCGTGCGCAGGTAATGGCCCTCCAGGTCAGCGCGTGCCGACGCGAACTCGCTCACCGGCGACGCCGCATAGACCATGGTGAGCTCGTCGTTGGTGGGGAAGACCGCGACCGTGCGCCGCGACCGCTGGTAAAGCTCGCCACCTGAGACCGGAACCCCGGCCCAGTACGAATAGCTGGCAAACGACCGCACCGGCCGCTGGCGGTACCGGCGCGCACCTACCGCGTCAGCCACCAGCGACCGTTTGCCGTCGGCGCCGATGACCAGATCCGCGGTCTCGGTCACCTCCCGGCCGGCGCGACTGGTCCCCCGTATCCCGGTGACCCGGCCGCCCGAGGCTGTCACCTGCGTCACCCGGAAGTTCTCGCGGACCTCCGCCCCAGCCTCACGCGCTGCCTCGACCAGGACCGAATCGAGCAAGGTCCGCCGCGGGCTGTACAGCGCGTCCACGCCCCCGAACGCGGGAAACCGCCCGGCCAGCACCAGGCCGTCGCCGGTGTCCAACCGCACCTGGCGAGCCGGCGGCGTGCCGGCCGCCGTCAGCTTGCCTAGCAGGCCCCACCGTTGCAGCAGCGCCGCGCCAGGAACCTGGAGCTGATGGGAGGAGATGGTGTCACGGGGAAACGAGACCCGGTCCACCGCCAGCACCCGCAGCCCCTGCCGAGCGAGCAGCATCGCGGTGGCCGCACCGGCCACCCGGGCTCCTACCACGATCACGTCGTACCGGCCAGCGCCCATCGCTGCCCCTTCCGCTCCACTTCCATACGCAACCGTATGGAACTCCATACGGTACCGTACAGTCATGGCGGAGCAGAAGGCAACCGGCCAGCGGCGGCTCACCCGCGACGACTGGATCGCCGCCGCCTTGAGCACGATGGCGGACGGCGGCCTGGCGGCGGTGGGCGTCGAACCTCTGGCCGCCCGCCTGGGCACCACCAAGGGCAGTTTCTACTGGCACTTCGAGAACCGCGACGCGCTGCTGCAGGCCGCGATCGGGCGCTGGGAGAAGGAGACGACGACCGACGTCATCGCGGAGATCACCGCCGCCCACGACCCCCCGGCCAGTCAGTTCCGGCGCCTTGTGGTCAGCGTGATCGAGCGCGCCGAGCAGGACCGGGTAGGTCCCGCACTGCTCGCCAGCGCCTCCCATCCCGCCGTCGCGCCGGCGCTGCAGCGCGTCGCCGCCGCCCGGCTCAACCTGATCGCCACGGTGTTCGAGCGCCTCGGTTTCCCCCCGGCTGAAGGCCGCCGCCGCGCTCTCCTGGCCTACAGCGCCTACCTCGGGCACGGCCAGCTGGCCCACTCAACCCCCGGTGTCCTGCCCGCGACCCCGGACGGGCGGCGCGCCTACCTCAACGACGCCATCCGAGCCCTGACCACGCGATGACGACCCGGCCAGCGGGACGACATGATGGGCCGATGGGCAGTGGAGGATATGAGTCATGGTTCGTCAGCGCTCGTGATCCTGATTCGCGCCGGGCGCTGTGGATACGCCACACCCGTCACCGGCCTGGCCAGGGCCCGGAGTCGGTCGCCCTATGGTGCACCGTCATTGATCGTGACCACGGTCAGCCGCCAGCCGTGCTCAAGCAGGTCTTCAGTGCCTTCCCGTCGGGCGCTGCCGCGGGGCCGGGGCAGTTCCGGGGACAGGCCACGATGGGACAGCGCAGTGCGCGCTGGGACGTGGCGATCACCGGTGGCCAGCTCCCGTTGCGGCCGTTGCGGCCGCCGGTCTTGTACCGTGCGCCGCTGCCGCGTACCAAGCTAGAGGCGACCGTCCCGGAAGGCGACGTCACGGGCATGGTTGAGCTCGATGGTCGCCAGGTCATCGTGTCGGGGTGGCGAGGCACCGTCGGCCGCAACTGGGGATCTGAGCATGCCGATTCGTGGGTGTGGCTGCACGCCGCCGGCTTCGGCGGCGCACCGGAGGCATGGCTGGAACTGGTGCTCGCCAGGATCAGGGTCGGTCCGGCACGGTCGCCGTGGACCGCGATGGGCGCGCTGAGCATCGGCGGGCAGCGGATCTTGCTCGGCGGGCTCGGCCGACGGCCCAGGGCCGACGCCCAGCCGAACCGGCTCACCGCCGATGTTCCCTCGCCCGGGGCCCGGCTCCAGCTATCGGTGACCGCCGATGATGACGACTCCGTGGCTGTGGCTTATACCGATCCAAGAGGAGGGAGCCGTACCGTCAGCCACGCCGCTCTGGCCGGTGTCGAGCTGATCTTGCACCGCCCAGGTAATCGGAAACAGACCTTGTCCAGCAGCCGCGGTGTCTACGAGTACGGCACCAGCCAGGGCATGCCCGGGGTCACGCCCCAGCCGTTGCCCGAGGGCTGATCGTTGGCGTGGGGCTATCGGAGAGACTGCGAAGGAGGAACTGATGAGCGAGGCGGCAAGCTTGTTGCTGTCGGTCCGGGGTGAGGCGCGCCGGGTGGTCGCGCCTGATCATGCGCAGGTGGATGTCACGATCTCAGTGTCGCGGAGATCGAAGCCGGACGCGGCCCGTGCGGCCGCCGAGGGCCTGGACGGCCTTACCGCCGATCTCGCGGCACTGGGAGCGGTGGCGCTGGAGGCTGGCACCAGCCGACACCCGCTGACCTGGTCGGCGCAGTCGATGACCACCTACGCCGAACGCGCTCACGATCAGAGCACCGGGCAGTACCAGCCGACCGGCCAGGTGATAGCGGCGGTGGCGGTTGTGGTCGCCGTGCGGGCCTTCGAACTGCTGGATGCGCTCGGCGCGGCCCTGACGGACCGTGAAAGCGTCACCGTCCAGGGAGTCACCTGGCACGTCGACTGGGACAATCCCGCCTGGCAACTGGTGCGCGCCGATGCCGTCCAGGCCGCTATCGGCAAGGGCCGCGACTACGCCGCCGCAGTCGGAGGGACGCTGCGCACCGTGGAGCACATCGCCGACGCCGGGCTCCTCGGCGGCGACGCGTCGCAGTTCGCCTTCACCGGCAGAAGGGTGGTGGCGCGAGCGGCCAGCAGGGGCGGACCGGAACCTGATGCACCCTCGCTTGATCCGGCCCCACAGGAACTGGCGGCCGTCATCGAAGCCCGCTTCACCGCCGACGGCGTATCTGTTAGCTCTTCGTCGCTATGACGAGTTCGGTGTCACCTGGCCAGTCCCAGAACAGACCTGCTGGCGAATACTCCTGCAGCAGACGACGTAGATCGGACTCGAAGTCGGCTCGGCGATTCCCGAACCATCGGGGCGCGGCGTACGACAGCGAGAAGTAGCTGGCCACAACGGTGTCAATGTCTCTGATCAGGTCGGGGCGCCCGGGCGCGTAGATGGTGCGCGAGCCGCCGAACCGGGTCTGCGACAGGGTGTCCTCAAAGCGTTCCGGCTGGCCCTCGTTCCAGGCTGCGAGGTAATGGCGCGTGCCGTCACCGAGGTAGTCGAGGATGAGCTTGCGCACCGCGGCGTGGGGAATGTCCGGGTACCCCGGACCGGCGGGCCGCGGGCGGCCCTCGACGTGGTGCGAGATCAGGACCAGCGAGCCCCCTGGCACGAGCAGGTCATAGACGGCCTCGGCAACCTCCAGCCGCCGGACCCGGTGAAACGACTGTCCGAAGGTGACCGCTCGCCACGAGCCGAGGTTCAGCGCTGGGATATCCTCCGCGACGCCCTGTACCCAGCGCACGTTGGCGACTCCCGCCTGCTGGCAGCGCCGTTGGCCCGCCTGCAACATGCCGGGCTCGGGATCAAGCGCCGTCACCTGGTCGAACAGCCGGCCCAGGGCCAGCGCCAGGACGCCGGGCCCGCAGCCCGCATCGAGCAGCTGGCCGGTGCCATCAAGCGACAGCTCCCGGGCCATCGTGTCCGCCAGTTGCGCGGAATACGGAGGACGCCCGACCGCGTAGTACTCGGCCGTCCCCTCAAACGCCCGGGGATCGAACGCCGATGGCGAAGGTGTTGTCATGCGCACCATCATGAAACATGCCTCACGTGAGGCCGCGGGCGCATATCGCCTCTTGTTCCCCGACTCGGTGTCGTCCGCCCCTACCGCTCCCGGACGGCGTAGGTCAGGTGCGTCACCCTCGGGGAGGGGTCCGCGCCGACCGGCTCCAGGGCCACGCGGCCCGCGTCCACGCCCTCGAACAGGCGGATTCCGGTGCCGAACAGCACGGGTGACAGCGCGATCGAGAACTCGTCGATCAGGCCGGCGTTCACGTACTCCAGGATCGTCGCGCCGCCGCCCGCGATGCGGACGTCCCGGTCGCCGGCGGCCTCCCGGGCCTGGTCGAGCGCGGACTCGATGCCGTCGCTCACGAAGTGGAACGTGGTCCCGCCCGGCCGCTCCCAGGGATCGCGCTTCTCGTGCGTCACGACGAAGACCGGCGTGTGGAACGGCGCCTCCTCCGGCCACGCCTGCTCGCCGGCGTCGAACATGCGCTTGCCCATCACGCTCACGCCGGTGCGCTCGAACGTCTCCCGCGCGATGTCGTTGTCGCGCCCTTCCTCGCCGCCCTCGCCGAGCTTCAGGTTCTCCCGGAAGAACCGCTGCGGAAAGATCCACTGCTGCAGTTCCATCCACTGCTGCCCCATCAAGTCCTCCGTGGACCCAGGGGCGATGAACCCGTCCAGCGACATCGACACGCTGAAGAACACCTTGCCAGCCATCAGCCCTCCACTCCCTTCCGAACGATCTCGGTGACGTAGGCGGCCAGATTGTCCAAGGTCTGCTGGCCGCCCTTAATCGCGTGGTACTTCTCGACCGCCTCGTCGCGCAGTTCCCTGGTCGGGAACATCGCGCGCATCTCGATCCGGGTCGCCGCACCGTCGGGCTCGAACGTCAGGACCGACTCGAAGGCGTTCGGGTCGCCGCGGGACTCACCGTGCAGCAGCACGATCCGCTCCGGCGGGGCGATCTCAGTCCAGGAGATCCACTCGTCGTAGTCCGTCCCGTCCGGCCCGTGCATCACGAAGTCCCACTCCCCGCCGACGCGGAATTCGAACGACTGGGTGGTCGTGGTGAACCCCTCCGGTCCCCACCACCGCGACAGGTGCCGGACCTCGGTGAACGCCTCGAACACCAGCTCCCGCGGGGCGTCGATGACCCGGGATATGACGATCTCGCGGCCGGCCGTCGCGGACTGCGCCGGCGCTCCTCGTCCCGTCGCGCTCATCAGCTACTCCTCCTGACTTGCCTGCTTCAGATCCTGCACGTATGCGTCCAGCCGGTCGAAGCTCTCGTTCCAGAACCGCTCGAACCCGCCGGTCCACTCGTGGACCGGGCGCAGCCCGCGGGCGTCAAGACCGTACAGGCGCTGCTTGCCTGCCTTGCGGTCCCGCACCAGCCCGACCTCCCGGAGCACCCGCAGGTGCTTGGACGCCCCCGGCTGGGTCATCCCCAGCTCCCGCGCCAGGTCGGTCACCGGCCGCTCACCCGCCCGCAGCAGCGCCAGGATGTCCCGGCGCTGCGGTTCGGCGATCGCGTTGAACACATCCGACGTCGTCGCTGCTCGTGCCACGGTCGCCATCATATGCTCATATCGGCATGCGTCAAGGCGAGATGGATCAGGCGAGCCTTGTCAGACGACGATCTGCGACCGGCACTGGCCGACGTCCACGGCGCGATATCGGGTCGGATGGCTGGTACACCATACTATTACGGTGAACCTGGACCAGTTAAATCAATATGAACAGCGATCTGACCGGAGACGTCACTGGAGTAAATGCTAAGAGCATCACCAGTGGCGGTCCGACTCTTATCAGTACTAGCGTCACCGGCGCGATTATCGGCAATTAATTCTTTCTCTCAATCGAATGGGATAGCGGGGCGAAGGGCGAGTACAACGGCACGTTCGGCATTCCTCCTGTGAACACGGATGAGGGGGGACCGAGTCGACTCTGGGGTGTGGCTACCGACTCCGACCACTTCGAGGACGTCGCGGCCTGGGTGAGCGGCAAGATCTTCTTCGGCGGAAGGTTTGGGCCGTAGCTTTCTAATTCCACAAGACCCTGCCGGTCGCGCTGTCCAGCGCGTGCCCGTCGCCTGGCACGCCTGCGCACAGCACGAGCTAGCTGACTGAGTCAGTCAAGATGCCTTGATGCTCGAGCTGTGGAAACATTCCTGCGTCCAGATAACTCACCTGGCTGACGAGCCAGGAGCCGTGAGGCGCGGCGTGCGCGGAAGGCAGTGACGAGCGTGGAGGCAGTGTCGCGACCGCGGCCGGATGATGTGCTGAGCGCGCAGGACTACCTGCGGGGCATGGTGATTCGCACGCCGACCATTCGCTCGGCGGTTCTTGATGACCGGGCCGGCTGCCGTCTGGTGGCCAAGGCCGAGTGTCTGCAGCAGACCGGGTCATTCAAGGTACGGGGTGCGCTCAACCGTGCCCGCACGCTGCCGCCGGAGGCGCGCGCCCGCGGCCTGCTGACGGTGAGCGCCGGCAACGCCGCGCTCGGCCTGGCTTTCGCCGGGCACGTGCTCGGCGCCAGCGTCACGGTCGTGATGCCGCAGGACGCGGTTGCGGCGAAGGTCGACGCCGTGCGGGCCCTGGGCGGCATGGTGGTGCAGGACGGCGTCCTCGATGCGGCCAGCGCGTTCCGCCGCGCCGCGCAGCTGCAAGATGAGCGCGGCCACACGTTCGTGCATCCATTCGACGATCCATACGTCGTGGCCGGGGCGGCTACCGCCACGCTTGAGCTGCTGGAGCAGGAGCCCGACGTCGAACGGCTTGTCGTACCGTGCTCGGGCGGCGGTCTTCTCGCCGGGGCCGTCCTCGCTGCCGAGACGGCCGGGCGGACGATTGAGATCGTGGGCGTGCAGCCGGACGTCGTGCCGACGATCGTGCGGTCGCTTGAGGCCGGCAGGCCGACGGAAGTGGACCACCCGCCGACGATCGCCGATGGGCTGACCGCGCCTCGTCCTGGCCGCCTGAACTTCGAAATGATCCGCGCGGCGGACGTCCGGATAGTCACCGTTAGCGAGGCGGCGATCCGCGCCGCGGTGCGCGAACTGGTGATGACGCTCAAGGTTGTCGTCGAGCCGTCGGCCGCAGTAGGACTGGCGGCGATCATCGAGCAGAGCGTCAGCGCGATCGACGGCGTCACCGCGCTCATGCTGTCCGGCGGGAACATCTCGCCAGCGGTACTCGCGGAATGCGTCACCGCGACCGGCTGACCGAGCTGAGGTGGCGGGGTCAGCGGCGGTAGGTGACGGATTCCAGGGAGACGAAACTGAACCGGCTTCGTTTGGAGACGCGCGCCGAACGCTGGCTCGGTACGCAGACCTTGGATCGACGGTCGCCGCCGTAGGTAGCCGCCGATCCAAGATCCTCGATGAGGAGCGGCCCTGGTTAGCGCTCGAACCTGGCAGTTACTCGGGCTGCTGTTGCCATGTCACCAGATCGAACTCGTTGCCCTCCGGGTCGGCGAGCGTGGTCTGGCGGACCGCCGCCACGCCAGGTGGCAGCGCCGCAGGCGGGACTGTGATCTGGTTGAGCCGCGTGGCACCCAGGGCGGTCAGCCGCTCGATCTCCTCGTCGTGGTGGTCGGTGAACAGGACGGGATGGATGCTGTTCTTGGCCGTCCCGGGCCCAGGAGGGTTGTGGAGAATCATCCGGGGGCCGCTGTCGGGGCCGGTGGTGTCGACTGCTGTGTCTCCGGCGACCGCGCCGGGGCTGACCGGGCGCCCGAGGGCCTGGCCCCAGAAGTCCGCCAAGGCGGCGGGATCGGCGGAGTCGATGGTCAGGGCGGCGAAACTCAGACTGACGGTGGTGGTCATGGCTGCTTCCTTCCGATCGGCTTGATTCGTGGACGACCGCGCTCGATAGACGGCGCCAGCGGCGAGCCCTACCTGTCCAGTCGCCGCGTGGTTGAGTGCGGAGGGTCAGTTGTCGACCGCGGCGATGGCCAGCGCGGTGATGGCCCGGTCGTCGAGCACGGAGCCGTCCCACACGACGGTGAACTTGGTGATCTTGCCGTCCTGGCTAAGCTCGAGCGCGCCCGCGCCGACGGCAACGGGCTGGCCCTCTGCGCGCCATTCGTATCCGCCGCCCTGGCCGGCGCCGGCCACGTGCCGCTCCGATGCCCGGGCGTAGGGCAGGCCGGGCAGGGCGCGCCGCAGGTAGCGTGCGATGGCCGCCTGGCCGCGGAACTGGGCCCGCGGGGCCATGTCCTCAAAGACCGCGTCGTAGCTGAACAGCTCGCCAGCGGCGCCGCCGGCCGCGAACGCGGCAGTGAGCTCCCGGGCTGCCATCGCGACCGGCCCCTGGCGGCTGGTCACCGTGCTCACGCCGAGGTCGTGCGGGTAGGAATCCGCTGGCGAGACGTGCTGGATTCCCGGGTCATCGCCTCGCGCTGCTGCTGGGTCATGGCTGTGCCTCTCGTTCAGGTCATCGTGCTTGGCCGGAAACTGCCAGCCCCCCGGGGACTTGGCGGCCACCTGACGTCGGCCCGGCGGCTCCACTGACTTAAAGCGTGAACTGACAGTACCTTCGCATCACTTCACGGCGCAAGTCATTGGATTGCCAAGTTGCTTCAACTTTTAAGTTATAGTGTCCGTATGGACGCCCCGCTGGAGCCCCGCTGGCTCGACGCCGAGGAGAGCCAGGCCTGGCGCGCCCTGGCCAAGACGCTGGTCAGGCTGCCTGCCGCGCTCGATGCGCAGCTGCGCCGCGACGCCGGGATCAGCCACTTCGAGTTCGGGGTGCTGGCCCTGCTCTCGGAGGCGCCCGGCCGCACTCTGCGGATGAGCGAACTCGCGATGGGGGCCGGGAGTTCGCTGCCGCGCCTGTCCCAGGTCGTCGCCCGGCTGGAACAGCGTGGCTGGGTGAGCCGTGCCCCTGATCCGACCGACGGCCGCTACACCCTGGCGACCCTGAGGGCCCAGGGGCAGGCGAAAGTGACCCAGGCCGCGCCCGGCCATGTCCAGGAGGTCCGCCGCCTGGTCTTCGACCCGCTGACCAAGACCCAGTCCCGGCAGCTGCGCGAGATCGGCCGACGCATCACCCGCGCTATCGACCCCGACGACCAGCCGGTGCCCGCCGCCCTGCCCGCACAGGCACCCCAGGTCGGCGATTCCTAGGCGTTGCCGGTCGGCCTGCGGCAAACCCCATCGCCAGTGACCTTGGCGGACGTCAATGGACGTTTCGGGCCGGGGGACCGATGAGTAGTCCTGCATGATCGTCTATGGGATGCTGGGTTTATGAAGAATCTCATCATCGTAGGCGGCACGATGGGCGTTGGCAAAACAGCCACGTGCTGCGAATTGCAGAAAATACTCCCGCGGAACGTATTTCTTGACGGCGACTGGTGTTGGGATATGCGTCCATTTGTGGTCACAGGCGAAACGAAAAAGATGGTGGAGGGCAATATCGCTCATCTGCTCAACAGCTTTCTCGATTGCTCGGAGTTTGAGAACGTTATTTTCTGTTGGGTGCTTCATGAGCAGAAAATATTGGACGACCTTATTGCCAGACTGGACCATGGCGGCTGCACAATACATTGCTTTTCGCTCGTCAGCAATAAGCAGGCTTTGTCAGAAAGATTGAGCCACGATATTGCAGGAGGAAAACGGGAACCGGACATCATAGCGCGTAGCGTAGCGCGGATACCACTATACGATGCGCTTGACACTATGAAGATTGATGTGAGTACTATTTCGCCGACAGATGCGGCAAAGCGGATTAGAGATTGCCTGGCAAGGGTTTAGCCAGGCAGGGAATCACGGGAAACTATCCACGTTGCTGCAGGTCAGAGCGTTGCAGGCCAGCCATCATGGCCGGGTACCGGCCTGGCAGTATCCTCCGCTCGGCATTTACTTGTTGGTCACGCCGAACAACCAGATGGCTCATGGCTAACCACGATCAAGCCAGGGCCGATTCACGCAGATCGGCGGCTCGGGTGGTCAGGCGGGTGCCAGCGAAAGGGCGTCTGCTCGTCTGGTCATGCACCGCTCAGGCGAAGCACCTCGGCGACTACCTCACCAAGCGGCCTGGTGGTCTCGATCTCGTGATCGGCTATCTCGCGCAGCCGCGGCTCGACCAGCCGCAGATCATCAAGGACACGCTCCAGCTCGCCGGCTGACTTGCCGAACGGATTCCCGGTCCGGGACGCCAGCCGCCCGGCCAGGATCTCCGCCGGGGCGCTGAGCAAGACGATCAGGTCGAATCGCGGATGGAACCGGACCTGGTTCTCCTCACATCCGGCGATGAACAGCACCCCCGCGTCCTCCGTGTCCAGCAGCCGCCCGATGGCGTCCTCGCGCCAGCGCTGCCGACCGCCGGGCAACGGCTCGCACCATCCGTCGTCAGCATCAACGGCCTTGTACCCCTGGGCAGCCAGCGCCTGGATCACGCTGGACTTGCCCGTCCCCGACATCCCGGTCAGCAGCACCCGCTTCACCCGCGCGAGCCTACCGCCTGGCCATCGAGCGCCAGCCAGAGCGCCGGGCACCTCAGCGGGTGCGTGGGCCGTCCTGGGTGACGAATGCCTGGAAGGCCAAGCGGCCAGGGACCTGGTAGTTTCCGCCCGCCACGCAACTGCCTGCCGCGGCGCGCGATACCGAGGTGACTTCGGCGTTCCCGCCCTTGTTCAGGATCCCCAGGCCGGGCACGGTGAGCGCGTTGCCCCAGCGGCCGTTCTTCTGGCTGACCACGAATGCCTGCTGGTGGCCGGTGGTGTCGGTGTAATAGCTCCCGTCGGCCGCACAGTTGCCCGGCGACGCGCACGACACCGAGCCGACGCCGGCGAACTGCAGCCCGCCCTTGTTCAGGCCCCCCAGGCCGGGCACCTCGATCGCCTGTCCCCAGCGGCCGTTCCGCTCGCTGACCACGAAGCCCTGGTAGAGGCCGCTACCGTCCCGGTAGAACCCGCCGGCCGCGCAGTTGCCCGCCGAGGCACACGATACCGAGCTGACCTTGGCGTTCCCGCCCTTGTCCAGGGCCCCCAGGCCGGGCACCTCGATCGCCCGGCCCCATGAGCCGGCCGCCCGGACCGCCCCGGCCGCCGCGCCCGCCGCGCCCGGAACCGCCAGCGGCCCGGCACCCAGCAGCACGGCCGCACCCGCCGCAGCCACCCCAGCCCACCATAATCTCATCATGTCCCTCCGGATCAAATACATACAAAAGACGCCTTACGGCCTAATCCGGATGACCGAACGGCATCACGGGTCGTGCGCCAAAGTCAGCCTCACGACGGGCGACTCGGCTGACCTGGGAAGACACCTGAGGCGCCAGAGCAGGCAGCTGTATCGGCGCGGCCGAGGACCCGATGTTCGAGATGACCCAGCGTCCGACTTAGTCACCACCGCGCTGCCGCGGTTTAGGCCACGTGGGTCGTCGGCGTGATGTCCGTGTGCCCGGCCGGAGTGCCGTGGTGCAGCCAGCGTCCCAGGTTCTGGCGACTGAATAGCTCATCAAGGACCATGAATGCCGCGCCGTACAGCCCTGGGTCGGGCCGGAGGGCCGACAAGGTGATCTTCAGGTTGCGGGTCGCCAGGGGCAGGGACCGGCGGTAGATGCCCTCGCGGACGGCGGCCAGCAGGAGATCCCCGGCATCGGCGACCTTGCCCCCCACAAGCACCAGCGAGGGGTTGAAGAAGCTCACCAGCGTCGCCAGGGCCTCCCCGACCAGACGGCCTGACCCGGCGATGAGATTAACGGCGACGGTGTCGCCGCGCTCGGCGGCGCTGAGCACATCGCTGAACGACAGCTCGGTGCCCTCCGCCTGTCTGCTGTCCAGGATCTGCGACAGTACGGTGCTGCGCCCGGCCCGCGCCGCTGCCAGCGCGGCGCTGGTCACAGCGTTGCCGCCGGCCAGTGCCGACAGGCAGCCGACCTGACCACAGCGGCAGATGACGCCGTTGTCCTCATCGGCCTTCCGGTGGCCGATCTCGCCGGCGCTTCCCTGTGCACCCCGGTGGAGGGCGCCGCCGGAGATCAGGGCAGCTCCGATGCCGGTGCCGACCTTGACGAAGATGACGTCTTTCTCGGCGCGCGCCGCGCCCGCCCGAAGTTCGCCGAGCGCCATGAGGTTGACGTCGTTATCCACCCAGACGGGCACGTCGTAGCGTCCCGTGAACAACCCCCGCACGTCATAGCTGTCCCAGCCGGGCATAGCCGGAGGGCTGACCGCGGTGCCGGCCGCGAATTCCACTGCGCTGGGCAGTCCGAGCCCGATGCCGAACAAGGGCGCTCCGGCCGGCATGTTCGGACTGGCCAGCATCTGTCCGAACAGTTGGGAGACGCGCGAGAGGATTGGCTCCGGCCCAGCGGCCACGTCGGCTGCCTCGCGGTGATACTCCAGCAGTCGCCCCGCCAAGTCAGTGACACCTACCGTCAGGTGGGAGGAGCCAACGGGCGCGACGAGCACGACCCCGGCCTCGCCATTCAGGCTCAGCTTGCGAGGGGCCCGGCCTCCCGTGGAAGCGCCCAGCCCGCTTTCCACCAGCAGGCCCGAAGCGAGCAGATAACTCAACCGCTGGGTGATGACACTGCGCCCGAGCCCGGACCGTTGGCTCAGCTCAGGCCTGGTGCTGGCGGCTCCGGAGCGGACCAGTTCCAGGATGCTGACCAGCCCGTCGAGCAGTTCGGGGTCGACAGCATCGCGAGACACCGACGCTGCGGCCGCCGTGCCATTCCGCGCCACCGTGGTACTCACCAGACCTCCCGCACCTGCGGTCTCTGAGGTCGCACCGAGATAGCACGCCGACTTCTGCTCACCGCGTGCAATAGAGCATCGCTCAGGTTCCTAACGTGATGCGCACATGCTACAGATGGCGCCCTGTTCTCCTCGCCGAGCCTCGGGCGACGCTCATCCAGCCCGAAGAATCGCCCGCGGCTGGACAACGACTTCCTGCCTGGGCGACCTGATGCCAGGCATCGGGATCAACTGCCATCCCGGAGACCGGCCCCGCCCGTAATGTGGTGTAAGTGACGTCGCTGTCGCGGCGCTGAGGATAAGAGCGTTGAGGAGCAGCGGTGCAGGCTCTGGCGGCCGGAGACCCTCGTCAGCTGGGCGCCTACCGGCTGCACGCCCGGCTCGGGCGTGGCGGCATGGGCCAGGTGTTCCTCGGCTTCTCGCCGGCGGGCCGTTCGGTTGCCGTGAAGGTCCTCCATCCGGCGCTCGCCCGCGACGAGGCGTTCCTCATCCGCTTCGGCCTGGAGGTTGCCGCCGCTCGCGAGGTCAGCGCCGTGTACACGGCCCCGGTCGTGGCCGCGGGGCTGGGCGACCACCCACCGTGGCTGGCGACGGCGTTCGTCCCCGGGCCGTCGCTCGCGGAGCTGGTAGAGCGGACCGGGCCGCTGGCCGAGTCCGCGCTGTGGCGGCTGACGGCGGGCCTGGTCGAGGCGTTGCAGGCGATTCACGACCGCGCCGTGGTGCACAGGGATCTGAAGCCGTCGAACGTGCTGCTGGCTGACGACGGCCCCCGGGTGATCGATTTCGGACTCGCCGGAGCGCTGCACGACGCCGCGCCGGACGCGGGCAGGCTCGTCATCGGCTCGCCGCCGTTCATGTCCCCCGAGCAGGCCCAGGGTGCCCCGGCCGGGGCAGCGGGTGACGTGTTCTCGCTCGGGGCAGTCATCGCCTTCGCCGGGACCGGGTACCCGCCGTTCGGGCATGGCGCCCCGGCGGAGGTGCTGCACCGGGTGCTGTACGCGGCTCCCGGCCTGGACGGGCTGCCGGCCGGGCTGCGCCAGATCGCGGCTGCCTGCCTGGCTAAGGCCTCCGCAGATCGCCCGGCGCTGCCGGAACTGGCGCGGGCCGTCGAGGCGGGCCTGGTGCCGTGGTCGGGCGCGTCGGCGACATCGTTCTGGCCGGAGGCGATGAGCCGGCATATCCGCGCCTACCAGGCTGACCTGGCGCCGGTTGTCGTGGGCGAGGGGGCGCACCTGACGGCGTCGCCGCGGCTCTGGCCGGTTCAGGATGATTCAGGCAGGGCGGCCGTCACCCCACCCCGGACCGAGGCGACACAAGTTCTGGAACGGGTCCTAGAGCCCGCGGGACCCGAGCGCGCCCGGCGCAGGCCGCTGACATGGGCTTTGGCGGTCCTGGGCACGGCAGCGGTGGCCGCCGCTGCCACGGCAATCGCCGTTCCCCTCACGCACTCAGATCACAAGCTGGGTGACCACGCCGGGGCCGCAGCCCGCCGCTCGCGGACGGCGTCCCGGACGCACGCGCCGCTACCGGAACTGCCGAGCTTCTTGGACAACGCCGGGATCAGCGACGACAGTGACCCGGCGGCCGGGAACCTGGACGGCGCCGGCAGCAGCTTCTCGGCGCAGGCCCTGGCCGCCGCGCGGCTCACCCCCGGCGCCGCCGTCAGCCACGACGGCGTGAACTTCACCTGGCCCGACGTCGCGCCCGGCCATGGTGACAACGTGGTCGCCGACGGCCAGACGATCGGGCTGCACGGCGCCGGGCAGACCCTCGGAATTCTCGGTACCAGCGACTATGGCACGGCCACCGGCACCGGGACGATCAGGTACGCCGACGGCAGCACCCAGCGCTTCACGGTTTCCTTCCCCGACTGGTGGTCTAACGCCTCGCCGCCGAATGGCGACATCCTCGCTACGCTCTCCTACCTCAACACTGCGGACGGCCAGCAAAGCCAGGCCGACAGCATCTACTACGTCGGAGTGCCGCTGGCTCCCGGCAAGGCCGTCCGGTCCGTCAAACTGCCTAAGGTCAGCCGAAGGGCAGTGCAGGGCTCACCGGCGATGCACATCTTCGCCCTGAGCATCGGCGGCTGAGCGCAGCTGATGGCAACCGCGGACCGGCTGCCGTCCTCTTCTGGCTGGTTAGTTAGTGCCTCAGCGGGGGCGGCTGTTGATCGTGGCCATCACGGCATACTGGCAGCACGACGTGGCGGATGATCGCACCTGCCGGGTGGCCACCTGGTAGGCCCACATGTGCTCGCCGGGGCCTTGGTACAACAGCCATGAGCTGTCGGGCGACCATGCGGTCACGGAGAGCAGAAAGGCAGCCGACGACGGGACTGGCGTGGCCCGCGTGTCGGGGCCGGTCAGGTGAACAACGAAGACCCGGCTGATGCCCTCGCTCTCGGGCGGGAGCACGGCCTGGGCCGCCATGAGTTTGCCGGATGGTGCTATCTCGCTGGCCGACCAGGCCCAGTTGCCGCCGTGGGTCGGTGCCCATCCGGTCGTTCCCGGCGGCGCCGGGAACGACTTCATGCGGCCGGTGACCATGTCGAGCACGCGCAGCGTGCGACAGGCGTAGTAGCCGAAGTTACCGCCGGAGCTCAGGGTCTGCGCCGTCGACAAGTTCGCGCACCGTGTCCCGAAAGCAACCAGCCGCGGGCTGACGGAGAAGCCCTCTGCGGCGCGCGAGAAGGCCAGGGCTCTGGGTGCGGTGCCGGGAGTCCACAGCCAGAAGGGGCCGCCTACCTCGGCGCCGTGCGGCTCCAGCAGCAGGCCAGCGTCAGTCCCGGCGACCAGCTGAGTTCCGCGCGGCAGGGAGATCGGCGGCCCGGGCCGGCCGCCGTACACCGGGACAGATCGGACCGTCACGGCGCCGGGCTGGTAGTAGCCGTACTCAAGCCAGACATCGCCGCGCCTCGCCGACGGTGCCGCCGCCAGAGCCCTGCCGAGCAGGCGTGTCTTGCCGGTCACCGCGTCAGATGCCCGGACACCGTCCTTACTGGCGAAGACGATCCGGTCGCTGACCAGCAGTATCGGCTGGTACTCGCCGGGGTCGGCAACCGGGGCGGCTGGCCGCCGAGTTCCGGTCCGCAGGTTGTCCAGGTCGATCGTGCCGTCCTGTCCCGGGCCTGGCCACGTCACTACTGTCGCGCCAACGCTCGCCGGGATGCGGCCAGGCCGGTGAGAGCCAATCGAATGCCCGGCCGCCAGCCCGGGCCGCAGCAGGCCACCCCGCCGCGGCCCGCCCGTCCCGTGCAGGTACGCGAGCAGTCCCAGCGCGCCAGCCAGCAAGGCCGCTAGAGCGATACCGGCGGCAGCGTAGCGCCGACGCTGGCGCCGCCGTGCCTCCCGGATGAGCGCCTGGACGTCCGGCTCCCGCGCGGTCAGCACCGGCGTGCCTTTCATGGCGAGCTCTCGGACACTCGCGCGATGATCTCAGCCAGTTCCTCTGGGCGGTACCCGCAATGCCGGGCCAGCGTGACCAGTTCGCGCGCCTTCGCCACCAGCGCGCTGCGCCCTGGCCCGATGCCGCTGACTGTGACGCCCCGGCCGCGCCGGAACTCGACAAGTCCCTCGTCCCGCAGCGTGCGCAGTCCCCGGAACACGGTGTTGGCGTTCACGCCTAGCACGGCGGCCAGGTCCCTGGCAGGCGGGAGCCGCTCGCCCGAATGCACCTCGCCGTCCGCAATCGCCCGCCGGACCGCTGCCGCGACCTGCTCGTGCAGCGGCACCGGACTCGACGGGTCAATCTCGACTGTGGGCGTGGTGCTAGTCACATTGGCACCATAGCGTGGCACTCCGTTCACCGCCACCCGCTGAGCCGGATCGCTCCCCCAGCATGCAGCTCTTGCATACCGAACAGACTCGGCAGCCGACCGCGCCGCGGTACGCGCGCGGACAGTGCTGGGAAGTTCGGCGGGCTATGGCGGCACTGAGGATGGTCGCAAATGCCGTCCACGCGATCTCGGGTACGGCCAGCACGTCGGCGTGATCGTGCATGATGCCGTCAGCTGAAGCTCTCACCGCATGGAGCCGACATGGATGCGACCGTTTGGAGACGCGCGCCGAACGCCGAGTTTGAATGTCTGTTTGTTTATTGGTCTTACGGGTTTCTGAGATGCAGATCAGCCAATCTGTTCCGCCAGCTCGGGGCGCAGAAGTGCGCGCAGTGACCGGACGAGCCACTGCTCGTACTGCTCAGCTGTCCAGCCGCACTCGACGGTCAGGATGCGATGGACATCTGGAGACAGGGCGACATATGTGATATCGACCGCCACAGAGAAATGCAGGCCGGGATCAAGGGCGTCGCGGGCGGACAGGGCCGCGACGATCCTGGACTGGCCGGTTCGGCGTTGCTGCCTGATCTGCTCCATGAGCTGGGCCGCATCGGAGTCGACCTGGGCGGCGGTACCCAGGACATGCATGATCGCCGACGACCGCTCCATGAAGTCGCGGCTGATGCGGGCGAATGCCCGGACCAGCGCCACCGGGTCCGGTTCGGCCCGCGCGGCCTGTACCTCGGGCCGGTCGCCGAAGGCGACGGGCTGGTCGTCACCGCCGAAGGAGACGTCAAGGACGGCCTTGAGCAGCGCCCGCTTGGAGGAAAACATCCGGTACAGGGTGGGCAGCGAGGTGTCAGCGGCGGCGGCGGCGGCCTCGAGGGTGGTGGCGGGGTAGCCGTGCTCGATGAACAGGGCCCTGGCAGCCTCGATGATCCGCAGCCGGGTGGCCCGGACCTGGGCCTGGCGGCGGGTGTTGTCGTAGGGCCTCTTGACGGCACGGGGCATATTAGTGATAGTACTACTCTTATGGTGAGAGCTAAGCTATCACGAACCTGTGAAGTCCTCGTTGCGGGAGCCGGGCCGGCCGGCCTGGTCGCCGCCATCACCCTCGCCCGGTACGGCATCGGCGTGGTACTGATCGACAAGCGCGGCACACCGTCGGGGCTGTCGCGGAGCCTGGTCATCAGCACCCGGGGGATGGAGCTGATGCGGCGGTTCGGGCTTGAGCAGGCGGTCAGGTCCGGCGCGGCCGATGTCAAGATCCGGGCCTGGGTGACACCCGACCTGGCCTCGGGCCAGGGCGCCGAGATGCCGCTGGGGTCTCCCTCTGACGCCGAGGCCGCCCTGGCCAGTCCGACACGGCCGGCGTGGGTGGCTCAGGACTACCACGAGCCCGTCATGTTGGAGCACCTGCGCAGCTTGCCCAGCGCCAGCATCCGGCTTGGCAGCCAGCTTCTCGGGGTGACCCAGGATGACCACCTTGTCCGCGCCACCGTCGCAGACACCATGACCGGAACCGTCGCTGACCTCGGCGCGTCCTTCCTGATCGCTGCCGACGGGGCACACAGCACCGTCCGGGAACAGCTGGGAATCGCCATGCTCGGCCCCGGCAATCTGGCCGATTATGAGCGCGTCGAGTTCACGGCCCCGCTGTGGCAACTGGTCGGCGAGCACCGCTACGGCCTGTACGTGATCACGCGGCCCGATGCGGCCGGGGTGCTGGCCCCCCGCGGCGCCGGCGACCGGTGGTCTTTGTCCCGGGAGATCCCGGTCGGCACACGCGGGCTGGCCGGCCTCGGCCGGGGCGACCTGACCGGCCTGATCCAGCGCGCCGCCGGCGCCAGCGCGCCCCAGCCGCAGATCGAGCGGCTGAGCACCTTCACCTTCGCCGCGCAGATGGCCGAGCGCTACGCGCAGGGACGCTGCTTCCTGGTCGGCGATGCGGCTCACCGGGCGACCCCCCGAGGCGGCACCGGGATGAACACCGCCATCCAGGACTCCTTCGACCTAGGCTGGAAGCTGGCCTGGGTACTCCGCGGCTGGGCCAGCCCGGAACTGCTAGCGACCTACGAACGCGAACGCCGACCCGTAGCCGCTCACAACATCCAGCGGTCCAGCGAGCCGACCGGAGCCAGGCAGGAAACAGGCCAGGCCCTGCCGTGGGACCTGGGCGGCCGCCTGCCTCATCACTGGCTGGCTAGCGGCAAGCAGCGAACCTCGACCATCGATCTCATCGGCGACGGGCTCACCCTGCTGTCGGGGCCGTCCGATCCACGCTGGGGGAGATTCGCCGAATCCATGCCCTCGGCCGTGCCGATCGACGTGCATGTCGTCGATGCCGGCACCGCAGACGCGCTCAGCCTCCCGGCGGCGGGAGCTCTCCTGGCGCGACCGGACGGACGCGAGCTTCGAAGATGGACCGGCGTGGACGCCGCGACTGCCAGCGGCCTGAATGGATCAGCTCTGCCTGACCTTCCCGGAATCGATGCCGCGCTGAGCTGGCACACAGCGAGAACCGACACCGTCGCGCGGCCGCCTCTAAAATCATGATCTTGTTGAAGTCGTCGAAGGCACTGTCGATCAATTCCGCGAGACACTCCCACTCCTCAATCTCAATCTCAATCTCAATCTCAATCTCAATCTCACCGAGCATGCGGAGGATCCGCGCGGATGAACGGCAACATGAATCGCAGCTCACTCACCGGCTAGAGCGGCGAAGAATCATCCGGATGTGGAGGAGTCCGAAGGACCGCGGGCTAGCGTGGTAGCCGTCGGCCTGGCCCGTGAGCAGCTCCGGGTCGCCGCCGGGCTGCAGGTCAGCCCTGTCCGGGGTAGCGTGCGGTGAGCTCGGCGCCGATCCGGGCGAGCTCGGCCTGGACGGATCGCGGTTCGACTACCTCGATCATCGTGCCCCAGCCGGCGAGATTCCGGGCGATGTCGAGCGGGGTAGGCGCCGCGAGGCGGACGCGGGCGCGCCCGTCGTCGAGGTCGCCGTCGAGGCGGAAGTGCCGGCCGAAGTGATCGTTCAGCACGGGGACGAACCTGGCCTGGATGAGCACCGTCGCCCACGTGCGGGAGCGCTGTTCCTCGGCCACGCCGACGACCTGGTGCCACGCGCTGGCCAGGGTGAAGCCGTCCGGCGGGCGCTCGGCGGGCTCGCCGGTGGGCTCGGCCGCGATGATACGGTCCACCCGGAAGGTCCGCTGTCCCCGTTCGGTCCCGGCCAGCAGGTACCAGATGTCATCCTTGTCGACCAGGCCCCACGGGTCGACCAGCCGTTCGCTCCGCTCGCGGGCCCGGCCCAGATAGGTCAGGCAGACCTTCCGCCGCCCGACCACGGCGGCCTGCAGCAGGCCGACTATCTCGGGCAGGCGGCGGTCACGCTCACCCCACCGGGTGGGGTCGATCAGCGTTGCGCTCGCGGCGGCCTCGGCGTCGGCGCGGAACGTCTGCGGCAGCGCCCGCACGAGTTTCCGCAGCGCCGCCTTGGCTTCATCGGAAACGGCCGCGGCCGGGCCGACGAGCAGGAACAGCGCCTGCGCCTCGGTGGCCGATAGGCCGGACAGGTCGGTGCGGGCGCCGCCGACGAGCGACCAGCCGCCGCCGCGTCCCGGCTGCGGGTAGACCGGGATGCCCGCTGCGGACAGCGCCTCCAGGTCGCGGCGCGCGGTAGCGACCGACACCTCGAGCTCGCCGGCCAGTTCGGCGGCGGTCACCCAGCCGCGGGCCTGCATAAGCAAGAGCGCCGCGACAAGGCGGTCAGCGCGCATAGCCCCAGCTTCGCTAGCAAAGTGATCAGTAGCTGAGCACTTTAGTGCGGAGAATCGTAGTTGTCACTGGCAAGCAGGAGAAAGGAAGACCCCGATGTTGCGCGGACTGTCCACGGTCAGCTTCTTCGCCGACGACGTCATGGCCGCCCGGGCCTGGTATGCCGAGCTGCTCGGAATCGAGCCGTACTTCGTGCGCCCGCTCCAGGGGACGCCGGCGTACGTCGAGTTCCGCATCGGCGACTACCAGCACGAGCTCGGCATCATCGACAGCCAGTTCGCCCCGCACGGGCGGCCGGCCAGGGCCGCGGGTGCGGTGATCTACTGGCACGTCGACGACGTACGGGGCGCCTACGACCGGCTGATCTCCATGGGTGCGACGGCCTACGAGGACCCGGTCGAGCGCGGGCCCGGATTCGTCACCGCGTCGGTCGTCGACCCGTTCGGGAACGTCCTGGGCGTCATGCACAACCAGCACTACCTGGAGGTTCTCGGGTCATGAACACCTTCTCCGCGAGCACCACCGACGACTGGCGCGCCTGGCTCGCGCGGAACTGGCGGTCGGAGAAGGAGGTCTGGCTGGTCATCCACCACTCTGGGAGCGGCACGCCTGGCCCGCGATATCACGAGGCCGTCGAGCAGGCGCTGTGTTACGGCTGGATCGACAGCCACCAGCGTAAGCACAACGCTGACAGCTGCGTCCTCCGGTTCACTCCGCGCAAGCCGCGCAGCACGTGGAGCCGGGCAAACCGGGGCCGGGCCGCCAAGATGACCGAGCAGGGCCTGATGACCGAGCATGGCCAGGGCCTGATCGACCTGGCCAAGGCCACCGGGACGTGGCTGGCCGTGCCTGACGCGCCCAGCTCGGCCATCCCCCCTGATCTGCAGGAACCGCTTGACCAGGACGAAGCCGCCCGGCGCAACTTCGACAGTTTCCCGCCGTCTTCCAAGCGGCTGATCGTTGAATGGATAGCCAGGGCAAGGCGGCCAGAAACCAGGCAGCGCCGGATCAGCCAGACGGTGAGCCTCGCGGCGCTGAACATCCGAGCCAATCACCCGGCGGTACGGACCCGCGACCCCGGCAAATCCGGCCGCCGATCGTCATAGCCAACTCCTGCGCACCGCCGAAAATGCCAGGCCGACCTGCCACCCAGAATGGCCCGATCTGGACACGAAATGCCAACCATCGCCTCACGTCGTGCCTCCGCCAGATCGGCGGCTCGCGCACGATACGGGGTCTGCCTCGCGGCCGATCCGCCTGGCCGGATCCGGGACGCAGAAGCTCATGCACGGCCTGCACAAACAACTTGCGGTGCTCATCAGGCAGGCGGCGCAGATCGATCAGGAAACCGGGCGTGCGGACACACTTCACTCGGCCGCACCGAGATCAGCCAACAGAGCTTCCATCGAGTCGTACACCTTGGTGTCAGGCACATCATCGCCGGGCTGGGACGGATACCTACTCTCGTGAGCCGCCCAGTACTTTTCAGCCTCACGCTGCTCCAGTGCCTCGAGCGCGCGGTACTCCTCCAGGGGGACCACGACCGCCTCAAATCGGCCCGCCCTGAAGATCACCTGATGGTCAGCGACCTCGGCATCGAAAGACAGAGAACTCTCACTCATTCAGTCGAGCGTACTCCGGAGGAACGTCGGAGCATTCTGGCCGAACGGCCATGTCTTCCCTCTTTGCGCGGTCGGGGAACCCGATCAGCGCGCAGAGCAGTGCGCCGATGCGCGGCCTGCCCTGGACCCCGGGCGAGTACCGCTTCGGTCAGCTCATCCTGCCTCGGGCAGCCGCGGGTGAAGAGTTAGCCGATGTGCAGTAGGTGCCGCTTATGGGCTGGGGATCCGTTTCCAGCTCGTTCCGTTCCAGTGCCGGATCAGGGCCTGCGGTTCGGGGAACAGGCCGGTGCCGGTGTAAGCGCCGAAGGCCCAGGCCAGACGAGGCGAGACGGCCGCGACAACGCCCGCCAGCCCGTTGGTTTTGAGCGGCCCGGCCGGATTGGGACGGCGTTCGACCTGGGGTGGAGCTATGGGGATTCGAACCCCAGACCTCTTGCATGCCATGCAAGCGCTCTACCAACTGAGCTATAGCCCCGCGGGAGCACCAGAGCCCTCCGGCCCCTGGCGCCACGCCAGTGTACTAGACAACTCCTTAGGCTCGGACCTCGTCCGGCACCGGCTCCGGCAGCCGCCCAACGTTGTGCT
>Ga0134126_10001411_pt1 | contig 30489 bp, 20 predicted proteins | sample KB31752_FD_96881 | JGI IMG/M metagenome (GOLD analysis project Ga0134126, IMG submission 96881) | Terrestrial soil microbial communities with excess Nitrogen fertilizer from Kellogg Biological Station, Michigan, USA - KB3-175-2 | ecosystem: Environmental > Terrestrial > Soil > Unclassified ... | reverse complement strand
GGGCCGTTGCATTCGTACATCAGGCCCAAAATGGCGGAGCGCAGCGGCAACGGATCGTATCGCGCCATGACGGGGGTGGTGACGTTGGCGATCGGTCGTTGTTCGACGGGCCGCTGGTAGCAAACCCAGCAAAAATCCCAGCGTTGTTTGGGCAGGGCTTCGAAGGCGTTCAACGTGTGGGCGGGCAGCAGGCAGGCAAAACCCTCCTTGCAAACGCGCCAGCGACCATCAATCAACACGCGGCCCTGGCCGCCAATGCACGCCAGAAAGTAAGTGGTGGTCTGTTTGGTGCGGACGATGCGCGTGGGACCTTCGGTTTCCTGGATGCCGATGTGGACCATTTGGTAATGGTTCAAGGTCTGGGAAATGGGAAAACTCGTGAGCCACGGTCGAGGCTCGGCGTGCGCTGCTTGCACACCCCGCATGCGCGTGTGCGGGCTGTGAATAGTTACGTCTTTCAGTTCTGCCTCGGATTGCGTCACAGACCCTTAAAGTAGAGCGTGTTCATGTAGATGGCGATGAAAATGTGGCCAGCCGTCATTTCGGGGGCGCAACTTGCCACCCGCATCGGAGCGCGGCTGCGCTGAAAGCCAGCCGCAGCACACGAGCGCTGGCTGACGTTTATCCTTGAGGTTAAACGACACTGCTGCGGCTGATCTCCGACACGGCAGCGCTCCAAAATGGTGCGGGTGGCAAGTTGCGCCTTCATTTCGATGTTCTGAGAACCGTCGGATCAATCCAATCGGTTTGGCCTCGGACCTTTTTCGCACCGGGGTTCCGGGTTTGCAACGTCAACTTCCGCGCGCCGGTGACCGGAACATTCACCTCGGCGGGCGCAGCGCCTTTCTTCAAGATGCCGCTGTGCCAAACCTCTTTGCCGTCGGCTAGAACGGCGAATTCGGCGCTGGCGTCACCGTCAGAATTATCATCAATCCCAACCGTGGCGCGGAACGTGTCATAAAGCCCGTGCAAATCAAACTCGCTTTCCGAGCTGGTAAATGCCGTCAAACCGTGCGCGTGGTATTGGCCGGCCACGGATAACGCCGCGGGCACGAGCAATTCATCAATCTCATATCCGTTCCACTGGCCGGTGGAGCGCACGGGTTTCAATTGCGTGAGCGACAGTTCGCGCGGAGCGAGCCCGGCGAGATTGAAACTGACCCGGGCTGCTCGCTGGCTTTCGTCGCCGGCTTCGCCAACGGTTCTGACGCGCGCCGTGTGCGGCACGGTTGGGTCGAGGTTTCGGATGACAAAACGCGCCTCGGGCGTATGGCCGAGGAGCTTGTCATCGAGATAAACCTCGTAGCCGGCGTTCAGATAATATTGTTCCTGCCAGTTGAGGCTGACGCTGTCCAGGCCCATCGGCTGGACGGACAGACGCTCCGGCGGGCTGGGCGGATAGAAAAAGTTCGTGGCGGACGCGAAATCGACTTCCCAGTTAATGTCCTGCGTTTTCGGCGAGGTGATCGTGACGGTGGCCCAACCCTGATGATTGGCGATTTTGACGGGCAAGCGATGCCAGCCCGCCTTCGCGACCACGCGGCTCACGACGGCATTGGTTTTCGGTGGGAAAACGAAGCTCAATTGATACGGATCGTTTTTGATGAGATGGCTGGCGCCTTTGAAGGAACGGCCCGATACATCATGACTCAATTTCTCCAATTCGACGGGGCCCTGGGTAATGTGGCGGCTAGTGGAAATCAATTGAATAGCTCCAGAATCCGGAAGCAAGGTCAGCACGCGGCAACTGGTCGGCGCCGTGGGAACCGCGATCCCTCCGGGCCAGGCGCCGAGGTATTCGTGGTTCCAGAAATCGAAGACGTGCACCAGTTTGCCCTCGGGCAATCCGAGTTCCGACCAATTCAGATAAACCTGGTCAGACTTGTCTGAATCAAAATTGAAGACGCCGACGACATCGTATTGTCGGCCGAGATGATTCACCTTCAAGTCCCAAATGCGTTTATATTGCTCGGTGGGAAATAAATCCAGCGGGCGAATGTTGGTAGCGGGATAAACGCGCCGCAGCAATTCCACCCGATCTTCGCTGAGGTCCGGGAGCCGGTCGCTGGACATCAGCGCCTGACCAGTGAGTCCTTCCAGCGTGGCCCAGACGCGCGCTTGATCCAAGGTCAGCGGAGAACGCACGAGCAAGGCATCCGGATCGGAATACCAAACGATGTTGTGCAAATAATAGTATTGAAGGGTCGGCTTGAGGGCGACCTGGAAGCCGCCCCAACCCAGGACCACGTCTCCGCCAGTGCGTGAGCCGTTCATGATGCCGGCGCCTTCGAGCGGAATTCCCCAACATCCCAAAAGGTAGCGATTCGGGCCAATGACGCCGCGGATGGTTTCCAAGGTTTTCCGATACAAACCGGCGGCATCGTCGGACGGCGATTTCATGAACTTCGATTTCTTCCCATATTCGTCCACGACGATGGGTTGGCCGTCGATTTTGAAATAATTATACCCCCAGCTGGACAGCCGCTTGAAAAGATTCGCGAGATATGTCTCGCCCGCCGGCGTGGTGGGATCGAGCAGATAGGTTCCCTCCCAAGTGTCCGAGGCGGTGGCGCCGTCCGGTTTTAGCAGAAACACTCCGGGATTGGCTTTGACAAAGGCGGCGCTGCTTTGACCGTGGGGCGCGATCCAAAGGCCGGGTTCCAGGCCGTGCGATTTGATGTATTTGGCAATCGCCGCCATGCCGTCCGGAAAATGATTCGTGTTGACCAATTCCCAGTTTCTCGCGCTGTTCCTCGCGCCGGTACCCTGCCAGCCGTCATCGATCTGAACGTATTCCGCGCCGTAATCCTTCAGATTGGCCGCAATCCAATCCGTGTTACGCTTCACTTCTTCAGCGGTGATGCGGTTGTAATAATAGTACCAACTGCACCAACCCGAGGGCGGCAGCGGATAATGGGATTTGTCCAGCGGCTGATAAAACTTCATTCCGAGCACATCCCGATAATAATTCGTTTTCACCGTTCCATCGTTCAGTCGCACCAGGTCTTTCGCGGGATAAAAGACCCCATCGGCCAGCGGAGTATTGATGTCTCCGAGGGTCATGATGAACAAATCCGAATTGGTTCCGTCGTGAATACGGCAAGGAATGGGCCGCGGCCACGTATCGGCGGCCGATGGCTCCGCGCGACCTGTGTCATGGAAACTGATGACAAGGCTGAGAGCGAACAGAATGGTGTGAAGCGGGATGTTTTTCATCGGCAATAAGCGGCTTTGCGGGCAGCATCTTAGAACGAACGTTCAATTAGGCAATTGGGTGTGGTGAATTGGAATAGGTGCCTGTGCATTCCATTTATGGGCTAAGATGGCGGTTGCCATTACGATGCGAACGTGATTGTTTGCCTTGACGCCGCTCACCCTCAGGCCGATATCCTGAGCCAACTTCCCGATATTTCGCCGGGGTGTCAGCGGGGTCGGGGACAAACAATGCCGAGTGAATATGCGATATACGCCCATAGCTCAAGAGTTGTTCATTGAGAACCGGAAGCGTCTGGCAGCCTGCCTGCCCACGAACGCCCTCGCGGTTGTCAATGCGAACGATACCTGCGCTACGAACGCCGATGGTTCTCAAAATACGATCGTCAATTCTGACCTCTTTTATTTGACCGGCGTCGAGCAGGAACAATCCATTCTCGTCCTTTATCCCGATGCGGACGACGAAAAGCATCGTGAGCTGCTTTTTTTGCGGGAGCCGACGAGTGAAAATGAACTCTGGGAAGGGCGCAAGCTGACCAAGAAAACCGCCCGCGAACTCACCGGGATTCAGAATGTTCATTGGCTGGCTGAGTTTCCCCGCTTGTTTCATCGCTTGATGTGCGAGTGCGATCACGTTTTCCTGAACAGCAACGAACATAAGCGGGCGATCATCGAAACCGAGACGCGCGAAGCTCGGTTTGTCGCCGACACCATCCGCAAATATCCGCTGCACAATTATCGCCGCCTCGCGCAATTGATGCACCGCCTGCGCATTGCGAAATCCGAACCGGAAATCGAGCTGATCCGCAAAGCGTGTGATTTGACGGGCCTGGGCTTCCAACGCGTGCTCCGCTTCACTCGTCCCGGCGTTTATGAATACGAAGTCGAAGCCGAATACATCCATGAATTTGTCCGCAACGGAGGGCGCGGCGCGTATCTGCCCATCATCGGCTCCGGCATCAACGCCTGCTGTCTGCATTACGTTTCCAACCACAATGTCTGCCAGGACGGCGAATTGTTATTGATGGATGTGGGCGCCTCCTACGCCAATTACAATTCCGACATGACGCGCACGATTCCGGTGAACGGACGCTTCACTCGCCGGCAGCGCCAGGTGTATGATTCGGTATTGAGCGTCATGCGGCGATGCATCGCGGGCCTCACGCCCGGCAAGAAATTGAAGGATTGGCAGAAGGAAGCCGAGCAAATGATCGAGCGGGAATTGGTCAATCTCGGCCTGTTGGCCACGCAGGAAATCAAACGCCAGGACCCGGAACAGCCCGCTTATAAAAAGTATTTCATGCATGGCGTCGGCCATCCCATTGGCTTGGACGTGCACGATGTTGGCCTGGTCACGAACCCGATTGAACCCGGCTGGGTGCTCACCGTGGAACCGGGAATTTATATCCCGAAGGAAAATCTGGCTGTGCGCCTGGAAAACACCGTGCTCGTCACGCGAGACGGTCCGGTGGATTTGATGCCTCAAATTCCCATCGAAGCCGAAGAGATTGAAAGTTTAATGCAGAAGGGTCAGCCATCCGGCAACGGAAAACATGGGAATTCCAAGCCGTTGGCCAAAACGCGCCAGTCCACCCAACTGGCGCGTTCATGATCCACCATTACGCCTGTATCCTGATTCGGGTTGGTTCCGTCTGCATCTCAAAGGCTCTTGCATGATGAAACTGGCCATTGCCACCTTCCTGGCGCTGATTACCCTGAGTTGCGCGGCGACCACTGCGCCCCGACTCGCGACGGAATCGAAACCCTCAATCATTAAGCTGGACCCGCCGGAGCAAGGTTTTTTTTCCAAGGAACTGATGTTCCACGGCATTCCGATCAAGTCGCATGAGGTGGTTTCGAACGAGGCGTTGTACGTGGCTTACGACAAATTGTCCATGATGCTCGCGCATCTGCCGATGATCGTTTCCAATCTCGCCGCCGCGCACGTGGAATTGCACATCATCGGCCGGGACCAGGTCACGACGGATTTGCCGGAATGGCGGCAGGACAAGGGCAAGCCGCTCGAAGAATACCACGGCCTGACACGCGACCAGCGCACGCGCGGCATGGGCGGACGGCTGACTTCCTGCGGCGAAGAGAACCTCCTGAAGCTGCCCGATGACCACTATCGCGGACGCGATATTTGCCTGCATGAGTTCGCGCATGCGATCCGCAACTACGGAATGAATCGCGAATTGAAGGATAAATTCATCCAGCAATATCACGACTCGCTTGCGAAAGGCCGCTGGCTGAGATCGTACGCCGGCTCCAATCCCGATGAATACTTTGCGGAGCTGACGATGTGGTATTTTGGCACGCATGGCGACATGAACATGACCGGGCCCAAGCCGAAAAACGGCCCGGAGGGATTGAAGAAGTACGATCCCGAAGCGTACCAACTGTTTGATGATTTTTACCAGGGCAGGCTGCCGGTTGAACCCGTCAAGCCGCGGCGGGATTCTGACGACGATTAGTGCGTTTCAATCAAACGCCCTCACTCCGGCCCTCTCCCATCCGATGGGAGAGGGAGAATCAAAATAGCACTCTTAAATTTAGTTCAACTGTTCGACCAGCGACAGTTTTCGTGGAATCGCCTCAGGCTGCCTGCCCTTTTGGCAGGCCCTTGGCTGATGCTGGATTTGCCGCTCGCGAAACAAATCGCTTCGAGACGGCGCTGATGACGTTCTGAAGCAGAATAAAGACGAGGAGCAGGAAGCCGACCACGATCGGTGTCCACCAGGTGTTCACATCGCCTTTGAATTCAATCAACATCTGGATCAGGCCAAGGATGAGCACTCCCATCGCCGTTCCGGCGACAAAACCCACGCCGCCGGTCAACAGCGTTCCGCCAATCACCACCGCGGCGATGGCGTCCAATTCCATGCCAACGCACGAGGCCGGGTCGCCCGAGCTCATATAAAACGTGTGGACCACACCGGCAAGAGCCGAACAAAGTCCGGAGAGCGCGTAAACCAGAACTTTGATGCGCCCGACCGGAAGGCCCATGAGTCCCGCCGATTGTTCATCGCCGCCGATGGCGTAAATGGCGCGCCCGAATCGCGTGTAGTGCGCGAGGAAAATTCCGATAATGAGGACGGCAATATAACAGGTGGCCGTGAATGGGATGCTGACGCGATCGTTCAATGGAATGGCGAGCTTATCCGTCACTGTGTCCAGAAAAAACGGGTGTGTAATCGGAAGCGATTCCGAATGCACCATGAATCCCATGCCCCGGAACAGAAACAGCCCGGCGAGCGTCACGAGGAACGGCGGCAGTTCGAAAGCCGCTATCAGATAACCCATGAACGCTCCGAACACGACGCCCGAGAAGAGCGCCAGGGTGATCGCGGTGAATGGACTGAAGCCATGGGCCAACAGCGACGCGATCAATATGGTTGTAAACGCAACCACTGAGCCGACCGATAAATCGATGCCTCCGGAAATGATGACAAATGTCGCGCCCACAGCCGCCACCCCCAGGAACGCGTTGCCGCCAAAGAGATCCACGACCACGCGCAACGAACCGAAGCCGTCGAACGCAATGCATCCGGAGGCGTAAAGGCAGACCAGCACAAAGGCCGTCGCCAGCAGCGGAATGTATTTGACGGGGACTCTCATGCTCTCTTCCTCCGGAACGGCGCCATGACTTTTCTTCGGAACACCGGCGATTGCAGCAGGCAAACGATGAGAACGGCCAGCGCCTTCGGTACCGGGGCGATATCGGCGCTCACATTTTGCATGTACATCGTGGTGGTCAGCGTCTGGATGAACAACGCGCCGACGATGGCGCCGGCAAGATAAAATCGTCCGCCCATCAGCGAGGTTCCGCCAATCACCACCGCGAGGATGGCGTCCAGTTCCAAAAACAAGCCGGCATGGTTGGCGTCGGCACATTTGATATTGGAGCAAGCCACGAGACCGGCCAACCCGGAGCACAATCCCGCGAACGCATACACGAGGAATTTGATGCGGCCGGCGCGCACTCCCGAATAGGTGCTCGCGGTTTGATTGTCGCCCACCGATTCGATGAACAAGCCAATGGCGGTTTTGCGAGTCACCAGCGCGGTCAGGCCGAGCATGCCAAAACTCAGCCAGACGGGAAACGGCAGGCCGAGCACGCTGCCATTGCCAATAAAGGAAAGCCGCGCGTCATTGAACGTGATGATTTGTCCGCCGGTGATGAGTTGCGCGACGCCGCGGCCCGCAACCATTAGAATGAGTGTCGCCACGATCGGTTGCACGTCGAACGCGGCCACGAGCAATCCATTCCAACAGCCGGCCACAACTGCGAGGCCGAGCGATGCGCCAATCACCACGGGAAACGGCACGCCGGCGCGATTGATCAATTGCGCGGCCACCGCACCGGCAATGGCCATCACGGCGCCGACCGACAAATCCACGCCCGCCGTGGCGATGACGACCGTCATGCCCAGCGACAGCAACATCACTTCCGAGCCGTGGTTCAGGATGTCGATGAGCACGCCGTAGAGGTGGCCATCGCGAATTTCGATATGGAAAAAACCCTGCGTGAAAATGAGATTGAACAGGAGCAGCAAGCCGAGCCCGGCCATGGGCCAGAGCAGGCTTGACCACCAGCGGATTTCCCGTTTTTGAAAACGCTCGGACTTGATGGGCGCGGGCGCCGGGGCTGTGACGACGGAATTCATTCGGAGGCGCCCCCGGCAATCGTATGCATGATCGCCTCCTCATTGATTTGCGCGCCGGCCAATTCGCCCACTTTCGCGCGATCCCGCAGCACGACCACCCGTTCCGAATAGCGGACAACTTCCTCGAGCTCCGAACTGATGAACAGGATGGACATGCCGTCCCTGCCCAGCGACTGCATCAATTTCAAAATTTCCGCCTTCGCGCCGACGTCAATGCCGCGCGTGGGTTCGTCCAAAATCAGCAATCGCGGCTGCGTGGCAAGCCAGCGCGCGAGCAGGACTTTTTGCTGGTTGCCGCCGCTCAGGTTCATCACGAGTTGCTCCGGGCCGGGCGTGCTGATGCCGAGCAGTTGGATGAATTTTTCCACAATCTCGTCCTGTTGCTTGCGCGAAATGGCCTTCGCGACTCCGTGCCGCGCCTGCAATGCGAGCATGATGTTCTCGCGGATGGACAGATGCGGAATGATGCCGTCGCTCTTGCGGTTCTCCGGCGTGAAGGCAAAACCCGCGCGGATCGCTTCGCTCGGCGAACGATATTCCGCGGGTTTGCCCTCGACGCGCATTTCGCCGGTTTGAATCTTGTCGATGCCAAAGATCAGCCGCGCCGTTTCCGTGCGGCCCGACCCCAGCAACCCCGCCAGGCCGACGATTTCTCCCTTGCCGATGCTTAAGTCCATTGGCGCGATGGAACCTCGGCGTCCGCATTGCTTCAGCTCGACAAAAGGTTCGCGCGTCGAGGATTTGCCCGCAACATCGCCTGATTGCGTGGGAGGAACCTGAGAAAGCTCTTTGCCAATCATGCGGCTGACCAATTCCATGCGCGGCAGCCGGGCGGTTTCGTATTCGCCCACCAACCCGCCGTCGCGCAGCACCGTGATGCGATCGGAAATGGCGTACACCTGATCCAAAAAATGCGTGACGATCACCACTCCCAATCCTTCGCCGCGCAATTTCCGGATAACGCTGAACAATTCCTCAACTTCGTTTTCATCCAGGCTCGAGGTGGGCTCATCGAGAATCAGCAATTTCGCGGAGACATCGAGAGCGCGCGCGATGGCGACCATTTGTTGGATCGCGATCGAGCAGGAAGAGAGTGGCCGGGTGACATCCACGCGCAACCCGAGCCGGGCCATGGCGGCTTCGGCGCGCCGGGCCATGGCGCGCCAGCGAATCATGCCCAAGCGGGTGGGCTGGCGTCCGAGGCAGATGTTTTCCGCGACGGAGAGATGCGGAATGAGATTGACCTCCTGGTAGACCGTGCTGATGCCCACGGCTTCCGCCGCTTTCGGCGAATCGGGGCGGATTTCGGTTCCGTCCAGCCGCACGGTTCCCGAGTCGCGCGGATAGACGCCGGTGAGCACCTTGATCAACGTGCTTTTGCCGGCGCCGTTTTCACCCATCAACGCATGCACTTCGCCGCGGCGCACGGTGAAATCCACGCCCTGCAGCGCTTTCACGCCCGGGAAGCTTTTCGTCAGGCCGCGTATTTCCAGGAGCGCTTGGGGATCAGTCGCCATGCGGTCACCGACTAATACTTCCGGTTCGGCAATGCCGCCGCCGCCTGCGATTGGTCGTAAACGCTTTCCTTCACCTCAATCCGCTTCGGCAACGGTTTCTTGTCCAGGACGTCCTGCACGGCATCGAAGAGCTGGGGGCCGATCAACGGATTGCATTCGACGGTGCAATTCAACTTGCCCTCAGTCATGGCTTTGAAAGCGTCTCTGACGCCGTCAATCGACACGATGGTGATGTCCTTGCCCGGCCTCACGCCGGCTTCTTCCATGGCCTGGATGGCGCCAAGGGCCATGTCGTCATTATGAGAAAAGAGCGCCGTAATTTGTTTGCCCTCGGGGCTCTTCAAGAATGATTCCATGACTTCCTTGCCCTGGGCGCGGGTGAAATTGCCGCTTTGCGATTTCACAATCTTCATGCCGGGATATTTCGCGATGACTTCTTCGAAGCCTTTTTTGCGGTCAATCGCCGGCGCCGAGCCAGGTGTGCCCGTGAGTTCCGCGATGACGGCCTTGCCACCGGTGGCTTTGGCCAGCCAATTTCCGGCGCGACGCCCTTCCTCTACGAAATCCGAACCGATCAGAGTCACATACAACGATTTGTCCGTCACGTCCACGGCGCGGTCCGTGAGAATCACCGGAATTTTCGCGCGTTTGATTTCCTCGAGCACGGGCTGCCAGCCGGTTTCAACCACGGGAGAAAAAGCAATGACGTCGACGCCCTGCGCAATGAACGACCGCAGCGCCTTGATCTGATTTTCCTGTTTCTGCTGCGCGTCGGCGAATTTTAGTTCGATGCCGCGCTTGGCAGCTTCCGATTTGATGGACTCGGTGTTGGCGGTGCGCCATCCGCTTTCCGCGCCGATCTGCGAAAAGCCGACGACGATTTTCTTGCCGGCGCCCAGGGAGGTAAAGGAGCAAAGAATGCTCGCCGCGAGGCTGAGGATGATTTTATTTCGAGCGTTTTTCATAATTTGGTTGCGGCCGGTTCTCGTTTTGATTGTCGTGAACCACTGTTTAAGCAAGTCTGGCGCATATTGCAAGCTGCCTTAAACCATCCAGCCCTTGCTTAACGCGTAATAAACTTCGTTATTGCGCAGCGTCTGCTGAAAATCACGCACATTTGTTCGCGCATCGATAATGGCAAGTTCAACGCCCGCCATCGCCGCAAAATCCTCGATCATTTCCGTCGTGACGGCCTGGCTGAAGCCAGTGTGATGCGCGCCGCCGGCGTGAATCCAGCAGGCGCAGGCATCTTCAAAATTCGGCCGGCATTTCCAGACCGCGCGGGCCACGGGTAGTTTGGGCATGGCATGTTCGGCCGCGACCACATCCACTTCGTTCAGGAGCAAACGAAAGCGATTGCCCAGGTCCATCAATGAAACGTTGATCGCTGGCCCCGCCGGTGTGTTGAAGACCAGACGCGCGGGGTCGGCCTTTCCGCCGATGCCGAGCGGATGCACCTGGAGGGAAGCTTTTCCCGCGGCGATGCTGGGGCAAATTTCCAGCATATGGGAACCCAGCACGAGGCGACCACGCGGGCTCAAGTGATAGGTGTAATCCTCCATGAAAGACGTGCCGCCTTTCAGGCCGGACGCCATGACTTTCATCGCGCGCACCAGCGCCGAGGTTTTCCAGTCCCCTTCCCCGCCGAATCCGAAACCCGCCGCCATCATGCGTTGCGAAGCAATTCCGGGAAGCTGAGCAAGCCCGTGCAAGTCTTCAAATGTGTCGGTGTAACCCTTGAATCCGCCGTCGGTCAAAAATTGTTGGATGCCCAGCTCAATTCGTGCGGCATCGCGGACGGATTGGTGGCGCTTGCCGCCCTTGCGCAAATCGGCGGCGACTTCGTAGGCGGCCTCATACTCCTTGCACAAGGCATCCACTTGTTTGTCGGTGATGGCATCCACCACTTTCACCAGATCGCCCACGCCGTGGGTGTTCACGGAAAAACCGAATTTAATCTGCGCGGCCACCTTGTCGCCTTCGGTCACGGCCACTTCGCGCATGTTATCGCCGAAACGCACAAACTTGCCGCCCTGCCAATCGTGCCAGGCCGCGGCGGCGCGGGACCACGCCCCGATTTTTTCCTGCGTGGCAGCGTCCTGCCAGAAACCGACGACCACTTTGCGCGCGAGGCGCATGCGGGTCATCACGAACCCGTGCTCGCGATCGCCGTGCGCGGCCTGGTTCATGTTCATGAAGTCCATGTCAATCGTGCTCCAGGGCAGGTCGCGATTGTATTGGGTGTGAAGATGGCAAATCGGTTTCTGAAGGTGCTTCAGGCCATTGATCCACATCTTGGACGGCGAGAAGGTGTGGCACCAGGTGACAAGCCCGATGCAATTCGCGGCGTTGTTTGCCTGCTGGCAAAGCTCGGTGACGGCATCCGAAGAAACCATCACCGGCTTGAAAACCACCTTCACCGGGATGGCTGGCGAGGCGTCGAGGCTGGCGGCAATTTCCTGGGAATGCTTCGCTACCGCTTTGAGAGTTTCAGGTCCGTAAAGATGCTGGCTGCCAGTGACAAACCAGATTTCCAGTTTCGTTAGGTCAATTTTCAATGTGGGGGAATGCTGCTGCCCATTGAATCAACAGGCAACTCGAAAAACGCATTTCCGGCAGAAGATTTAGAACCAGAAAAACGGATCGGTATTGGGGCCACCGCCAGGCCCACCGCCGCGAATCTTGGTGATATTACCGCTCGCGCTGCTGCTCGAAGCATCAAACTTTCGCCACTCGACATGACCATCCTTGAAGGCGATGTTCTCGCCACCCGGGATCTGGCCTTTCATATGCGCGCTCAAGTGATGTATACGAAATCCACCGACCACATTATCGAAATTGTTCGCGCCCGACGCTGGCAACTCATTTCCCTTGGTAGCCCCTGTGCCTTGGCTGAGCATCACGTCGGTGATAAACTCCCGGGTTGAGGGATCGTCAGTAAAGGTGGGAGATCCGGGAGCCGTGGTGTCAATGTGCCTTTCGGAGATATCTTTCAAGTTTTGGTATAGTGGGAAGATTCGGGAGGCCGTCCCGCCAAACGTCCACGTATATCCTGTAATATTAAAATTCCCACCGTAGTCCCACAGGTCACTGTGGTTGATATTCGCATAATTTTCGTCGTCGGTGAATCTAGGCGCCGTACTGGGACAATAAAATGTCTTTTTGACGCAACCGCTGTTCAACATGGCTGTCGTTGCGGTCTTGGGGGTATCCCAACACCAAGCGCCTACCATGTTGCCAGTGAGCAACGGCTGGGAATCATTGTTGTCGTCGCAATACATGTGCAGGCTCAAATAGAGTTGCTTTTCGTTATTCAGACAGGTGGTGCGAATCGCCTTCTCCTTCGCTTTGGCAAGGGCGGGCAACAGCATCGCCGCCAGAATGGCGATGATGGCGATGACCACCAGCAACTCAATCAAGGTGAATCCGTCTGCTTTGCGCCGGCCAGCGACGCTTGGGTTCATCGCTTTTTCTTTCAACGTCGTTACCATAGTATTACTGCCTTTACAGCTTCGTTCTCTGGAGAGCCGGAGTCTGTTCTCCGGCTCTCCCTGGTTAATCATTCACATTTTCTCATGGTGGTTCCGGTCATTGTTTCAGCCGGAAGAAGTCCGTGCCTCCCGAGGCTGGAATGGTCACACTGTAACCATTGGTGTCGAGAGTTGGTGTGCCGGCAACATCCTGCCAGTTAGGCGTACTGAGACTGCTTGAATGTTGCAGCGTGCCCGGTATGGCCGGCCACGATACCACCACGTTTGTTCCCGACGGCGTGATCAACAGGGTCGAGCCGCCCACGATATCGAGCATGAAGTCTTCGAATCTGACGGTGCTGCCAGTGCCACCGCCGCCATTCCACGGCCCGGCCATCAACCCTACCTGCATGGGGGCGCCCTTAAACTGGGACAGCGAGTAAGATATCCCGCTCGGCAACGGTTTCCACGCATCCGTGGGATTCAAGCGCTTGTAGAAGTTAAAATTGGTCCCGTGTGTCCGGCTGATGAGCAACCAATAGTTCGTATCGCCCTGATCAGACTGGGTGTTCTGCGAAACGACGTCGTCAATATTATCGCGCGCGTAGGTTCCGATCCCAAACTCATCGAACCGGGTCAAGTCCACCCAGTATTCGCTCGGGAAGTTAGTAGCGTTGATCTGGAGACCAAACGGCGCACCGGGCACGCCGTTGGAGGTGGTATAAGCGCGGGCCAGGATGCCTGGTTGATTAAAGGCGGTCACGTCAAATGAATTGATATGAACCGATGCCTGGAAGTCGCCCGGCACATATTTGAACAGGAAGAAGCCACCCGCATTGTTGTTTTCCCAACCGTCTCCCGAACTGGTGATGGTGAGCACATTGTTGCTGCTGATGTTGGCATCCGCCACAGTGGCTCCTGACAACGATTGAGGAACGTAAACTGAGCCAGGGATCGGATTGACCCCGTCTCGAGGGTTGTACAAGTCATCCCAGCCGGTGTTCGTCACACCATCGACGAGATAATCGTGGGCATTGGTGAAATCGTCCGTGAAGAACGGATTTCGCACCGTCACACTGGTAACATTGGTGAATGAAATACCATGGTCCGTGAATGAATTCGTAACCGGAGCCGAGCCGTTCGTTATACCGGTCAGCACGCCGGAAGCGGTTTTAATGATATTCGTGTCGCCGGAGCTTGCGGTCACGCGGGTGCTGACATCCACCGGAATCCCGCCCGTGTAGATTGCCTCGACCGAAAGCCGTCCAATACCGCCGATGGGTATGCCTCCAGGCAGGGAACTCTGGAGTCCGATCAGAACACCGTCAGTCAAATTATTGGTCACGGCGACTGAATCATTGAAAACTTCATTGGCGCCTGAGCCAGTGAATGTATAGATGGCCGCGTAATACGTGACGCCCGGAGCCAGGCCCGTGACGGTCACGGAATTGTTGATCGACGACGGAGTAGGACTCGAGACAAAGACCACGTAGTTTCCGCTACCCAAGCCGCTGGCCGGTGTTCCAAAGACGGAACTGGCCGTGAGCGGCTGACCCACGGACGGTTGGGCGCTGACCGGCGAAGCCGCTCGCATCACCGCGATGCTCTGAACCGGGTTTCCGAGACTATCCTTCGCCACCCAATTCAAGGTCATGGACAAGTCACCATTGAGAGTGATGGTGGGGCTGGAGGCAGGCAGGGGCGGCTGCGTAGCGCCTACCACACCGGCAGCGTCGAGGGTGAAGTTCCCCACGGTTGCCAGGGCAGTCACGCCCGAACGGGTTTCCTCGGCGATGCCCACTTGCATCGGCGCGTCATTGGCAGCCGCGGCCAAAACAATATTGGTGACAAAAGTCCACGGAGCGTTGGTGGTCGCCTTTTCGTAGAAGTAGAAGTTTGTCGAATTCACCCTTTGCAGCAGCATGAAACCGTCGGTCGCAGACGGGCCAGCCGCGACATAAGTTGTATTCGCGGAAGCGTTCGCGGCGCTGATCTGCGTGGTGCCATTTTGAACCTTGTAATAATTCACGTGGTTTTCATTGCCGAAAGGCGCCGGGCCGCCGGTGGTCGGATCGAAGAGGCGGGCCATGATTCCCACTTTGACGGCGTTTAGAGTGTTCATGGTTACGACTTGCATGGAAGCTTCAAAATCACCCGAAATACTATTTCTGCTGCCGGGCACAATTTTGAACAGGAACGTGCCATCATCCCGGATGCCCTGCCAATCCGTCTGGAATGAATCGATTTGCAAGCCGTTGGTGCTGCTGATCTGAGAATCGAGCACGGTGGTGGTGCCAGGTCCAGTGGCGTCGGCGAACTGCCCAGGGAAATCGCCGAATTTCACGTACATGCCGTTATACATCGTGCCAGCCAAACCATTCGCAAGATAATCATGGACGTTGGTGAAATTATCCACGAACGCAGGCGTGTGCACCGTGATATTGGTCGTGAGCGTGAATTGGCCGAAGGTGCCGCTAATGGTAGCCACGCCGTTGGTCACGCCCGTGACGGTTCCGGACGCATCAACGGTAGCGATCGTCGTATCGCTTGAGCTCCAGGTTGTCGCGGCACTCTGGTCGCTCGTTTCCCCGGTGCTGAAGTTTGCAATCAAACTCACATGCGTAGCGCCATTGACCGGAATATCATTTTGCGGCACGGACAGAGTCGCGGAGTTTATGACGCCCGGGCCCGCAAAAACGTTCGTGATCGGGCTGGCTGTATTATAAATCGTGGTGGTGCCGTTGTTCGTGTATTCATAAACAGCCACCATATAGTTAATATTGTTGGCGCCGAGATTGGTGACGGTAACACTGTTGCCCGTGCCACTGTACACGACCGACTGGCCGGCGCCCATTAACGCATTGCTCGCGCCAAAGGTTGTATTGGCGGTATACGTCAGCCCTTGAACGGGATTGACTTGGATATTCCCACCGCGTCGGACGACCACCAGGCTGCTGTCGCCGGGCGTTCCGGGAGTCCATGAAAAGGTCAGCGAACCTCCAGTGTTCGTATCCGTCGTCACCAGCGCTGTCGGCGCGCCTGGCAATGTCGGAGTTCCCAAGCTCACATTCGGACCACTGAGCTCAAAATCCGTAAAGAATGTCGTGGGCGTATTGGCGGTGCCGACGTTTTGCTGGATGCCAATCTGCATGGCCACGCCATGCAGATCGGGACGCGACAAATTGGCGATGAAGCTCCAATCATCGGATTGGTTGGTCTTTTCATAGAAGCTGAAAAGATCTCCCACGCGTGTGAGCCTCAGAAAACGAGTGGAGTTGGTGTCGGCATTGTCACCCGGTGTGTTAAAGTAGCCGTCGTGATCCGCGCCGTTGGTGACATATCGGCCGTGATCGCTGATGCTAAATTCCTGGAACCGGGCGTTGTACATCCAGTTTTCCTGCGTCGGATCCGTTCCGGTGGGACTGTAGGGCGAGCCGGAATTGTTCGTATTCCAGGCACGGGCCAGCAAACCGGGCAAATTATAATTTAAAGGCGTGAATGGGTTGAAAATTTCCACCGAAGCATCAAAGTCTCCGGATACGACCTTATACAGGAAAAAGCCATCGTCGCCGTCGCCGACCCAAGTCGAGTTGACGGTTTGGACGGTGAGGAATCCACCAAAAGTCACGTCCGAATCGGCGATCAGGGAATTGCCGTTGCCGTCGCCACCGTTGTTGCCGCCCGGAATATCACCGAATCGCAGATAAACGCCATCCCAGTTGGTATCGCCAATGATGCCGTTTACGAGATAATTTTGCGGAGTAGTAAAATTATTTATGATACTATCCGCGCGACTTTGAAGCGCGAGACCCGACGCTACCAATAGCGCGAATGCCCAGCGGAGTTTGGGTTGTTTCATAGTTGTTGGGTTTGAGTGTACGGGATGGGGTTTTTCATCAGACTGTTCTCACGATTGGCTCCCAATCAGCGAAAAGGGTCAACCATGGGAAATGAACCTGCCGATTTGCGACTCGACCGTCGATTGTCACCAGAGTGCAAGTCTCTGTCCGGATTAGGAACATGGTTCAACAGTATTACAACCACTAAAAGCCGCACATAATCGAAATCCACAGCCCCATGTTACAAATCCACGGCGGTTCGTTACACAAAGGCAAGATGGCATTTCCTCTCGTTCCCAATGCAGTGGACTGCTCCGTTGCCCGCGCGGGAAATTCGAATGAAAATTTTGGGAACAAAAAGAGTCCGCGCCCCTCGCGTCAGTCCCAATCGTGAAGCCGTTCAGCAGCCAGTCAGCTTCCCATCCACCAATCGAGGAATGCCGAGCGGGTTGCTCTCCTGCAATTCCGCCGGCAGCATGGCATCGGGAAAATTCTGGAAGCTCACCGGCCGCAGAAACCGCTCCATGGCGCGCGTCCCCACCGATGTGGAACGACCGTCCGAAGTCGCCGGATACGGACCGCCATGGGTCATGGCGTGCGCCACTTCCACACCGGTCGGAAACCCGCCAAAAAGCAATCGGCCGGCTTTATTGACAAGGGCTTCAACCAGTTCGCGATTGGACGACACTTCATCCGGCAGGGCATGGATGGTCGCGGTCAACTGGCCCTCGACTCGCGCCGCGGCCTGGAGCATTTCCGCGCGCGACGCGCATTCCACCAAAAGCGTCGACGGGCCAAAGATCTCCTCCATCAAAGCCGGATTGTTCAGAAAATTTTTCGCGTTCGTCTCGAACAACGCGGCGCGCGCCTGGCCGGCCCGGCCTTCGTTGGTGGCGATGGCAACGCGTTTCACGCCGGAGATTTTGGAAAATTTCTCGAGGCCCGATTGATAGGCGGAACAAAGACCTGAAGTCAGCATCGTGCCAGCGGCGGTTGCGGTGAACAGGCTCGCGAGTTTTGCCACAAAATTTTTCGCGGCGTCTCCGGCTTCGATGAAAACCAGGCCGGGATTGGTGCAAAACTGCCCAACGCCCAACGTGACGGAACCGTGCAACCCGGCGGCGATTTCCTCGCCGCGTTGACCGAGCGCGCCGTTCAGCACGAACACGGGATTGATGCTGCCCATTTCGGCGTAGACAGGAATCGGCTCGGGCCGCGCGGCGGCGGCATCCATCAACGCTCGTCCGCCGGAGCGTGAACCGGTGAAGCCGACGGCTTTCACGCGCGGATGCTTCACGAGCGCGGTGCCAATTTCGCGTCCATTGCCGTAGAGCATCGAAAAAATTCCGTCCGGCGCGCCGGACTCGGCGGCGGCTTGCTGGATGAGCGCGCCAACCATTTCCGAAGTGCCGAGGTGCGCGTGATGCGGTTTGACAATGGCCGGGCAACCCGCTGCAAACGCAGCCGCCGTGTCGCCGCCGGCAACCGAAAATGCGAGCGGAAAATTGCTCGCGCTGAAAACCACCACCGGTCCGAGCGGAATCATCATCGAGCGCAAATCCGGCTTCGGCAGCGGCTTCCGATTCGGATCGCCGTGATCAATGCGCGCCGCGGTAAAAAGATGGTTGATGGCAGCCTCGCCGCAAAAGCGCAATTGAAAACACGTCCGCGCCATTTCGCCCTGCAATCGCGGCGCGGGCAACGCAGTTTCCTGGTTGGCCCGCTCGATGATCGCGGCGGCGTTCGCTTCCAGCAATTCGGCGATGCGCTGCAGCAACGCCGCGCGGCGCTTGGCCGGCCAGCGACGAAATTCGACAAACGCTTTGGACGCGAGTTCCGCCGCTTCATCCACATCGCCGGAGGTGGCCCAGAAAAAATCCGGCCCGATGGCGCTGCCGGTGGCGGGGTTCAATGCGGCGTTCGGATTTCCGGCGGCTTTGGCGCGCCGCTGGCCGATGATGGAAAGACCTTTGAGATTCATGGCTGCGAGACGGGTTGTATTTGCCGATTAACTATATTTTTGGCCGATGCGCCAGCGCGAATTTCAGCGTGTCGAGGGCAATCTGCCGCTCCGCCCCCTCCAGCACGCAGCGCGGAGCGCGAACGCGTTCGTGGCCCATGCCGACTTCCTGCTGCACCAATTTGATCAATTGAACGAACTTGTTCACCGTGTCCATGCGCAGCAAGGGCAGAAACCATTGGTAAAGCTCGTCGGCTTTTTTCGTATCGCCGCGCTGCGCATATTCGAAGAGCGCCACGGACTCGCGCGGGAACGCGTTCACCAGGCCGGCGATCCAGCCGACCGCGCCGGCGCGCACGCCTTCGACGACCACGTCATCCACGCCGACGAATAATTGCAGGCGATCGCCGCACAGCGCTTTTAACGCGGTGACACGCCGCACGTCGGCGCTGGATTCCTTGACGGCTTCGAGGTTCGGATTGTCGGCTGCCAACTCCTGGATTTGCGGCGGCAGAAAATCCGTTTTGTACGAAACCGGATTGTTGTAGAGCATGCAGGGAAGCTTGGTGGCGCGAATGACCGGTTCCACGTGCGATCTCATTTCGCGCCAGTCGCTCGAATACACATACGGCGGCAGGACCATCAAGCCGGAGCAACCGGCATCCACGGCGGCTTTCGCGAGATCAATTGCCTCGCCAGTGCTCAGCGACGCAATGCCCGCGACCACGGGGGCTTTGCCGCCGAGTGCCTTTACGATTGTTTTTAAAACCGCCACTTTTTCATCGAACCGCAAGGTTGCGCTTTCACCGAGCGAACCGAGCGCCACGATGCCGGCGCAGCCGTTTTCGACCAGCCATCCTGCGTGTTTGGCCACCAAGGCGTGGTCCACGCTGTAATCGGGTTTGAACGCTGTGGTCATTGCGGGGATAACGCCCGCCCATTTCATTTTCATATTAGGTTTCGTTGATTGTCGTCGTTATTAAAGTACCCACTCGCGCCGGCAAGAGGGGCGGTCGGACCGATTCCATCCCCCACCCCAGCACGACCTTCGCCGCCGCGCCGCATACGCGTCCCTGGCACGGCCCCATGCCGCACCGGGACAAAAGCTTCGCTTCGCGCCAGCCGGAAAACTGCCTCACGCGCCCTAGTGTGATGTCTTCGCAACGGCACAACAGCGTTTCGTCCGTGGCCAGCGTTTTCAGTTCTTCGCGCAACGCATACGTTTTCGCCAACGCAGTACGAAAGGAATGCCACGAATCGCGTAGGCTGAAAAGTGACTCGGCCCGGGCCAAATGCCCGCTCGCGGCATAGCCGGCAATCTGGCCTTCCGTAAGAGCGCAATCGACGCCGCCGATGCCCGTCGGTTCACCGGCGCAAAAAACATTTTCCACGCTCGTCCCCTGCCTGCGGTCGACGCGCACAAATCCATTTTCCAATTCGCAACCGACGGCCAACGGCAGTTCCACGTTGGGCACTAAATGAAAACCGCACGCCAGGAAATCGCATTCCTCGGTCCATTGCCGGCGGCCATCCGTCAACGTCACTCGCTGCACCGATTCGTCTCCTTCGGCTTTGATCGGCCAGGTTCCGTAGCGAATCGGAACGCCTAACAATTTCGCCGCGATTCCAATGCCTTGCATCAACTTGCCGGGATGCCGCAGCAGGCTAAATCCAAAATCCATAATGCGACTTCGCGGCGCCTGCTCCGCGATGAAAACAATCGTTGCGCCATATTCCCGCAAGCCTTTTCCGACGGCCAGCAATAACGGTCCAGTGCCGCACACGATCACGCGTTTGCCCTCGATGGGCCAGCCGTTTTTGACCAAGGCCTGCAAACCACCGGGACCAATGACGCCGGGCAAGGTCCAACCGGGAAACGGCAGAAACAATTCGCGCGCGCCGGTGGCCAGGATCAATTTTTGCCAGTGAATTTCGCAGGACGCATCCGCGCGTTCGGCGAGCAGCACGCCGGGGCTGGGCGCGCCGATGACACTCGTCCGGTCCAGCACGGTCGCGCCGCATTCGCGAAATCGCTCAAGCCATCGCTGCGCCTGCGGTTGCTTGGGCCGCGCTTGTTCGCCGCGCCAGATTTGGCCCCCGAGCCACGGCGTGTCATCCACCACGGCCACGCCCTTGCCGCTCTCAGCCGCCGCGCACGCCGCGGCGATTCCGGCCGGCCCGGCGCCCACGACGACGATTTCAAATTCGAAATTCGCGTCACTCATTGGTGCGAATCTCCATGCCCGGCTGGCAAAGAATCTGGCAACTGCGGCAATGCTTCTGTCCGTTGATCGTGACGCGGCATTCCATGCAAATTCCCATGCCGCAGAGCGGTCCGCGCGGCGTTCCCAGCACGGAACGCCGGAATCCGGCGACGCCGTTTCGGGCAACCGCCGCCGCCACGATGGTTCCCGCCGGCACCGAAACCGGCTGGCCATTCACATGAACCGTGACCGTTTCACTCATGCGCAACGACCTCCTTCGCGAAACGCGCTGGCGCGAACGGCGCAGCATCGATTTCGGTTGGCCGGTCCAACAGTAAATCGGCGAGCAATCTTCCCGTGCCGAGCGAAGTCGTGATGCCGAGACCTTCATGTCCCGTGGCGAGCCAGATGCGATCACTGACCATGCTCGATCCAATCATCGGCAATTTGTCAGGTGTGGCGGCGCGGTGGCCGGTCCAGACGCGAATAGCCGACAAACGCGCCAGGCCCGGCAGATATTCCAATGCGCGCCGCAGCATGCGATTTAAAATTCCGTGATCCACCGCGCTGCTTTCGGCATCGAATTGGCGCGAGGAGCCGATGAGCATTTGTCCGGTGATGCGCGGCTGGATGTTGAACGCCACGGAATCGGTTCCCGTCGAATGCGCGCTCTTGAGATAACCGAGCTCGACAATTTGATGATGCACGAATCCGGGATCTCGATCGGTGATGACCAAATGCCCTTTGCGTTTCCGCACGGCGAGGCCGGGCGTCAGTTCCGGCGACCATGGTCCAGTCGCGCTGACGGATCGATCGGCAAAAATTTTCGTTCCATCGGCCAATTCCACACCACCTTCGGGCAAAAGCGTTTTGACGGCCATGCGAGTGCGGACTTCCGCGCCGTCTTTTTTTGCCAGCTCCAAAAGAGCTTGCGCGGCGCACGGCGGATAAACCACGGCATCATCCAGCACTCGCAAACCGCCGGCGAGCCCGGGACGGAGATTCGGCTCGGCTTTAGCCACGCCCGCCTCATCGAGCACTTCCACACGAACGCCCCGTTGCTCGTAAAATTTTTGTTTGCGCCAGACCTCGGCCATCTCCTCCTGATCCACCGCGACCCAAAGGGTCCCGCAACAATCAAACTCGACCTCGCGCGGCAATTGTGCACGCAGTTCATGCCAGAGGCGTCGCGAATAACTCGTCAGCGCGAATTGCGCCTCGGAATCATCCATCACCACGAGATGCCCCATGCCGGCCGCCGTGGTGCCGCCGCCAATCGGCCCGCGATCCAATACGAGCGTGCGCAGGCCGCCCTTGGCGCATTCCATCGCGCACGCCGCGCCGACAATGCCGGCGCCAACGATGATGATGTCATAGGACGAATTCACGAACGAATGCCCCAGCAGAACGGGTCTTTTTCGTCGAGGATTTGCGTCGCTTCCGAGTTGACGAAAGCCGTGCCGGTGATTACTGGCGCGACTTTGCCGGAAGCCTGATCGAGCCACTGAAATTTTCCCGTAAAGCGGCTGCCGATGATGCTTTCCTGCACCCAGGTTTCGCCCGGTTGCAATTTTCCATCCGCCGCGAGGCAGGCCAGTTTCGCGCTGGTGCCGGTGCCACACGGCGAGCGGTCGTAGGCCTTGCCGGGGCATTGCACAAAATTGCGCGATCCTTTGCTGATGCCATTAATCGCGCCGAAAAGTTCAACGTGGTCCACTTCGGGAAATCCCTGAGCGTTCACTGCCTGACGCACGCGCCAGCAGTAATCGGTCAACGCGTCCACATTGGTGAGCGCCAAATCCTGTCCATGATTCTCGATCAGAAAAAACCAGTTGCCGCTCCAGGCGACGTCTCCGGTCACGACGCCGAGGCCCGGCACCTGCACTTGGGCAGCTTTCTTCGTGCGCCAGCTCGGAATATTCGCCACGGACACCTCGCCATTCGGATGCAACGTGGCCGTTACAATCCCGACCGGCGTCTCGATGCGATGTTCGCCGGCTTTGATTTTTCCCATGTGCGCCAGCGTGACCACGAGACCGATGGTGCCGTGCCCGCACATGCCCAAATAGCCGACGTTATTGAAAAAAATGACGCCCGCAACGCAGGATTTATCGTTGGGTTCCACCAACAACGCGCCCACCACCACATCCGAGCCGCGCGGTTCGTTGACGACGGCTGAACGGAAGCGGTCGAAATCGCGCTGGAACCGATCACGCCTTTCGGCCAGCGGACCATTGCCGAAGTAGGGCCCGCCGCTCACAACCACGCGCGTCGGTTCGCCTGCCGTGTGCGAATCAATAACTGTCACTTTTTGCATAAAAAGAATGGCAAAAGAAACTTCCGAAAGGGTGGACAACGCCCGGCAGAGCGTCGTGGCAAACCCGCAGGTTTGCGCCACCTTTTCGGAAGTTTCTTTTGCGAAACACCATGGACATATTGGCCGTGGCGCGAAACGGCGTCTTGTCTGTTTTTCCACTGGCGATTACGATTTCGGCACAATCGTTGTGACCGTCTCCCAATTACAAATGGACCTGTTCTCGCAGTTCGCCGAGCCATTCACCGGCGAAACATTATTCGACCGCTTCGGCGATCTCGTTTTTTTCATCAAGAACAGCCGCGGCGAATACGTGGTGGTGAACCAGACGCTGGTGACGCGCTGCGGACTCCATGATAAAAATGAATTGATTGGCCGGCGCGCGGACGAACTTTTTCCCAAACCGCTGGGCGAGAGCTATCGCGAACAAGACGAACGCGTGCTGCGCCACGGACGCGCGATTCTCGACCAGTTGGAACTGCACTTTTACGTTTCCGGCGGACGCGGCTGGTGCCTGACCAACAAACTTCCGCTGCGCGGCCACAACCAACAGGTCATTGGTCTCGTGGGAATTTCGAAAGACTTGCAATCGGCCAGCGAACGCGGGGAAGACTATTCGGCCATTGCCGGCGTGGTGCGGCATATTCAAAAAAATTTTGCCGACACATTGCGCGTCAAAGACCTGGCGAAGCGCGCGGGCCTTTCGGGATATCAATTGGAACAACGCATCCGAAAAATCTTCCAGTTCACCGCCGGCCAGCTCATTCAAAAAACACGCATGGAAGCGGCCGTGCAAAAGCTGGTGGAAACCGCAGACCCGATTGCGAGGGTGGCGCTGGATTGCGGATATTCGGACCAGAGCGCGTTCACGCGGCAATTTCGCCAGACCATTGGCCTGTCGCCCTCGGAATATCGCACCGCGTATGGCAAAGGCGCCACTTAATTGTAGGAGACGAGGTGACGAGTCTCTAATTTCATTGGCTCCAAGGTCCAAGCCAGAGACTCTTCACGTCGTCTCCTGCATTTCAGCCAGTTGCTAAAGCGCCGAGTCCGCGCGGATCATGCGAATGCCGAACACGCCGGCAATCTCATTTCCATTCGTGGCCTCGAAGCGGATGGTGACTTTCTGTTTGTCCTTCACCAAGTCCGCCGGGATCTTATAGGTCACGTCAAAGAAATGCGGTTCGCCGTTCCGCTCAACGACCTGGTCGCCGATTTTTTGTCCGTCGACTAAAATATCAAATGTGCGCCGGCGCCATTCGTCGCTGTTATACGTCACGACCACCGCCATGGGGTGCGCCGGGTCCACGGGAAGATCAAAGGAGAACCATTTTGTTCCGCGCCGCATTGGCCGGCCCATGACACGATCCGGCTCCGAATCTTCGCCTTGCTCATTGAAATCGCGTTCGGCCTGCATTTCGCCCGGTTGCGCGTAGGCTACCGTGGCCTCTTCCAATTTTTTCTGATGTTCGCGTTCCAGCGCCACTTGCTGCGCGCGCTGCTGCCATTCGGCATCGGTGTACAAGTCCCAATACAGAGCATACGTCCGCTCATGCAGGCGATAGAATGGAACGAAGTTAATGTCCCGATCGTGGCCAACGCCGTCGGTGCGGAAATCTCCATGCTGGCCCGGCACCGGCTTGAGCCATTGGCTGACATCCCGATCGCCGGTGACAAACACGGGCACGACGGACAAATCCTCGCGATTGGCTCGACGCCGGCTTTCCGGCCCGATATCGCCACCGAGCACCAGCGGGCCCCACATCAGCGCCACGCGGCGCGGATTATCAGGAATCGGGTCCTCGTGCAATCGTTTCGGCAGCACGAGTTCCACGGTGTCACCGGTCCTCCATTTGCGGGTCAATTCCACATAATTTCCCGGGCCGGGAACATGGGAAACTTCCTTTCCGTTTATTTTCGCCACGAACCCTTCGCCTGCCCATGAGGGACGCCGCATGGCGAACGTGAGTTTTTTCGGCGATTTCATCGTGAGCGTCATCTTCACGGATTTGCCTTCCGGAAAATCGGTCTCCAGATCCAGTTTCGCGCCGGCGTCTTTCCACTCCGCGATGGAAGGCGTGTAAAAATTCACCCAAAGCTTGTTGCCGGACTCGTAATAAATTCCGTAACCATGCAGCGCGTGATTTTCCATGCCGGTGCCGACGCAGCACGTGAAGCTCTCGAACATGTTTTGATACTCGTGCGTGACGCCGCGCCCGACCGGCACCATGTAGCACATGCGGCCATCCTTGGGATCGATTGAGCCAAGGACATGATTGAACAGCGCTTCCTCTTCAAAATCCGCGTACTTGATGTCCGGGTGCAGCGCGAACAGCGTGCGCGTCATCTTGAGCATGTTGTAGACGTTGCAACTCTCGTCCGTGCGGCCATCCACCTGCTCGTTTAACTTATCCGGAGGGCCGAAATATTCATCCTTGCCATCGCCGCCCGTGGCGAAACTGTGGTGATAAACCACCTGGTTCCAGAAGAACTTCGCCGCTTCGCCGTTGGTTTGATCGCCCGTGTAAATGTAATACATCAAATCGCCGATCAGCTTGGGAATCTGCGTGTTGCCATGTTTGCCGCCGAGAATATCCTTATGTTCGGCCAGCGGATACACGATTGCATGGTGCTCGAAATAATGGAACGCATGGTTCCAGCGCGGATCGCCCGTGTCGGCATAAAGGTCAGCCATCACTTCATCCATGCCGCCAAACTCCGTCGCCAGCATTTTTTGAATCTGCGCCTCGCTGAGCTGCGATAAAATTCCATCCACCCAGCCGGCGAATTTAACTTCCACATCCAGCGCGGTGCGATTGCCCGTCAGCCGATAGGCATCGCGCAGACCCGCGAACAGCTTGTGCTCGACATACCAGGGCGACCACATGCCGTTCAGGTCAAAACCACCCGAGCGAATTTCCCCTTTGGCCAGAGCTTCAAAACGCCCTTTGCCATTCACCAGCTCCTGGTGACCGTTCGTGCGGACCGTGGCCATCAGCGCGCCGATGTAGCCATCGCCCTGGGCGTCCTGAATCTCCTTCAACGCGTTCACCATGTAATCGGCGCGTTCCTTGAAACGCTCGTCGCCCGTCGCGGCATACATATAACTGACGGCGGAAAGATAATGCCCGGCGATGTGGCCCGTAAGCTGGCGTCCCGCGCCATCCCAACCGCCATAACCTTCCTTGGCTTTCGGTTTCAGTCCGGCGCGCAACTGCAAATAATACAACATGCGGTCCGGTTCCAATTCCAAGAGGTATTTCTCGTCCAGTTCCTGCGCGTGTTTGAGCGGACCACCGGTTAGCCGCACGGCCGAAAGCGGCAAGGGCCACGCCTGATATGGCACCGCATCTTTAATCACCTCGAATGAGCCGAGCCGGGCATACGATGGGTCCTTCGCGTTTGCTTTTGCGGCGGAATCATCGGTCGAACGGCAGCCGGACGAAGCCAGGATCGTCAGGGTTAAAAACAAGGAAGCGGATTTGCCTTTCATATGTATTGCGGAATAACGCGAGTTCAAAAATAGTGAATCGGAACCGGGGTTCCAATATCTCAAATACACCCCAAGCTATTCCCTATCATCACTCTTCACGAGCTTTTAATCTGAGGATGGTCAGCGAATGCGGGGCGAATTCGTGACTGAAATTGTTGCCGGAGATTTCCACGGTCGATGTCACCGGCTGCACTTTCGCCGGGTTTTCCAGGCTATTGTTGTCGGCCAGGCCGGGCGAGGTCAACACGGTCATCCGCGCGGTATGCGAAATGGGTCCGAAATGATCCACGTTCAATTGGGCCGGCACCGCGTTGGCGTCCAGATTGATGGCCTTGATGATCATATGGCCGGTGCTCGCGTCCGGCCCGGCCACGGCGAAAAATTTCTCCTGCCGCGGAACCGTTGCGTCGTGAATCAATTTGCCGTCGAGATAACAGCGGATGCGCGCGCCGCTCAATACAATCTTCACGTCATACCAGCGGTTCCGTTCGATTTTTGCCGGCACGGGCGGGCCTACCGGGGTTTGATTGTACTCGATGGCGTCCTGGGTGTTGCCCCAGCCGCCGAGGTTCCACCAATACCGGTCACCGCCTTTGCGCCCGAACACGATGAGAAATCCTTCCGAGCCGCCGGTGTTTCGCGCCTTCAACGTGAGTGTGTAATCGCTCCAGTTTTCATCGCCGAAATAACTGAAGCCCTGCCCCGTCTGGCCCTGTCGATACACGCCGTTTTTGATCGACCAACGCCCGCCATTCGGCTGCCAGTCGTCGGCATTCGTTGAGAAGTCCGAATTGAAAAACACCTTGCCGTCTTTCTCCACGTGAATGTCCTTGAACTCCGCCGTGTCCGCCCACGTGCCGAGGCCAATTTGTCCGGAAACCACCACGGGTTTCGCGTTCGGAAAGCTCACATCCGTTTGCACGCAATGAGCCGGATGATTCGCGCCGAATAATTTCCAAAGAGAATAGGAGACCGTTCCGAAAACGCGCGTGCCATCGAAATAAATCATCGCATGCCACGGCGGCGGCGAGCCGGTGAGTTCCGTCCGGCCATCCACGTTCGCCAGCAGCGGCGCGTACGAAACCATCCGGACCACGTCGGAATTCCGTTCGCAGCCCATCAGAAAAACGCCTTCGGAAAGCGCCGCGCGCAAATTGCCGCGCAGATTTCCCGCGTCCTGAGTCGTGACGGCGAGTTCGCCGAGATACAGCGGCGGCAGCTTGCGGTCCCGGCCATCGTATTCATTGAACCGCGTCGCAAACCACCGCGACGAGTTATAATAATGCTGGTCCTGAATGTCGAATTGCGCGTCCGCCATGGACTCGCGGCTGGTCCAGGACAAATCCGCGAGATAACGAATGCCGGGATATTTGGATTTCAACGCTTCGTGAATCAAATTGTAGCGCTGTTCGAATTCCGGCCCCTGGTTTTCATTGCCGATTTCCATGAGCTTCAAGTTGAACGGCGCGGGATGACCGGCTCGCGCGCGCAAAGCGCCCCATTTTGAATTCGCGGACCCGTTCGCGTACTCGACGACATCCAGAAGATTATTCCGCACCCACCACATGTCATCCATCGGCACCAGTTGCGGCCGGCGGAAAATACAGGTCTGGCCCGCGAACCCCACGTAGAGCGGTTCCGCGCCGAGGTCCTCGCAGAATTGCAGATACTCGAACAAACCCATTCCCTGCGTGCGCCGATAATTCCACGGCCCCCAACGTTCTTGTCGTTGCTCCACCGGGCCGACCGTCAACTTCCAATTATAAGCGGTCGCCACCGAGCCCGCCTCCACCACGCATCCGCCCGGGAACCGCACGAAACCGGGATGCAGCCCCGCAATCATGTCCGCGATATCCGGGCGCAAACCGTTCGGCCGGTTTTTCCAGGTCTTCGTTGGAAAGAGAGAAACGAAATCCAGCCAGACCGTTCCCTTCGCGCCCGCCTCAATCACCAGGCGGGCCTTGGAATCCGTTTTGGAACCGGTCAGAATTTTTTCAAATTTTTGCCATGATTTTCCGATCGGCCCAATTTCCACCTCGTCCGAACATGGCGCGCCGTTCGCGTCCTCCAGCCGCACGCGCAACGGTCCCTTGAAGTCGCCGCCGCGCGCGTGCAACGACAACCGGTATTGCTCGCCCTGCCGAACGCCGATGCCAAAAAAGCCCTCATTCGCAACGCCGACGCGGCCATCCGCCGCCGGTTCCGCATCCAATCGCAAGCAATAACACGATTGCGGCGTAATCCCGCCGGTCGTCTCAACGCGCATCGCGCCCTTCGCCGCGCCCGTTTGAATCAACGACCAAAACGGCACGCCATTGGTCGTGTAACCGTAGCGCGAAAAGCCCGAATCGAACCCTTTCACATTCCTCCAAACACCATCCTGCAAGGTGTATCCCTCCGGTGGGCGCGAATCCTCGAAGGCGCGATTGCGCACGAGTTCCCCGTAAAGGCCGCCATCCACGCCATGATTGATTTCCTCGAGAAAAATTCCATACATGCGCGGATTGATCGCCGGGCCGGCGTTGGTCGCGTCAATGGAGATGACCGCCGATTCCGCTGCCGGAACCAGCAGCAAGCCGCCGAGGAAAAAAATGAGTGAAGCAATCCCGATTTTGACGTGTCGCAACAAAGACATAATGGCGATCCGCCGGATTCAAGCGGAACACCCGAAGAGTGTTCGTCAGCGCCGCGGACTTTGACCTCCAAGCTAAGAAAAATGAACGCAACGCCCATGCGCGAAATGCACTCGCGCCTATCGGATTTCATCGTGCGGCCGCGCTCTAAACTCATTTCAGCAGAAGCTGCGCACAGCACGCCGAACGAGCACGCATCGAAAAATATTCCGCGCAATCGGCTGCTTGCGCGCACCACCATTTCCCACCGTTGGACAATTAATAGTCGCTGGTGGTGCTGGCGATTTTTGGCAGCGATTTGGTGCGTTACCCCAGATTGTTCCGGATTTTGCCTTGGTGATTGGCGATTTCGGACTTGGTTCTGATTCACCCATCATTCTTGATTATGCCCAAGACTCAACGAATCCGCCAGTGTTCCGCCTAAGGTGGGGTCAGAACGGGCATAACGAGTGGGTGCCGGGTGCTAGAGATTTTGATGAGTTTGCTATAATGCTTGGTCTCGATTATGGGATGGTTTAAATCGCTAACATGGGGCGGCGCTCAGGATTCACCGAGAAGCCGCAGGCTATTTTCATATTGCAGCCCCTGCGCGGTTGAGTTCTAGTCATTTATGGTCCTTATTCCTCATAACGCAACGGACGAGGCGGTTTTGGACATCATTCGCGGGTGGATTGATGTCCTAGCCAAGGAAGATTACGAAGCAGTGGTCGCAGAACTCGGTCCGGGACTCGATTTCGCGTATGGTTCTTATTCATCAAAGGCGGAATGTCTGCTTGCTCAAATTAAAAGATACGTTTCATCAGAATATTTTCCCGGAGTCACGGACTTCATTGTCACCGATTGGCGTCTGGCGAAGGGCGGAAATCCAGAACCTCGAAGGCATGTGACATGGTATAAGCCTAACAACCTCGGTGGCGTTGGTCTCCGGGGAGCCATACAGTTTGATTTACCTCTGAACGGGAAATGGAGCGACTTGACCGCTGATTTTGTTTTGTGGGAACATGATATCGAATATTATGTCTTGGCCTTGGAAGAAATCAGTTCGGTGAATCAAACTCTAGAGCCTGTACTTAACTTTTCGTAAAAAAAGTCTGTACATGGTAAATACATCCCGGCAATAAGCTGGGGATGGCAAACAAGCGAAAGAATTATCCGAGTGATGTGACCGATGAAGAATGG